>BNJT01000293.1_pt1 | contig 81162 bp, 88 predicted proteins | sample 8540491 | NCBI WGS metagenome assembly BNJT01 (sample SAMD00202455, study PRJDB9452) | human saliva metagenome | host: Homo sapiens | reverse complement strand
AATAACAGTAAAGAGGATAGAAACCTTGTTGTGAGAGGGTTTCTATCCCTTTTTGCTTTGAATACGTTTTGAATACGTTAGCCCTAAAAAATTAATATAATTTTGCGAATCTTTCGGATAATCTTTCCCGTTGTTTTTCAGTTACATGGGCATAGATATTCATTGTTGTATGGATATCCCCATAGTCTAATCGAGACTGAACTTCTTGGATGCTTGCCCTGACTCAAACTGTAAAGAGCAATGAGTATGACGCAAACCATGAATTTTGATTGGCTTGATGTTATTGCTCTTGCAAACTCTATTCATAATACGGGTCATATAGTCAAGATTTAAGATACCGTTATGGGAAGGAGAGGGAAATACAAGTTGTTGTCCTGACTTAGTATTGAAGCCTCTTTTTAGCCATTCTTCGCGTTGTAGTTTTTTCCATCTGTCCAAAGTGGATAGGGTAATAGGGTCTAGACTAATGGTGCGGATAGAACTTTTTGTTTTAGCTGGTTGAATAATATACTTATATCCGTGGCCTAATGTGACTGTTTTGTTTACAGTAAGCTGAGAGTTCTGAAAGTCTATATCCTGCCAAGTTAATGCTAGTGATTCTCCACTCTGAAGCCCCGTAAAGATTTCTGTAATTTGGCTTCGGCTAGCTTAGCCTCTCGCTCTAATTTGAAACCTCGTCTAGTAGTTTTCTCTTGGTTGCCTGTAGCTGGGTCAATACCTAAATATGCCACAAACATATAGGGCTTAGTAGCATCTTTCTTTGTGTATTGCTTAATCATGTGGTGTTCTCGTTTCTAATCAGCCCGCCAGCGTGACCGAACAGAGAAAGGAGCAGATTATTGAAATAGGTAATAGCATTTTAACCAAGGAGGCCAGCATGGAATTAGTACGGGACATCCTTGGGGTAGTCAGTCAAAAGCTCGAAGAGGCTATCCGGAATCAACAGAATCAGATTCTGAATCAATCAGAGCTATTTAAGGCATATGATTGCAATTATCGAGATGTGGAACGTTGGCTAAAACTAGGCCTAAAGAGCCGGAGACAAGGGCAGAAATAGATGTATGATAGACGAGATGTTGAGGCTATTTTTGAAATCGAAAAGGAAGCCCTCTAATACAAAAAGAGCTTACTAGTGTTGGCGCACTGGTAAGCTCAAAGCGGGCAGCAACGCTGGTAGAACGTTGATACACCTGTATTTAACATACCTACATTCTACCACGAACAGGATAAAACGGCCATTTATAAGTCATCCCTAATTTTTGAAAGCAATTCAGGTTGTGTTTTTCGATATTTTTATATGGTATAATTAAAAATAAATTTGGAGGTGTTTTTATGAGTGTTTCTTATAAAAAAATTATGGATCCATTTAATTGAAAAAGAATATGAAAAGAACAGACCTAATCAAGCTTGCTGGAATTACCTCAAATACCTTAGCCAATATGGGCAAAGACGAATATATATCAATGAAAAACTTAGAAAAAATATGTAAAGCAATGAATCTGACTCCGAGTAATATATTGGAATTTGTTGAGGACTAGCATGTAAACGATGAAACTACTTTGATGCCGAGAGATGAAACAGATATCACCGATATTATCTATACCATTAGTGGGAAGCAGGTAATGATTGATAGGCACTTAGCTGATTTATATCAAGTTCAAACACAAAGGTTAAATGAGCAAGTCAAAAGAAACTTAGCTAGATTTCCTGAAGCGTTTTACTTTAGACTTAGTCAGAAGGAAAGAGTGAATTGGTCGCAAATTGCGACCGGTTCACTACCCTGAAACTTTCCTCATCGAATCCCTATGTCTTCACGGAGCAAGGTATTGCGATGCTTTTCGCTGTTCTTGAAAGTGATATTGCTATACAAGTAAGCACGGGGGGTATTTCATCGGTGCATCCATAAAGTGCGGTAGGAGGAGAAAAATGCAATCTAATTTTGATTTTTTTACAAAATGATTTTCCGGTTTTATATCAGATTGGAAGTATTGCTGAAAAAAATATCTATATACAGATTCAAATTCATGTTTAATTAAATTGGGTATGTTTGGAGAGACGGTGGTTAATCTAATGCTGCAATTAGACAAAATTTCTGCGCCACAAACAGATAATACCCATGCAAATCGTATTAAGGTTTTGAGAAAAGAAGGCATGCTTCCAAATCAGATTGACGATATTTTATATGCTTTAAGACTGAATAGAAATAAGGCGGTGCATGCAAATTTAGATGATCGAGAAAAATGCAAGACACTTCTTCGAATGACTTACAATTTGGCAGTGTGGTTTATGCAAGCATATGGCAATATTAACGGAACGATTAACGATTTTTCAATGCCTGTGGAAGATAAAACCAACTATGCATCTTTAGTGGAAGAAAAAGAGACACTTATACAAGAGTTGAGTGAAAAAATCAAAGATATACAAGCACAAGATATTTCACAAAATGAGCGTATTAAAAAAATCGAATCATGCGGTTAGCTTCATGAAGCTCTCAGAAAAAAAGAAACAAGATATTTGATTGATGAGCAGCTTCGTCGAGTTGGTTGGGAAGTTGACACTGAGACACTACGTTATTCAAACGGAGTTCGACCACAGAAAGGGAAAAATTTGGCAATAGCTGAGTGGCCCACAGAAAATGAACATGGGGAAAAAGGATATGCTGACTATGCGCTTTTTGTGGGATTAAAAATGGTTGGGATAATTGAAGCAAAAAAAACGAGTCTGGATGTACCTTCCATAATTGATGTGCAAGGGAAAGAATATGCAAAGCATGTCAACTATGTAGATATAGTTGCAGAAGCTGGGGCAGAGTATGTTGTCAATTCAAGGAAAGAAAGTTATCAATTTTCAAACTGGAATGGATACAAAGTACCTTTTGTGTTTGCTACTAATGGCCGTAAATATTTGGAGCAGATCAAAACGAAATCGGGAATTTGGTTTTTAGATTTAAGAGATAATAGCAATATACCAAGAGCATTGCAGGGATGGGTTAGTCCAGATGGTATTATGGCTTGGTTGGAGAAGGATATCCAATCAGCAAATGATAATTTGAAGAATATCAGCTATGACTTATTGATGGACGAAAATGGTTTGAATCTACGTAATTATCAAATTCAAGCGATAGAAGCGGCGGAAAAAAGTATTATAGAAGGTGCAAAAACCGTTCTGCTTTCAATGGCAACAGGCACCGGCAAGACCAGAACAATTTTGGGAATGATATACCGTTTTTTAAAATCCAATCGTTTCAAAAGAATATTATTTTTAGTGGATAGGACAGCTCTTGGTATGCAGGCACAGGATGTATTTAATGAAGTCAAGCTTGAAGATTTACTGACATTAGGTGAGATCTATAACATAAATAAATTAGAGGAAAAAGAAATATCAAGAGAAACAAAAATACATGTTGCTACTGTGCAGAGCTTGATAAAGCGAATTATGTATAGTGAAGAGGAACTAATCCCCGCTGTTTCCGACTATGATTTGATTATAGTGGATGAGGCTCACCGAGGTTATACATTAGACAAAGAAATGGATGAAGATGAGTTACTCTATCGAAATCAAGATGATTTTGTGAGCAAATATCGAACCATCATAGAATATTTTGATGCTGTAAAAAATTGCGCTTACGGCAACGCCTGCATTGCATACTACTGAAATTTTTGGGAAACCGGTATTTAATTATTCATACAGAGAAGCGGTAATCGATGGTTATTTGGTTGACCATGATGCACCTCATAATCTGAAGACAAAACTCAGTGTAGAAGGTATTAAATACAATAAGGGCGAAATTGTGGCAATATATGATCCTATTACCGGAGAGGTAACCAATAGCGATGAATTGGAAGATGAACTCAAATTTGATATTGATCAATTCAATCGTAAAGTAATTACAGCAGATTTCAACAGAGTAGTTTTAGAAGAAATTTCAAATTGCATTGATCCCGAAGGAGAAGGAAAAACACTCATTTATGCCGTGGATGATAAGCATGCTGACTTAATCGTAGCCTTGTTAAGAGAAATCTATGAGCAACAAGGTGTTGACCAAGACGCTATTATGAAAATTACAGGAAGCATCGGAGATAGAAAGAGAGTTGGCGAAGCTATTAGACGTTTCAAAAATGAAAAATATCCAAACATTGTTGTTACAGTTGACTTGTTGACAACAGGAATAGATGTACCGGAAATTACATGCTTAGTATTTGTGCGTCGTGTAAAATCAAGAATCCTGTTTGAACAGATGTTGGGTAGAGCAACAAGGCTTTGTGAGAAAATAGGAAAAACACATTTTGAAATATATGATCCGGTTGGTGTATATGAATCTCTTCAAGATGTTAGCACGATGAAGCCGATAGTTGTCAATTCGGATGCGGATTTTGTTGATTTGATGGAAGGGTTGAATTTGCCAACAGAGGAACAAGTGCAAAATCAAATTGATCTTATCGTTGCCAAAATGAGAAGAAAGATTAAAAAAATCTATCGAAGCAACAAATAGAATACTTCGGAGTACTTTCAGATGGAAAGAACCCACAACAATTCATTGAGGAAATATCAAATTTAACTCCGAATGAAGCAAAAAAAATGATTTTAAAAAATACCCCGGTCTTTGATCTATTATCTCAGAGCAAGAGAAATATAAAAAGAGCAGTGGTTATTTCAAACAAGGAGGATGAACTGCTAAGTCATACCAGAGGATATGGAAACGGACAAAAACCGCAAGACTACCTAGATGAGTTTAGAACTTTCATTTCAGAAAATGTAGAAAAAATTGAAGCTTTAAAATTGATATGCACCAGACCTGCAAGTCTTACTCGCCAAGGGCTAAAAAATCTCCGAAAGATTTTAGATCAACAAGGCTTTACAGAAAAGCAGTTGAATAGTGCGTGGAAAGAGTTGAAAAATGAAGAGATTGCAGCGGACATTATTAGTTTGATTCGTGCACAAGCTATCGGATCCACCATAATAAGTCATGATGAAAGGATTAAAAATGCTGTAAAAAAGCTAAAGTCTAAACACAATTTCACAAAAATGGAAGAGGGATGGCTAGATCGAATTGAAGCTAACTTGATAACAGAGACGGTTTTGACAGAAGATATATTTAATAGCGGTGTTTTTTTAAAGACAAAAGGTGGATTTAATAAAAATTGACAAAAATATTTAAAAAAATAAATTAAAGGAATACATCATAGAACTGAATCATTATCTCTATGAAGACGGAGGGCAAGTAGCGTAATGGGAAATCAGGAAATCGTACAAAAACTTTGGAATTTATGTAATGTGCTTCGAGATGACGGTATAACCTATCATCAATATGTAACCGAGTTGACCTATATTCTTTTCTTAAAAAAATGATGCAGGAAACTGGAGAGGAAAAAAATATTGAGAAAAAAATATTGTCAATTACGATGAGCTGAAAAAGAAAAATGAAGACGGTACAATAACAAAGAATGAACAGCAGGAATTTGCAGATAAAAAGAAAGTTGCTGAATACTCTTGGGAGAGATTGGTATCTCTTTCCGGAATCGAACTTAAAAAGTATTATGAGCAAATTATCCATTTATTTGGGGAGTATTGTCGTGGACATATCAAATCCATCTATCATAATGCCCGAACCAATATTGAAGAGCCGAAAAATTTAGAAAAAATCATTCGTACGATGAATGATTTGGATTGGTATAGCATTGATCAAGAAGGATTTGGAGATCTATACGAGGGGCTTTTGGAGAAAAATGCGAATGAGAAAAAATCCGGTGCAGGACAGTATTTCACCCCTCGCGTATTGATTGAAGTTATGACCGGATTGATTCGTCCTAAGCTTGGCGAGCGCTGTAATGACCCGGCTTGCGGAACATTCGGATTTATGATTGCAGCCAATCATTATGTTAATGAGCATCACGATGAATTCAGTTTGTCGGATGAAGAATATAAATTTCAGAAAGAACAAGCCTTTACAGGATGTGAACTCGTTTCAGATACACATCGCTTGGCGCTGATGAATGCAATGATTCACGGAATTCATAGTGAAATTTTGTGTGCTGACACTTTAAGTAATATTGGGAAAAAGATGAGTGATTATGATGTTGTATTGACCAATCCGCCATTTGGAACAAAAAAAGGGGGAGAGCGTGCCACTCGAGACGATTTTACATTTCCGACATCCAACAAACAGTTGAATTTTTTACAGCATATTTACCGCAGTTTGAAAACAAACGGAAAAGCCCGTGCAGCAGTAGTATTACCAGATAATGTATTGTTTGCGGATGGAGACGGAGCAAAAATTCGTGAAGACTTGATGGACAAATGCAATCTCAATATGATCCTTCGATTGCCGACCGGTATTTTTTATGCGCAAGGAGTCAAAACCAATGTGCTCTTTTTTTACAAGAGGAACAACGGAGAAAAGAGAATACAAAAGAAGTATGGTTCTACGATATGAGAACCAATATGCCTTCCTTTGGGAAGACAACACCGCTTAAAAAAGAGCATTTTGTTGATTTTGAAAAGGCATATCTCGCAGAAGATAGAACTAAAATCGAGGATGAAAGACTGAATGTCTTTACGCGAGAGGAAATCAAAGCCAAAAGTAATAGCTTAGATTTTTGGGTTGATTCGTGATGAAAATGTTTTGGATTATGAAGATTTGCAAGATCCGATTGAAAGCGGAGAAGAGATGATGGGACAATTAGAAGAGGCTCTTGATTTGATAAAAAGTGTAGTAAAAGAGCTGAAATCACTTGGGAGCGTAAACTAATGGCAAAAGAAAAAGAATAATTTAACATTGGAAGAAAAAGTTGAAAAAATGCATTGGTTCCCCAGGAAGAACAACCGTATAAGATACCAGAAAAATTGGGTTTGGACATACTTGTTGGAAGGGTTTGCTGAATGCAAAGATAAATATAGAAAACCTGTGAATGCAAAGGAACGAGAAAGTCGAGAAGGAGTTGTGCCTTACTATGGAGCGACTGGTCAAGTAGGTTGGATTGATGATTATCTTACAAATGAACATTTAGTTTTAGTAGGTGAAGATGGTGCTCCTTTTTTTGAATTACTAAAAAGATAAAGCGTACATTATAGAAGGAAAAAGCATGGATAAATAATCATGTTCATATAGTAAAAATCCTTTTTATGGGATGAAAGGAAATGAATATCTAAAACATTATCTAAATATTTTTTTAATTATAATGGATATGTAAATGGGACAACAAGATTGAAATTAACACAATCAAGGTTAAGAGAAATTCCTATTCCTATGGCACCTATTTTAGAACAGCAAAGGATAGTAGAACGTATTGAAAGTCTCTTTTCAAAATTGGATGAGGCGAAAGAAAAAATTCAAATGTCATTGGACAGTTTTGAAAATCGTAAATCTGCTATTTTATTTAAAGCATTTTCCGGAGAACTGACAAAAAAATGGCGAGAAGAAAATGGAGTCAAATTCGATGATTGGGAAGAATCTACCATAGAAAATTATGCGACCACAAAAATATGGGTTATACAGAATCGGCTAATTTTCAAGAAATTGGTCCTAAATATCTGAGAATTACCGATATAAAAAAATGGGAAAGTTGATTGGAACATGGTTCCGTACTGTGATATAAGTGAAGAAAATTACAGGAAATATAAACTTGAAAAATTTGATATTGTTGTCGCTCGAACAGGAGCCACAACAGGAAAGAGTTATTTGATTTTTAGAGGATGTAAAAGGCAGTATATGCTTCATATTTAATTAAAATTGAAATTGATAAAGTCGAATTATTAACACCCCAATTTTTTTATATTTGTTTTTGCAAACTCAATCATACTGGAATCAAATTATAGATTTGAGTTCTGGGATAGCTCAACCTGGAGTAAATGCAAATAAGCTAAAAAAACAATTAATATTACAGTTCCGCCTCTTGAAGAACAAAAAAAGAAATTGTGCGTATATTAGATAATCTCTTTGAAAAAGAGCAGGGTACTCAAGAACTCATTGACTTAATTGAAAACATCGACCTCATGAAAAAAATCAATTTTGGCAAGAGCTTTCCGAGGAGAATTAGGAACGAATATTCCTGAAGAAGAAAGTGCAATAGAACTGCTAAAGTCGGTTTTGGAGGTTTAGTGATTATGAAGATTTCAAAGTTAAAAAAATTAGTGGTTACAAAAAAATCTGAAAAAAATATGGAAATGGATTTTTGAGGAAGATGTATCCCTTATAGCCTTTATTGGTGATAATGGAAGCGGAAAATCAAATGTTCTTGAAGCTTTTGACGATAATTTTTTTCCGGATTATCGATGAAAGAAAAAAATTAGTTTTGATTTTTGAAGTGGAATATTATATTGGTCAAACAAAAATATTTAATTAGTAATAATGCTGAAGTTCTATCGATTTTTAAGAATGGAAAGAAGATAAGAAAACTTGACCCCTTAAATGATTTGCCTCCAGCAATTTTTCTCTATTACTGTGGGGATACAAGAAGATTAGAGGAAATTGCTGATTCAAATATAGACCTTGAATTTAACAATGCATTAAAGATTCGAGAAAAAGTGAAGGTAAAGTATCTATCTTTATTGCAATTAAGGGACTTTTCAGGGGGCATTTTTGGCAAATGCACTATTTGAAACACAGACTTTTTCTAAGGTTTCTGAGTTGCTTGGCATAACAAGAATTGCAGACAAGGTAATCTTCTCTTTGAAAAGACCGAATTGGAGTAAAAAGGCTTCGATTAATGAAGATTCGTTTTGGAATGCTCGAGGAACTGTGGCAAATCTACTTCATCGGATTAAGGATATCGGGAATTTAACTATCTTGGACAGAGATTCGGCTGTCATCCAAATTGATGATTGGAAAAAAACTCAAGACAATTGCAGAAAAACATTTTTGATATGCTTAAAATATTCAAACTTTTAATGCAAGCAGATATATTGGACAGCATACACTTCAATGTCTTAAAAAAATGATAACGAGATTTCAATTCACGAATTAAGTGAAGGAGAAAAAAACAACTTGCTTCACTTTTTAAGCTTTTTTTAGAAGCTACAAAGGAGTATAAATCGTTGTTTTTATTAGATGAATTCGATGCTTTTTTGCACCCTTCGTGGCAAAGGAAATTTGTGGAACTTGTATCGGACATAGAAATTCGTGGGCAAATTATTTTTACTACACACTCGCCATTATCATTGACTAAGTTGAATAAGCATCAGATCAGAATTTTTTTAAGAATGGAGAAGTTGAAGAAGTCGCTATTGATACTTTCAACAGAGATAGCGCTGAAGTTATGGAAGAGATCATGAAAGTAGGGTTAAGGAGTAAAAATGTTGAAGAAAAAAATTTCTGAATTCAAACAGTTTTTATTATCTAAAAAAATAAATTGGAAGCACAAAAAAATATTTTTGATTTAAAGGAAATTTTATCTGCAGAAGATCCTTTTTTTGATTACTGCAGAGATATTAGTGAGAAAAATTAGGAGAATAATGCTATGAAATTTATAAATAAGAACTCTTCTCCTATTGATTATGATGAGTATTGCAAAAGACCAAATGCAACCTATAGTGATTTACATAATAATAATGAAATAAAAGAAGTTTTGAGAAAATCATTGTTAAAAGAACAAGGATATATTTGTTGCTACTGTGGTTGTAGGATTAGAGAAGATAATATGATTATAGAGCATTTGTTGCCGCGATCAAGATACCCTAATGTAGAGTTGAATTATAATAATTTATTGGCTTCTTGTGACGGTGGGCAAAAAAAAAGAGCTGAAAATAATAAAACAAGCACACAAAATAATAATATAATCCCAGAATGCTGTGATTCCTCGAAAAAAAACAATGAAATAAAAATCACTCCACTTATGCCGAAATGTGAGGAGAGTTTCTTATTTGATGATGACGGGAAAATTTATCCAATGCCAGGGGATACAGATGCAGAAGATACAATAAAAGTCTTAAGTTTAGATACTCCATCGTTAAATCACAAAAAGAAAAAGCAGCAATAGCAGCGTATAAATATATTGTAGACGAAAAATAACTGCCAAGATCATTTGGAGAATATAGAAAAAAATGTAATGAAAATTTTGAGTATGAGCCATTCTGTTTTTGCAATAAAGTTTTACATAGAAAATCGCTTTAAAAAAACTCATTATAAAAAGAATTTTTTTAAAAAAATACTGTAACTGGGACTTAAACGGGCGAAAAAAATCTAAATACGAGCCGAAATTGTACGATTTTCCCATCACTCAAAGAATTAAAAAGTATACAAATTGAACACTTTGGGATGCAATGAACATTAGAATAAGAAGAGTGGAAATAATCGCAAGCAAAGTAATTTAATTGAATGATACAGAAAGCCTTCTATCCTTTTTGGTGGGAGGCTTTAGTGGAAAATAGTGGGTGACAAACCTGAATTTGTGGAGGAGATAATATGATTGGCAAAGTTTTAAAAGTTAAAATAAATCGTCCACTAGGGAGTTCTCACCCTGATTATCCGGAACATATTTATCCAATCAATTATGGTTATGTTGAAGGAATAATCGCTCCTGATGGAGAAGAACAAGATGTGTATGTACTTGGCGTTGATAAAGCAGTAGATGAATATGAGGAGAATTAATTGCAGTTATCAAAAGGGACGATGACGTTGAAGAAAAAAATGGGTTGTTGCTCCAATAGGAACAAAAATTTACAGTAGAAGAAATTGAAGAAGCTGTTAGATTTCAAGAGAAATATTTCAAGTCTCATATTGAGTGTGAATAATCGCAAGCAAAAGTAATTTAACTGAATGATACAAAAAAGCCTTCTATCATTTTTGATGGGAGGCTTTAGTAGTCAAGTCATACATCATTTAGAATGGGGGAACTAGAAATGAGAGAGTACAGAATTAGGGAGACTGAATACACCATTCGTTACCATAATTTTTATGGCAAGGGGACACCGCTTCTATTCATACATGGTTTAGGCTGTGCCAGTTCTTTTGACTATATTGAGGTAGCCGCCATGCTGGGGACTAGCCAGCGAATCATTCTGATTGATTTGTTGGGCGCGGGTTACAGCGATAAGCCCTTGGATTTTGAATATAGTGTTAAGGCTCATGCTCAATATTTAAGTGAGTTTGTGGAAGATTTGAAGCTAGATCAAGTGATTGTTTTCGGCCATAGTCTAGGCGGAGCGGTCGCTATCGAATTATGTAATTTGATTAGCAAGCGCGTCAAGAAGCTGATACTGACTGAATCGAATCTAGACCCAAGTTCGGATGGGGCAGCTAGTTTTGATATTGCGAGTCTGGACCAGGCTAACTTGGAGCAGGAATTCGCCAAGAGACTGGTCTATTACCAACAGGCAGGTTATACAACTTGGCTCGCGACTTTGAGAAATTGGTTGCCAAAGGCAGCATTCGAAATATCTCGAAATGCGGTTCAGGGAGGACAAGTTTCCTGGAGACAGCTCTTGTATCAATTTGACTTTCCCAAGTATTTTATTTTTCGGCGAACAAACATTACCCGACCCTGATTTTGAGAAGTTGCAAGAGCAGGGTGTGAAAAATTGAAGTAGTGCCGAATGCGGGCCACTCAATGGCTTGGGAAAACCCTGAGGGCTTGGCGCAGGCTATTCGAAAGTGCCTATAGAAGATGCGACCTGTGAGAAACTCAATGAAGAAAGCGTGTTAAGGGCATCAAGCGTAGAAAGTATGAAAATATGAACTGCACCCCATAAGTTGGATTTTTATAATCCAACTTATGGGGTGCAGTTCAATTATGGATTGGGATTTTGCTATCTACTTATTCCCCCGCACCATCTGCAGCTCCGCCACCATCGGCTGGTGGGGCTGGGTCAGGTGTTGGGTCTGGTTGGGGTTCGACCACTGGGTCCGCAGGAGTTGGCGGAGTGACTGGGTCTGGGGTTGGCGCCGGGGTGGCTGGACTTGTTGGCGCGGTGTAGTCGTCGTTTTGACGAGTGTTTGGACTGGTTGGAGAGTCTTGGTCGTCGTTGTCTTGGGTTGTTGGACGGGACTCGGAGGATTGGCTAGATGACGAAGAGGATTCAGATGAGGAAGAGCTGGATGAAGAGGATGAGCTAGAAGAGGAGCTTTCCGATTTTGATTCAGACGATTCCTTGGAGTGGTCGCTAGAGGAGGAGTCCTTGGACGACTCGCGGCTAGACTCATTAGGCGCCGAAATATGGTCAGGGCGCCGACCTACCCAGGCATCCAGGTGGTTCATCAGATCTAAGCCACTAAAATTAGCCAGCACATCCACTGTCCCGATAGCCAGTATAATAAGAATAATATGAGCGATGAGTTTTGCCTTTTTCATGTTGGATGCTCCTTGTGCGCGATTGTACTATCATCATTATAGCAAGTCTGCCTAGAAAGGCAACTAGTAAGTGTTGAAGCTAACAAATTGGCCGGCGTTGCCAAAACCGGCCTAGGGCTCGGTCTCCAGACCGATTTTTGGCCTTGGGGCTAAATTTTCCTTGCCTAGGGCCCCTAAACTTTACTATACTAGTAGTAGAAAACGAGATGACGCGAGGAGGGAGTAAGATGCTGAATTTCTTACTGGTGACTGTAAATATTATCCTAACGGCTGCGGCAGCCTATTGTTTGTTGCGGCGCAAGGCACGCTTCACGCCTGAGTGGCAGAAGGCGGTATGGTTCTTGCTCTTAATCCTAGCCCTCTATGGCTTCCAAGAAGTTTGGGCATACTGGCAGTATCAGGTGGGGACGGGTGTTCAATTGCTCAATCTGATTTATAGTCTCTTGTCCTTCCTAGCAGCTTACATGGGGAGCGAGACCGTCATGCTGGCGGTGCGGGGCGACGACACTTATTTGGACAGTCTCCTTGGCCTCCTAGCTCATATTAAGGGTATGGGGCGCAACATGGTGGCTGGTGTCAAAAGATAAATTAGCAGATAAGGAGACCGGGCAATAGCCGGGTCTTTTTTTGATGGGGTGGGCTATCAAAACCGAGCTGTAAAGATTCTTTATAAATGGGATTGGTGAACTTGTAATTCGTCATATATGTAGGCAAAGATGATAAAAGCCTAAGGCTAATATTGCCTTACAAGATTATGGTGAGGGCTGACTGAGGTCGACAAATGGAGGCTTGGATTGCTAGTGCACATTAGAAGGAATTTTCGGGCTGGTCTAGTTAGAGTTAATGACTAGCAAAAATGGTCGCCAAAGCGCCTTAAGACCGGGATTTAATAGACAATTATCAAAAAAATGTCGAATTTGACAAAAAAATGAGTTTACCCCCCTTTTCAAGCGAAACAAGTCGTGCTATAATGCCTATGCAACGTGATTAAACTCCTCAGCAAGGAAGTCGTGTATGGGGGTACTGACTCCTTGTCATATATAGTTTCATAGGATTACCTTCTAAAGTAAGAAGGACGGCAGAGGGTCTCGCTCAAGACCCGTGCAGTCAAAGGGGACGATTGCCTTTTGGATTTTCACTGGTCCAAGGAGATGACAGCTTGTACTGACGAACAAGAGCTGCCACGACGATCACGACGTCGGGCGATCGCATCTTCGTATATACAGGGAAATGCTACACTTTTGCCACGAGCATCAGTTGCCAGCGCAGAGTTAAAACTCTGCACTTGAGGAGACTTGGCGCCAAGAGATTAGGGACTCTAACGTCAAGATTAGCTTATTAAACAACAGAGGGATAATAGGCTGCTGGGCAAAATTCGAGCATTGACATAAACCACACCAACTTGCGCCGACGCAAGCGGTGCGGTTTTTTTTTGTTTATCTGGGGGTGTGGCGAGCCTTATTGTGTTATAATGAAGGAAAGTAGTTGAGAGGAGTCTTAAGTATGAAAGTTTATCATGGTCGCACAGACATTGAACGTTTTGAGCATTTGGTGGAGACGCCTAGCCAGACAGTCACCCACCTGGTCCTACCTGCTGGGCAAGCTATCGGTCAGCACCACGTCCCTTATACAGTAGTCGTTGTGCCAGTCAAAGGGCGGATTCTTTTCTCTGATGAGAAGGAGACAGCCGAAATCTATCCCGGCGTTATCATTCGCATGGCTCCTCACGAAGTACACTCCCTGGAAGCCGTCGAAGATAGCGAACTCATGGTCATCAAATCCCACCTAGCGCCAGAAGCCTAGGTAGTATAGCCCCTGTCCTTAGGACAGGGGCTTTTTGGTATGGTGAAAGGGTGATATACAAGGCAGGATCCTTGAGCTAGTGGTCCACTCTTTGGAGTGGACCACTGGCTGGGCCGGAAACTGGAAAAAGGGGTAGAAACGAGGCGAAAGTCATGAGCTAATGGACTTACTAGCTAGGTTAGGAATCTGACAAAAAGGGGAGCCAGTCCATTGATAGGAGGAACGATGGACTAGCTGTGAGCTTTTGCTGTCAAAAAGGGAGTTTAGGGGTGTTTTTTGTGTGGCCAGTCCATGGATAGGCAGAACAATGGACTGGCGGAGTCCTCTTTGGCTAAAAGAAAGTTTGTTAGCGTTAACAAAATGACCTAGACTAGGAGCCAAGAAGGGTAGAGCATGCTATAATAAAAATAATGAAAGCGCATTATAATATAGAAGGGATATCTGAACTATGAAAGATATGCGATTAACTCAAGTCCGACGCCAGGAGCGTTATGGCATTAAGAAACTTAGTGTGGGAGTGGCTTCTGTCCTAGTAGCAACTACCTTATACTTCCTACCGGGCAGTGCCCAAGTCTTAGCGGCTAGTCAGACCTCAGAAGAAAACTCGACTAGCCAGTTAGCACCAGCCCCAAGCTCTGACGCGGGAGACCAAGCAGCACCGGCAACTGATGCAGCGCCAGCGGGTCAATCAGACGCCGCGCAGGCTGATAGCGCCAAGCCAGCTGACCAAGCCCCTTCAGCCGGCCAAGCTGAGGGCAATAAACCGGCTGATGCTAGCCAAGCGTCGGATGGCACTCAAGCAAGTGAGGCTACTAAACCAGAAGCCACCACTCAAGCTGCCACCGACGCTACGGCTGGCAGCCCTACAGCTACCCCAGCAGCGGCGCCGCAGGTGGCGCCGGCCAACCAAGCGCCGGAGATTCCGGCGGGGCATTTCCGTATGCACTTTGCTAAGTTGCCAAGCGATAATATTAGCGAGATTGGTGCCTGGGTCTGGGGCAGTGGGGTTCAAGCGCCGTCCGACAACTGGCCGACTGGGGCCATGCGCTTCTCGGAAGACAAGAAGACGGCTTACGGCTACTACCTAGATGTGCCGGTGACGCCACAGGCGACTGCCATCAACTACTTGCTCAACAACGTCAACGATGGCAGCAAGAAGTTTACCGAGGACCTCAGCCTGGCCATCACACCAATCCGCAAATGAAACAAGCCTGGTTGGACGAAAAACTATCAGGCCAGTGTGGAGGAGCCAATTCCTGCCAATAACAAACGCCTGCGCGTCCACTATCACCGGGCTGACGGCCAGTATGACAACTGGGGTCTCTGGGTCTGGGGTAAGGATGTGGAGCATCCCTCTAGCGACTGGCCTAAGGGCGCCCTAGAATTCAATCAGAGCGGTCCTTTTGGTCGCTACTTAGACCTACCTATTACAGAACTTGGAAAGGACATTCATTTCTTACTCGTGAACAAAGCAACTTCAAAACAAACCAAAGACATGAGCTTCAGCGACCGCGCCAACCATGAACAGGTCTACTTACATGATGAGGAAGACACGGTCTACACGACGCCATTTAAGACCTTATCTGAACGTATTACTCGCGCCGAAGTGACGGCGCCGTACCAAGTCTTAGCCAACTTTACGGCAGTGGATCAGTTGGACCTAGCCAAAGTCCAGCAAGATTTGGCGGTTACCACGAATACCGGTCAGCCGGTAAAAGTCACTAAGATTGAAGTCGACGCAGCTAACAAGCGCCTGATTCTGACAACCCAAGAGGATGTCAGCCGGACGCCGCTTAAGCTGACCTATCATGACGAGACCGTCAATAGCCAGACTGGTTGGAAGCTAACTGACTCTCTCTATAATTATCAGGGCGAGTTAGGCTCCACCCTACAGCAGACGGCTCCGCTTTGATGCGTCTCTGGGCGCCAAGCGCGGACGCCGTGACGGCAGTCCTCTATGACAAGGATAATCCGGACCAAGTGGTGGCGCGCGTGCCTTTGACTAAGGATGCTAGCACTGGACTATGGACGGTGACCTTAGATGGCCAAAACACGCCAGCCAAGAATCTGGACGGTTACTTCTACCACTATCAAGTGGACCGTGGCGGTCAGTCGGTTCTGGTCTTAGACCCTTATGCTAAGTCCTTAGCCAAATGGGACCAAGCCACTGCCAAGGAAAAAGTGGCCAAGGCAGCCATCGTGGATCCAAATAAGATTGGGCCAAAATTATCTTATGCTAATATTCCAGGCTTCAAGAAACGTGAAGATGCGGTCATCTATGAAGCCCATGTCCGCGACTTTACTTCTGATCCTAAGTTAGAAGGCCAGCTCAAGTCACCATTTGGGACCTTCTCGGCCTTTGCGGAACGTCTCAGCTACCTCAAACAATTGGGTGTGACTCATATCCAGCTCTTGCCAGTCATGAGTTACTACTTTGCTAATGAGAGTGCTCGTGCTCAGCGTGAGCTTCAACCAAGCACCCAAAACAATAACTACAACTGGGGCTATGATCCACAGTCCTACTTCAGCCTCAGCGGTATGTATGCTAGCGACCCAAGCAAGCCGCAAGCCCGTATTGAAGAATTCAAGCAATTAATCAAGGCTATCCATGACCAAGGCATGGGGGTTATCATGGACGTGGTCTACAACCACACAGCTAAGACCCATATCTTTGAAGACATTGAACCAGGTTACTACCACTTCATGAATGCTGATGGTAGCCCACGTGAAAGCTTCGGCGGCGGTCGACTAGGGACTACCCATAAGATGGCGCGCCGCGTCCTAGTCGATTCCATTAAATACTGGACCGACACCTTCAAGGTGGACGGCTTCCGCTTCGACATGATGGGGGACCATGATGCTGAAGCTATTGCCCAGGCTTATCGGGCAGCTAGCGCCCTTAATCCCTAAGGTCTTCATGCTTGGGGAAGGTTGGCGGACCTTTGTCGGAGACGAAGGAGATCCTGTTCAAGCGGCCGACCAAGACTGGATGCGGTCGACTGATGGTGTGGCGGTCTTCTCAGATGAGATTCGTAACGAACTCAAGTCTGGCTACCCATCTGAAGGGCAACCGCGCTTCCTGACAGGCGGACCACGCAATGTCTACCAAATCTTCAATAATATTATTGCCAACCCAAGTAACTTTATTGCAGATGCACCGGGTGATGTGATTCAATACATTGCAGCCCACGACAACTTGACCCTGCACGATATTATCGCTCAATCCATTAAGAAGGATCCTAAGACCCATGCGGCTGAGATTCATCAACGCATTCGTTTGGGTAACCTCATGATTCTGACCTCCCAAGGGACACCATTTATCCATTCTGGTCAGGAAATGGGGCGGACCAAGCAATTGTTGGACCCAGCCTACAAGCATAAGGTGGACGACGACAAGGCGCCTTATAAGACTCATCTCTTAGTCGATGAGCAGGGCAAGCCATTCGACTATCCATACTTCGTTCATGATTCCTATGATTCTTCTGATAGCATTAACCGCTTTGACTGGAGTAAGGTAGCGGGGGATGGCCAATATCCTCACAACCAAGCGACGCTGGCCTATACTCGCGGATTGATTGCCTTACGTAAGTCTACCGATGCTTTCCGCAAAGGAACGGCTAAGGAAATCGCCGATCAAGTGACCATGATGACGTCGCCAGACATTGCGGATAGTGATAATGTCATTGCCTATCAGGCGGTGGACTCTAATGGCGATCGCTACGTGGTGGTAGTCAACGCGGATAATAAGGTTCGCAAGCTACGCTTCAATCCTGAGCGCTTCCCTGGTTTGGATAAGGCGGAAGCCTTGGTGGACGGGGCGCGTGCCGGTACCCAAGTCCTGACGGATCTAGTAGGGGTAGCCTATGATGCGGAATCGGTCACCTTGCAACCCTTAACGGCGACGATCTTGCGGATTAAGGCCAAGCCAGATCAAGCGCCTCAGCCTGAACCTGAGCAAGAAAACCAAGCGCCAGACCGGATTGATCCTCTGTCAGTGGCGCGTGCCGGTTTTGGTGGCTTTGGTGGCGATGTCGCCCAAGCGCCAGCAGGCCAACTGCCTGCAACCGGTGAGAGCCAAGCTCCACTCAGTCTCTGGGCGGCGGTCATGGCCGGTCTAGGTAGCCTCATGGTCGGCCTAGGCTTGAAGAAAGAGCGCGAGGCACAATAGAATAAAATATGAGAGGCAGAGGCTTACTCTGCCTCTATTTTTGGGTTAGCTTATGGGCTTTTCTTGGACATGTACTTAAAGATTAAATGCTTCATATTTAACTGTTAACTTGCTTATATTTGTGGTTAACTTTTAGATTGCGCTAGCATAAAAGGGTGGCATGGTCTAATAGAGCCTAAATCAATAGCGTTATGGCTTTTGAATCGTCGTTAGCGCATAGGATAGATACGCATCGAGCCCATATTTTTAGACCATTTTCCAGTGGCTAAAAAAATCCGTTCAAAAAAACGATTTACTTTTACAGTTCTATATACTTTGATGGCGGCTATGTTACAATAGGTTCGATATATTGCGCACTAACAGTGTGCCTGTGGCAGCGAGTGAGAGGATAGGGTGGAAAAAAGATGATTGATATACATTGTCATGTCCTCTACGGCGTGGATGACGGGGCCCAAACCCTGGATGACACGCGGGCACTCCTAAGTCAGGCCTATGAGCAGGGAATTAAGACCATTATCGCGACGCCTCATCAACGAAAGGGGCGCTTCGAAGCCAGTCGGGCGACAATCGAAAGGCATTTTGAGGCAATCCAGGCCTTAGCCCAAGAGATTGGACCAGACCTGACCCTGCATCTAGGGACTGAAGTCTTCTATTCTAATAGTATGCTGGACCGGTTGGAGCAGGGGCAAATCTTGACTTTAGCCGGCAGTGACTATGTCTTGGTGGAGTTTGACTACGGTCTGGCTTATCGGGAAATCGTGCGGGCCATTCGGGCCATCCAGCTACTGGCCTATGATGTGGTCATCGCCCATATCGAGCGCTATGACGCCTTCCATAAGCACCCTGAACGTGTGCGGGAAATGAAGAAATTAGGTTGCTACATCCAAGTTAATGCAGCCAGCCTCTTGCCAATTGGCCTCTTCGACCGCCACAAGGTGCTTAAGAAGCGGGCACGTCAGCTCTTGGATGCTGGTCTAATCGACATCATCGCCAGCGATGCCCATAGCATAGACCGCCGGCCCTATCATATGGCGGAGGCTTATGCGGTCGTTGTCAAGAAGTATGGCCTGGACTATGCTCATCGACTCTTTGTCACCAACCCTGAAAAAATAATAGGAAAAGGAAGTTCACACCCCCATGGAAACTAAGAACCAAGAATTTGTTGAAATTGATCCAATGGCCCTCTTGCGCAAGCTCTGGGCGGCTAAGTTTATTATTGTCTTTGTTACGGTTGTGCTAGCAGTTGCGACCTTACTCGTTAACCTAGTAGTCATTCGACCAACCTTCGAATCAACTACCCGCGTCTATGTGGTCAACCAGACCGAAGACAAGGCCGTCACCACCCAGGACTTGCAATTAGGGAACTTCCTGGTTAAGGACTATAAGGAAATCATCCTGTCTGACACCGTTATGTCTGAAGTCATCAACTCTGAGAACTTAAGCTTGACCCCTAGCCAGCTCAAACGTGTGGTTAAGGTAGATTCTCCTCGTGATACACGGATTCTATCCATCTCTGTCTCTGACCGCGACCCACAAAAGGCCAGCAACTTGGCTAACCGTGTCCGTGAAGTGGCTTCTGAACAAATCAAACGCGTCACCAAGGTGAACGATGTGACCACCTTGGAAGAAGCCAAACCAACCAACATTAAATCTTCTCCAAAAACTCGCCGTAACACCCTCTTGGCGGCAGCCTTAGGCTTCCTCTTATCAGCAGGTTATATTCTTGTGCGAGAACTCTTAGACGACCGCGTGCGTTATGCGGAAGACGTGGAAGACGGCTTAGGCCTCGTGCTCTTGGGGATTGTTCCTCAAGCCAACCACAAGTAGAAAGGCGTGTATCCTATGGAACAAGTTGAACCAAAATTAAACAAAAAACTCATTTCCCCAGAGACTGAAGAATATTACAACGCCATTCGGACTAACATCCTCTTCTCTGGTAAGGACTTCAAGGTCATTGCGGTGACTTCTACCAAGGACAATGAAGGTAAGTCCACGGTTGCCATGAACATTGCAGCTTCCCTGGCTGCCCTAGGCAAACGCACCCTCTTGATTGATGCGGATACCCGTAATTCTGTCTTCGTCGGCCGCATGAAGATCCGCTCCAAGGTAGTTGGCTTGACCCACTACTTGGCTGGGGAAGCTACCGTTAAGGAGATTGTCTTCGGGACCACAGAACCTAACCTACACATGATTCTATCTGGCCCAGTGCCACCTAACCCAACGGCCCTCTTGCAGGGTGAAGCCTTCCAAGAGTTAATCGATGTCTGCCGTCATCACTATGACTATGTGATTGTTGATACGCCGCCATTGGGCTTGGTAACCGATGCGTCGATTATTGCCCACCAATGTGACGCTAGCATCTTAGTTATCGAAGCCGGCGCCATCAAGCGTCGTGCCGTTAAGAAAAATCAAAGAACGCCTGGAACAAACCGGAGCTAAATTCTTGGGCGTCGTCCTCAACAAGGTGGACGTCAAGGCAAGCCACTATGGTGCCTACGGTGCCTATGGTTCTTACGGGAACTATGGCAATTATGGTCAGAAGGCAGAGTAAGCCTAAACTTAACAGCAAGGAACCGGTAATGTCTAATTATCGGTTCATTTTGCGATAAGGGGGAGAAATAAATGAATATTGTCTATGCGACTAGCGATAATTTTGTGGATATTTTAGCTGTTTCATTGGCTTCCCTTTATGAGACCAATGCTCATCTAAAGCCGCGCGTCTGGATTTTAAGCTATGGGGTGACTGAGGCTAATAAGGCTAAATTAAATCGGTTAGCTAGCCGATACGGTCAAACGTCAATTGAGTGGTTAGAGGATATGACCTTGCCGCCAGAATTGCAGTCAGACCGGGGCTCTTTGAGTCAATTTGGTCGCCTATTCTTGGGGACTATCCTACCGGAATCAGTCCACCAGGTCCTGTATTTAGATGGCGATACGCTCATCAAATGCCCACTAGATCAATTGGTGGAGACACCTTTCGATGGGGCTATTGTCATGGGAGTGTCGGATACCTTCAACAAGCAGTATAAGCAAGTTTTGGGAATTCCAGCTGACCGTCCTATGTTCAATTCGGGGGTACTCTGGATTGATTTGGATGCCTGGCGTCAGGATAAAATTGAAGATAAGTTCATCGCCATTATTCAAAAATTCCAAGGCAAGGTCCTACAAGCTGACTTAGGCATTCTCAATGCGGCACTCTATGACCGCTACAAGCAAGTGCATCCGCGTTTTAATGCCATGACCATTTTCTATGACTTTGACTACCGTTCCATGTTGGCCTTTAAGCAGCCAGTCAATTATTATTCAGAAGCCATCTTAGAGGAAGCCAAAGCCCAACCAGTAGTGCGACACTTTACCACTTGCTTCGCCTCTAAGCGTCCTTGGGTGGAAGGCAGTCAGGTGGCTGGGGTCGAGGACTTCAAGCGTTACTATCAAGGTTCCTACATCCAGCAAGAAGAGGGGCTGATGACGCGCCTCAATCGCAAATTGCCGCAGGGGCTCTTCGCGCCTGTCCTAGGCTTTATCCAGTCACAAGTTCGTCCTCGTCTATACCGCTATCTCAAAAAATAAAGGAGCCGTTAGTGATGGTTACAATCAAAGATATCGAAGCGAAAACCATGTCGCCAGAAAAGCGTCAAGAGGCTAAGAAGGATTTATTCGCCTTCTATGTAGGGCGGCCCTTGTCTTATTTATTAACCATTCCCTTCATTAATACCTCGATTACGCCTAACCAGGTGTCTTACCTATCCTTACTACCACTAGGACTTGGCTTGGGACTTATGCTCTTGGCACCGACCTTAGCCGGTCAAGTTTTGGCTTGGCTATGCTTCTTCCTCTGGAATTTGTTAGATGGGGTCGATGGCAACCTAGCCCGTTACAAGGGGATTTCCTCGCCAATGGGGAGTGTGGTTGATGCCATGAGTGGCTATGCTGCCATGTTTATCAGCTACTTAGCCATGGGGGTGGCGGCTAGCTATCGTTCAGCGTTCGGCTTTTTGAAGCCTGAATGGTTACTAGTCTTGGGGGCACTGTCAGGTGCCTTCGTCATCTTCCCGCGCTTGGTCATGCATAAGGCCATTAACACGGTGCAGACCCAAGAAAGCCAACAACTCAAAGGTCGCAAGAACTTTGGCCTAGCTGAAGTCATTGCCCTGAACTTAACTTCGATTTCCGGCATGCCGCAAGTTTCATGTTAATTGCCATTCTCTTGGGGTGGAATGATCTCTTTACAGTAGGTTACTTCCTCTTGAATGGTTTAGTGATGATTCTGTCCTTGCGCAAGGTCCTGCGCTAAGAGGTCGCCATGAAACGAATCGCAATCCTACGTTATAACCTCAGTCATGTCGGTGGCGCTGAAAAGGTAGCAGTCAATCTAGCCAATGCTTTGTCTGCAGACTATCAAGTGCATCTCTTGTCCATGACTATGGATGGGGCGGGTCTGGCCTTCGACTTGGACCCGGCTGTTCATTTTCACAACTTCTTCCAGGGCAATCCGCGGGTACGTGAGTTGACTTGGAAAGCCAGTCGGGCCCTGCGGGCTTATCTCAAGCAGCATGGCATTCAACTAGTCTTTTTCCATCGCGCCCGCTACTAACACCATTATGCTCTTAGCCTGCATGGGGACAGGGATCAAGACGGTCTTCTGCGATCATCATAGCCTGGCCTTCGATGACGGCAGAGGGCGTCGCGTTCAGCGTTATCTGGGCGCTAAGTTTGCGGATAAAGTAGTCACCTTAACCGATGAAGACCGCGGAAATTACATTGAAAAGTATCATTTGAAAGCCGGCAAGGTCAGCTTTATCTATAACTGGCTAGAAGCCTTAGAAGGCCAGCCTGAAATTGATATGACGGCTAAGAAAATCCTGACCGTAGGCCGGCTTAGTCAACAAAAGGGTTATGATTTGTTGGCTAAGGTAGCTAGCCAAATCCTGCCGGCCAATCCGGACTGGACCTGGGATATCTACGGGGAGGGCCAGGATAGCATCAAGGCTGATCTAGTAGCGAGCCTAGAGGCAGCAGGCTGTCTCCATCAAGTAGACTTCAAAGGCAATGTCAAAAGGCATGGACCATATCTATCCAGGCCACAGCCTCTATGTCATGACATCCTATCATGAAGGCCTGCCCTTGGTCTTATTAGAAGCCAAGCAGTATGGCCTGCCGATTGTCAGCTTCGCTTGTCCAACTGGACCTTCTGAGATTGTCAGTGACGGCCGCAATGGCTATCTAGTGGCGCCTTATGATGTGGCTCTCATGGTGACGCGCATCCAGACCCTGATTGATGATACCGACCTTAGACAATCCATGTCTGAACAGTCTATGGATGATACCGAAAAATTTGATAAAGCAAGAATCCTGGCTCAATGGCAAGGCCTGATTCATGAACTATTAGGAGAGTAAGATGGAAATTATTGACCGTAGTCATGCCGTCCTATAATGCAGCAGGCTACTTACCTGAGACGGTCCCAACTATTCTGGCTAGCCGCCACCTTGATCAAATTGAATTGTTGATTGTCAACGATGGGTCCAAAGACGAGACCTCGACCATCGGCCATCAATTTGTGGCTGACTACCCACAGGTAGTACGGGTTATCGACAAGGAAAATGGGGGGCATGGCTCTACCGTTAATGCCGGGATTGAAGTGGCCCGAGGTAAATACTTCAAGGTTGTAGATGCTGACGACTGGGTAGATACTCAGGCCTTTGACGCGCTCCTAGACTATCTAGCGGGTGTGGATGATGACTTGGTAGTGTCGCCTTATACTAAGGTCTATGTTGACAGCAATCAAGAAGAGTTGCACCACGAATTTCAAGGTGTGACACCAGAACATCATTATACTTTCGATGAACTATTAAATATTACGCAACATACACTAGGTATGCATACCATGACCATTAAAAGCTCTATTTTGCGGGATAATGCGGTGCGCTTGGGTGAGAAGATGTTCTATGTCGATATGGAATATATCACTTACCCTATGCCTTATATCGAGACAGTCAGCTTGTTTGATGCCCCTATCTATCGCTATCGACTAGGTAGCGTAGGGGCAGAGTGTCAGCCTTGAAAGTTATCTCAAGAATCGGGTCATGCACCAAAAACGTGATTTACCGGCTCGTGTCCTTTTTACCAAACAGGTAAGTTGAAAGGGATTCGCGCTCAAGTGGTTAAGGCACAAATTCAACGTATGATTAATTTACAGGTTCGACTCTATTTGATGTTACCGGATACTCGCCAAGGGAAGAAAGAACTATTGGCCTTCGAGGCTACCCTAGCACCGGACTTTAAGCGGGAAGCACCAAGCAAGTTAGTGTATGTCTTGCGACTCAGTCGTTATCGTCTCTTTGGCTTATTACGCCACTATCTCAAGCGTTTTAAGAATACCCGAACTAACTAAGAAGGGAGATGTTTCCATGGGCAAAAATCAGACAGAAGTGGCGTGAATTATCGCGCTACCGGCAAGTCTTTAATGGGAGGATTATGTGGGTTCAGTTTCTGGATAAGGTGCTAACTAAGCTCGCCAAACTTCCTCTTCCCTTCGTTCGCCCCTTGGTTCATCATGGCTTTTTAGCCAAACATCGGGCGATTCTAACCTATTTAGAACGTGATTTCCAAGATTTCTTGGAAAACTATGACTTCACAGGCCCGGCATCCGAGTCGAAAACCACTCCACGACAGATTTTCTCCCTTTGGCTCCAAGGACGTGAGGCGGCACCACCGTTGGTGCAAGCTACGCTTGCATCTCAGGAAGCTTTTGCTGAGCAATACGGTTTTAATTGGACTTTTTTGACTCAAGACAATCTCAGTGACTACTTCCAGGTGCCAGATAGCCTCAGGATGTTTGTAGATCAAGGCGACATTGATGTCGTCAAGTTATCAGATTTGATTCGTTGCAGTCTCCTGTCTGATTATGGGGGCGTCTGGTTCGACTCGACGCTCTATGTGACCGATACAAGTAGTGCCTCGTATTTAGCAAATGATTTTTATACCATTCCTGCACGTGGTAAAGAATGGTATCCCAAGTATGTGGCCAATAACCGCTGGGCAATGTTCTGCCTAGCAGGTTCAGCTAATCATGTGATTTCCGATTTTTGCGGGATTTTCAGGTGGCATACTTTACACGGTATAGATTACCGATTGATTATTTTCTTATTGACTACCTCTTGGACATTGGCTATCGGTACTCAGATGTCATTCGGGAGGCGATTGATGCGGTTCCTCAGAATAATCAGGACCTGTATTTTATCGCTAACCATGCCAATGATTTCGTTGATGTGAGCGAATGGGACCGGGTGAAGTCAACGACTCAGCTCTATAAATGTAGCTATAAGATTTCTCTCACAGCGACAGGCGACACCTACTATCATCGTCTGCTCAATCAAGCACTCTAATCAGAAAGGAGCTTAACATGAAGGTATCTGTTATTGTACCGGTCTATAATGTACAGAACTATCTCCACTATGCCTTGGAGAGTCTCCTGGCCCAGACCTATACAGACTATGAAGTGATTCTTGTCAATGACGGGTCTACCGACGATTCGGGTCGCTTGTGTGAAGAGTATGCGTCTCGCTATGACCATGTTTATTACTATGCCAAGGCCAATGGTGGCCAATCTGACGCACGGAATTATGGGGTAGCCCAGGCTCAGGCAGAGTGGGTGACCTTTCTTGATCCGGACGATTATCTCGAGCCGTACAGCCTGTCTTTAATGATTGAATTGCAACGTCGCTACAAGGCTGACCTAGTCTCGACTAAGGTTGAGTTGACCACAGTGTACGAAGCCTATAACGGGTATACACCGATGGAAGCGGATTTCAGGCTCTCTACATCCAGTCAAGCAGAAGCTCTGGAGGCCATGCTCTATAATCATGAAGCGACTGTTTCCGCGTGTGGTAAGCTCTATCGCAAGTCGCTGATTGAGTCTCACCCATTTCCTGTAGGGAAAATTTATGAGGATTTTTCTGTTGCTGCTGCCCATGTTTTAGCAGCTCAGACGATTGTGGTAAGCCCCTTGGTGACCTATCATTATTACCAAAGGTCAGGAAGTACGGTTAATTCAAACTTTAGCCTTAAACACTATGATTTTTTTATGATGCGGTGGAGGCAAATCGAGCGCTCTTGCCTGGATTTGGTAATCAAGCTGAGCAGGGTGGAGGCTGCGCTCAATATCAAATGTGTGGCTGGCTCTTTCCGGTTGATTGATCTAATTGCAAATGCTAAGCAGTATGGAGAGCTTGATGGGATACGCCGGCGCTTGCGTGTTTATCAGGACACCGTTCGGCAATCGCACCATGTTAGTCTCCAGTTTAAGTTGAAGTACCAGCTCTTTCTCTGGACTCCCCGACTCTATCTGCTTGTAAGAAAGCGGAACAAGACCTAGCTCATCGCAAACAAATGTGAAGGTGATTAAGTGACAATCAAATTATATCCATCTCGTATACCAACCTATTTATTCTATAGTGCCTATACTATCTTTGTGTTTTTTTACTATATTGAATACCCTCGTTTTTATGCTCGTTATTTTGAAAATAGCCTCTTTTTACTGATATTACTTTTCGTGGCAAGCTTGCTGTTAATGAAAGAAATCCTCGAAGTGATGATGGAGATCAACTGAATCGAGAGCTATTTGCATATATGGAGCAAAAGGGTTTCAAATTCAAGTTAAATCTAGGTAATAAGACAAGTGGGCTTGCCTACATTAACTATCAGACAAAAAGGCGTACTCAGTTGGTTAATCAAACCGTTAATTAATAAGAAAAATTGCGTCTTATCAAGGTGCTAAAAAGTCTAAGATAATGGTAGTATTTTTTTAGTATGTACAGAAGAATCGAAAAGAAGTTGGGTGAAAAGAATGAAAGTAAGAATTGCGACCCTTAGTTATTATATATGGGCCTGTTTACTAATATTGCAATGCCAGACCATGTATGCTGTTCATCAAAAACACGTCTCTTATGGTTTGTGACTTTGCTTGTTTATTCAATTGGACAGTGTGCATTTCTAATATATGAAACAAGAATCCCATCGAAATTATTCCAGAACACTATGCTAATACTAGGTGGCTATTATGGAATAGAAGGTGTTTTGTTGCTAAGAAATCTATCAGAAAATTTAAGCCGAGACTTCATCTTGTTGAATTTGATTGGCTTACCGGTATTTATTGTGACACTTACTCTGATGATTTTTCGTAAGGAGTTAAAGGATTTCTTGCTAGCTTTTAATAGAATTGTGGTAGTTTTTGCAGTGCTATCTCTCTTTTTCTGGTTTTTCGGAAGCCTCCTAGGGATATTAAAGCCAAGTGGCACAGTTGTGAATGCTTGGAGTGGAGGGAATATAGTAAATAGCTACTACCATTTATATTATGAAACTCAACGTATTGGTGTTATGGGCTTTACCTTTATTCGTAATAGTGCCTTCTTCACAGAAGGACCAATGTGGAATTTGATTATTTCATTGGCCTTTATCATCGAGTTATTTTTATTAGAAGAATTAAGTAAGTGGAGGTTAGTGGTTATCCTACTAACAGCAGCAACAATTTTCTCAACAACTGGGATTTACGTTATTGGGATAGGTTTCTTAGCTCACGTGCTGTTGGTGCGGAAAAGCCGCTTTCGCTTTCTATCTTTATTGGCGACTCCAGCACTTGTATATGCTTTAACTCGAGTAATTGAAGATAAGGCTGCTAGTAACTCGGCCGCTATTCGAATGGATGATTATGTAGCTGGGTTTAATGCCTGGCGCGATCGCCTCATTACAGGGTGGGGTTTCAGTGGTCTTGGAAGTATTGAATACTATATGAACGGTGCAATTCGACCAAACTATGGATATAGCAATAGCTTTTTTGTTGTTTTAGCTCAAGGTGGCATCCTACAAGGCATTGTTCAGTTTGCACCTTTTATGGCACTGTTTGCGCCAGGTGCTTCTACTAATCGAACTAAGTGTGCCATTAGCTTGTACTTCATCTTGATTTTAACAACTATCTTCTACAATACGATGCTTTTTAATGTGATTGCCGCGACAGCATATGCGGCGCTTATCAATAAGATTACCCTAAATCACTAAATTATGAAGAAGGAGAGATTCGATGCAACAGTCTAAACGAATTAATGAATACACGGTATTACGTGTATTTGCCATTCTTCTAGTTTTAGTTAGTCATATCTCATATTATAAGGTAGGAAATGAATTTGGTGGTGTAAATATACTAGCGCTTGCCCCCAGTGGAACGTCATTCAAGTGGTATTATCTTATAGATAAATTTCGCTATGTCATCTACCTCTTCCATATGCCTCTGTTTATGGCTATCTCGGGCGCCTTATTCGCGCTGCAGACTAAGAAGGGACGATGGTCTGGCTTTGGTACCTTTGCTGAGGCTAAATGGCAACGTCTCATGATTCCTTATCTAGTCTTTACCTTGCTCTATCTAGTGCCTCTTAAGTATCTGAGTGGCTATTTTGGGCAGGCTAATTTCCTAATGGCGGAAGGTAGCCAATTAACCCTCTTAGGTAACTCGCACTTGTGGTATCTCTATACCTTGTTCCTTGTGGCCTTAATAGCTTACTTCTTGGTGCCGCGTATGCAGGTTTGGTATCTCCTGCCACTTTGGGGGCTCCATCTAGTGAGTGCCTATGTTGGGCTATCCTTAATTAGCCTACCGATGGAGTTTCTCCTTTGGTATATGCTAGGAGCCATGTTCGAGACCTATCGCGAGACTTTGACTTCTTTTTTCCGGACTAAGCGAGCGGTCTTCTTAACTATCTGGCTGACAGCCTTTATCGTTTGCTCATTGCTATCGCTCTATGTAGGGCGTTTTGGCATTCCCAGTATTGCAACGCCTAGTCAATGACTTGGCAGCTGTTGCAGGGATGGGTCTGACCTATCTCTTGGCTGAGTCGCTGGCTCAGCAGAAGGGTTTCTTGGAGTCTAGCTTTGTAAAGGCAGTCTTGCTAAATGGGCTAGGGATTTATATTTTCTCCGACCCTTTGAACTATGTCTTATTGCGTCTGGGCCAAGCCTTGTTGGGACCAGCTGGCATGCTGTCCCTAGGTGGCTTAGTCCTCATGATGCTTTTGCGTTTAGTTATAACAGGGCTAGCCGCTTATTACTTAACCCAGCTCTTCGTTAGACTGTGGCCAAACCGCGCAAGCTGGGTTCGTTAGATGATTTATTGATAAGGAGGTCGCTCATGACCCAACACAAACAAGCATCCATTAAAATCAACTTTATCATGAACTTCATCTTAACGGTGTCGTCCTTTATCTTTCCTATTATTACCTTTCCCCTATATCTCGCGGACCTTGTTGCCGCTGGGGACGGGGCGGATTGCCTTCGCTACTTCGGTGGCTAGCTATGCCACCATGTTAGGCATGGTGGGGATTCCGACCTATGGGATTCGGGCGGTCGCGCGGGTGCGTAACCAGCAGCGGGAGCTCAACAAGACGGTTCAGGAGATTTTCTTCTTCAATGCTATTACGACGTTAGGGGCATTGGCCCTCTATCTGGTCAGTATTGCCTTGGTGCCAAGGTTTGCGGAAGATAAGACCCTCTTCCTGATTAACGGGGTAGGGATTATCTTCAACCTCTTCGGTATGGAGTGGCTCTATCGGGGCTTGGAGCAGTACCGTTATATTACGGTTCGTTCCATTGCCTTCAAGTGTTTGTCCCTGGTGCTCATGTTCCTCCTGGTGCATTCGACTTCGGACTATTTGATTTATGGGGGGGATTCTGGTCTTTGCGACGGTGGGGGCCAATGTCCTTAACTTCATTCACGCCCGCCACTATATCAGCTTCAGACTAGAGCCTAACTTGGAAATCTGGCGTCACTTCTTCCCAGCCCTGCAGTTCTTCCTCATGGCTGTCGCCACCACCATCTATACCAGTCTGGACTCAGTCATGCTGGGGATGATGATTGGCAAGGAAGCCGTAGGCTATTATGATGCGGCCATTAAGATTAAGAACATCTTGATTAGTCTAGTGACAGCCCTGGGTGGGGTGCTCCTACCTCGACTGTCGCACTATATTCAGACCGAGCAACATGAAGCCTTTAAGCGGGTGACCCGCAAGGCCTTCGCCTTCGTCTGCTTCGCTAGTATTCCGCTCTCGACCTACTTTATCGTTATGGCGGAACCGGCCATTCTCTTCCTATCTAAGGAACAATTCCTGCCTTCGGTCTTTCCTATGCAGCTAGTCATGCCGACCATTGTCTTGATTGGTCTGTCTAACTTATTGAGGGATTCAAATTCTTCTGCCGCTAGGCAAGGAGCGAGTGGTCTTGTCCTCAGTTTGTTGGGGTGCGGTTTTGAACTTTGCCCTTAACCTGGTCTTGATTCCAAGCTGGGGGGTAGCAGGTGCGGCCTTCTCCACGCTCTTGGCAGAATTGCTAGTCACTCTCTATCAGGCCTGGTACTTGCGCGACCAACTCAGAGAAATGGTCGTCCTGGCCGACCTAGGCAAGATTGGCTTGGCGACAGTCCTGGCGACCCTGAGCACCTTCTTATTCAGACATTGGACCTCGCCATTTTGGACCTTGGCGCTATCGGCCTCTGTCTTCGGCCTAATCTACTTGGCCATTCTCTGGTTCAGTCGCGAGCAGTTCGTCAGCTATCTAGGCCAGCTGGCCCTAGGCTTCTTAAAAAGACGTAAGGCTTAATACAGTCTCCCTATCTATTAGTGTTTACACTAATAGATAGGGTAGAAGTCAGCCAAAATACGTGCTCTATCATAAACAAATTTCAAAAAACCCTCGTGGCTATGGTTAGTCGCGAGGAATTTTTTTGAATAGGCCAGAGTTATGACGTCTATCACCATGTGATGACATTCAGTAACACTGGCTTAACTAGAAAGATGAAAGTTTGGTTTCTTGGTGCCAATCTAGCATAAAATCTATTGCTTTTTGAATGGCTTACTTCTATGATAGACGAGGATTTACAAGCCACAAGGAGTGTATTTTTTAGGAGGAATCACCAAAATGAAGAAACATGGTTTAGCGGCCTTGGTGGAGCTAGGCTTCATGGATAACGCCGAGGAGTTCCAGAAACTCAATCAAGCTGCCTATCAGGAAAAAGCTCATTAAGGGTCTGGTCCAAGGCATTCAGGCTTACTTCGGTAAGGCTTAAGTATGAGATGATAACGGTAGAAGCTAAGGCTTCTGCCGTTTTTACTTTTGTGGGCGAAGGACGAAAAATTCAAGTAAATTTTCTAATATTTTTTTAGGGGAATGGCTTGACAGGGGTTGACCGGGCGGATGTAAAAATATGTAATATAAATGTCTTATTTTCTGTAATTATAGCACTTATCTTCCTACAAAGGGGTCTTGTTTATGAAATCAGAGTTTTTAAGTAAGTATCGTCCGCAACTTATTGCACTTGCCTTTGTTCTCTTTCTAGTGGCTGGATTCGCCATGATTGGCCTCCTAGCAGGCCAGCCTCACGATCATTTGCAGACGCTAGAGTCTGAGTCAGTGGTCAGTGAGAACTCTAGCAGTGAGCCCAAGCCCTTGGTCTTGGCAGAACCCCTAGTAGGTCTCAAGGCTAAGGATCAGGAGACGCCTTTTGAAGGCAAGGATGGGGAGCTCAAGCTACGCTCAGTAGGCGATGTCTTGTTGCATGAATTTGTCAGCGAGATGGCCAGCGTCAAGAATCCTTTCTACAAATCAGCGGTCGACCGGCTCCACAAGGATGGCATCAGCTGGGAGAACCCAGGGGGTGCCTATGATTTCTACCCAATGCTGGCGCAGATTGCCCCTTACATGTCCTATGCCGACGTGACTTTGGCTAATATGGAAGTCATTGTGGCCAACCCTCAGTATCCGGTGACTGGTTACCCCTCCTTCAATGCGCCTAAGCAGATTATTAAGGCCCTTCAGGCTATCGGTGTGGACATGGTGACCAACGGGACCAACCATACCTTGGACTATTCGGCGCGTGGGGCGCTAGCCTCTATTGCTAACCTCAAAGAGGCGCAGATGCCTTATGTAGGGAGTTTTGAGAGCCAGGAAGATCACGATACCCCGCGCATTATCGAGAAGAATGGCATTAAGATAGGGATTTTGACCTATTCCTACGGTACCAACGGCGTGCCCGTGCCAGAAGACCAGCCTTATTTGATTAACCTGGTAGACCTGCCTCAGATGGTAGAAGATGTAAAGGCCCTCAAAGACAAGGTCGATGCCGTAGTGGTGACTTTGCAGCTAGGTCAGGAATATGACACTACTCCCAGATCCAACTCAGGAGCAAGTCTTCCAAGCCCTGAGTGATGCTGGCGTCAAATTGATTTTTGGGCGGGCCACCCGCACGTCTTGCAACCCTATGCAGTGGTTTAACGGCAAGCAGACCTTTGCCATCTATTCCCAGGCTAGCTTCATGTCAGGGCCAAATTTACCCGGCTAATAAGCAAGGGGGCATCACCGAGGTGACGTTCAAACGCGGCGAAGACGGCCAAGTAACCGTCACTGATCCCTAAGTTCATGCCAATCTATATTACGGGCGCCGAGAATGCCGAGTTCTACGAAACGGTGCCTATGGCCGACTACAATCGCTACGCGGTCACCGAGGGCGCCGACTGGTACGAGATTATTCGCCAGCGCATGCAACTCTATACCAAAGACTTCCGTTATGTCAGCCACCTAGAAACCCAGTGGACCCAGGAAGATACCGATATTCATCGCTAATATAGTTTGCGCCAATGGCCCACTCAGAGGTGGGCCATTGGCTATGTAGGGGCTGGAAAAGATTAAGTCCCTATAATTGTGTAAAAAGAAAAAAAGCCAGGTAATCTCTGGTACAATGTAGTTGTCCGAAAAACATTGAAAGAGGAGATTACCATGACTTACCTTAATATTAACCTAAAACTTGAAGAATTAACAGAGGCAGTTTTAAACAGTGACATGAACACGCTTATGAAGTCGCTGGCTATCACCGTCTTTAATGCCTACATGGAAGAAGAACGCCACCAGTTCATTCAAGCCGCTCCCCATGAACGCTCAGACCAGCGCCAAGACTATCGCAACGGTTACTATGAACGCCAATGGACGCTTTCCATCGGTACCCTTAAATTACAAGTCCCGCGCACACGCTCTGGCGAGTTCAAAACCGAGCTCTTTGAACGCTATCAGCGCAACGAACAGGCCTTCTTGCTCTCCATGATGGAAATGGTAGTCAATGGGGTTTCTACGCGCAAAGTCACCAAGATCGTGCAGGAATTGTGTGGCGAGACGGTCTCCAAGTCCTTTGTGTCAGATGTCATGAAACGGCTGGATCCTGAGATTGAAGCCTTCAAAAATCGGACCCTGACCCACAGTCACTTTCGCTATCTCTACCTTGATGCTCTTTACATTAAGGTGCGTGAAGAGGGTCGTGTGGTGTCCAAGGCGGTCTACCTAGCCCAAGGCGTCAACGAGGCTAACAAGCGCGAAATCATCGGCTTTTGGGTGTCAGAAGAAGAAAGCAAAGAGGCTTGGCTAACCTTCCTTCAGTCCCTGCGAGCCCGTGGATTGAGCCAGCCCATCCTAATTATTTCAGACGCTCACTCCGGACTTAGAGCCGCTATCCAGCACTGTTTTGTCGGGGTTCCTTGGCAGCGTTGCGTCTTTCATTTCTTGTCTAACATTGTCGAGACCATTCCCAGAAAAGGAAGTCTAGAAGCACGCGCTAAGTTGAAGGCCATATTCCAGGCGCCCACCGCTGAACATGCACGGCGACTTAAGGAAGCTTTTGAGGCCTCTGTCGCGGACAATCCTCGTTATCAGAAGGCCTTAAAGGTTTTTAGATGAGGGGCTTTGAAGATGCCGTGCAGTTTATGATGGAGCCTGAGATTTATCATCCCAATTTGCGGACGACTAACTCTGTCGAACGTTTAAACCGTGAAAATCAGACGGCGAGATAAGGTCATTGGCGTCTATCCTAATGTCGCTTCTGCTGAGCGGCTCATTGGCGCCATCCTCATTGATTTAAACGATGCCTGGCAGGCTAATGCACGCCCTTTCCTGGTCAACTTCACCAAACGCAAATAAGCTATAGGGACAGCCTACATATTTTTTTACACAGGATTTTTGGACTTGACTCTGGAAAAAGGCGGAAACTGGGGAAGAGGCCGCGAGCTAGTGGTCCACTTTGCCGAGTGGACCACTAGCTCGGGTGGAAAAAGGCCGGAAAAAGGGCGAAACCGTGGGAAAAAGCCACGAGCCAGTGGTCGACTTTGCCAAGTGGACCACTAGCTGGGTTGGGAAGGCCGGAAAAGGGCAGGAAACGGGGAAAAAGCCGTGAGCTAGTGGTCGACTTTGCCGAGTGGACCACTAGCTCGGCTGGAAGAGCTTGGAAAAAGGGCGAAACCGTGGAAAAAGTCATGAGCCAGTGGTCGACTCTTTCGAGTGGACCACTAGCTGGGCCGGAAAGCTTGGAAAAGGGCAGGAAACGGGGCAAAAGTCATGAGCCAGTGGTCGACTCTTTGGAGTGGACCACTAGCAGGGCTGGAAAGCATGGAAAAGGGCGAAATCGTAGTCAAGTCCAAAATCCTGTGTAAAAATATGTAGGCTGTCCTATAGCTTATTTGCGTTTGGTGAAGTTGACCAGGAAAGGGCGTGCATTAGCCTGCCAGGCATCGTTTAAATCAATGAGGATGGCGCCAATGAGCCGCTCAGCAGAAGCGACATTAGGATAGACGCCAATGACCTTATCTCGCCGTCTGATTTCACGGTTTAAACGTTCGACAGAGTTAGTCGTCCGCAAATTGGGATGATAAATCTCAGGCTCCATCATAAACTGCACGGCATCTTCAAAGCCCTCATCTAAAACCTTTAAGGCCTTCTGATAACGAGGATTGTCCGCGACAGAGGCCTCAAAAGCTTCCTTAAGTCGCCGTGCATGTTCAGCGGTGGGCGCCTGGAATATGGCCTTCAACTTAGCGCGTGCTTCTAGACTTCCTTTTCTGGGAATGGTCTCGACAATGTTAGACAAGAAATGAAAGACGCAACGCTGCCAAGGAACCCCGACAAAACAGTGCTGGATAGCGGCTCTAAGTCCGGAGTGAGCGTCTGAAATAATTAGGATGGGCTGGCTCAATCCACGGGCTCGCAGGGACTGAAGGAAGGTTAGCCAAGCCTCTTTGCTTTCTTCTTCTGACACCCAAAAGCCGATGATTTCGCGCTTGTTAGCCTCGTTGACGCCTTGGGCTAGGTAGACCGCCTTGGACACCACACGACCCTCTTCACGCACCTTAATGTAAAGAGCATCAAGGTAGAGATAGCGAAAGTGACTGTGGGTCAGGGTCCGATTTTTGAAGGCTTCAATCTCAGGATCCAGCCGTTTCATGACATCTGACACAAAGGACTTGGAGACCGTCTCGCCACACAATTCCTGCACGATCTTGGTGACTTTGCGCGTAGAAACCCCATTGACTACCATTTCCATCATGGAGAGCAAGAAGGCCTGTTCGTTGCGCTGATAGCGTTCAAAGAGCTCGGTTTTGAACTCGCCAGAGCGTGTGCGCGGGACTTGTAATTTAAGGGTACCGATGGAAAGCGTCCATTGGCGTTCATAGTAACCGTTGCGATAGTCTTGGCGCTGGTCTGAGCGTTCATGGGGAGCGGCTTGAATGAACTGGTGGCGTTCTTCTTCCATGTAGGCATTAAAGACGGTGATAGCCAGCGACTTCATAAGCGTGTTCATGTCACTGTTTAAAACTGCCTCTGTTAATTCTTCAAGTTTTAGGTTAATATTAAGGTAAGTCATGGTAATCTCCTCTTTCAATGTTTTCGGACAACTACATTGTACCAGAGATTACCTGGCTTTTTCTTTTTACACAATTATAGGGACTTAATCGAAATCGTGGGAAAAGTCGCGAGCCAGTGGCCCACTTTTTCGAGTGGACCACTAGCTAGAATGGAAAGGCCAAAAACCTGGGCTACTAGCTAGAAAAAAAGCCTTTTAGGGGCTTTTGCCGGGGCGGAATCTTTGCTATAATAACTTTTAGTGCAAAAAAAGTAACGACGAAATGATATCCAATTTATGGAAGGAACTTAACAATGACAGCATCACATCACTCAAAGGGCCGGCGTCACGGTCACTCCCGCCCTAGTCATGGGCGGACTAAGTCAGTGCTCTGGCGGATTAACTGGCTCTTTATTATTTTTGGCAGCGGTGGCCAGTGGCCTGGTTGCCTATTTCCTCTTAACCTACAAGATCTTGGCCGGGCGCGGCTACCATCTCTGGGTCTTAGGCGGCTTGGGCGCGGTCTTACTGCTACTCATCCTGCTCAACGGCCTCAAGCGCCTAGGGCAAGACAACCCTGGTCCTAGCTACTATCGTCATTTTGGGGGCTAGCTACGGCGCCTACCAAATGAATGCCACCGTCAATTTCTTCAACAAACTCAATACCAATACCCAGAAGAAGGAACTGACCATGAGCCTGGCTACCCTAGCAGAAGGTGGAGTGGCAGATGTGTCGGCCTTAGACGGCAAAGTGGTCCCTAGCGCCGCTGGGCCAAGATCGCGACAATGTCCAAGCCTTAGTCGATGACCTCAAGGCCAAACGCCAGGTAAGTGTGACCATTGAGGAAGTGCCATCTTACCCTAGCGGCCTACCAACAACTCCTGGACGGCAAGGCTCAAGCCATGGTCCTCAACTCAGGCTATGAGTCCCTCTTAGAAGGCATGGCTAGCGACTTCAGCAGCAAGATCAAGAAGCTCTATCAGTACAATCATGTGACCGAAGTAGCCGAAGAGCCGGCTAAGCCAACGACGGAAAAACCAGCAAACTAGCCAGACGCCAGCTGAGAACCAGCCTTTCAACCTCTACATTTCAGGGATTGATACCTTCGGGCCAGTCAGCTCCGTCTCCCGGTCAGACGTCAACGTTATCGCCACTATCAACCCTAAGACCCATCAGATTCTTCTGACCACCACACCGCGTGACGCCTATGTACCAATCGCGGATGGCGGGGCAGACCAGAAGGACAAGTTGACTCACGCGGGGATTTATGGCGTGGAGGCTTCCATGCATACCTTGGCCCGTCTCTATGATACGCCAATCGACTACTATGTCCGCCTCAACTTCACCTCCTTCCTTAATATCATCGATACGGTAGGGGGCATTGATGTCTACAACGACCAAGCCTTCACCTCCCTCTACGGCAAATACGATTTCCCTGTCGGGGAACTTCACCTCAATGCCGACCAAGCCCTAGGCTTCGTGCGTGAACGTTACTCCCTGTCAGGTGGGGATAATGACCGCGGCAAGAACCATGAGAAGGTTATTACCGCCCTGATTAAGAAATTAGGCAGTCGTCAGACCCTGCTCCAAGCCCAAGAAGTCATGGATCGCATGAGCCAGTCGGTGCAAACCAATCTGCCACTGGCTAAGGTCATGGAACTGGTGAACGAGCAACTCGAGAGCGGTCAAGCTTACACGGTTACCTCAGTCGCCCTGACTGGCCACGGTTCAACTGGCTTGCCATCTTATGCTATGCCGGGCGCTGAACTCTATATGATGCAAGTGGATGAGGCTAGCTTGGCTGAGCGTCAAGCCCAAATCAAGCAAGTACTCGGACAATAGGCCCGCTTTCAAGGAGAAAAGGAGAAACTTATGACACAAACATATGATTATCTAGTGGTAGGTGCCGGCCTCTTTGGCGCTACCTTTGCCCACGAAATTGCCAAGAAAGGCAAGCGCGTCCTGGTTATTGAGAAGCGCGACCACCTGGCGGGCAATATCTATACGGAAGAAATCGCGGGCATTCAAGTCCACAAATTTGGCGCCCACATTTTCCATACTAACGACAAGGCCGTTTGGGATTACGTCAATCAATTTGCGGAATTCAACCAGTATATCAATACTCCAATCGCTAATTATTATGGGGAAATCTACAATTTGCCCTTCAATATGAACACCTTCAACAAGCTCTGGGGTGTGGTGACGCCGGAAGAAGCGGCCGCCAAAATTGAAGAGCAACGGGCTGAAGTGGCAGACAAGACACCAAGTAACTTGGAGGAGCAAGCCTTGTCCCTAGTAGGGCGCGATATCTACGAGAAACTGATTAAGGGCTATACCGAGAAGCAATGGGGCAAGGCAGCTACTGAATTGCCAGCCTTCATTATTCGTCGCTTGCCAGTCCGTATGACCTATGACAACAACTACTTCAATGACCGCTACCAAGGTATCCCAATCGGGGGCTATACCCAGATTGTGGAGAAGATGTTGGATCATCCTAACATCCAAGTGCGCCTAGAGACAGACTTCTTCGCGGACAAGGAGCATTACTTGGCGGCCTTTCCTAAAATTTTCTATACCGGTATGATCGACCAGTTCTTCGACTATGAGTTGGGTGAATTGGAATACCGTAGCTTGCGCTTCGAGACCGAGGTCTTGGACCAAGCCAACTATCAAGGGAATGCGGTGGTTAACTATACCGACCGCGAGACGCCTTATACCCGGATTATTGAGCACAAACACTTCGAGTACGGCACTCAGCCACAAACCGTGGTGACGCGTGAATATCCAGCCAACTGGTCACGAGGGGATGAGCCTTACTACCCAATTAATGATGAGCGTAACACCAAGCTCTATCAGGCCTATACTGACTTGGCTAAGTCCCTGCCACAGGTGACCTTCGCTGGACGTTTGGGCCACTACCGCTATTATGACATGCACCATGTCATCGGCCTGGCCTTGCAATTGGCAGCCAAAGTGGACTAAATCAAGAATCAAGCCCCCTTACTGGCTGGTAAGGGGGCTTTTGCGCGGTTCGGGCTTTTCTGCTAGAATAGGAGTCAAAAGGGAGGTTGTCGTCATGAAGAAAGCCAAATACTGGTGGTCCCTGCTAGCGGGTTGCCTGGGTGCCTTATTAGTCATTAGGGGCTGGTGGACTAGCCAAGCGGCGCGAGCCCAGGTAGATTCGGACCAGGTGCAGGTGGTCCAAGCCAAGGTTCAGGCTCAGGGCTATGAGTTTGGCCCGGCCGTTAACAAAATTGTCCTTCAAGTCAGTCAACCCGTGACGGCAGTGGCCAGAGGTGCCCAGCTAGAGGTTACCACCCAAGGTAAAGCGCGCCAAGTGAGCGCCCTCTATCTAGCAGATGAGCAGGGCCAGGCCTTGCCAGAGGGTCAAGCCAGTCAATGGCTAGCTTTGGACTTGGTGGTGGATTCCTGGGATTTAGGCAGTCTCTTCGGCTATAACCAGGAGCGCTTGATTAGTCAGTGGCAGGCTAACTATCTCATTGCTGTAGGGCCAGTGCAGGTGACGACCCAAGAGGGCAAGTCGGCCCAGATTCGCTTGACGGACTATGACGCCCTGCCCCATCTGGAGCTACCGGACTTGGCCGGCTATCAATTTGAGCAAGTCCATGTAGACGGGGTGACCAATCCCCTGACTGGCCAAGAGGAGAGCCAGACCTTACACTATGGAGCCTTTGAGCCGGCGGCTGCCAAGGATCAGACCCAGGCCAAGTTTCCGCTTTTGATTTGGTTGCATGGCCAAGCCGAAGGGGGCGAGGATCCCCGTATTACCCTACTAGGCAATGAGTGACCGCCCTTAGTCGGCCACAAGTTCAAGAGATTTTTACGGCGACCGACCAGCCCGAGCTTAAGGGCGCCTACGTCCTGGCGGTGCAGACGCCGACCTATTGGATGGACGAGGGCGACGGACTCAATGGGCCAGGGGCGGGCCATTCCCGCTACACTGAGTCCCTCATGCAGGTCATTGGGGACTATGTGGCCAGCCATCCCCAGATTGACCCGCATCGGGTGCATCTCATGGGGTGCTCCAACGGGGGCTATATGACCCTCAACATGGCCCTGCACTATCCGGACTACTTTGCCGGCTTGGTACCCCAGGCAACAGCCTATTCCTACTATGAATTCCAGCGCCTGGACAACGGTCACTATCTGATCAAAGACCCTAAGAAACGAGGCAGTATTCAAGCCTATGCGCCGACTCAGCGAGTCTGGTTTGACCAGGACAAGGTGGCTGCCCTCAAAGACCAAGCCATTTGGTTTGTCCATAGTCTGGATGACCCGACTGTACCAGCCAATGCTTATGTCTTGCCGATTTACAAGGACCTAGTCGATGCGGGTGGGCAGAATATCTGGCTGTCTCTCTTCCAATCGGTGCAAGGCCAAGACCTGCCTAAGATGCGCTATTCTGGCCATTTCTCCTGGATTCCCTTCTTCAATCAGCAGGTCCAGGGCGTGCAAGATCCGGAAGTCATTCGCCAAAGCCCAGGCTTGAGTGGCTTTGAGGCCGATAATGCCAGTGGCGGTGGCAAGGCTCAGGTCCAAGTGGCCGGCCAGCCCTATCAAGATGTCTTCCACTGGCTCAACGCCCAACACCGATAAGATAATTAAAAAAGCGATGGACTACTGGCCTGGCTTGCATAATATGAACTGAACATGAGTGATCTATAGACATGGGAAAAGTATCTAGTGCTTAAATCGAAATAGGATAAAAGACGAGGAGATTATCAGATGAACAATTATATAAAATCAAATGAAGACCGATGGAATAAGGTAAAAAATGCCTATACTGAGCCATTGACACATGAAGAATCAGAAGAAGCTAGAAAGCATCCAATTTCTGTTGCCTTAACTGTTGGGAAAAAAGTTCCGACAGAATGGTTTGAAAAAGCCAAGGGAAAAAAAGATATTAGGTTTAGCTTGTGGTGGTGGCCAGCAGGGTCCAGTTTTTTTGCTGTAAAAAGGTTATGATGTCACCATCATGGATTTTTCTAAATCACAATTAGAAAGAGACGAGATGGTCGCTAAAAGAGAGGGCTTAAAAATCAAGACGGTTCAAGGCGATATGACCAAGCTATTTCCGTTTGAAGATGAAACTTTTGATATTATTTTTAACCCGGTTTCAAATGTCTATATAGAAGATTTAGAAAATATGTACAAAGAAGCCGCTCGAGTATTGAAAAAAAGGGTGGACTCTTAATGGTCGGATTTATGAATCCTTGGATCTACATGTATGATGCGGACGTTGTATGGGACAAACCCGAAGAGGAATTGTTGTTGAAGTTTGCACTACCTTTTTAATTCAAAAAGAGCTTGAAGCGGAAGGCAAAAATAACCATAGATCCAGAGTATGGCTATGAATTTAGCCATACCTTAGAAAGTCAGATTAGAGGACAACTTAAAAATGGTCTCGCTATGATCGATTTTTATGAATCTTGTGATAAAAGAAATAGATTATCACATTATGGAAATGACTACATCGCGACACTCTCCATTAAACTATAATATTAAGGGTTAAAAAATCCCAGTTTCTATAATGGAATATAAGGACTTGAGAAAGAGTCAATCAAATGAAAAGTACCCCATAAGTTGGACAATCAAAATCCAACTTATGGGGTGCTTTCAAAAAATCGTCTAATGTTTAGCGGATTAACTTGTCCCAGATGACGACCTGGCCGGTTGCCAGGGATTTGGGGACGTCGATGATGCGCTGGTTGCGGCTGCCTCGGAATTGCAGGGTCAGGTCTAACTGTTCTTGAATGAAACGGCCGTCGACCAGAATATCGACATAGGACAGGAGTTCCAACTTGTCTGGCGTTTCCTGCATGAGTTCCTCCCAGTCATAGCCCGTCCAGGACCAGATATCCTTGCTGTGGCCGTAGCGTCGTCTGACTTCCTGGCAGAGGTCAATCAGCACCGCCGTATGGAGAAAGGGCTCGCCGCCCAGTAGGGTCAGGCCTTGACAGTAGCTGGCGCCTAGGTCGGTTAGGATTCTTTCCTTAAGTTCCTCCGTGTAGGGAGTGCCGTAGTTGAAGTTCTGGGCCACCTTGTTGTAGCAACCCGGGCAGGCGAAGTGGCAGCCGCTGACATAGAGGCTGCAACGCACGCCTTCGCCGTCCACGAAGTTATAGGGCTTGTAGTCGGCCACCTTGGTAGTCGTCTCAGGAATGGCCATGGCTAGACCTCCTTGTCGTCAGCTGGGGCCGGGCCTTTGTCGGAGGACTTAATGCGGATGGTCAAGTGTTTCTGCCGGGCCACAATTTCCTTGTGACGCCCAGCCACCATAGGTCTAGCCTGAGGATTGCCCAGGTAACCACAGGTCCGCTTGACCACGTCGCAGGTCTCGGGATTGCGGTTCTTGCAATAAGGACACTCGAAGCCCCGTTCGGTCGGGTTAAAGTCCCCTTCGTAGCCACACTCAAAACATTTATCAATCGGTGTATTAGTGCCCAGATAGCCGACCCGATCATAGGCAAAGTCCCAGACGGCTTCCAGAGCCTTAGGATTCTGAACCATATTAGGGTACTCGCAGTAGTGGATGAAGCCGCCTGAAGAATAAGGCGGATAGGCCGCTTCAAAATCAATTTTCTCAAAAGGTGTCGGCTTCTTGCGGACGTCGTAGTGGAAGCTATTCATATAGTAGCCTTTGTCAGTGATGTCAGGCACCGAGCCAAAGCGCTCTAGATCCAGGCGACAGAAGCGGTCGGTTAGGCTCTCACTTGGCGTGGCGTAGACGGAGAAGTGGTAGCCGTATTGGTTGCCCCAGTCTTGGGTGTGTTGGTAGAGCTTTTTGACAATGTCGACGGTAAAGGCCTTAGCCTCTTGATCCGTCTCCCAGTCGGGACCGAAGAAGCGGGTAGCCACTTCATAGAGGCCAATGTAGCCCAGGGAGATGGTGGCCCGTTTGTCGCGAAAGAGGTCATCGACCTTGCCGTCGCGACTCAATTTGCGACCGAAAGCTCCGTGTTGATAGAGAATCGGGGCATTGAAAGGCTTGGCGTCCTTGACCCGCTCGATGCGGTAGCAGAGGGCCTGGCGGGCGATCTCTAATTTGCCTTCTAGCTGCTGCCAGAATTCATCCAGTGTCTGGCTCTCGAGGGCAATACGGGGCAGGTTAAGGGTCACCACGCCCAGGTTCATGCGGCCGGCGTTGATTTCCTGACCGTGCTCGTCCCACCAACCTTGCAGGAAGGAGCGGCAGCCCATGGGCGCCTTGAAGCTGCCAGTTAGCTCGACTAGCTTGTCATACATGAGGACATCGGGATACATGCGCTTGGTGGCGCAACGGACGGCTAGCTCCTTGATGTCGTAGTTGGGGTCTTTGGGAGCCAGGTTGACGCCGCGCTTAAGGGAGAAGACTAGCTTAGGGAAGATAGCCGTTCTTTGCTCTTTGCCAATACCGCCCAGCCGAACCTTAAGGATGGCGCGCTGAATTTCGCGTTCAATCCAGGAAGTCCCCAGGCCGAAGCCCAAGGTGGTAAAGGGCGTCTGGCCTTGGGAAGTGTAGAGGGTGTTAATCTCGTACTCCAGACTCTGCATGGCGTCATAGATGTCTTTCTTAGTCCGAGCCGTAGCAAAGTCATGGTGTTGGGTGGTGTCGGGAATCCAATCTTCCGCCAGCTTGAGATGCTTCTCGTAGTTGAGCTGGGCGTAAGGCGCCAGGACCTCGTCAATGCGGTCGGCGCTGCAGCCCCCGTACTGGCTAGACGCCACGTTGGCAATAATCTGCGCCATTTGGGCGGTGGCAGTCTGAATGGATTTGGGGGAATCGACTTCTGCATTGCCAATCTTGAAACCGAGCTTGAACATGGTCTTGAAGTCAATCAGGCAGCAGTTGGTCATAGGCTGGTAGGGATGGTAGTCTAAATCGTGATAGTGCAAGTCGCCGTTCAAATGGGCTAGGGCGACTGCTTCCGGCAACATGCCAATGCCGATGGCTTTAGCAACGATGCCTGGCGGTCAAGTCTCGTTGGGTGTTGTAGACTTGGCTGTCTTTATTGGCATTCTCGTTAACAATACTTGACTCCTGTTGGTGCAGGCGGTCAACTGCAGCTTGAATATCTTGGGCCGCTCTAATTTGTGGATTCATACTTATCACCTCAAAGCCTATGCTACCCTAGTCTAGGTGTGAAGTCAATAGCCTTTACACTATATATAGTGTTTATAAACTTGTTCCACAACTATATGTAGTGTTGTTGTCTGGTGGTTAAGGTGTGGGCACTAACTTGGTTGGCGCCTGCTCCATAGCCAAAACAGCTTGGCTAAACTGTGACAATGCCCGGTCTAGATAAGGCAACTTTGACAGACAAATCTAGGCCAAAGTTTCGCAAGATATAGTGTGACGTGAGCCAGTGGTCCACTCCGTCGAGTGGACCACTAGCTACCCGAGGAAGTGTCGAAAACGGGTCAAAAGTCAGGAAAAGTTGTGGACCACTGGCTGCCCAAAAAAGTACAGCAACCTAGCCGAAAGCTCCGAAAAGTCACGCGCCTACGCCCCACTAGCTGACCAAGCGACCAGCAAAAACAAAAAATTTCCCCTTGCATACCGGTCTAAGCTGTGCTATACTATCGAAGTTGAGTAAAACAAGTAGAAACCAGCCGTTTCTCGCCAATCCCCTTAGGTGCTTGGCCGATAGAGAGTTTCCTTTGCGCCTTGGTGCGGGGATAAGTAGCGGCTAGTTTGTGTACACAAGCTAGTTTTTTTCTTGTAAGGCTCGAAATCTAACTGGAGGTGGACTACCATCGTTAAAGAAATGATCATTAACGAAGATATCCGCGCACGTGAATTACGTGTGATTGGAGACAATGGTGAACAAATCGGAGTCAAATCACTTAATGATGCGCTCACTATTGCAGAATCTTTCGGACTTGACCTAGTACTTGTCTCACCAAATGCCAAGCCACCTGTTGCTCGGATTATGGACTACGGTAAATACCGTTATGAGATGCAGAAGAAGGAAAAGGAACAACGGAAGAATCAGAAGATCGTAACCGTCAAAGAAGTTCGTCTTTCTCCTGGTATCGAAGACCATGATTACCAAACCAAATTACGCCAGGCCATCAAGTTCCTCGAACATGGTGACAAGGTCAAAGCCAGCATTCGTTTCCGCGGGCGGGCCATCACCCACAAGGAATTGGGTCAAGACGTATTGGAAGACTTCATTGATGACACAAGCCATGTGTCAACGGTTGAAAGCTCGACCAAAAAAATGGAAGGTCGCAGCATGTTCATCGTGCTAGCCCCATTAGCCCAAGCGGCGCAACAAGACTAATCTTTTTATAGGAGGAATTCCCATGCCAAAACAAAAAACACACCGCGGTTTAGCAAAACGCGTTAAGAAGACTGGTTCAGGTAAATTGAAACGTTCACACGCTTTCACTAGCCACCGTTTCCATGGTAAAAACTAAGAAACAACGTCGTCAATTACGTCAAGCTGACTTAGTATCTAATTCAGACTACAAACGTATTAAACAACAAATTTCGCAATTATAATACTAGAGAAGAACCAAGGAGGAATTTACTATGCCACGTGTTAAAAGGTGGATACGTTACCCGTCAACGTCGTAAACGTACATTAAAATTAGCTAAAAGGTTACTACGGTGCCAAACATCTCTTATTCAAGACCGCTAAGCAACAAGTAATGAAATCTTACATGTATGCTTACCGTGACCGTCGTCAGAAAAAACGTGACTTCCGTCGTTTATGGATTACCCGTATCAACGCGGCAGCTCGTATGAACGGAATCAGCTACAGCGTCTTAATGAACGGCTTGAAGAAAGCTGGCGTTGAAGTGAACCGTAAAATGTTGGCTGACTTAGCAGTTCACGATGCAGCAGCATTCACTGCTTTAGTAGAACAAGCTAAGAAGGCTTTATAAGAAGCGGATTAAGCAGATAAATGGAGGCAGGACCGGTCGGTCGATGCCTCTATTTTTTGAATTTTAATCAATCAATAACAAAGAGGAGGTTCTATATGCAGTACATTTGGCGTTATTTACGCAAACATCCCAAGCTCTTGTTTCTAGATTTCTTAGGGGCTTTTTTCTTTGTCTTAGTTAACTTGGGCCTGCCGACCATCCTAGCCCGTATGGTAGACGAAGCCATCCTACCTCACGATGTCAGCCGTCTATATTACTGGTCTGTCATCATGTTCCTAGTGATTCTGGCCGGGGTGGCAGGGCGAATCCTGCTCTCCTACACCGCCAGCAAGCTAACTACCGAGATGATTCGGGAGATGCGTAATGATCTCTATGACAAAATCCAGCAGTTTTCCCACCATGAATATGAGCAGATTGGGATTTCTAGTTTGGTAACCCGGATAACTTCGGATGCCTTCGCCCTCATGCAATTTGCCGACCAAAGTCTGCGTTTGGGGATGATTACCCCCCTTTATGATAGCATCTTCCATGGTCATGATTCTGGTAACCAGCCCGTCCCTGGCTTGGTTGATTTTATTGGCAGTGCCACCGCTCGCTATTTCCATCTGGTTTTTGGCCAGAAAGTCGACGCCCCTGTCTAAGCAACAACAGAAGACACTAGATAAGATTAACCAGTATGCCCGCGAGAACCTATCCGGTTTGCGGGTTATCCGGGCCTTTGCGCGCGAGGATTTCCAAGAGGAACGCTTCGATGAGCAAAACCAATCCTATACCGAGACTTCGTCCCGTCTCTTCAAATTAATGGGTTGGGCTAACCCGCTCTTCGTCCATATCTTGATTTGGATGATTGTGGCCATTGTTTGGTTTGCCTTGGAGCCAATCGCTCAGGGTTCACTCCAAGTAGGGAATCTGGTAGCCTTTGTAGAGTATGCCTTCCATGCTCTCTTCTCCTTCATGCTCTTCGCCAACCTCTTCATGATGTATCCGCGGACCGCCGTATCGGCAGCCCGGTTGCAGGAGGTCATGGATCTACCTATTTCTATTGATCCAAATCCCAAGGGAGTGACTGAGACGGAAACGCGAGGCTATCTAAGTTTTGAGAATGTGACCTTTGCCTATCCAGGTGAGACGGAGAGTCCGGTGCTTCATAATATTAGCTTTGAAGTCAAGCCTGGCCAGACCATCGCCTTTATCGGGTCAACAGGGAGCGGGAAGTCCTCGCTAGTTCAACTCATTCCGCGCTTCTATGATGTCACCCTGGGTAAGATCCTGGTGGATGGCGTCGATGTCCGTGACTACAATCTCAAGGCCTTGCGCCAGAAGATTGGTTTTATTCCGCAGAAGTCCCTGCTATTTACTGGGACCATCGGCGATAACTTGCGCTATGGCAAATGGAATGCCAGCGAAGGCGAGTTGGAGAAGGCCAGCGATATCTCCCAGGCGCGGGAATTTATTCATAGCCGGTCTGAACGCTATGAAGCCTTCCTAGAAGAGGGCGGCAGCAACCTGTCAGGGGGTCAGAAGCAACGCTTGTCTATTGCGCGTGCCGTAGTGAAGCGTCCTGATATCTATATCTTCGACGATTCCTTCTCGGCCCTGGACTATAAGACTGATGCCCAACTGCGTAAGCGGCTCAAGGAAGTGACCCAAGAGGCCGCCGTCTTGATTGTGGCTCAACGCGTGGGGACCATTATGAATGCTGACCAAATCATCGTCCTCAACAAGGGCGAAATCGTGGGTCGCGGTACCCACCAAGAATTAATGGCTAGCAATGAGATTTACCGTGATATCGCCAATTCTCAGCTTAAGCAAGCCAGTCTAGATGAGGAGGCCATGTAAGATGAATAAAAAAGTATCTAGTATCAAGCGCCTCCTGCCTTATATGAAGCCTTATGGCCTGTCTTATTTCTGGGCAATCCTCTTGACCATTGTGAGCGACATTGCCTCCGTCTTGGAACCCTTCATTTGGGGTTTGGCCCTGACGGAAATCTCGCGGGGTAGTGTGGCCATTCTGCAAAAAGTGTCGGGCGCTAGCCTCAATTACGCATATATTGGCTGGATTCTAGTCATCTATTTCTTCCGTGGTTTGACCTATCAAGTGTCTGCCTATCTAGCCAACGTGGCCATCACCAATGCCGTCCAAGGGACCATTCGGGATCTGCGTCAGGCCATGAATCAGAAGCTCAACCGCCTGCCGGTCTCCTATGTGGACCAACATCAATTTGGTGACCTCTTGGGCCGTATGACTGGTGATGTGGAGTCTGTTTCCAATGCCTTGCAGCAGAGCCTGCTCCAAATTGTCAATGCCGTCTTCACCCTTGGTTTGGTGATAGCCATGATGATTTGGTTGAACGCAAGCTTGGCCTTAGTGGTCATTATCTCTATGCCACTGTCTTATTGGGTGGCTAAGAAGGTCCTGGTTCTATCTCAGCCTTATTTCAAGGGCCAGGCCGACGCCTTAGGTCGCCTCTATGGCTTTGTTCAGGAGAACCTAACGGGTTTTAATGTCATCAAGCTTTATGGCCGGGAAGAACAATCCGCCCAGGAATTTTATGACATTACCCATAATTTACAACAAGTAGGCTTTAAGGCGACCATGGTGTCTTCGATGGTCATGCCGCTGGTAGGCTTCATCTCCCACATGACCTACTTGCTCCTAGCGCTGCTGGGGGGCTTGGCCGTCTTGCAAGGGGTGCTGACTATCGGGAACCTGCAAGCCTTCGTCCAGTATGTCTGGCAGGTCAACCAACCGATTCAGACGATCACCCAGCTGACAGGTGCCTTGCAGTCAGCTAAGTCTTCCCTGGACCGGATTCTAGAATTGATGGATGCGCCCGAGGAAGTGGTGAGTGCTAAGGCTCATTTGGCAGGACCGCTAACAGGGCGGGTCAGCTTCCAGGACGTGGCCTTCCACTACCAGGAAGAAAAGCCTCTGATTCGTAACTTCAACCTAGAAGTTGAGCCCGGTCAAATGATTGCCATCGTTGGGCCGACAGGTGCTGGTAAGACAACCCTGATAAACTTGCTTATGCGTTTCTATGATGTGACCCAGGGGGCTATTCTAGTAGATGGCCTGGATATCCGGGACTTGCCACGTCAGGAATTGCGCCAGCAGTTTGGTATGGTGCTCCAGGATGCCTGGCTCTATGAAGGGACCATTAAGGACAATCTGCGTTTCGGTAACTTAGATGCCACTGATGAACAAATCGTGGAAGCAGCCAAGGCCGCCAACGTGGACCACTTTATTCGGACCTTGCCGGGTGGTTACAATATGAAGATGAACCAAGAATCCAGCAATATTTCCTTGGGTCAGAAGCAACTGCTGACAATCGCCCGGGCCTTGCTGGCGGATCCTAAGATTCTGATTCTGGACGAGGCCACCTCGTCAGTGGATACCCGTCTGGAGCTCCTCATCCAGAAGGCCATGAGTCGCTTGATGGAGGGCCGGACCAGCTTCGTCATTGCCCATCGTCTGTCGACCATTCAGGAAGCCGATAAGATTTGGTCTTACGCGATGGCCAGATTGTCGAACAAGGCAATCACGACAGCCTCTTGGCAGCCAAGGGCTTCTACTACGAGCTCTATCAAAGCCAATTTAATCAATAAGCCCATAAGGTTAGGATTTTATCCTAACCTTATTTTTGTAATTGGACTAGACAAAAAAGTGTCACAATAGTGCGGATTAGATAGCTTATAGTTTTATCGCCCAAGTGTTTCCTTTAAGAATGACAGTCAAAATTAAGCTGAAATTTATCTCAATTAGTGATATGCTGAATTTAGGGCGGAAAGGCTTTACATTAAGGGGTTTCAGGACTATAATGAAGGCAAGACGTATCCTAGAATACGTTTCAAAAATATCTGGAAAGGAGGAGAAGCATGGCTCATAAACGTTTGTTGTCTTGCACAGCCAGTGAGGTCAAACTTTGACAGCCGCGGAACTAAAACAAGCCATTAAGGCCAGCGAAGGCCGTATTATCTTGGCGGAAACAGTGGTCACCAAGGCACCGCTAATTGAAGGGGTGAGCAATGCGGAGATGATGCGGGCATTTAGTGCGGATATGCTATTATTGAATGAATATGATCTATCCACCAAATTTATCCATAGTTTGCCTGCCATGGACGCGCCCATTGCCTATCTCAAGGAATTAACCGGTAGACCTATGGGGTTGAACTTAGAACCGGTTGACCCAAGTGCTGAAGCGCTAGAAGATTGGATTGACCTACCTGAGGGCCGACGTGCCACGGTAGAGAACTTCCAAGCCGCTAACCGAGAGGGATTTGATTTCTTGGTCTTGACGGGGAACCCTTCGACAGGGGTTAGTCATCAGGCCATTGAAGCCACGGTGCGGCTAGCTAAGCAGCATTTCAAGGGGCTGGTCTTTGCAGGTAAGATGCACAGTGCCGGGACCGGCGAGAAGGTGGTCTCTGAAGAGCATTTGTTAGCCTATATGGCAGCAGGTGCGGATGGCGTCTTGATTCCAAGTGTGGGGACCGTGCCAGGGTGTCAGAGAAGACCAGGTGGCGCGGATTGCCGATCAGGTCAAGGACTTGGGCGGCTTTAGTTATCTCAACCATTGGCACCAGTCAGGAAAGTGCCGATAGTGGGACCATTCGCGAATTTGCGCTAGCCAACAAACGCGTGGGTACAGATATTCATCACATTGGCGATGGTTCCTATGGACGCATGCCAGATCCAGAGAATATTCTGGCCTTGTCGCTAGCAATTAGAGGGAAGCGGCATACTTATTTCCGTATGGGACAATCAGTATTAAGATAAATAGAAAGTAGGAAAAAACAATGATGTCATATTTACAAAAAAATGGGTCGCTCTTTGATGCTGCCTGTTGCCATCTTACCAGTGGCTTCTATTTTAATGGGGATTGGTTACTGGATTAGCCCTGCTGGTTTAGGGTGTTCCAGGCCAAACCGGGACCAACCCAGTAGCAGTCTTCTTGATTCAAGCAGGTTTTAGTCTTAATCGACAAAAATTCCACTCTTATTCGCCGTTGGTTTGGCTGTAGGTTTAGCCAAAGACAAGAACAGGGGCAGCCGGTCTCAGCGGTTTGGTAGCCTTCTTAATTATCACGACTATCCTATCTAAGGATGTTGTGGCTCAATTACAAGGGTAAAAACCAGAAGAAGTAGCTTTGGCTTTCTCTAAGAGCACTAACGCCTTTATCAGGGATCTTATCAGGGATCATCGGTGGGGAAATGTACAACCGTTTCAAAGATGTTAAATTACCAACCGCTCTAGGTTTCTTCAGCGGTCGTCGTTCTGCGCCAATCATGGCAGGTCTTGTAGCATCACTTGCTGCCCTTGTCTTGCTCTTCGTATGGCCAGCAGTCTTCAGTGCTTTAGTTGCCTTTGGTAAGTCATTTTGTTGGCTTGGGCGCCATCGGTGCTGGTATCTATGGTTTCTTCAACCGTCTCTTGATTCCAGTTGGTTTACACCATGCCCTTAACGCTGTATTCTGGTTCGACGTAGCTGGGATTAACGATATCGGGAACTTCTGGGGTAACACTGGGGTTCTAGGTCAAACTGGTATGTACCAAGCTGGTTTCTTCCCAGTCATGATGTTTGGTTTACCAGGGGCTGCTTTGGCAATGTACCGCAACGCCAAAGACAGCAAGAAAAAAGCTGTCTCAGCCCTCTTAGTAGCAGCTGTCTTGGCTTCCTTCTTAACCGGGATTACCGAACCACTTGAATTCTCCTTCATGTTCTTAGCACCTGTTCTTTACTTGGTGCACGCTGTCTTAACAGGCGTATCCTTAACTATCGCTGCTTTATTACATGCTACTGCAGGTTTCAACTTCAGTGCTGGTTTGATTGACTTCGTCTTAACTAGCCGCCTGCCAATGGCTAACAACCCTTGGATCTTAATTATCCTAGGTGTGGTAATGTTCGCGGTTTACTTCTTAGTCTTCGACTTCTTAATCAAGAAATTCAACTTCACTACTCCAGGCCGTGAAGATGACGAATCTACTGAAAAATGACCCTAACATGACCGTTAAAAGCTAGCGAATTCAACATTCCTTTATTAATTGAAGGTTTAGGTGGCAAGGACAACATTGAAGCGACTGACCACTGTGCTACTCGCTTACGTTTAACCCTAGCTGACACTAGCAAGGTTGACGAAGCTAAGATCAAAGCTACCGGTGCTGTTGCAACGCGTGTCCTCAACAAAAAGAACGTGCAAGTCATTATCGGGACCGAAGTACAATTTGTTCACGATGCTTTAGCAGCACAAGTAAAATAATCTCGTCTATTAATAGAGTAGATAAAAAAGCGTTGGCGCCTTGAGGCGGCCAACGCTTTTTCTTATGTCTTGACGAGAGAGGGCAAAAGGCTGGTTTTCTAGCTTCTGGCCTCTTCAGTTGCTGGTCACATTGTGTTAAAAATAGATAGGGTGATAAATCAGAGAAGGAGGCGAGCGGCATGGCCAAGCTTGCATTAGATACGGCGACGGAGGCACTGTCAGTGACAGTCATAGATGATGCGGACCGGGTGCTAGGACATACCAGCTTAGCGGCTGGCAGACAGCATGGGGAGCGTTTGGTGCCTGTTGTGGCCCAATTGCTGGAGGATTGCAATGTGGACCGCCAAGCCGTGGATAGCCTCTATGTGGGGGTAGGACCCGGCTCTTATACCGGCGTGCGGATTGGGGTGACTCTGGCTAAAACCTGGGCCGACAGTCTGGGTCTAGCCCTCTATCAGATGTCTTCCCTGGCCCTGCTAGCAGCGCAAGCCAGCCTTCCAGTGGGAGACTACATTATTCCCCTCATGGATGCTCGCCGCTTGTCCGCCTACACCGCCCTCTATCAGCAGACAGACCAGGGGCTGATGGCGGTGACGGCGGATTGCCATGCCGATTGGCAGACTTGGCTGAGCTCTGAAGCCCGCCAGCATTTACAGGCCGGAGCCCAAGTCCTGATGATTGGTCAGAATCTGGCGCCTTTTGCTGAAGCCTTTAGCCAGGCCTTGCCAGATGTCAGCCTCAAGACCCTGGAAGGTTGGACCGCCTATCCTCATACCGACAAGTTCCAACAAGTCGCCCATGAGCGGGTGGCAGAGCCGGCCCTCTTGGAGCCTGTCTATGGCCATTTGACCCTGGCGGAACAGGAATGGCTAGCCAAAGAAGGAGGCGCCAGTGTCGACCATGCAGCACTTATCCACTATTATTCGTGAGTTCTGGCAGGAGCGGGTGCTAGGGCCGCAAGCCTGAGCAAGCGAGTCAGACGCCACCCAAGCGTCATGCGGCTCTTGACATCAGTCAGTTCCCGCCCCAGCCCTTGGGTGCGGGGGCCTATCTACGGCCATTAGTCGAAGAGGATTTGCCTGAGCTAGTGGCCTTAGAAGAACTCTGCTACGACGGCTTTCTGGCCTGGACCCTCAAGGATTTCCGGACCGACTTCCGCTATAATCTCTACGCTATCTACTGGGTGCTAGAAATCGATGGCCATATTCAGGGCCTGATTTCTGGCCGTTGCCAGCAAAAGACCGCTCACATCAGCCATCTCTTCATCCACCCGCGCTTTCGGCGCCAGGGCTATGCCCGTCGCCTGGTGCAACGCTGGTGTCGTTGCGTCAGCCAAATCGGCAGCCGGCGGGTGACCTTAGAGGTGCGGGCGACCAACCAGGCCGCTCAAACCCTTTACCAGGGACTAGGCTTTGAAATTGACCGCCTAGTGCCCAACTACTACCATACCATGCAGGAGGATGCCCTCTTCATGGTCTATGACTGTCAGCAATAGGAGGTGTCGGCATGGACAGCAAACATTATCAGGTGGTGCCCTTCACCGGCGCCCAGCTACCCGAGGCCTTCTGCCAGGTCATTATTGAGGGCAACCAGGCCCTCCACTGGAATGAAGCTCAGAGTCGGGACGACTTCCAACTGGACCAGACCGAGTATTACCTGCTGCTAGACCATGATCAGGTGCTGGGTTATGTCGGCCTCCACCATGTCTTAGATGAAGCCACCCTCAACCTAGTCTATATCCAACCCGACTTACGGGGTCAGGGCCTGGGGCGCCAGCTCCTAGACTTCGTCTTAAATCAACTGTTCCATCGGGGCATCCGCCATGTCTTCTTGGAAGTGCGCCAGGCTAATGCAACGGCCCTGGGCCTCTACCAGCAGGCCGGCTTTGAAACCTTAATCGTTCGGCCGCGTTACTATCAAGATCCGGTGGATGATGCGGTCATTATGCAAAAATTACTAAGTCGATCAGAAAAGGAGGGGGAGCCTTCATGAGTCAAAAAGTTCGGATTCTGGCCTTTGAATCGTCTTGCGATGAGACCAGTGTGGCCATTGTCGAGGACGGCCAGACCATCTTAGCCAATGTGGTGGCTTCCCAGGTCCAAAGCCATATCCGTTTTGGCGGGGTGGTGCCAGAGGTAGCCAGCCGCCACCATGTGGAACAAATTAGTCAGGTCACTCGTCTGGCCTTAGAACAAGCAGGTGTCACTTGGCAGACATTGATGCCATTGCGGTGACCCAGGGACCGGGCCTAGTCGGCGCCCTCCTAGTAGGGATTACAGCCGCCAAGACCTTGGCCTTGGTCCACGACAAGCCCTTGATTGCGGTCAATCATTTGGCCGGCCACATCTATGCCAGTCAAATCGGCCAGCCACTAGCCTTTCCCCTGTTGGCCCTGATTGCTTCGGGCGGCCATACCGAGTTGGTTTATATGCCTGAGCATGCAAGCTATCAAGTCGTGGGAGAGACCCAGGATGATGCGGTCGGCGAAGCCTATGATAAGGTCGGGCGCCTGCTGGGCCTGCCTTATCCGGCCGGCAAGCATGTGGACGCCTTGGCCCATCAGGGTCAGGACACCTATCCGGTACCACGGGCCATGCTGCAAGAAGATAACTTGGACTTCAGCTTTAGTGGTATGAAGAGCGCGGTCATGAACCTAGTTCATAATGCCAAGCAAAGGGGTCAGGAGCTGGTGACGGCTGATTTGGCCACCAGCTTCCAGCAGGCGGTTGTCGATGTCTTGGTGGGTAAGACCCTCAAGGCTTTGGCGCAATATCCAGTTAAGCAATTTATTCTAGCCGGGGGTGTGGCCGCTAACTCTGGCCTGCGTCAGCGTCTCAGCGAGGAATTGGCCAGTCGCTATCCTGAGCTTGAAGTTCTGATTCCGCCTCTATCCCTCTGTGGCGACAATGCGGCCATGATTGGGGCGGCCGCCTATCCGCTTTATTTACAAAAAAAGATATAGTCCACTGACCCTCAATGCTAAGCCTGGCTTATTCTTATAAGCTAGGCTATTTTTTCTTCTTGGGGGCCAAAGTTTGCGCACTAAGGGTCACTAAATCTATTTAAGCCAATGAAAAAAGGCACTGAGATTTAAGTCTCAGTGCCTTTTTGCTTTCCCGATATATCATATAGGATATATTGGGAAAATGCTAAACTTAGGCTAGAAAGTCTTCCAAGGCCAGGCTGGCACTTTCCCAGGCTTCTAAGGCCTCAAGTTGGGCAGCTTCAGCCTCTTGCAGGTCTTGGTGGAGCTGGGCTAGCTGGCTCTGGTCATTGGCCAAGGCAGCCGTCTCCATCTGGGTGTGGAGTTGGGCGATGCGAGCCTCCCATTGGGCGTGGCTGGCGTCTGCCTGATCCACGGCTTCTTCCAAGCGGCGGCGTTGACGCTTGGCTTCTTTCATGGCTTGATAGTCTTGTTGGGCCGGATTAGCTGAATTGGCCGCCTTAGCTCAGTGCCTGCCTCGCTAGATTGGCTCTGGGCAATTAAGGCTTCTTCGGCCTTCTTCTCCTGATAATAATCGTAGTCGCCTAGGTAGGTCTTGACGCCTTGCGGGGTGACTTCGACTACTTGCGTCGCCAAGCGATTGATGAAATAGCGGTCGTGGGAGACGAAGAGCAGGGTGCCATCGAAGGCAATCAGGGCATCTTCCAGAACTTCCTTGCTGTCGATATCCAAGTGGTTGGTCGGTTCGTCTAGAATCAGGGTGTTGTCGTGCTCGGTGGCTAGCAGGGCTAGACTGAGCCGGGCCTTCTCGCCCCCACTCAGCATGGAGACCTTCTTGAGGACATCATCGCCCGAGAAGAGGAAGCTGCCTAAAATGGTCCGAATGACCTTCTCGTCGGTAGTGTCATGAGCTTGCCAGAGGGTTTCTAAGACGGTCAAATTCTCGTCAGGCAAGACCAGGTTCTGGTCGTAGTAGCCGACTTGAACGCCCGTGCCAAAGCGATAGGTCCCTGCCAGGGCAGGCAACTGGCCAATCAGAGTCTTGAGCAGGGTGGTCTTGCCGACCCCGTTAGGTCCTACTAGGGCGATGGCTTCTTGGCGCCGGACCTGGAGGTTGAGGTCCTGAGCGACCGGCGTGGCTTCATAGCCCACCGCCAAATGATCGACGGCCAGAACATCTTCACCGGAGTCCTTGGCTGCTAGGAACTGGATGCGGGGCGCCTGCTTGTCCTGCTTTGGCTTGTCTAGGCGGTCCATTTTCTCCAACTGCTTGCGACGACTTTGGGCCCGTTTGGTCGTTGAAGCCCGCACCAGGTTACGTTGGACGAAGTCTTCGAGTTTTTGAATGGTAGCTTGTTGAGCGGCATAGGCCTTTTCTTCCGCGGCTAGCGCAGGGCTTTCTCCTCTACATAGTAGCTGTAATTGCCCTTGTAGGTGTGGAGGCGATGATGGCGCAGTTCCAGGACCTGGTTGACCACCTTATCCAGGAAATAACGGTCGTGGGAAACCAGGAGGAGGGCGCCCTTGTAGCCAGTCAGGTAAGTTTCTAGCCAGGCTAGGGTCGTCATGTCTAAGTGGTTGGTCGGCTCGTCCAGAATCAGCAGGTCATAGTCCATAAGTAGGATGCGAGCCAGGGCCAGGCGGGTCCGCTGTCCCCCAGATAATTGGCTAACCGGCGTGGCATAGTCAGCTTCGTAGAAACGGAAACCGTGTAGGACTGTCCGGATATCGGACTCAATGGCATAGGCATTGCGTTGGGTTAGGGCTTCCTGGAGTTGGTCGTAACGCTCCAAGGCCGCCTGGTAGGCTGGGGCTTGGGTGTCATCAGACAGCTCAGCTAGTCGCATGGCGGCTTCCTCAGCTGTCTGGCGTAGGGCCAGCGTCTCCTGGAAGACCGCTAGCATGGTATCCCAGATGGACAGGCTGTCGTTCCATTCGGTCCGAACATGTTGGGCCAGGTAGCCGATTTTTAGGCCCTTGGCCTTGGTGATGGAACCGTCCGAGATAGGCTCCTCGCCCATGATTTGCTTAATCAGGGTGGACTTGCCGGCCCCATTACGGCCCACTAGGGCAATACGGTCTTGAGTTTGGATATTGAAGGAGACCCCTTCGTAGAGGGTGTCATCGGCAAAGCGCCGAGCCAGGTCATTGGCTTGTAGTAGAATCATAGCAGGCGATTCCTTTCTATCAGTGTCTCTATCATTATACCTTGAAGATTCAGGACCTTCAAGGAAAGAAAAGGGACGATTTCTAGGAGACTGGAGGGCGGTGTGTCGTCATCTTGCTTTTCAATATTTTAGGCCCAGTTCGGGTTAGCCCGAACTGGGTGGGTAATCTTGACAAGCAAGAAAGTCATAGGGGAAGATTTTATTGCCTTTATATCAATAGGAGAGTGTAGAAAACATTGAGAAACTTAAATTAGTCCAAGTATTTTTTAGTGGAGACAAGGCTCATGTTTGGGACAAAAGAGAGAGTTAGACGACGAGAAATCTGTTGGAAGACTGGCCTAGCCAGGCTAGAGCCGATCCAGCTCCAAATACCCACTTTAGGTTTTAATGCCGAAAGACAATCACGGGTTCTTGCCACAAATACCGAGAATTTAATTATCTTGCTTTTCAACATTTTACGTCGAGTTCGGGTTAACCCGAACTCGTATCAAAATACTGAAAAGCAAGAAATCGATGGTGATATCTATTATTCCTGTAGTATCAATAAGTATCAGAATAATATAGTGCAAAATATAAAATGGCCAAAATAATTTTTACGGAAAATAGCCAATGGAGGCAGAAGATTGGCGTTGCCAGATAGCTACTTTAGATTCAAAGACCAAAGATACTCAGAACTAATAGGAAAAAAGCCCGAAACACAACAATCTTGCTAATCAATATTTGGCACCGAGTTGTGGTTAACCACAACTCGCATCAAAAAACTGAAAACCAAGAAGTTTATAGAGATGACTATAACTGCCGCCATATCAATAGATAGCCAAAAAATCTTGAGATAAAGTTAAAATGCCCCAAAATATTTTTGCCTCAAATCTTATCAGGCCAGCCACAAAAAAAAGAGCCCCCAAGGGGGCTCGTGTCTATTTAGCTAGCAACCTGTGACCGATCATAGTCATAGAGACGGGTCAGGACATAGGCCAATCCGCAGGACACACCATGCGTGAAGGTGATGTGCTGGGTTAAGAAGAGAGGGGCCACATAAATCAAGATAGCCAAGGCGCCATAGAAGTGCGGTTTGTATTGTGGGAAGCGGCGAACATAGCGCAGATAAATCATGGCGAACACATAGCCCCAGATGGCACCACCCGTAATCGGATGTAAGAAGAGTTGATAAGCTGGCATGCGGAGAAATTCCATGGGGGAAACAATCCTTTCTACTAGTGACTAAATTATTTGATTTTGTAACGTCTGATGGTAAGGGTCAAGACGCCGTCTTGGAAGCCACCCTGGGCTTCATCGATGGCCTTACCCAGGAAGCTGTAGTCATGGCCGGTGCAGTGACTACCCAGGAGGGCATTGAAGTATTCGTCCACTTCGATCTCCCGCGGGCTTTGCAGATCCTTGAGTAGCTCTTGGAAGCTAGCGGGTTCGGCCTGGCAGGGCGCCTGGACCGTTATTTCAATGACTTGATTGCTAGCCTTAAAGTCCAGGTTAAAATCATTAAGGCCATTGTCTAAGAAATAGGAGACAATCTCCTTCATAATACGCGTTGCTTTGTGTTTTTCGATATTCATAAGGGGCTCCTTCTAATCATCATAGGCGTGATGGTTGCTACGCAGGGTATCATAAATGGGTACCAGGAAGGCGGCGACAAAGCCACCCGCAAAGCCATTGTTATAGAGGCTCATGCCTGCGTGTAAACTAAAGACCATACTCACTATATTATAATGCAAAAAGCCTGCGACTGCACCATAAATGATGCCATAATGTCCAGCAATTGGCGCTAGGGTAGTCCCGAATAAGATGGGTACCCAAACCGAGGATTGGGCGGGATCTTGGCCCAGCAATAAGGCAGCTAGCAGAATGCCGGCTGAGATAGGCAGGCAGTTACGTGGGTGCTTACCGAAGGCGGAGAAGCCCATGACCCCTAAGATGCCGCCCAGGATAGGCCCATTCAATTGGACACCCAAGACCAGGGCAATCAACAAGTAGAGGCTACCGTTAAGGGCCATATTGAAGGCGGCCGTCCCAAAGCCGAAGTGAGCGAGGAAGTCATCCGGTGTCCGACCGGCCCGGCGCAAGAGTTTGCCATAGTTGGCTTTGACTTCTGTCCGTTTGTAGACCGCTAGGCCAAAGAGCCCCAGCAAGATGCCCAGCAGATAGAGGACTAAGAGGCCATGATGCTCTTGGTTGAGAATGCTGAGGCTAGGCGCCTCTAGCTTGAAGTAGCGGAAGCTAATGGTCCCGAACATGGCGATAATGCCCATGGCGAAGCCAAAGTTATAGAGGTTAAAGCCTTGGTGGAACTTGAGGTATTGCTCAGCCAAAGGGGCCGAGATAAAGCCAACGCCAGTCCCAATCAGGGCAGCCAAAAGTAGCGACCACCAGGACAGTCCAGGTGCGATGGCCCAGAAGGAGATAAAAGGCGCCGCCGAAGTGGCGAAGAGGCTGACCGTGGTCAAGGAGCCGAAGGATTGGCCGGTCCAGCGACTATAGAGGTAGACCCCATAAATAATAGGCAGGATATTCAAGACATGGGTCCCGAAGAGGGCGTGGCCAGCAAAGATACCGGCGGCTGCCACTTGCAGACCGTTGAGACGTGACCGCGTGTTGGTATAGACCAGGATGTAGGCAATAACGAAATGGCAAGCCACATTGAAGAAGGTAGCCGCCATCCCCATGGCCGTAAAGTCGGTCATTAGGTAGCTTTGTTTACTTAAAATTTGGCCGTAATCAGACCAGAGGCTTCCGGCGTCTGGCATCAAGAAGCTAAAAATAAAGGTATAGAGGGCCAGCACTAAGAGACTAGACTTCTTGGTGGGCCGCAGAAAAGATGGGATAGTAGAATCAGCCATGGGAACCTCCTTATCAAGTGCTAATGTTAGTATAGCACAAAGGAAAGGCTTTCGCGGGGTTTTTTACTGTTTTTCTGAAGGGGCATATATTAACAAATTATAGTAGTTTTAGCAAAAAATAGAGAAGTCTATGACAAGACTTGATTTAAGGTAAGCGCTTAGCAATAATAGAGGATAGAGGAGACTCGATTCGTGATGAGGAGGAAGAAATGGCAATGCCAGTATCAACTGAATTAAAAAAATATATGGAAAAGATTTGTGATCAAGCCCGGGCGGTCAATCCTCGTTGGGCTGAGGTCTTTCATGAGTGTTTCTTAAATACCCTAGAGACGACTATTGAACGCCTAGAAGATGGCAGCACCTTCGTGGTGACCGGGGATATCCCGGCTATGTGGCTACGTGACTCGACCGCACAGGTGCGGCCTTACCTGGTCTTAGCTAAGGAGCATGAGGATATCTACGACATGATTGCCGGCTTGGTCGAGCGCCAATTTGGCTATATCTTAATTGACCCTTACACCAATGCCTTCAACCAAGAACCAAATGGCCAAGGCCACGGGGCGACCGACCACACGCAAATGAATGACTGGATTTGGGAGCGTAAATACGAAATTGATAGCTTGGCCTATGCCATTCAATTAGCTTACTTGCTCTATGTCAATAGTGGCCGGACCGACCACTTAACGGAGACTGTCCGCAAGGGCTTGGTGACTATTCTAGACCTCTGGCGCACGGAGCAAGACCATGCAGGGTCTAGTCCTTATCGTTTTGTGCGTGACACCGACCGCCAAGAAGACACCCTGCCATTTGATGGCAAGGGCTCGCCCGTTGGTTACACTGGTATGACCTGGTCTGGCTTCCGGCCAAGTGATGACCGCTGCACCTATCACTACCTAGTGCCTTCCAACCAATTTGCCAGTGTGGTCTTGGGCTATGTGGCAGAATTGGCGCCATTCCTGGGCTTGAGCCAAGAAGAAATCGAACTAGCGGCGACCCTTAAGGATCAAATCCAGGCCGGCATTGAGCGTTATGGGATTATTCAAAACGCCCAAGGTCAAGCAGTCTATGCTTACGAAGTGGATGGTTTAGGCAATGCCAGCATCATGGATGATGGCAATGTGCCAAACCTACTTTCCCTGCCTTACCTAGGCTTCTGTTCAGAAGATGATCCGATCTATGTGGCCACACGCCAGACCGTTCTGTCGCCAGAGAACCCTTACTACTACAGTGGCAAATTAGCCAGTGGCCTGGGCTCTTCTCATACCTGGGATCAATATATCTGGCCGATTTCCCTCTCTATGGAAGGCTTAACCACTAGCCATAAGGCAGAGAAGGCTCGGATTTTAGACTTGCTGGTCAATACAGACGCCGGCACTAACCAAATGCACGAATCCTTCCACGTGGACGATGACAGTCGTTACACGCGGGAGTGGTTCTCCTGGTCTAATATGATGTTCTGCGAACTCCTCTTAGACTACTTCGATATTCGCGTTAAACGCTAGAAAGACATGAGGCAATAAAATGAGCAAGAAACCGTTCATATCATTTCCCACTCCCACTGGGATCGGGAATGGTATCTTCCCTTTGAAGAACACCACCTACGTTTAGTCGACTTGATTGACCAAGTCCTAGACCTATTCGACACCGATCCAGACTACCGTTACTTCCACCTGGATGGCCAAACCATCACCTTGGACGACTATTTACAAATTCGTCCTCATCAAGAAGCGCGCCTTAAGGCGGCCGTTCAGTCCGGCAAATTACGGATTGGGCCCTTCTATATCTTGCAGGATGCCTTCCTGATTAGTGGCGAGGCAACCGTACGTAACGGTCTGATTGGTTATCAAGATCTCAAACGCTGGGGGTTAAGGGCGAACAATTAGGTTACTATCCGGACACCTTCGGTCTAACCGGCCAAACCCCACAAATCACTCGTGGTATGGGCATGTCTGTGGCGGCCTTTGGTCGCGGGGTCAAACCAACGGGCTTTGACAACCAGACCTTTGAAGAAGGCAGCTTCAAGTCGGCCTTCTCAGAGCTGACCTGGAAGAGTCCAGATGGCTCGGATGTCCTGGGGATTCTCTTCGCTAACTGGTATAGTAACGGCAATGAAATCCCTGCTGATTCTGAGCGAGCCAAAGTCTTCTGGGACAAGAAATTAGCTGATGCAGAGCGCTATGCGGTCTCTGACCAGTTGCTCATGCTCAATGGCTGTGACCACCAACCCGCTCAGACTGATCTGTCCCAAGCCATTGCCTTGGCCAACCAGCTCTACCCAGACTATGAATTTATCCACTCTAACTTTACCCTCTATCAAGAAGCCCTAGAAGCGAGTCTAGCAAGCAATCAACCACAATTAAGTGTGGTGGAAGGGGAACTACGTTCGCAAGCAACGGATGGTTGGTATACTTTGGCCAATACCGCTTCTTCTCGCCTCTATCTCAAGCAGTATTCAGCTCGTCTGTCTGACTACTTGGAGCAAGTTCTGGAGCCTTTGGCCACCTTAGCTAGCCGCTACGGTTATGTCTACCCAAGCGATAAAATTGACTTTATCTGGAAGACCCTCTTGCAGAACTACCCTCATGACAGCATTTGTGGCTGTAGTATCGACGAAGTTCATCGGGGCATGGTGTCACGTTTTGAAGCCGTAGAAGCGGCTAGCCAGACCCTAGTGCGGGGCATCCTAGACTTCTTGGCTCAGCAGGTCAAGGCGCCAAATCGTTTGGCAGACCAGCCTTATGTCTTGCAGGTATGGAATCCAAGCAATTGCCTCAAGGAAGGTCGTCTAGTCAGCAAAGTCGTCTTAGACCGGGCCTTCTTCAGTCAATATCCGGTTAAAGAAGCCTATCAACGCATGGCGGAACTAGCCATTGAAGACTACCAATTAGTGGATGGCCAAGGTCAAGTCGTGCCTGCCACCATTGTGGACCTAGGGGCTAACTTCGACTATGACCTACCAGATGACCGCTTCCGCCGGGCTTACTTCGCACGTGAATTAGAAGTGGAATGGCTAGCCACCGTGCCTGCCATGTCCTTGGCTGAGTACTATTTGGTGCCTAAGACAGAGGACCTGGAACTAGAAGGTGGGGCCCAAGACAAAGAGTTCATCGAGAATGACTACCTCAAAGTGGCCCTTGCAGCCAACGGCTCTGTTACCATCACCGATAAGGTGACCGGCAAGGTCTATGAAGATCAAGGGCTCTTAGAAGAGACCGGAGATGTGGGCAATGAATATATTTTCCGCGAAGCCTTAGGTCAACCTTTGACCCAAGCTAATGCTCTGATTAGCACCCGAGTCATCCGCGATGGCTTGGCCGATCATCTGGTCTTAGGCTATCAACTTCAAGTGCCAATTTCGGCTGACTATGCCTTACTAGAGGCGCAAACAAGTCATTGATGTGGTCGAACGCCAAATTGGCCGGGCGTCTGAGACAGTGCCGGTTGAAATCTTCGTGACCTATAGCCTGACCCCTCAATCACGAGGCCTGGCCATCCGACTAGAAGGTCACAATGAGGTCTTGGATCACCGAGTACGCCTGGGCTTCAAGCTGCCTGAGCGCACGGACCGCCACTTTGTCGACTCAGCCTATGAATGGCTCTGGCGCTCTAACCATGTGGCGCCTGAATGGCGTAACCCAAGCAACCCACAAGCCTTGCACCGCAATGTGGCCATTGGGGAGAGTCAAGGTTTGACCGTGAGCGTACAGGGGCTGCCTGAATATGAAGTGACCGTCGACGACCAAGCGACTTATCTCTATCTGACCTGCTTGCGTTGCACCGGAGAATTAGGGGACTGGGGTTACTTCCCAACACCAGAAGCCCAATGTCTGGGTGATTACGAAGCCAGTGCCTACCTCCAATTCTGGCAAGGCCAAGATCAGTTAAACCAAAGCTTTGCGACCGGGGCTTCCATCTTCATCCCACTCTTGGTCAAGCAAGCTAGCCTAGGTCAGGATTTAGCTGACTGGCAAGATAGCCCAGTCAAGGTCAATGACCTGCCAAGAGGCATTGAAGTGACAGCCTTCAAGCAAGCTAATGATAGCCAAGACTGGATTCTCCGCCTGGTCAGCCATGCCTCAGAGACGCTCGACCTGGCACCTTATTTGCCTAGCAAGCTGCAATCGGTCAACCTCTTAGAAGAGGACCTAGAGGAGACCTCTTCGCTGATTGCCCCTTATGAAATCAAGACCTATCGCCTTAAGAAAGGGTAAGTATTATGACTAAGATTTGGATTGAAGATGCAGCCTTGCGCGACAAGGTTCAGCGTCTAGCAGCAGAATTAGACCTATCACTAGCGCCTGATGGGCGCTTGGTTGACTATCAAGCGGGCCCAGCGGGTAAGTTAGAAGTAGCCGACCAAGGGGAGGGCGTTCATATTGTGGCACCTGACCTACCGCATTTCTTCCATGGTTTGGCCCTCTGGAATATGCGGCAACAAGCCGGCCAGACTAGCAGTTTTAGTCAGCCTATTAGCTTCAGCCGTAATGGCCTCATGCTGGATAACTCGCGAAATGCCGTTGCCAAGGTGGACTATGTTAAGTCCCTCTTAAGACGCTTGGCCGTCTTAGGCCACAGTTGGTATATGCTCTATATGGAAGATGTCTATGAAATTCCGGAGCAACCTTATTTTGGGGCCTTCCGGGGGCGCTATAGCCAGCCCGATTTGCGCGAATTGGATGCTTATGCCCAGGACTTGGGTATTGAATTGGTGCCTTGTGTGCAGACCCTTGCCCACCTCAACCAGTTCTTCCAATGGGAGCATATTAACAGTCAGTATGCAGACTTGGCTGACGTCCTCCACGTAGGGCGGGAAGAGACCTATACCTTAATCGACCAAATGTTGGCCTCCCTCTCTTCTTGCTTTACAACCAAGCGCATTCACTTAGGCATGGATGAAGCCTATGATCTAGGGCGAGGCCATTATCTGGATCAAGTGGGCTTGCGTGCCAAGACTGACATTATGTTGGACCACCTAGCCCGTATGAAGACCCTCTGTGACCGCTATGACTTGGAACCAATCATTTGGGATGACATGTTCTTCTCTTGGTATAACCAAGTGGGAGAAGACGAGAAATCGACATTCCTGAGGGCATCAGCCTCATGTACTGGGATTACTACCAACATACCACCCAAGCTTACTTGGATAAAATCGCCCAACGTCGTAGTTTAGGGGCTCAAGTCAGCTTTGCTGGCGGGGCCTGGCGTTGGACGGGTTACACACCGCACCACCGTAAGACCTTGGTGGCTAGCCTGGCCGGCCTAGAAGCGGCTCGCCAAACCGGCATCCAGGAAGTCATGGCGACCGCTTGGGGTGACGATAGTTCTGAGTCACCATTTGAAGTGGCCGTCTTCGGCCTGGTCCTCTATTCTTACCTAGACAGTCATGCTGACTATGTAGAAGAGGAGTTTAGCCAATGGCTAAGCTTCTTCACCGGCTTATCCTTATCCGACTGGCTCAAGCAAGGGGGAATTAGACTTGTTGCCAGAATGGGATCAATTAGCAGGCATTGATGTGACGCCTTCTAAATACTTCTTCTATCAAGATTTGCTACTGCCGATGTTTATGCCACAAATTGAGTCCATGGATGTGGACTATGGGGCCCGTATGGCCAAGTTAGCCGTTGACTTTGATGCTATGGAGGGTGGCAACCCAGCTGTCAACCAGTTCTATAGCGACTATGCCCTCTGCTTGGCTAACAAATGGAACCTGCCTTACTTAATCTGGCAGGCCTATCATGCCCACGACCGTCAGACGCTAGCTGACCTCGTTCACGGTCGCTTGCCACAACTGATTGCGGACTATGACCGCGTCCTGCAAAGTCGTCGTCAAGTCTGGTTACAAGAAGCCAACCCATTTGGCTTGGAAATCTTAGAATACCGGATTGGTGGGCTGATGACCCGGACGCAAGCGGTCATTTCGCGCTTGAAGGACTATCTGTCAGGCCGTGTTGACAGTCTGCCAGAGTTGGAGGAAGCACGACTCAATCCGCTGCCAAACGACCAAAGTGGTTTCAAACCAGCGGTCAACTACAACCGCGCCCTACGGACCATGTCGCGGTCCCGTATGACCTGGTAACATCAGACAAAAAGGCAAGGGAATCACCCTTGCCTTTGGCTTTATGAATACAAAAATGACGAGGACTCAGTCCTCGTCATTTGATTTCGTCTGTGATTACCAGGCGCGGATGCGACCTTGGCAGTCTGGGCAGACACCGTAAACTTCGACTTTAGTCCGGTTGGTTGTATAGCCGGTTTGTTTATGGACGTCTTCGGTTGGATCTGGGAACTTAGTCATAGCGAAGTCCGCAATTTCCCACAGCGTTCACAGATAATGTGCTGATGGTTGTAGCCATTTAGGCCCATGTAGTCATAACGACTGGTGACATCAGAGAATTTCATCTCATTGACATAACCTTCTTTGACTAGGAAAGACAGGTTATTATAGATGGTCGCAAGACTAAGGCTTGGCCAGTCAGGTAAGAGATCATGGTAGATTTCTTCCACGGTAGGGTGATTGTGTGTCTGAATCATATAGGACAGAATGGCGCGACGTTGTGGCGTCATCCGAATGTGCTTATTCTTAAGTTGGGCAACAACTTGTTCGAGTTCTTTAGCGACATCAGTTACATATTCCATTTTGGGTCACCTCCTTTTATTTATTGATAATTAAAACAATCTACTACATATAACATTATAGCACAAATTTTAGCGATAAGTCAAGCCAATTGCCTTTTCCATCCGCGCTAGGACCTTGTTAGCCTGTTGGTTGGCCTTCTTAGCTCCGTCGGCCAAGATGTCGTCTAGGGTGCTAGAAGTTAAGAGACGATGATATTCCGCTTGAATTGGCTCTAGGGTCGCGATAATACTGTCGGCAATGGCCTGCTTAAAGGTCCCATAGCCAGCCTCATGATATTCAGCCACTAGAGAGTCAATCGAACGGCCAGAAAAAGCAGAGAAAATATCCAGCAAGTTGCTGACAGCTGGTTGATTTTCACGGTCGTAATTGACTTGGCCAACCGAGTCGGTGACGGCACTCTTCATCTTCTTAAGGATGGTCTTAGGATCATCTAGGAGGGAGATGGTCGCCTTGGCATTGGTGTCGGACTTACTCATCTTGCTGAATGGGTCCTGCAGACTCATGACCCGGCCACCGGATTTAGGGGTGATGATTTCAGGTTTGACTAGGAGCTCCTTGCCCTTGCCGTAGCGTTGGTTGAAGCGGTCCACATAGTTACGGGTTAACTCCAAATGCTGCTTCTGGTCTTCGCCCACTGGTACATAGGCTGCATCATAGAGAATAATGTCTGCAACCATTAAGGCAGGGTAGCAGAGCAAGCCAGCATTGACACTTTCTTGCTTGGTGGATTTATCTTTATATTGGGTCATGCGTTCCAATTCGCCCAAGCCGGTCGTACAGAGAATGATCCAAGCTGCTTGCGTGTGGGCTGGGACATCAGACTGAACGAAAATGGTTGCCTTCTTAGGGTCAATCCCTAGGGCTAGATAGAGGGCCGCTAGCTCACGGGTTGTTTGGTGGAGCTTGGCTGGCTCTTGGGGCACGGTAATGGCGTGCTGGTTGACGATACAGTAGGTAGCGTCATAGTCATCTTGTAATTCAACAAATTGGCGCATAGCCCCAACGTAGTTCCCGATGGTTGGAACCGAAGTAGGTTGAACGCCAGAAAAAATTTTGGGTTTCATCAAATCGAGCCTCATTCTCTCTTAGTTTCGCTACTATTATTATAACGCAGTTTCACTTAATTGACAAAAGCAATGTGGCGCCCGCCTAGCAAAAGACGGCCAAGGAGAGATTGAACAAGGACTTTTAAAGAATTCCCTAAGAGTATATGAATTTTTTGTGAAGTTTTGTTTACAGCTATGAACTAATCTCGGTCTTAAGTATGATTTATTGTTAAATTTCAAAAAAAGTATAGTAATCAGGGGCTAGGGGTAGTATAATAGCAGAGTAGTAATCGTAGTGGTTATTGAAAAAAGGAGTGATTAGTTTGGTAACGTTATATACGACCCCAAGTTGTACTTCATGCCGTAAGGCCCGCGCCTGGTTGGAAGAACATCAAATTCCCTACACAGAACGTAATATCTTTTCGGAACCACTGTCTCTACAAGAAATTAAAGATATTTTACGTATGACAGAAGAAGGGACAGAAGATATCGTCTCAACCCGTTCCAAAAGCATATTCAGACTTAAATATTGAAATTAGCGAAATATCCTTGAATGACTTTTTATCGCATTGTGCAAGAGCAACCAGGTCTCTTGCGTCGTCCAATCATGATTGACGAGAAACGCCTGCAAATCGGCTTCAATGAAGATGAAATTCGTCGTTTCTTGCCACGCGAAGTGCGTGCCTTGGAATTGCGTAAGGTGCAAGCCTTAGTCAATGAGTAATGAATAGAGTCTAGGTGAGGCCGGAACCTTGTTTCTGCCTCGCCTTTCTTTTCCCTTAGGACAATACATTAGGATAGCGTCTTGGCCTAAAGTTTAGTATAATGAAGAAATAGAGGAGGTGTTACTATGGAAATGGAACGTATCAATGAGGATACAATCAAAGTCTTGATTATGCCGGAAGATCTGGAAGAACGAGGGATTAACTTCCTAGAACTGATTAGCAACCATGCCCGCATTGAGCAATTCTTCTACTCCATCCTGGAAGAGGTGGACGTGGAGAACCAATTCGCGGAATCTGATTCCGTCACTTTCCATGTCATCCCATCCGATCGAGGCCTCGAACTCTACATTAGCCGTAGCAGTGGTAATGGCCTAGAAGATTTGCTGGAAAACGAAGTCCTCAAACGTCTCTTGGACCGTCGTAAATCCGCCCTAAAAGATAAGCAACAAGCCCAGGATCAAGAAGATCTCAGCGTCAATGAGAAGCTAGAAGTCCTAGAAGGCTTGACCAAGGAGATTGAAGCCGAGATTGAACAGGCCCAGGATCAAGAAGAACCTGTAGGGCCCGAGATTGTCTGCTTCGATAGCTTGGATTATTTCCTCAAGTTGGCACGTCAACTACGGGACTTCCCAGTTGAAAATAGCCTCTATCGCTACAATGACGCCTACTATCTGGTCTTGAGCGATGTGATTGGTGATTATGAGCCAGACGGTCTCTACCAACAATTCCTCTTCATGCTGGAATTTGGGGAAGAAGCCACCGTCAAGGAAGCCATCTTGAAGGAACACGGGGAACTCTTGCAAGCGGGAGATGCCTTGGAATTCTTCGCACAATTTTAAGATTGACTGCCGTCGACAGGATTTACCTGTGGACGGCTTTTTTGTGGTCGCTTACGGGCTATGGATATGTTAGAATAAGAGTAGAATGGCAACTGGACCAAAAGAGTCCAAGCCTATCAAGAAAAAGGGGGAAAGAGCATGACTTCAGTCATCACCTTCGGGCAAGGGGCGCATCCAGCGCAACTTCGCCTTGATAAATTAAACCGTCACGGCATTATCGCCGGTGCGACAGGGACCGGTAAGACCGTGACCCTTAAGGTCTTGGCCGAGTTGCTAAGCCAAGAAGGCATTCCAGTCGTCCTCTCTGATATCAAGGGGGACCTTATGTCCTTGGCTCAAGCCAACAATACCGATGTCAGCGAGCGCCTAGCTCAGACAGGTCGTGAGAACTATGAACCAAGTTCTTATCCTGTACAACTTTGGGATGTCAAAGGCGAGAACGGGACGCCTTTGCGTTTGACTGTCTCCGATATGGGGCCTGTCATGTTAACCCGTCTCTTGGGCCTTAATGAAACCCAAGAATCCATTCTCAATGTGGTCTTCGATGTGGCCGATAAGCAAGGTCTCTTGCTGATTGACCTCATGGACTTGCGGGCTATGCTTAACTATGTGGCCGCTCATGCTGGCGAATTAAGCCAACACTACGGTAACATTCCAGCACGTTCAGTTGGGGCTATTTTACGCTCTCTAGTTATTTTAGAGCAACAAGGGGGCAGCCAACTTCTTTGGTGAGCCAAGCTTGGAGATTGTCGACCTCATGCGGCAAGACAGCGATGGCCGTGGGATTGTCAACATCCTCAATGCGGAACAGCTCTTCAACCAACCAACCTTGTACGCGACTGTGCTCTTGGCCCTCTTGGCTGAGCTCTATGAGAACCTTCCGGAAGTCGGGGACTTGGATAAACCTAAGTTGGTCTTCTTCTTCGATGAAGCCCACGCCCTTTTCAAGGATGCGCCGGCTGTCTTATTAGAGAAGATTGAGCTCATTGTCCGCTTAGTTCGGTCCAAAGGGGTCGGGGTTTACTTCATTACCCAAAACCCAACCGATATTCCAGACAAGGTAGCCAGCCAATTGGCTAACCGCATCCAGCATGGTTTGCGGGCCTTTACACCTAAGGAACTCAAGACCGTTAAAACGGTAGCGGACACCTTCCGTCAAGAAGCCAATCAAGACCTAGCCAAGGTCATTCAAGAACTGAAGGTAGGGGAAGCTGTGGTGTCTACCCTGACGGAAGATGGGAGCCCTAGCCTGGCCGACCGGGTACTCATTTACCCACCGCAAAGTCTCTTAGGGACCATCGACCCAACCGTTAAGGCCAGCCTAATGAATAGCTCACCATTGGATGACAAGTATGGTGAAGCCATTGACCGTGAGAGTGCCCATGAAGTCATTCTCAAACAAACCCAAGAACAGGAAGCGGCCCTCTTAGCAGCCGCTCAAGCCGCGGAGGCAGCAGAAGTAGAAGAGGAGGATGATGAAGACGTGGCAAAAACTAGCAAGAAATCAACTAGCACTGGTGGTCGCAAGACAGACAATCTCTTGGATCGTTTCATGAAGAACGTAGTCGGCCAAGTGGGTCGTGAAGTCGGCCGTGTGGTATCCCGCGGGATTACCGGTATGTTCAAGAAGTAAGACCTTGTTGTCCTATTCCTACGCCAGCCAATAAAGGAGTCGCTATCATGGAAACCTTATGTCTTGGTCGTCACTTAGCCGGAGCCAGTCGCATCGCCCTAGGTTGCATGCGCATGGCCTCCCATTCGCTACAAGAAGCTAGCCAGGTTCTGGAGACTGCCCGCCAGGTCGGCATTAATTTCTTCGATCATGCCGATATCTATGGCCGGGGCGAGTCGGAAGTCCGCTTTGCTCAAGCTGTCAAGGAACTAGGTATTCCGCGTGATCAACTGCTAATCCAGTCCAAATGTGGGATTCGCCTGCCGGAAGGATATTTTGACTTTTCCAGCCAGCATATCCTGGATTCGGTAGACGGCATTCTCAAACGCCTCAAGACCGACTATCTGGACGTCTTGCTCCTACATCGGCCCGATGCCCTGATGGAGCCGGACCAGGTGGCAGCCGCCTTCGATCGCTTGCATGCAGCCGGTAAGGTGCGTTATTTCGGCGTCAGCAACCAGAACCCTTATCAAATAGAGCTACTTCAGGCCAGTGTAACCCAGCCCCTCATTATTAATCAATTGCAGTTGGGGCCTGCCCACACCCCCATGATTGATGCCGGCCTCAATGTTAATATGCGAGAAGTCGCAGGCATTAACCGGGATGGGGGCATTCTGGATTATTGTCGCCTCAAAGGCATCACCATCCAACCATGGTCGCCCTTCCAGGTAGACTTGCATCAAGGAGTCTTCATGACCCATCCTGACTATCAGCTCTTGACTGAGACCTTAAGTCAGGGTGCTAAGCAACATGGCGTGGCCTTCGAAGCCATGGTCATTGCCTGGCTCTTGCGCCATCCGACAGGCTTCCAACCCATTGTGGGGACCATGAGCCCAAAACGGATTGAAGCGCTGGCCCAGGCTGAACGTGTGCAAATGACTCGCCAAGAATGGTATGACATCTACAAGAGTGCAGGCAATCGCCTCCCTTAATCAAGTGTGAAGGAGACAAGAATCAATGAAATTAATCGCCATTGATATGGACGGTACCCTCTTAAGAGGGGGACAAGTCCTTTGATTTGGATCGCTTCGAGCGGGCAGTTCATGCCCTTAAGGAAGCCGGAACCCGTGTCTGTATTGCCTCAGGCAATAGCTATCCTAAGTTGCGTGGCTATTTTGATGACCAATTGCGTCAGGAACTGCTCTTTGCCTCAACTAACGGTAACGCCATTATGGTAGAAGGGCAAGGCCTTCATTATAGCGCCTTGGACTATGACACAACCGAAGCCATTATTGACTTCCTCAATGAGTTCTCGGATTTCTTCTGTCTGGTCATGACCGATCGTGGCTCCTATGCCGTGACCCAAGATCAGGATGCCTTGGATCATTTCCGTCTCTACCATCCGCATATTGATCATTTGGCAAATTTCCGTGACCTCAATCCAGAAGAAGCCATTCTTCAACTATCGGTTATGAGTAAGCGTAGCGTAGCTGACAATAAGGTCATGACGCGAATTCTCAATGAACGTTTCCCAGAGGGGCATGCGGTGACCAGTGGTGGTCGCTGGATTGATGTCTTCAGTCCCCAAGGGGGCAAGGGCAAGGCTATCCGCTATCTGCAAGACTATCTGCAGACGGATGCCAGCCAGACCATGGCCTTCGGTGATAGCCTCAATGACCAGACCATGATGGAAGTGGTCGATTATAGCCTAGCCATGGGCAATGCCGATCCAGATTTATTGGCTATCTGCCGTTATCAAATTGGCGATAATGAATCGCAAGCAGTGATTGATATCCTAGAAGCCCTAGTGGCCGACCCAAGTGCGGCCTTCCTGGCCCAATATCGTCGCTAAGTAAAGGAGCAAGACCGTGTCCAAAAAGCCAAGCAAAAGAAAGCAAAAAGCCCACAAGGAGCAAGCCCAAGATGACTTGGTGCAGGTTGACGCCTTTATGATTCCGGCGCCCTTTGCCGCCATGTATCAAGTCCTACGGGAAGCCGTGGCCGAGGATTTGTTGGCTCTCTTGAGCCAGGAATTCGCCCGGGTGGCTCGGGTCTCGGACAATGAGGAAGAAGGGGAGGCAGTGGTCGCCTATGATGCGGCCGACGTCGAACAGCTACGGATTTACCTCAATCCTAGCAATATTTCTCAGGCCCAGAAGGCGCGGGACAAGCATCAACTGGATAAATTTGTGGACCACCTCCGCCAGACGGAGGGGTAATATAGAAAGGGTGGGAAAAGTATTTCCCACCCTTTTTATCTGTGTCCAAAGGCGTGTGAGCCAAGTCCCACTTAACCCAAAAGGCGGGGCTTGAGGTGGGACCGGCTGCAGCCAGCCCTTGGCTGTCTTCCGCCTTGCGTCGCTATCGAAGGGCTAAGTCACTGACGTTCCAAGCCCTTCAGATACGCGCCACATCCTGGGTACCACAAGCACCGCTTTTGGCCGTGGGTCTGGGCTCCCACTGGACTGTCAAAGGGGGCAGATGCAAAGGTTGAAGGTATTCAAAGGCGTGTGAGCCAAGCCCCACTTAACCCAAAAGGCGGGGCTTGAGGTGGGACCGGCTACAGCCAGCCCTTGGCTGTCTTCCGCCTTGTGTCGCTATCGAAGGGCTAAGTCACTGCGTTCCAAGCCCTTCTGATACGCGCCACATCCTGGACACCACAAGCACCGCTTTTGGCCGTGGGTCTGGGCTCCCACTGGACTGTCAAAAGCATAAAGAAGGTTGATGAAAGCATTTTCTGGATGTATAATGAGTGTGTAGATAGGATTTGGATGACGATGTCTTCGAGAAGGGAGGGTTAGGATAAAGTCGTCATCAGGCATGCAAGATATAAAGGAGCAATGCAATATGAAACGTTTTATTTTGACCCCACTCACTTTCTTGTTTCTACTGCTCTTTTGTCTTTCGACTTCAAACGTTCAAGCCAACCAATCAGTAGGTGATGACCTATGTTGCTGTCCTAAAGAAGCCACATGAATCTTGGTGTGAAGAATATGCTGTAGAGTGGTACAAGGGAGCAAATCCAAATGGTGTTCGGCCGATTGAAGAAGATTTGACAGCCTATATTCCTGATAAGAAGGACAAAAAACGAGACGCATTTCCAACCTCTATTGTGGTAGAAGAGATCCGATTCTTTAGTTCTCAGCCACCTCAAACCATTTACTATAATAAAAATCGCTACTATGGTTATATCCCTTTGGTTAAAATATGGCAACTGGGCCCAATTTACTACGCTCTATATAAGGGGGCGGTTATTTTACAAGGTCCAGGAGCAAACAATTGAGTTAGAAAATGAGATTTCGCCTTTTATGCAAAGCACCCCATAAGTTGGACTTTTAATGTCTAACTTATGGGGTGCTTTTCAAGAGGCAAACAACTTAGCTTTCTTCATTTTGCCAATCGTCCAGTGTGAGACCAGCCCCACGTCCAAAAGCGGGCTTGTGGTGTAGTGGATACCTCGCGTATCAGAAGGGCTTGGAACGTTAGTGACTAGCCCTTCGATAGCGAGGCAAGGCGCAAGACAGCCACAGGCTGGCTGAAGCCGGTCCCACCACTAGTCCCGTCTTTTGGCTCGAGTGGGGCTGGTCTCACACGGTTTAGAGCATAAAAAAAGGTGGAAAACTCCCACCTTTTACTATTTTATAATCCTTGTCGCTCCTGGCTAGCACGGATAGCATGGCCGTAGATGCGACCTAGTTCTTGGCCGATGACCGATAGGTCACGTTGGACTGCCACGGGATAGGCTGCCTGGGTCAAATCAGGTAGCTCTTGGGCTTGGCTAGCCCGAATAAGACGCTCGAAGTCATCGACATCCTTAGCCTTATAGACGTTGACCTGGTCGGTTAGCCAGTCATCGAAGACCGGAATGTCTCGAATGATGAATTTGGCATGGGCGGCACAGGCCTCGACGGCCGGAATGCCCTCGGTTTCTTCCAAGGTAGGGAAGAGGTAGAGGTCGCTGCCCTGCATGGCCTGAATAATCTCCTGATTGTCGACATAACCGGCAAAGGTCAGGTTGGCCGGTGGATTAGAGACAGCAGCCCGAATAGCGGACGGCACTAGGGTTCAAATCCGTATAACCGAACCAGATGAAGCGGATATGGGGCAGGCGCTTAGCCAACTCCACAAAATCTAGAATGCCCTTGCGCTCTAGGTAGAGGCCAATCCCAATGCAGACGAAGTCTTGCTCGGTCAGTCCGTAGCGCGCCCGGAAGAGCTCCCGCGCCTGAGGCTGAGGGGTAAATTTTTCTAGTTCAATACCATTAGACAGGACGAAGATTTCCCGGCCCATATGATAGGAATCTAGTAGACGCTTGGAGTAGGGCGTAGGCGTAATGAGGACATCGCCCTGCTGATAGCAGGTCATGAGCCAACGCTTGAAGATAGGCGCTAGCTGATTAGAGAAGCGGAAGGAATTACGGAAGTCTTCCATGGTCGAGTGGGCATGGTAGACGACCGGAATGCCTTGCTTGCGACATTTACGGGCGAAGAGCATGGATTGGGGGAAGTAGGTATTGATATGTAATAAATCGAAGGAGTCCTTGGGATCGGTGGTGTAGTCAATCCCGGCATGTTCCAAGGCCTTCATTTGATGTTTAATTGATTTACCAAGGCCAGATTTGGCGATTTTGTCGAGATGTTGACTGTAGAGTAGGACTTTCACCCCGAAACCTCCTTTAAAATGCGATTGCTTTCCTTAAGTGTATAGTAATAGAAGCTAGAGTGCAAGCTTGGCCGAGAGAATCCTAGAGATATTTGAAAAAAATAAACCATAAATAACGCTTTCATCTTAAAAATATCTTGCACTATGGTTCGGAAGGTGTATACTTATTATTATAATTCTATTAATAGGAGTGAGAAAAATGAAAAAATCGTTAAAATTCTTGGCATTAGCCTTCGTTGCATTCATGATGGTAGCGTGTGGCGCCAAGAAGCAAGACGCTCAACCCCTATTGATCGGGATGGAAGCGGGCTATCCGCCTTATAACTGGACACAGTCCACCAACGCTAACGGTGCTGTACCTATTAAGGACTCCAAGGAATTCGCCAATGGTTACGACGTGCAAATCGCGCGTAAGATTGGGGAAAAATTAGGCCGCGAAGTCCAAGTGGTCAAGACGGAGTGGGATGGGCTCTTACCAGCTGTCCAATCGGACAAGATAGATATGATTATTGCCGGCATGTCGCCAACTGCGGAACGTGCTAAGGAGATTGACTTCTCCGAGTCTTATTATGACTCACGTTTTGTCATGGTGGTCCGCAAGGATTCGCCTTACGCGCAAGCGAAGACGCTAGACGACTTTGCGGGTGCTAAGGTGTCAGGCCAACAAGGAACCCTGCACTATGACTTGTTGAAACAACTCAAGGACGCTCAGGTTGAGCAGGCACAGGATTCTTTCCCTGTCTTGCGAGTGGCCTTAGAAGCGGGCAAGTTAGATGCCTACATCTCAGAATATCCAGAAGCTGTCTCTGCGGCAGCCGCTAACCCTCTATTCACCTACGTAGAACTTAATCCAAGCTTCCAAGTGGCGCCAGAAGATCGCAAGGTCTCTATCGGGGTCAAGAAGGGAAGCCCACTTATGAGCCAAATTAATGAGGCCATTGCGGAAATTACAGATCAGCAACGCAAGGACTTCATGGACCAGGCCATTAAGAACCAGCCAGCGGCTGACGGTCAAGAAGAAACTAGCACTGAGGCAGCGGCCACAGAAGATTATAACTTCTTTGCTCGTACTTGGGAGATTGCCACTCAGAACTGGCGTCAATACTTGGCCGGGACCGGCATGACCCTCTGGGTATCCTTAACCGGTACCTTAATCGGTCTCCTGATTGGTTTGGCCGTCGGGATTATCCGAACCATTCCGAAGTCTAAGAGCCAAATCCATAATGGCGTCTTGAAAGTCGCTAACCTACTGCTCAATGCCTATATTGCCATCTTCCGTGGGACACCGATGATCGTTCAAGCCATGATCTTCTACTACGGGACTGACCTACTCTGGGGCTGGAAATTAACCCCTATGTCGGCAGCCTTCCTGGTTGTCTCCATTAACACCGGGGCCTACATTGCCGAAGTCGTTCGGGGTGGGATTTACGCCATCGACAAGGGCCAATTTGAAGCGGCTCGTGCTATTGGGATGAACCACTGGCAAACCATGAAAGAAGTGGTTATGCCACAAGTCTTCCGGACCATTCTGCCATCTGTCGGCAATGAATTTGTCATCAACGTCAAGGATACATCTGTCCTCAACGTGATCTCAGTCAGCGAACTCTACTTCACGACCAAGACCATTGCCGGCAATAACTTCCGTTACTTCGAGACCTTCTTCGTAACGGCCGTTATCTACTTCATCTTAACCTTTACCATTACATCACTCTTGCGCGCGATTGAAAAACGCATTGACGGGCGCCCAAGTGATCAACTGGCTGCCGGTAACCAACAACAAGTGGCAGTGCTCAAAGAGGAGGCCTAATCATGGCGATTGTAGAAATTCAACACTTAAGCAAAACCTTTGGCGACCGTACGGTCCTCAAGGACATTGATTTCCGTTGAAGCAGGGGAAGTCGTAACCATTATCGGCTCTTCAGGTTCAGGGAAGTCCACCCTCTTGCGTTGTATTAACCTCTTAGAGGAACCAAGCGGTGGGGAAATCATCTACCGGGGCGAGAATATCTTGGACGTTAAGCATGACGTCAACAAGTACCGGACCCATATCGGCATGGTCTTCCAATCCTTCAACCTTTTCAACAACATGGATGTCTTGGCTAACTGTACCGTCGGCCCTATCAAGGTCCTAGGTAAGGACAAGGCTGAGACCGAAGCCTTAGCTACTAAGTTCCTGGAACAAGTAGGTATGGGAGATTATGTCCATGCCCGTCCTAGCCAATTATCTGGGGGTCAGAAGCAACGGGTAGCCATTGCTCGGGCCTTGACCATGCAGCCAGATGTCATTCTCTTCGATGAACCAACTTCTGCACTTGACCCTGAGATGGTCGGCGAAGTCTTGAAGGTTATGAAGGAATTGGCTCACACTGGTTTGACTATGATTATTGTCACCCACGAAATGGAGTTCGCTCGTGAGGTTTCCGACCGCGTGGTCTTCATGGACCAAGGGGTCATCGCCGAACAAGGCGCACCAGAGCAACTCTTCGTCAACCCACAAGAAGAACGGACCCAACAATTCTTGGAACGTTACTTACGCAGTTAATAAGCCACAGGCGACTGGATTTCCAGTCGCCTGTTTTTGTGCTTGGCTGTATCTGGGGTGGGTAGGCCCCAACTTAGTCCTCAGTGCGGACCGGCTCCAGCCATCCTACGGATGTCTTCCGCTTTGCCAATCTATGGTCCCCTAGGTCGTTAAAGCTCCCAGGGGAACTCATACGCTCGGCATCCTTTTGGCACTGAGGGCTAAGCTTGGGCCCACCCGCCCCTGGCAAAGCTCAATGAATCATCTACTGAGTTGAGAATGCTATCGGATTTCGGTAAATCTTAACAGAAAGTTGAAGGCTGAAAAGCAAGCCTAGGCCATTTTAAGTAATAAATTATCAAGACAGAAAGGCATAAAAGGAGTATAATGAAAGGGTAACCAAGATTCTGAGCCTAGTCTTGGTGGTAAAAATAGATAGGAGGATGGAATATGAAAAATTACTGGAAAAAGTTCTGGCTAGTCGTAGCCCTCTTAGTCCTAGTCATGGGTCCCTTGGCTAGCCTAGCTCAGGCAGCCGGTAGCCAAACGGTCAAGGGTCAAGGCCAGGGGAAACATGGGACTGTTGAGGTGGAAGTGACCTTCCAAGACGACCGGATTGCGGACATTAAGGTGCTCCAGTCCGATGAGAATGAAGTCCTAGCCACACCCGTCTACAAGCAACTCAAGGATAAGATTATTGGCAACAACAAGGCCGATGTTGATGTAGTGTCCGGCTCCACAGCCACCAGCCAAGGCTATCTGGAAGCCGTCCAAGATGCCGTCAAGAAATCAGGCTTGACCCTAGCAGAGGTAAGCTCTACTACTTCAACCCAAGAGCAGCTAGACAGCGAACAATCCTATGATGTGGTCGTTGTCGGAGCAGGGGGCGCAGGCTTTAGTGCGGCGATTGAAGCAGCCCAAGCAGGTAAATCCGTAGTCATCATCGAGAAGATGCCGGCTGTCGGCGGTAATACCCTCATTAGTGGGGCGAAATGAATGCGCCAGGCAACTGGGTTCAGAAGAAACTAGGTATTGAAGGCGATAGCGTAGAAACCTACTACCAAGACACCATGAAGGGTGGCGACAATCTGGGTAATCCTGAGATGGTTCGCTATCTAGCAGAACATGCCCTAGAGTCAGCCGAATGGCTACGTGACGTGGTTGGCGTCAAATTCCTAGAAGACAAGCTCTTCCAATTTGGCGGCCATTCCTACAAGCGGGCCCTGATTCCAGAGGGCCACACCGGCCAAGAACTGGTAACCAAGCTCAATGCCAAGGCAGAAGAACTAGGTGTTAAGATTCTGGTGAATACCAAGGCTACTGAACTCATCCAAGATGACAGCAAGCATGTTGTCGGCGTCAAGGCAGACCATCAAGGCCAGGCTGTGACCTTCCATGCCAAGAATGGAGTCGTGCTGACTACAGGGGGCTTTGGCTCTAACATTGACATGCGTAAGCAATACAATCCTGAGATGGACGAACGCTACCTGTCCACGGATACGGTCGGCTCTACCGGTGATGGTATTGTCATGGCTCAAGCCATTGGTGCAGCCGTCACCAATATGTCTTCCATCCAAACCTATCCAGTTTCTAACCCTGAGACTGGGGAAATCTCTCTCCCTGGCCGATACCCGTTTCGATGGGGCAGTCCTCATTAACCAAGACGGCCAACGTTTTGTTGAAGAATTGGACCGGCGGGATGTGATTTCTAAGGCTATTCTGGCTCAACCAGGGGGCTATGCTTATCAACTCTGGAACCAGAAGACCGACGATATCTCCCACTCTAAGGAGCACCACCAAGCGGAGTATCAAGAACTCAAGAAACAAGGCCTGCTAGTTGAAGCAGATACGTTGGAAGAAGTCGCGGCTCACTTCGACATCGATCCGGCCAAGCTCAAGGAAACGGTGGCCAAGGTTAACCAATATGCCAAGGACAAGAAAGACCCCGACTTCAACCACCGGGCTGGCTTGGCATCCTTGGAAGAAGGCCCTTATATCCTAGAAAAAGTTCGACCAAGTGTCCACCACACTATGGGGGGCTTGGTGACCGATAAGGATACCCAGGTCCTAGATGAAGCGGGCAACCCTATTGAAGGCCTCTATGCAGCCGGTGAGTTAACCGGTATGATTCATGGGGCTAACCGCCTAGGCGGGAATGCCATCGCCGATATCATCACCTTCGGACGTGTTGCTGGCAAGATGGTAAGTAAATAAGACAAGTCGAGGCAGGGTCTAGTCCCTGCCTCTTTTCTTGTATGAAGATCACCACCAGCACTTAATGCAAGCATGGACTGGCCCCAGTCCCCACAAACTAGGTAAAAGGTCAGCGCCAGTCCGTGGATGGCCAGAACAATGGACTGGCTCGACGAAAATTGGACAAAAACTGCCAGATAGCCTAGGAAAGGTGTCGCCAGTCCATGGATGGCCAGAACAATGGACTGGCTCGACGAAAAAGGTGGCATATGGCTTCCTAAACTAGCCCGCAAGGAGGGGCCACGTCTTTGCCTAGCCTTCGTTTTGTGGTATGATAGGAAGGAAGAGCAAAGGAGACTGAAGATGGACGCAAAACAAGTATTTAAGAAGAACCAAGTGCACCAAGGCCAGGTAGTGGACCTGACCCATGAAGGCCAGGGCGTCGTCAAAATTGACGGCTATCCCTTCTTTGTCGAGGGGGGTGATTCCGGGTGAGCAGGTGGTCATTAAGGTCCTTAAGGTAGGCAAGTCCTTCGGCTTTGCGCGCCTGGAAGAAATCCTAACGCCCAGTCCGGATCGAGTGGAGATTACCGATCCTATCGGCTGTCAGATTGGCACCATGACCCTGCAACATCTAGCTTATCCTGCCCAGCTCAAGGCTAAGCAGGCCCTAGTCAAGCAAGTCTTCAGTCGCCTAGGAAAATTTCCGGAAAGTCTGGAGGTCCGGCCAACTCATGGCATGGACCATCCTTGGCAATATCGCAATAAGGCGCAAATTCCTGTCCGGACTATCAAAGGCCAACTAGAGACTGGCTTCTTCCGTAAGAATAGCCATCAGCTAGTGCCGGTGGAGAATT
>BNJT01001573.1_pt1 | contig 81284 bp, 146 predicted proteins | sample 8540491 | NCBI WGS metagenome assembly BNJT01 (sample SAMD00202455, study PRJDB9452) | human saliva metagenome | host: Homo sapiens | reverse complement strand
TTTTAAAAATTTATCGATAGATGATTTTTAGACGTAGATACCTTTTTAAGTTATGCTATTCAGCCTTTTTAAAGTTCGTTTACAGCGCCTAAATCCATTTGCAGAAAGTATTTCATTAAGTTTAATAAGCCCTCTCCTTTTCTTTCTCAGTATAAAACCTCACAATTACGATTTTCTAAAGCACCACGAAGTCGCCAATAAAAGCTTCTGTTGCACCAATGTCCGCTTTCTTCAAACGAACAATTGCATTTTCAGCACCTATTTGTCGTAAAATATCGACATTATCAATACCAACTTTCTTTAATGCTCGTTCATACTTTAACTCGATAAATTCGGTAAATCACGAATCTGTCCAATCTTAGAGAGTGCAGAATCGAGTTTTTTTCCTTCCTTATTTGAGTAATTGAAAGAATGATCATAGGTTCTCATTAAAACATTATCTTTCAAGATACTTTCAGTTAAAGCATAATAATCAGATAATACAAAGCGCTTATTGAGTTCATTTGTTGTAAAGGGTTTACATCCAAGTCCTTTTTAGTTTTATCGAAAGCTCATCCTTAGCGCGCAAGTAAACCTTATTGTTGGCCCAAACAGCAAACATATCTTTTTCTTTATGAAACAAGCTCATATCCTGTAAATAGATTTTTTTACTTGTTACATATCCGATAAGTTGATTTAACAAATCACATACTTTACTGATATGATCATTTGGGATTATGAGAGTTTTCATTTTAAAACTCCTCCTTACTTAAGGTTAATCACATACGACTATACCAAGAAGTATTTCTCAAAAATGGTTATATCATAACCAGTTAAAGATGACGAATATAAAATTTCAAATTTGTGAGAAAGATCGCAAATGCAAAAATTTATTTATTGATAAACAACTAGATAAGAAAAACAAGCTTTATAGTTTAATATTTAACCATTAGAATTTTTTTAAAAATTCAGGAGTAAAAATGACAGTAGGACTCGTTCTTGAAGGTGGCGGCATGAGAGGAATGTTTACAGCAGGCGTTCTTGATGCACTCATGGAACAAAAACATTCAAATAGATAAAAATTATTGGCGTTTCTGTGGGGGCATTATTTTGGCATAAATTATGCATCCAATCAAAAAGAAAGAGCGTTGAGATATAACCTAAAAATATCTTAAAAGATAAACGGTACATGGGATTTCATAGCCTTTTACAACAGGCAACATTGTCAATAAAGACTTCGCTTTCTATGATCTCCCTTTAATCTCGACCCTTTTGATCAAAAATGAATTTGAAAAATCTCACATTGATTTCTATTTAGCTGCCACAAACATCGAGAATGGTGAAGCTGAATATTTCAAAATCGAAAATGTTTTCAAAGAAATGGAATACTTCAGAGCAACCTCGGCCATGCCTTTTGTCTCGCAATTTGTGGAAATCAATGGGCAAAAATATCTAGACGGTGGAATTGCTGATAGTATTCCATTTGAAAAAGCACAAGAGCTCGGTTGTGATAAAATCATCGTTGTTTTAACCCAACCCTATCGACTACCGTAAAACAAAATCTTTCTTCTTTTATTCAAGCTTTTTTATCGCAAATATCCACACTTAGTTAAAACCTTAGAAAATCGCTACCGCACTTATAATGAACAAGTAGAAGAAATCATTCGTTTAGAAAAACAAAATAAAATCTTTGTGATCCGTCCAAATGTACCGCTCAATATAGGTCGATTAGAACGAGATGAAACCAAAATAAGAACTGTATATGAACTGGGTGAAAAAATTCTCTCAGCACAAATTCAAGATTCAAAAAAATACTTAAGAAGTTGATTTTTAAATAAACTATTTATCAAGTTTGAATCTGCTTCACATTTTTCGTCAAGGAAAAATTTTCTCTTGATACTGTACATCAATACAGATATAATCTAGCCAAATTTAGATAACTCTGTTTAAGAAGGTTTTATATGGCAACTCAAGAAGAAAAGCAAAAAGCGCTCGCCGCAGCACTTGGTCAAATTGAAAAGCAATTCGGTAAAGGCTCAATTATGAAATTGGGCGATACTCAAGCCCTTGATGTAGAATCTGTTTCAACGGGGTTCTTTTAGGTCTTGATGTTGCCCTTTGGTATTGGTGGTTTACCAATGGGTCGTATTGTTGAAATTTTTGGACCTGAATCTTCTGGTAAAACAACTTTAACTTTTATCTGTTATCGCTCAAGCACAAAAAGTAGGTAAAACCTGTGTGTTTATCGATGCGGAGCATGCACTTGATCCTATTTATGCAGCAAAACTTGGCGTTGATGTTAAAGAGCTCTTAGTCTCCCAGCCAGACAACGGTGAACAAGCACTTGAAATTTGTGATGCATTAGTACGTTCTGGTGCTGTAGATGTCGTCATCGTAGACTCTGTTGCTGCACTTACCCTCAAAAAGCTGAAATTGAAGGTGAAATGGGTGATTCACATATGGGTTTACAAGCGCGTTTAATGTCTCAAGCACTCACGTAAATTAACTGGTCAACCAAAAATGCAAATTGTCTCGTTATCTTCATTAACCAAATTGTATGAAAATTGGTGTCATGTTTGGTAACCCTGAAACTACAACTGGTGGTAACGCACTAAAATTCTACTCTTCTGTTCGTTTAGATATCCGTCGTACTGGTTCAGTTAAAGATGGAGATGAGGTCATTGGTAACGAAACTCGTGTTAAAGTAGTTAAAAACAAATTAGCTGCACCTTTCCGCCAAGTAGATTTCCAAATTCTTTATGGAGAAGGTATTTCGAAAGCTGGCGAATTAATTGAGCTCGTGTTAAACACAAACTAGTTGAGAAATCTGGTGCATGGTATGCATACAACGGTGAAAAAAATTGGTCAAGGTAAAGCCAATGCGATGAAGTGGTTACATGAAAAATCCTGCGAAATCAGATGAACTTGAAGCGAAGCTTCGTGCTGAATTAGTCGCCAACCCAGAACAAGCATTAATGGCGGACATTGAACAATCTAATGATGACGCAGAAAGCGATTTCATCATTAAAAGTGCGGTCAAAATTGACCGCACTTTTCATTTCAACCGTATTTCACCTAAAAAGGAATTTCTATGTCTTCTTGCTTTGAGCTATGTCGTTAATTTACTTGCTCGACTGAATATAGCGAATTTGAACTACGCAATAAAATGCAGGAAAAAAGCATTTACAGAAGATGAGATCGATGAAACGATTGCTTACTGTCAGAAAAACTGGCAAAATGATAAGCGATTTGCTGAAAATTATTTATACGCACGTTCGCAACGTGGGTATGGTGCAAATCGTATCAAACAAGAATTACGTCAACTGAAAGGTGTATCTTCAGACGTAATCAATGAAGTCCCTCGCAGAAAGTGAAATTAATTGATTGAAATAGCAGAAAAAGGTTCTACACAAAAAGTTTCCTAATTATGCAGAACCTCAACCAATCAAAAAGCAAACAAAAATTTGGCAGTATATGCTCTCTCATGGATTTTATTCTGAAGAATTTAGCGATTTTATCGGAAATGGAATAGAAGACTGATGAGCCTAAAGAAATAAATCCCTAATACTGTAAAAAAATTAAAACAACCAACTAAATGACTCACTAAAACGAACAATCCATTTACCCACTCTTCTTTAAAAAAAGAGTTCTATTACTTCGCCTGAAAAAGAAGAAAAGGTGGTGAGAGCACCAAGAAATCCAGTCACTAAGAATAATCGCCATTCAGGGCTAAATTGAGGAAATAACCAAAAAGGCGGCCACTAAAAATCCCCATCAAAAAAACAGCCAATAAAGTTCGCCACAGTGTACCAAATGCAAGTGTGCTAAATAGTGAATTCAACCAAAGACCTAATCCCCATCGTAAGGATGCACTGATGGCTGCACCAGTGCTCACAAGAATGATTGACTGAAACATTTATTTGATACCAAAAAGCTCCGCCAAAATGTTTGGCTACCGCTTCGTCTTTATTGAACCCAATCTCTTCCAATTGGGGGCAAGCTTCTTTTTAGACGAAGATCAGCATTCGCCATCACATAACCTTTACCAGCCAAAGAAAGCATTTCAACATCATTTTGACCATCACCAAAAGCAATACAATCTTTTAATCCATAATTTCTATTTTCTAATAGATGAGCTAGTGCATCACCTTTAGATACATTTTTGTTCATGACCTCTAAGCAAGTCACAGCGGAATAAACAATCGTAGCTTTATCACCAAAATGTGTTCTAAGATAATCTTCCAGTTCTACAAGATCTTTCGGGTCTCGAGCAATAAAAAATACTTTTTCAGTTCCTCTTCCGTGATGTTTTGTGAAATCAACCACCTCATACATGAAACCTGAATCCTTGTGATATTTTGCTAATTCAGGCACATCTATATTGATAAACCAACCATCATCTTGATAAGTATTGATGCAAATCTTGGTGCGATCAAAAGGAATTTTGTACAACTCAAGCACGATTTCTTCTAGAAGACTATTGCTATAAATAAGGTTACCTTTTTAGGTCTCTAACTCTCGCCCCATTGGAGGTTATCATTACAGCATGCTCAGCACCTATCTTACCTAAAATAGAAGCAACATCCGTATGATTACGTCCAGTGGCTAAAAATAATATCAACACCTTTTTGTTCTAATTTATTCAATATCTCAATTGTAAAATCACCAATTACATGATTAGCATTGAGTAATGTACCGTCAAGATCAGAAACAACGGCTTTAAAATGGAAGTTGTTGCATAAAACACCCGTATAAAAAATGAGTTTGTATCATACCAAAACAACTCGATTTTTGACCGCACTTTCTATCATAAAAATAACATTCATTGATAAAAAACAAAAAGGCGTATCTTTCGATACGCCTTCTTTATCTAACTTGTTACAGTTAATACATCAATTATTTGATGATTTTCGCAACAACACCAGCACCTACTGTACGGCCACCTTCACGGATTGCGAAACGTAAACCTTGGTCCATCGCGATTGGGTGAATTAAGCTTACTGTCATTTTTGATGTTATCACCAGCATTACCATTTCCACGCCTTCTGGTAACTCTGATTGTACCAGTTACGTCAGTTGTACGGAAATAGAACTGTGGATCGGTAACCTTTGAAGAATGGAGGTGACGACCACCTTCATCTTTTTGATAATACGTAAACTTCTGATTCGAAATCAGTGTGTGGAGTGATTGAACTTGGTTTCGCTAATACTTGACCACGTTCGATTTCTTCACGTTTGGTACCACGTAATAATGCACCAATGTTCTCACCTGCACGACCTTCGTCAAGTAATTTACGGAACATTTCAACACCAGTTACAGTTGTTTTTCGCTAGTTGGTTTGATACCAACGATTTCAACTTCATCACCAGTACGGATGATACCACGCTCAACACGACCTGTTACTACTGTACCACGACCTGAAATTGAGAACACGTCTTCGATTGGAAGAAGGAACGGTTGGTCAATTGCACGCTCTGGCTCAGGAAATGTAGTATCTCAAGTGGTTTGCTAACTCAAGGATTTTTTTCTTCCCATTCTGCAACGCCGTTTAATGCTTGTAATGCAGAACCACGTACGATTGGAGTATCGTCACCGAAGTCATATTGAGAAAGAAGTTCACGAACTTCCATTTCTACTAATTCTAATAACTCTTCGTCATCTACCATGTCGCATTTGTTTAAGAATACGATGATGTAAGGTACAATCTACTTGGCGACCCTAATAAGATGTGTTCACGAGTTTGTGGCATAGGACCATCTGTCGCTGCTACTACTAAGATAGCACTGTCCATTTGCGCCGCACCGGTAATCATGTTTTTTTAACATAGTCCGCGTGTCCTCGGACAGTCAACGTGCGTAGTGACGAGTTGGAGTATCGTATTCAACGTGTGATGTGTTGATGGTGATACCACGCGCTTTTTTTCTTCTGGCGCGTTATCGATTTGGTCGAATGCACGAGCTGCACCACCGTAGTGTTTTTGCTAATACGGTTGTGATTGCTGCTGTTAAAGTTGTTTTTACCGTGGTCAACGTGGCTGATTGTACCCACGTTTACGTGCGGTTTTGTACGTTCAAATTTTTTTCTTTAGACATTTAAAGAGTCCCTCTAAATAGACACGGTTATCGATGGGTAAATTAAAACCACATTAACCAATAAAATCATTACTATTTAATAAGGAAAGAGGAATTTGAAGGCTGGTGCTGATAGGCGGATTTGAACCGCCGACCTCACCCTTACCAAGGGTGCGCTCTACCAACTGAGCTATATCAGCGTTTGAGCGGGCAGCGGGAATCGAACCCGCATCTTTAGCTTGAAGGCTAAGGTAATAGCCATTATACGATGCCCGCAGTCCTAAATTCATCTGTCCCATCAGAATTCATTTAGAAAATGGTGGAGGGAGAAGGATTCGAACCTTCGAAGGCTGAGCCAACAGATTTACAGTCTGCCCCTTTGGCTGCTCGGGAACCCCTCCACGCTAAATGAATACTTGTTTACTAGCGATGGTGCCGACTACCGGAATCGAACTGGTGACCTACTGATTACAAGTCAGTTGCTCTACCTACTGAGCTAAGTCGGCGTGTTGTAAGCAAGTGAGTGTATTATATGGAAAAATTTTTATGCCTGACAAGTTTTTATGAAAAATGCGTTTTTAACTATTCGTCTAATTTACAAGCAAAAAGCCACATTCTTGCTTTTTAAAACTCATCACTTTTAATAAAAAAACGATGATCACAACTCATTTATAGGGGTATATTTTGTCCAATTTTTTCACTCTAGATATAAAGCACCGTGGAAAATTACCGAACAACTAACACCCTTTCTGAACTTTAGCCGTCAGCAATGGGCTGAATTAAGAAAAATCTGTTCCGCTAAAATTAACAGAGCAAGATCTCAAACCGCTTTTAGGTTTTAATGAAGAGCTTTCTCGATGAAGTGAGCACCATTTACCTGCCACTTGCACGTCTTATTAACTACTACATTGACGAAAAACCTCGCCGCCAAAACCGTTTTAAATCGTTTTCTTGGCGGACAAAGCTCCAAAGTCCCTTACATCATTAGTATCGCGGGTAGTGTTGCTGTCGGGAAAAAGTACATCGGCACGTATTTTGCAATCTTTGCTAACCCACTGGCCTACCGAACGAAAAAGTTGATCTGATTACTACTGATGGTTTTCTTTATCCATTAGAGAAACTTAAAAAAGATGATTTGCTACAAAAAGGCTTCCCTATTTCTTATGATACGGCCAAATTAATTCGTTTTTTTAGCTGATATCAAATCAGGCAAGCCATCTGTAAAATCGCCTATTTACTCTCATCTGACTTACGATATCGTTCCTGATAAATTTGATATTGTTGACCAACCGGATATTTTAATTTTTAGAAGGACTAAATGTTCTCCAAACAGGTTCAAATAAAGCCAATCAAACCTTCGTGTCTGATTTTGTGGATTTTCCATTTACGTTGATGCAGACGAGAACTTACTCAAAGAATGGTACATCAAACGATTCTTAAAAATTCCGTCAAAGTGCTTTTCACCAATCCTGATTCCTATTTTTAAACATTACGCTAATCTCTCTGAGCAAGAAGCCATTGAAACAGCCAGTAACATTTGGGATAACATTAACGGATTGAATTTAAAACAAAACATTCTGCTGACTCGTGAGCGCGCCAATCTCATTCTTAGAAAAAGGTGAAAATCATGAAGTTGAATTAGTGAAATTAAGAAAATAAAAAAGAGCGGTCAATTTGACCGCTCTTTTTCTCACTGCCTTACGACATCCTTCCATTCTCAATGCCAATCACCTGATCACAAATAGCCATGGTGGATTGGCGGTGACTCACGAGAATAATCAATTTTTTTCTGCCTTCACGTTCAACAATGATTTCAAAATCATCGCTTCGTTTAAGCTATCCAAATTACTGGTTGGTTCATCAAGCAAAATAATTGGTGCGTTGTGTAGGAATGCACGAGCAATACCGATACGTTGTTTTTCACCATCAGAGAGGTTGCCGCCCAATTCTGTCATTTTCGTTTGATAACCTTCTGGCAAGCTTAAAATGAAATCATGAATTGACGCTTTCTTCGCGGCTTCCATAATTTCTTCTAATGTTGCATCACGGCGTGCAAGGCGAATATTTTCCTCGATGGTTTCGTTGAAAATGTAGGTTTGCTGGGTAATGTACGCCATATTGTCACGCAAACTACGGGTGTTGATATTCGGTAAGATTTCGCCATTAATTTTAATGCTACCCGATTTAGGATCGTAAAAACGCATCAGCAGTTTTTAACAGGGTACTTTTTACCACTGCCGCTTCTGCCGTGAATTCCTAAGATTTCACCTCTTTTCACAGACAAGCTGACATCCGATAAAAATTTGTTCTTCACCATAGGCAAAACTTACATTCTCAACATCAATGCGAGAAACATCTTTTAAATCGACCGCACTTTCTACATCTTTTAATTCGGGCTCTTCTGCTAGCAAGCTCAATACACGCTCACCTGAAGCCAAGGTTTGTAAATAAGTTGCTTGAAAGGTTACTTAACGCAATAACTCAGCCATAGCTCGACATCAATAAAATCACGCCGATTAAAAAGGCAGAAAAAATCAATCTTATCTAGACTAAACAAAAATTAAGCCGGTGAATAAATATAATGATGTTAAACGCCGATACTCGCCACTTCAGTGTAAACGCGAACTTTGGCTTCTTGGTCTTTAATGCGCTCAAAAAGCCGTATCAATTTTTTGACTGCGTTGTTGAATTTCATCTAAACGCTGTTGTGCATAGCCAAAAAGTTGAATTTTTCTATGCCCTCGTACGCTGTCGAGGAAGAAATCATTCATTTCGCCTACTAATTCACGATAGCGTCTGCCATCTTCACGCGCCAATTTGGTGGTAATACGGGTAGAATCACACCTACCGTTAAATAAGCAGCCAATGCCACAACCACAAACCAGCCTGAAAGATGAGCAAAGACCAACAATAAAATCGCAGAAGTAAAGAACGCAATCATAATCGGTGCAATAGTGTGCGCATAGAACACTTCGAGCAATTCAATATCATTGGTGACTAATGACACTAATTGCCCCGCTTGTTTGTCTTGCAACTTCACAAAAGCCAAGCGACGTAAAGAAGAAAAACACTTTATCGCGCAATAATGCCAATAATTTAAAAAGCAATGTAGTGCCCTGACATTTGCTCTAAATAACGCAATGCGCCACGAGCCACCGCTAACACGATAAGTGCGGTCAAAATTCCAGAAAAACTTAAATGGGTGTCAAAGTTTAATAAATTTACTAAACCCATCGCCCCAAGTACCATAATAAAGATGGCAGCCAGGAAACCGAGTGTTCCCATGGTGATAGTAAACGCCATAATGTGCGAAAGTGGAGTCACTAATTTCAACAAATGCCCCATCACAACAAAACCATTTTTACGCATTTGCCACCTCTCTAATTTGTTCTAAATCTTTTTGTTGTTGGAACATTTCAGCATACGCACCTTGTTTTGCAATGAGGTCTTTATGTGTGCCTTGCTCAATCAATTTGCCTTGCTCAAGCACGTTAATGCAATCAGCATTCACTGCATTCGCCAAGCGGTGAGAAATCATCACAATGGTTTTTTTGTTGTTTAAATTGTTGAATGAACTGCAAAAATAATTTCTTCGCTTTCCACATCAATGTTACTGGTCGCTTCATCAAAAAAATATAAAGTGACGCATTGTGTAATAACGCGCGTGCTAAAGCTAAACGTTGAATTTGACCGCCAGATAAATTCGCGCCACGGCTTAATAGCGGCATATCTAATCCACCATTATCTCGAACGAATTGCGCCAGATTGACTTGCTCTAAACATGCATAAATTTGTTCATCTGTGGCATCAATTTTCGCCATGGTCATATTTTCGCGCAGCGTACCTTTAAATACGTAACTGCTATGGCTCACCAAAGAGACTTTTTCGTAAAACGAATGACGATCAATCTCTTTGAATTTCTTGACCGTTGAATAGAATTTTGCCTTGTTGCGCCTTATTAAAGCCCATTAGCAATGAAACCAAAGTGGATTTACCACAACCACTTTTTACCCACAAATACCGTAAGCTGATTTGGTAAGATGCTTAAATCTAAGCCAACAATCGCAGGCTTCTCTTCGCTATAAGCAAAAAATATAGATTTTGAATATCCACTTGAATGGCATTTTTCGCTGCAAAAATCGACCGCTTGTGTTTGAGTTTCCACGGGCGTATCTAACAATGTGAATATCTTATCTGATGCGGCTTTACCATTCATCGCCACATGGAAGAAAGAACCCAATAAACGAAGTGGAATAAAGAATTCAGAAGAAAGTAGAATAAAATAAAATGACGCCTAATACGGTTAATTGATCAGCTTGGAATTGCAACAATGCCGTTAAAATCCTGATTGCCGCCCCACCGTAAGCAAGTAAATCCATCAGCGACACTGAATTAAGCTGCATGGTCAGCACTTTCATGGTAATTTTGCGGAAATGTTCTGCTTCTTCATCCATTGCTTTCGCTTTATAAGCATCATCTTGATAGATTTTCAGCGTGATTAAACCCTGTAAGTTATCTAAGAAACTGCTGCCTAACCCTACATAAATGGACCAATATTTTGCCGTGAGTTTTTTTCGCAATTTTATTCACCGCAATAATCGACATAGGAATAAGTGGCACGCAAATTAGCAAAATCACGGCTGTTTTAAAGCTGAAAAAGATCAGAAAAGCGAAGAGTGTGAGCGGGGCAAGCAAGCTATAAAAAAGCTGAGGTAAATAACGCCCAAAGTAGATTTCAAGTTGTTCTACGCCTTCTGAAGCCACTTGAATGATGTTTGACGTAGATTGTTGATTCACTTGGTTAAGTGGCATCGAAGCCAATTTACGATAGATGAGGCCTACGCAGCTCATGTTTTACTTTCGTACTGGCAAAAATAAGAGTACCTGCACTGATTTTTTTACCCGCAAAGGCACGCAATGCCAAAGCGGCAATTAAAACAATGCCCAAAATGACCGCACTTAGTGGGGCCAATTCGTTAAAATAAGCCGCCTGTAAAATATAAGAAAACACGACGGCACTAATAATCCCACCAATTAACGCCACCCAGTTCCATAACACCGTGATGCCAATCCATTTTTTGACTGTCGGCCACCGTGTTAATTAGGCGTTTATCTATCATCATAATGATTGCTCCTAAAACAAAAAGAAGTACGCACATTACTATGCGTACTTTGCTATCAATCTAACAACTAAAAAAACGAGTCTATTTTCGTATCATTGTCCTTAAAACGATAAAAACCGTGAAAAATTATAGTAAAGAATACACACAAATAATAGATATAATTGAAAAATTATTTCCATTTCTAAATAAAATAAAAAATACCGCACTCGGTTTCCCAAAAGCGCGGTCATTTTTTTAATGATATTTTTTTGAGTATTAGACTAAACGTCTAGGTTTGCTCGCAACGCATTCATTTCGATAAATTCACGACGAGTACTCAACTTCATCACCCATTAATGTGGTGAAGAGTTGGTCTGCTGCGACAGCATCTTTTAATCGATACTTTTAACATACGACGAGCATTTGATCCATGGTGGTTTCCCAAAAGTTGCTCAGCGTTCATTTCACCCTAACCTTTATAACGTTGGATTTCTAAGCCACGACGAGATTCTTTCATCAACCATTCAACAGCTTGTTCAAATGATTGAACTGGTTGAGTTTTTTCACCACGAGTGACATACGCCCTCTTCGAGCAAGCCATTGACTTGCTGGCCGAATGTAGAAATCTTCGCAAATTCATTACCCGTCACAAAATCAAAGTTAATGAAGTAATCGGTATCAATACCGTGTTTACGAACGGTAATAACCGCTTCATATACTTGACGCTCGCTGTTAAATTGCGTTCTCGCTGAATATAAATGTGCTTCCGTTTCTTTTTCAGTTAAGTACGCAACAAAAGCATTAGCCCAATTTTCAACCGCACTTTCATTACGCATTAAATCAACGGTTAATTGTGGTTGGTAAACCAAGCCTTGTAATAATGGCTCAGGATAGTAACGACTTAAACGAGTAATTAATTTCTGAACATTGTTATATTCGCCTACTAATTTCTCAAACACTAAGTCATTCATTGCCGGTGCATTGGCACTGATATGTAATGCTGCGCCATCTAACGCAAGCATTAATTCATATTGCACCATTTCGTCGTTATCTTTGATATAACGCTCTTGTTTACCTTTTTTTCACTTTTATAAAGTGGCGGCTGAGCAATATACACGTAACCACGCTCAATTAATTCCGGCATTTGACGATAGAAGAAGGTCAACAATAAAGTACGAATGTGTGAACCGTCCACGTCCGCATCGGTCATGATAATGATGTGGTGATAACGTAATTTATCCGGATTATATTCATCGCGGCCAATACCACAGCCTAGCGCTGTAATTAATGTACCCACTTCTTGAGAAGAAAGCATTTTGTCAAAACGTGCTTTTTTTTCAACGTTAAGAATCTTCCCTTTTAGCGGTAAAATCGCTTTGGGCTTTTACGATCACGACCTGATTTTTGCAGAACCACCCGCAGAATCCCTCCACGAGGTAAAGCTCTGAAAGAGCTGGGTCTTTTTCTTGGCAGTCTGCTAATTTTCCCGGAAGTCCAGCAATATCTAATGCACCTTTACGACGGGTCATTTCGCGGGCTTTACGTGCGGCTTCACGTGCACGTGCGGCAGTAATAATTTGATTTACAATGATTTTCGCATCGGCTGGATTTTCTAATAAATATTCCTGCATACGCTCATTCATGGCAGATTCAACCGCACTTTTCACTTCAGAAGACACTAATTTGTCTTTTGTTTGTGAAGAGAATTTAGGATCGGGCACTTTCACCGAGATAATAGCAACCAAACCTTCACGTGCGTCATCACCTGATGTGCTCACTTTCTTTTTTCAGTAACCCTTCGCTTTCCATGTAGTTATTTAAGCTACGGGTTAATGCGCCACGGAAACCGGCTAAGTGAGTACCACCATCACGCTGTGGAATGTTATTGGTAAAGCAACAAACGTTTTTCGTTTACGCCATCATTCCATTGCATGCAACTTCCACGCCAATACCGTCTTTTTCAGCTGAAAAAAATAGAATGGTTTTGGGTGAATTGATTTTTATTTTTTTATTTAAATATTCAACGAACGCTTGAATACCACCTTCGTAATGGAAGTGATCTTCAGTGCTATCACGTTTATCGATTAAACGAATCGATACACCAGAGTTTAAGAATGAAAGCTCACGTAAGCGTTTTTGCTAAAATTTTGTAATCGAAAGTTGTAATCGCAAAGATTTCTGATTCTAGCCAGAAACGCACCGTTGTACCCTGTCGCTTGCGTTTCACCGATAATAGTTAAAGGCCCTTGATACCACCTAAGTGATAGAATTGCTCGTACACATGACCTTGGCGACGAATGGTTAATTGCAATTTATCAGAAAGTGCATTTACTACCGAAACACCCACGCCGTGCAAAACCACCTGATACTTTATAAGAGTTATCATCGAATTTACCGCCCGCGTGAAGCACTGTCATGATTACTTCTGCTGCAGAAACACCTTCTTCCGGATGAATATCTACTGGAATACCACGGCCATCATCTTGTACAGAAACAGAATTATCATCATGAATGGTCACGATAATATCGGAACAATGACCCGCAAGGGCTTCATCGATCGCGTTATCCACCACCTCAAACACCATATGGTGTAGGCCTGTTCCATCATCGGTATCCCCAATATACATGCCCGGACGTTTCCGAACCGCATCAAGCCCTTTTAAGACTTTAATACTTGATGCACCATAAGCATTTTCTGTAACCGGTGTTTCTGACATAGTTTTTCTCTATTTTGTAATGAAAATTGTGCGGAATTATAGCAAAAAACTGACTATTTTGCGAAATAAAAGTGCGGTCAAAATTTTCGCTGTTTAAAAACCAATAAACAAGTACATAGCATATAAACAAAAAGACGAGTTTTTATCTAAACTCGTCTTTTTTATTGCATTAACATTTATTTCCAAATGTGGTTATTTAACCCGAGTTCTTTTCACCATATCTGTGAAACCTTTGATACTCGAAATATAATCACGAATCGTACTGTCTTCCAGCAAGGACTTTTCAAAAAGATGGTTCAAAAACTATTCTTTCCTAAATTAGCTGCAACAATCACTTCTCGGTTACGAAGTACCATCGAAATAGGACAATTAAATTTCTCTTTCAAGCTGCAAAAGCGTTCCATTAACTTAGGCGATAAGGCATATCTGGCTAAGATTTGATCTTCAGTAAAACACATCAAAATAACGATTAAAAAGATGGACTATCCATCAAAAGCAATTTCACCTTCTTTTCTTAAACACCCTCCTTCTTATCGCAAACATAAATCCAATGGGCCAGTTCTTTAGGGAAGGTCGCTTTAAATAAAATGCCTTGAAAGGTCGTGGTCCTTAATCCTTTCATCATTTTTTTCCGCTCGGTTCCATATTAAACGCTGCAAAATCACAGATTTCAACTTCAGTCTGGTCAAGCTCACCCAAAATTAAATCCTCACTACGATAACTCGCCGGATAACTATCGTAAACTGAGAAAAAAATCATTAAGATGAAGCCCCAGTCTGGTCTAAAGTGGAAGCCAAACTCCCCGGACAATCGTGTTAATTACCCGAGTTTTAAATTCTGCAATAAAGCGTTTATATCTAAAAAAATAAGCGACGAAAAACAATAAATGAGCACACCAAGAATCAATGCTGTACTTAATAGATTCTCACCCCTATCGCACCGAGAAGCAAAAATAACCCAAAACACAACCCAATTATCGATTTGTTGATAAGTGATTTGACGGCTAAGCGTTCCTCATCTAATTTTTCCAACCCCAGGAAGCGAATCCCTTCAATCTCTTTTGGTGTATTCATGGTTTGTCCACTTATTGTTTAAATAAATTACCCACATTAGGGACTTCAGCTTCATTCTGAGGAATATCGAAAAATGTCCCTTTTTGGAAATTAAACAAATTTGCAATTAAATTCGACGGAAACATCTCCACAGCATTGTTATACTCTTCAACTGCTGAATTATAAGTACGTCTTGCTGCAGAAATTTGCTCTTCCACATCACTAAGTACGGCCTGAATTTGTATAAGATTTTGATTGGCCTTGAGATCAGGGTAATTTTCTAGACGAACCTGTAAATTACGCAATAATCCTGAAATCTCATTATTGAGTTGAAATTTTTCACTTGTGGTATGAGCTAATTTAGCACTTTCACGTAACGTCACGATACGCTCAAGCAAGCTACGCTCATGCGACATATATTCCTTTGCTGTGGCAACAAGGTTTGGTAACAAATCATAACGACGTTTTAACTGAACATCCACGCTTGCCTCAACACTGCTCACTTGATTACGTCTCATAACCAATTTGTTATACATTGAAATGGTGAAAGCTAAAGTTACAACAACAATACCTGCGACTACACTCATTATTATTTTCTCCATAAAAAATTATCCCTGCTTAGTATAGGGAAAAAGCGTAATAAAATCCATTCTCTTAGACAATTTTTGTTGATAAAAAAATCAATAAAAAAATAAACAAAAACCAAGAATTTAACTTATTCACTTCCTATTCATATCAACGCAAAGTGCGGTCAAATTTTACGAGGATTTTTCGAGACCAAATCCTTCTTTATTATTGTGATTTTATGTACAAAAAGATACTCTAAGTGAAGATAACCTTAATAAATAACAATCATTCTCAATAATTAAGTAAAAAACAATCACTTACCCACTTATTTTATAAGGAAAAATAAGGGTATTTTTGATTACGATCAAATAAACTTCCCTCATCAAGGCATATCATAGGTAAATTAACCATACAAGTAACGTGCCAATTGGAGTGATTATATGCAACGAAGTGATGGATTATTTTCTGCTTTAGCAGAAGTTTCCCGTCGGGATTTTATGAAGTTATGTACCGCACTTGCGGCGACTATGGGGTTAAGTTCAAAAGCGGGTGCAGAAATGACCGCTGCTTTAACCGAACCTAAACGTCCACCAGTATTATGGATTGGTGCGCAAGAATGTACGGGTTGTACTGAATCCTTGCTACGTGCGACCCACCCAACAGTAGAAAAACTTGGTATTGGAAATGATTTCTAGAATACCACGAAACCCTTTCTGCCGCCTTTGGGGAACAAGCTGAAGATAATAAACACAATGCAATTAAACAGTATTATGGAAAATATGTTTTAGTTGTAGATGGATCTATTCCGATGAAAGACGGCGGCGTCTATTGTATGGTAGCAGGTAAACCGATTGTAGAACACATCCAAGAAGCCGCTAAAGGGGCTGCCGCAATTATTGCGATTGGTTCTTGTGCGGCATGGGGTGGCGTACCTTCTAGTGGCGGCAACCCAACTGGTGCAAGCAGCTTGTCTGAAGTATTACCAAAAAGGCACTCCAGTGATTAATATTCCAGTTGTCCACCAAATCCACACAACTTCCTTGCAACTGTCGCTTATATTCTTACTTATAAGAAAACTACCCGCAATGGACAAAATTAAATCGTCCATTATTCGCTTACGATCGCTTAATTCACGAAAACTGCTATCGTCGTCCACACTTTGATGCAGGTCGCTTCGCTAAAAGAATACGGCGATTATGGTCACCGCAACGGTTGGTGTTTGTATCATCTCGGTTGTAAAGGACCAGAAACTTACGGTAACTGCTCTACTTTAGAATTCTGTGATGTCGGCGGTAATAATCTAGCCAGTCGGTATCGGGGCACCCTTTGTTATGGTTGTAACGAAAAAGGCGTCGGCTTTACTAAAGGTATCTTCCAATTAGCGGGCGTAGAAAACCCAACACCACGCGTTGAAAAAAACCAGATGTTAATAATACCGAAGGTTCAGGTGCAACCATGACCGCCATTGGTTTATTAGGTGGTGCCGCTGCAATTCTAGCAGGCGTGAGTGTTGTGACCTTACGCGAATTAAGCGCTCAACATAAAGCCCTGTTCTGAAGCTAAAGCCGCAGAGAAAGAACAACATACAGGTAAATAAGATGGATAGACGAAAAATTTCTAAAAAGCAGGTATGTTTGGCGGAATCGCTTCCTCCTTGCCTGTATCGAGTGCGCAGGCAACGGAAACGGTTGAGCCCATTCTGGTGCACTAGGAATGCTTTACGACTCTACCCTTTGCGTAGGTTGTCAAGCATGCGTGGCTGAATGTCAAAACGTAAACCACACACCCGTGAATCCAAAAAGGTGATCAAACTTGGTCAAATAACAACAAACTCACACCGTTTACTCGTAACGTGATTCAAGTATGGAGTGATGGTGACGGCACAAATAAAGACAAAAACAGAAAAACGGCTATGCTTACGTGAAAAAAACAATGTATGCATTGCGTTGACCCTAACTGTGTTGCGGTTTGCCCAGTTCAAGCCCTTACCAAAGATCCAAAAACCGGTATCGTGAAATACGATCCAGATATTTGTACCGGTTGCCGTTATTGCATGGTTGGCTGTCCGTTTGATGTACCCAAATACGACTATGACAATCCATTCGGTGAAATCAGCAAATGTGAACTCTGTAACCAAAAAAAGGTGTTGAACGTTTAGATAAAGGCGAATTACCCGTTGCTGTCATGTTTGTCCAACTGGCGCCATTATTTTTTTGGTACACGTGAAGAACTATTGGCTGAAGCTAAACGTCGTTTAAGCTTATTACGTGGTACTGAATATGATTACCCACGTCAACACGTCAATAGTACAGATAAATACCGTGCTACCGTACCGGCATATCAATATCACATCTACGGTGAAAAAAAGAAGGTGGTGGTACACAGGTGCTCGCCTTAAGTGGTGTACCTTTTGCTAATCTTGGTTTACCAGACTTAGATGAAGTCGCGACAGGTTCTCGTGCGGCGCATTTACAACACTTCTTGTATCGCGGTTTAGCCTTTACCGTTAGTGGCGCTTGCCGGTTTAACCTTTATGACTTACAAAAAATATGCATGGCGATAAAAATCGCTGAGCGTATTGCAGCACAAAAAGAAGCCATGCGTCAGGCACGCAAGGAAATCGAAGAAGCGGAGGATGAGCATCATGAGTAATCCACGTCCGGTAGGCGGTCGCCTTGTTTCTGCCGCAATTTCTCTTTTTGCACCACTTGCCGTGCTTTTGCGTTTTATTAATTTTAAAAACGTTTAGTGTTTGGTATTGGTTCCGTGACCGCACTTAATGGCGGTTATCCTTGGGGTTTATGGATTGCCTTTGACTTACTTGTTGGTACAGGATTTGCCTGTGGTGGTTGGGCACTCGCTTGGACCGTGTACATTTTCAATAAAGGGAAATATCACGCTCTTGTTCGCCCAGCATTGCTTGCAAGTTTATTCGGCTATTCCCTTGGTGGTTTATCTATCACTATTGATATGGGACGTTATTGGCATTTACCGTATTTCTACATTCCAGGCAGTTCAACACGAACTCTGTTCTATTTGAAACAGCATTTTGTATGACGGTGTATATCATCGTGGTGACCCTAGAATTCGCCCCTGTATGGCTTGGTTTCTTCGGCTTGAAAAATGGTTTAATAAACTAAATAAAATCATGTTTTTTTCATTATTGCCTTGGGTGCCTTTGTTACTAATGATGCACCAATCCTCAATGGGTTCCTTGATGATTGTAGCTGGTCACAAAGTCCATCCAGTATGGCAAAGCTATGAAGCACTACCAATTCTCTCCTTGCTGACTGCTTTCATTATGGGCTTCTCTATTGTGATTTTTGAGGGTTCTTTAGTTAAAGCGGGTCTTGCAGGAAAAAAACACCAGATGAACGTCATTTATTTACTCAATTGGCACGCGTTACCGCAGGATTAATTTTCTGTTTCTTAGCTGTGCGTTTTGGTGAGTTGATTTATCACGACAAACTGCAAATGGTTGTGGGTTTCGATAAATTAACTAAATTTGAAGCATGGATGTTCTGGATGGAAGTCTGGTTGATGGTATTACCGTTACTTACCCTCTTCCTTGGGGAGAAAAAATCAGATTCCCGTTGGTTATTTATTTCGGCATTAAGCATGTTACTCGGTGCAGCATTATGGCGTATGAACTACTCGCTTATCATGTATAATCCGGGCAACGGCTATCAATATTTCCCATCTGCGGAAGAATTGCTTATTTCAATCGGCTTCGTTTCTATTGAAGTATGTGCCTATATTTTAATCATTCGTTTATTCCCTGTATTACCGGTATTTAAAGAAAAACATACCGAAGACTCAGAAAAAATTATTGCCGAAAAAGCGGCATTCAGCAAAAAAGTTAGCGGAGCAGAATAATGTCAGAAAAAAAACGTATCTCAATTGACCCAATTACCCGTATTGAGGGTCATTTACGTATTGATTGCGAAATTGAAAACGGCGTCGTCACCAATGCTTGGTCATCAGGTACCATGTGGCGCGGTATGGAAAATATCGTAAAAGGTGCCGACCCACGTGATGCATGGATGATTATGCAACGTATCTGTGGCGTATGTACCACAGTACACGCGATTATCAGCGTACGTGCCGTAGAAGATGCTATTGGTGCTAAAGTTCCCGTCAATGCACAGTACATTCGTAACATGATTCTTGCTGCACATAGTATCCATGACCATATCGTGCACTTCTATCAACTCTCCGCGATGGACTGGGTGGATATCACCGCTGCGCTAAAAGCTGATCCTGAAAAAGCAGCAGACATGCTAAAAGGTGTCTCTACATGGTCATTAAACAGTGCTAACGAATTCCGCAACGTACAGAAAAAAATTCAAGCATTAGTGGACAGCGGACAACTTGGTATTTTCGCTAACGGTTACTTCGGTCATGCTGCAATGAAACTTCCACCAGAAGTCAACCTCATTGCCGTCGCGCACTATTTGCAAGCCCTTGAATGTCAACGTGATGCTAACCGTGTAGTCGCATTACTCGGTAGTAAAACACCACACATTCAAAAACTTGGCGATTGGTGGTGTAGCAAACCCAATTAACTTAGATTCCCAAGCGGTACTAAAACCAAGAACGTCTCATGTTCGTGAAAAGCTTGTATCGATCGCCCTAACTGACTTCATTAACTAGTGTATAAAGTAGATGCAGCAGTATTTGCGGCTTACTATCCTGAATGGTTAAGCTTAGGCAAAAACATCTGGCAACTACTTATCTGTACCAGAATACCCAATTGATGCAGATAACTCTAAATTCATGTTAAAAGGTGGTTATATCGAAAACGGCGATTTATCGACTTTCCGCCCAATTGATCAACAAAAAGATGAGTTCGTTGTAAAAGGCATTAAAGAAAGTGGTAAACACGCTTGGTACGAAGATGATGAGCCCTTAGAACCTTGGGCTGGCTTAACTCGTCCGAAATATACCGGCTGGCAAGATGATGGTAAATACTCTTGGGTAAAAGCACCAACCTTCTACGGTAAAGTTGTCGAAGTGGGACCTCTCGCCTATTTAATGTGTGGTTTGGCTGCGAATGACACGCCAACTGTCAACCACTTCAATGAATTAAAAGGCATTTATGAAAAAAATTGACTGGTAACACGTTAACTACCGATCAATTACATTCTACCCTTGGACGTATTATCGGTCGTACCGTGCATTGCTGTGCGATCAACGACATTTTAAGCGCTCAATGGCAAATGCTCATTGATAATATCGCTAAAGGTGATATGACGGCGTATATCAAAACAGATATTCCAGCAAGCGGTGAATTCCGTGGTGTTGGTTTCGGTGAAGTACCACGTGGTATGCTTTCTCACTGGGTTGTCATCAAAGATGGCCGCATTGAAAACTATCAAGCCGTTGTACCATCTACATGGAATGCAGGTCCACGCAACGAACAAGACCAAATGGGTCCTTATGAGCTTTCTATTATTGGTACACCGGTGGCAGATCCAACTAAACCATTGGAAGTGGTCAGAACCATTCATTCATTCGACCCTTGTATGTCCTGTGCCGTGCATGTAGTTAATACAGAAAACGGCGAAGTGACTGAAGTGAAGGTGTTGTAATGAAGCCGTTAATTCTTGGCGTTGGCAATATTTTTGTTAAGCGATGAAGGTGTCGGTGTGCGTGTTGTGCAGGAGCTTGAAAAAAACGCCCTGAAATTCAACCGCACTTTGACATCATCGATGGTGGTACTTGTGGCATGGAATTACTGGATGCAATGGCAAATCGCAAGCATTTGATTATTGTCGATGCCGTGCTTGCTAATAAACAGCCGGGTGAGATTGTCGTGTTACATGACGAGCAAGTGCCCACCTTTTTCTCTCGCAAAAATTTCGCCACACCAACTCGGCATTTGTGATGTACTTTCTGCAATGAAATTAACGGACGAATTTCCAAAAACACCTTTGTCTCATCGGCATCCAACCAGAGTCGCTAGAGTCTGGAATTGGTTTAACGGAAACAATAAAAAAACGTGTTGCCAAAGGTTTTTGAAACGTTAAATCAAGTGATTGGTGAATATGGTTTGAATCTAGACTCCCCTCTTTAGAAAAAGAGGGGCTGGGGGAGATTTGACTTAATTAATAGAGACAAGTGTTAAATCTCCCCTACCCCCTCTTTACGAAAGGGGGAACTTTCTTTAAGATTTCACCTGCTATGCTTTAATCTTATTAATATTGAAAAAAATAAACCATGTATCGACACGAAAAAAACACCTGAAAAATTCTACCGCACTTTTTAACCTCTGTCACTGGCTTTGAAGAAAAATCCAACGAAGATTTTCCTTACCGAAATGCAAAAACATTGTGCCAGAAATGCAAGATCTCCCTTTCTTTCATAAAGGCATCGAGTGTTTCTGCCCTAAATTTGTTTTTATTCGAAGACCAAATGGATCGGCACAGTATTAACCCCGTGGATGATGAGTGTGGTGATTCTGCCAGGTCCTCAACAACAATGGGAACTGCGTGAATTAGGGTGATAAACTCACCGTTCAACTACCGTACAAAAGCGCTAACCTTCACCGTTAGTAGTCTTGAAAATGTACCGCAATATTTAAGTTGCTCCTTGCATTCACCGATCGACCCAAATCTAACTAATGAACAAGCGGTTCAGCTGACACAAGATTGTTTGCGTATGGTTTTATCCATACCAACCGCACAGCCGACATTTAATTCTGATCGCCGCAATCTATTTAAAGCCATGATAAAAATAAATTTAAGCCGCAAACAGTTAATAAAAAAATGGGCAAAAGTAAGATAACCTACTTTGCCCATTTTGCGTTCTATCCCACACAAAGTGCGGTCAGTTTTCGCTTAGTTTTTCATATTAAAACAATACTCGCGCTTTAATTGTACCTTCAATTTCACGAAGTTTAGCCAATAACGGGGACGCATCATCTGTTTCGATATCAACGACCACATAACCAATTTTTTTGGATCGGTTTGTAAAAATTGCGCCGCAATATTGAGATTAGCTTCAACGAAAAATTTGGTTCAATTTATTTAATACACCGGACGGTTTTCGTGAATATGAAGCAAACGTTTTGAGCCAACATGTTCTGGTAAAGATACTTCAGGGAAATTCACGGAAGAAAGGGTTGAGCCGTTATCCGAATATTTCACGAATTTACCCGCAACTTCAAAACCGATGTTTTCTTGTGCTTCAGCGGTGGAACCACCGATATGCGGGGTTAAGATCACATTATCAAATTTACGTAGTGGTGAAACAAACTCTTCATTGATTGATGCAGGCTCAACAGGGAATACGTCAACCGCTGCACCACGAACTTTACCTTGTTCAAGTGCAGCTGCTAAAGCATCAATATCCACTACCGTACCACGTGCTGCATTGATCAAAATTGAATCTTGTTTTAATTGCGCAATACGTTCCGCACTCATTAAATTACGAGTTGAAGGTAAATCTGGTACATGAAGCGAAATCACATCACAAGAACCTAACAACTCTTCAAGTGTGTGTAATTGTTTTGCATTACCCAATGGTAATTTATTTTCAATATCGTAGAAATATACTTCCATCCCTAGAGATTCCGCAATAATACTTAATTGCGAACCGATATGGCCGTAACCCACGATACCTAATTTTTTGCCGCGCACTTCATGAGAACCCACTGCCGATTTATTCCATAAACCACGATGCACATCTGCATTCGCTTGAGGAATATTGCGCATTAAGAGCAAAATCTCACCCAACACTAATTCAGCTACAGAACGTGTATTGGAGAACGGTGCATTAAATACTGGAATCCCACGCATTTTTGCTGCATTAAGATCCACTTGGTTGGTACCAATACAGAAACAGCCAATGGCAATGAGTTTCGGCGCAGCTTCAATCATTTCCTTAGTCAAATTAGTACGAGAACGTAAGCCGATAAAATGCGCATCTTTAATGGCTTCTTTTTAGCTCATCACCATCTAAGGCTTTTTTTGTAAAAAGTCGATATTGGTGTAGCCTGCGGCATGTAAGGTATCTAATGCACTTTGGTGCACGCCCTCTAATAGCACAAATTTAATTTTTGATTTGTCGAGTGACACTTTGTTTGTCATGTTTGCTTCCTTATTTTTATTAATCAATAATTTTTGCGCCGTCTGGTGTACCAACAATTACAATATCCGCCCCACGTAAGGCAAAAATACCATTTGTTACCACACCGGCTACGTTATTCAATTCTTTTTTTCCATTTCCACTGGATTTAAAATGGCGAAATTATGTACATCTAAAATCACATTGCCGTTATCCGTTACTACACCTTCACGATATTCCGGCGCACCGCCAAGAGAAACTAATTTACGACCGACTTGTGAGCGCGCCATTGGAATGACTTCTACTGGTAATGGGAAAGTCGTACCTAAAAACATCCACTTGTTTACTAGTGTCTACAATACAAATAAATTTTTTTGCTAAAGCCGCGACAATTTTTTTCACGAGTCAATGCCGCACCACCACCTTTGATCATCATTTTTTTGTGGGTTGATTTCATCTGCACCATCCACATAAATATCTAAACTGGATACATCGTTAGCACTAAACACTTCAATACCCTGTTTACGTAATAATTCTTCTGAGGCTTTAGATGCTGCTACCGCACCTTGAATTTGATCTTTTAATTCACCTAAGGCTTCAATAAAACAATTCACTGTTGAACCACTTCCCACGCCAACAATGGTATCGGGCTTAACATATTTTTAACGCCGCACGTGCCGCTAATTTTTTTTCATTTCTAATTGGTCCATTTTTCTCTCCCTGTTAAATCGTGGATAACAACGTAAACGTTTGCTTTACTTTAATACGACACTATTAAATAAACAAGTGTAAAAATTTATTCATGATGATGAAAAAATTTTATTCATCTAAAAAAAGCGCTAACAGCTCATTCAAAAAAACAATTTGCCGTGTTCGGTGATCTGCCAAAAATCCAGTGTTTCCACGATATAATTTTTGTTGAATGGCAAAAATCAATTTGATTTTTGACCGCACTTTGCGAAAGCCCTGTGTAATATTCAAACTCTTGTTTAGGCACCGCTTCCAATAAACGAAAAACGATTCATGAAAAACTCAAAAGCGCGGTCATTTTTTTCCACGTTTTTTTCTTCATAAAGATATTCACCACGCAAGTAGCCTTTTGGATGCTTCGTTTTAGAAAAACGTAAAATATCGCCATCAGGAAAAGTGAGTTTTCCATGAGCACCGCAACCTATCGCCAAATAGTCCCCGAATCGCCAATAATTCAAATTATGCTGACATTGAAAACCCGGTTTTGCATAAGCAGATGTTTCATATTGTTGATAACCGGCTTCGGTTAAAAGTTGGTGGCCTTGCTCAAAAATATCCCAAAGTTCATCATCATCCGGCAACTTAGGTGGACGATAAGCAAACATGGTATTGGGTTCAATGGTGAGTTGATACCAAGAAAGGTGCGTCGGAGCAAGCTCAATGGCTTGTCGTAAATCATCTAAGGCTTCTTCAAGCGTTTGATTTGGCAAGCCGTGCATTAAATCTAGATTGAAACTTTTTAACCCAGAAACTTTCGCCAAACTGACTGCACTTTTTAGCTTCCGCCGCATTATGAATACGCCCCAAGCGCTGTAATTTATCGTCATTAAAACTTTGGATACCCATGGAAATACGTGTTACACCAGCATCCACATAGCCTTTAAAACGCTCCGCTTCCACAGTGCCAGGATTGGCTTCCATGGTGATTTCAATATTCTCTGAAAAAGGAATGTGACGTTGAATTTCTACCAATAACAACTTGATACTTTCCGCTGAAAATAAACTCGGCGTGCCACCACCAATAAAAATTGAATGAAGTGGACGATCTTGAATACTAGCCTGATATTTCTCTAAGTCTGCCTCAAGATCGGCGATCAGATGTTGCACATATTCTTGTTCAGGAATTGTGCCTTTTTGTGCATGCGAATTGAAATCACAATAAGGGCATTTCTGCACACACCAAGGAATGTGAACATAAAGGGAAAGAGGGGGAAATTTTTGCATAATTAAAAGTCAAAAAGGGCTTGTTTTCACAAGCCCTAAAAATAAGTCATTAATTGACCGCTCTTGCTGTTTTAGTCGCAGCTTTACGGCGTGGTGCTTTCGCTTTCGTTTCCACTTTCACAAATTCAATGCCTTCTGGTGGATTCTCTAACGCCAAAGCTAACACTTCATCAATGGTTTCTACCGCATGAATCGCAAGATTTTCTTTTTACGTTATCTGGAATTTCTTCCAAATCTTTCACGTTATCTTTTGAATTAATACAGTCTTAATGCCACCACGATGTGCCGCAAGTAATTTTTCTTTCAATCCACCAATTGGTAATACTTTACCTCGTAGGCTAATTTCACCAGTCATCGCGACATCGGCGCGCACTGGGTTACCCGTTAAGCAAGAAACTAATGCGGTACACATTGCGATACCCTGCACTTGGACCATCTTTCGGTGTCGCACCATCTGGCACGTGAATGTGAATATCACGTTTTTTTCATGGAATTCAGAATTGATACCCAATTTCTCCGCACGCGCACGGACTACAGTCATCGCTGCTTGGATAGATTCTTTCATCACATCGCCTAATGAACCAGTGAAGGTCAATTTGCCTTTACCTACTACTGATGCAGTTTCAATAGTCAGCAAGTCACCACCCACTTCAGTCCATGCAAGACCTGTTACTTCACCCACACGGTTTTGGGTATCTGCTTTACCAAATTCAAAACGTTTCACACCAAGATAGTCATGCAAGTTGTCTGAATTAACGGTAATCGATTTCACTTTTGGATTGACCAATAAATTCTTCACTGCTTTACGACAGATTTTAGAAATCTCACGCTCTAATCCACGCACACCAGCTTCACGGGTGTAATAACGAATAATATCTAAAAATAGCGTTTTCTTCGATGGTTAATTCACCTTTTTTTCAATCCATTACGTTCAATTTGTTTTTGTAACAAATGTTGCATCGCAATATTGAGTTTTTTTCATCTTCGGTATAACCAGAAAGACGAATGACTTCCATACGATCTCAGCAATGGACCCGGAATATTCATGGAATTTGAGGTTGCTACAAACATCACATCAGACAAATCGTAGTCCACTTCAAGATAGTGATCGTTGAAGGTGGTATTTTGTTCTGGATCAAGCACTTCTAACAAGGCTGATGCTGGATCACCACGCATATCCGAAGACATTTTATCAATTTCATCAAGCAAGAAGAGTGGGTTTTTCACGCCAACTTTTGCCATTTTTTTGAATCAATTTACCCGGTAATGCACCAATATAGGTTTTACGGTGACCGCGGATTTCCGCCCTCATCACGTACTCCCACCCAATGCCATGCGTACATATTTACGACCTGTTGCATTGGCAATAGATTGACCCAGTGAGGTTTTACCCTACCCCGGTGGTCCTACTAAGCAAAAGGATTGGACCTTTGATTTTGTTTAAACGCGCTTGCACCGCAAGGTATTCTAAAAATACGTTCTTTCACCTCGTTCTAAAACCGTAGTGATCCGCATCCAAGACTTGTTGTGCTTTTTGCGATATCTTTCTTCACTTTAGTACGTTTATGCCATGGCACTTGAAGCATCCACTCAATATAGCTACGCACCACTGTCGCTTCAGCCGACATTGCTGACATCATTTTGAGTTTTTGCAACTCACTTTCCACTTTGTCACGCACATCTGCTGGCATACCCTGCTGCTTCAACTTTTTGACGAAGTTGCTCAACTTCATCAATGGTATCTTCGCTTTCGCCTTCGTCCATTTCTTTGCGAATTGCTTTAATTTGTTCGCTAAGATAATAGTTACGCTGGCTTTTTCTCCATTTGTTTTTTTCACACGGCCACGGATGCGTTTTTTTCAACTTGAAGAATATCTGCTTCAGATTCCATCATGCCGAGCAAGTATTCCAAACGCTCTTGCACATCTGCCAGTTCTAACACGCTTTGTTTATGGCGAACAGTCACTGGAATATGCGCAGCCATGGTATCTGCTAAACGATCGGCATCATCAATGCGTTGAAGCGCACCTAAAAACATCTGCAGGGATTTTTTTATTAAGTTGCAGATAGCTTTCAAATTCATTTAAAACGGCTGCCTTCACCACATCTAATTCTTTTTTTCATCGCCAAACGTGGTTTCAATTGGTGTCACTTCCGCAGAAAAATGGTCTTCACCATCATTTAATTGATTGATTTTTCGCGCGCTGTTGCCCTTCCACCAACACTTTCACTGTGCCGTCTGGCAATTTTAATAATTGAATAATATTGGCAATCGTCCCGACATCGAATACATCATCAACGGTAGGTTCTTCTAAATCAGCTTGTTTTTTTGTGACACCAATAATAATTGTTTGCCCTCATTCATGGCTCTCATCAAGGGCACTAATGGATTTTGCGCGCCCAACAAAAAAAGTGGCATCACCATATAAGGGAAAAACGACGACATCCCTGTAATGGCAATACAGGAAGTGTACGTTGTTGAGTTCTTTTTGGCGTTCATAGTTATCTCTCTACATCAATTCTATAATTTCATTGAATATGGGGATGAGTTGCATAAATTCAAGGTAGGATTTGGCATATTAAGGAGAAATCGAAAAATAGGCAAGTAAAGAACCACCTTTTATTGATGGTTAATTGAAAAAACCATGGAATACAGGTACAATAAGTGCGGTCAAAAAAATCACCATGATTTTTTTCCAATAAAAAAACGTTTGAAAAAAATAACCGCACTTTTATCCATTATGACAACAAAACAAACTATTACTTTCGCGACCTTTCAAGAATTACTGCCCGATTCTTGTAATCATCCATTAAAAAAGCAATTAAGGGATAAAGCCCGTTATTACGGACGCAAATTTTTATTTAAAAAAACAATGTGATGCACTGGTTGATTTCTTAAATACTAACCAAACTCGGATTCCACTTTTTTTCAACAAAAATCCATACCGTTTTAATGCATTGCTCGCCACCTATTGCGACAAACGTTTTTCTGCAACCGATCGACTCAATGCCATTACTGGTAACCTGTCTATGCTTGAAGAAAAAATGGGTGTTGAATTTTGTAAAAAATTGCTACAAGAAAAATCCCTTTTATTAGCGCAATTAACGGATCAACTTGGTATTTATTTCAATATCAATCAGATTGACCCTTTTCGAAGGTTATTTTTTTCCATTAACTTGAAAAGACAATGATGGGCGTAGCATTTATGATGCTTCTTTTCACCTTCTTAAAGCCAAATAAGTTACTTATTGTCTCAATTCAAGGCCCTTCTTATGAAGAAGCGCAAGAAGCTGTGAAACAAGCCACAAAAAGAATTACACGGTGTTCGCCCTGATGTTTATGTTGATGAATGTTTTTCCGCTTGTTAGCTGAAAAAATGGCAATGTGAATTAATCGGTATCCCTCACACTTCACAAGGTAAATACCGTTTATCTGCTCGCAGTAAAATTCTATTCAACTATGATGAATTTTGGCAAGAAAACCAAGGGCAATTAAATGGTCAATATTGGCAATTACCGCTTGAAAGTGCCCGCAAACCGCTGGAAGAAATCGCTAGCAAAAAACGCTCCATGTACCGAAAAACGTTATGAAATGTTGATGATTTGAGTGAAAAAAATTACTCAATTTTCCTAAATAAAATAGACTTAAGCTAGGCTTACTCACAACAAAAACCCGGCTTAAGTAAACGATTGCTCACCCCTGTTATTATTGCATTCTTTCAAAAAAATCACTCTTTGCTTTTTTTTGCTCGTTTTGTGTAGAATACGCGCTCGGCTTATTAACTAATCCGAACACAAGGAGTTCTCCATAATGGAAGCATCAAAGAAAAAAGATGAAATTCCCTTCCGCATTTAGCATTCTCTTTATTATTCTTCTTATTGCTATTGGTCTTACTTGGCTTATTCCCTCAGGGTCCTACTCTAAACTTTCCTACGACACCACCGAAAAATCATTTTTATTGTCAAAACTCACGGAATTCCTGATCAAAGCTATCCAGCAACAGAACAAACCCTTAATCAACTCAATATCAAAAATTCAACTTTCTAATTTCACCAACGGCATTATCAAAAAGCCGATTGCTATCCCCAATACCTATCAACGCATTGAACAACACGAAAAAGGCATTACCGATATGATTCACGCCATGGTGGATGGCACCATTGAAGTCGCGGATATTATGATTTTTTTATCTTCATACTCGGTGGAATGATTGGTGTGATAAACAAAAACAGGAGCATTCAATGCCGGATTAATGTCTCTCACCAAAAAAACGAAAGGAAATGAATTTTCCGTTGTCTTTGCTGTCTGTGTGTTAATGCTGTTAGGCGGTACGGCTTGTGGTATTGAGGAAGAAGCGGTAGCCTTCTACCCAATTCTTGTTCCTGTCTTTTTAGCCTTAGGCTATGATTCTATTGTCTGTGTTGGCGCCATATTCCTCGCAGCCTCGATGGGCACTGCCTTCTCAACAATCAATCCATTTTCCGTTGTCATCGCTTCAAATGCGGCAGGGATTCCATTCACGGAAGGAATGGGATTTCGTACACTAGGTCTGATTCTTGGTGGTGCGTGTGATTGCTTACATGTATTGGTATTGTAAAAAACTGCGTGCTAATCCTGAATTTTCTTATACCTATGACGATCGCCAAGCCTTCTATGATCTCTATATGAAAGATATCGATCCCAATGCAACCGTTGAATTTACCTTTAGAAGAAAACTGATTCTGATTCTATTTAGTGGCGCCTTTCCTCTCATGGTATGGGGGGTAATGTTTGGCGGCTGGTGGTTCCCTCAAATGGCGACTTCCTTCCTAGCCATTACCATCATTATTATGTTTATCAGTGGATTACCTGAAAAAGATGTCGTAAATGGCTTTACTCATGGTGCTTCTGAATTAGTTGGCGTCGCATTGATTATCGGACTCGCTCGAGCAGTCAATATCATTCTGGAACAAGGGATGATTTCTGACACGATTCTCGATTATATGACACATCTTGTTGGTGGAATGAATGGCAGCGTCTTTATTATTGGTCAGCTCATTGTCTTCATATTCTTAGGATTGGTTGTACCTTCATCTTCAGGTCTTGCCGTACTCGCCATGCCAATTATGGCTCCGCTGGCTGATACTGTTGGCATCCCAAGAGACATTGTTGTATCGGCTTACAACTGGGGACAATATATTATGTTGTTCCTCGCACCGACAGGATTAGTCCTTGTCACGCTACAAATGCTTGGTATTCCATTCAACAAATGGTTGAAATTTGTCATGCCAATCGTAGGCTGTCAGTTTGTTATCTCATCGATACTCCTCCTTGCTCAAGTATTTATGTATGCGCAATAAGCAATAATAAAAAAAGCCACGCAGTCTTGCGTGGCTTCTTTTTCTCATCTGATGTTATTTAACAAACTCATCAAACTCTAACTCATAATCATCACCATCTCTGGTGTATTTGATATAACGTGGAAATTGTTCACCTGAGAATTTCTTCACCATAATATCCTTATTACCTGTTTTAAAATGAATAAGTGATTTCCGTGACAGTTTGCTTTGTTATATTGAATCTGTTTTTTTCTACTTTCTTCACATTCACATTTTCCATTGGGTAAAGTTTTTTTACCATTTGTAATTTGGAAACTGGTTGGCAATTTATCGTAATAACTCAACTGAAATGCCATAGTGAATAAATCAAAAGTTGGTAATTTTAACGGCTCGGTTTCTAATCCATTTTTTTCACTTTACCGTATTCAATTGTTGTTGGCGAAATTTTTAGAAATTGTCATACGTTTTACCATTGCGCACATCTTGATAATTCAATTATTTTAAATTGACTCGCGTTTTGTGAACCACGAGAAGTAAAACACAATGTTGTACAACGGAACATTAATTTTTCGCATTGACTGAATACTGTGAACCATCAGCTTTAAAATGCACATACGCGGGCATTAAATAATTCGAACTGTATTTAATATTATAATCTACCGCAGACCATGCTGTTGGTACATAAGCAATTAATGCAGCAAAAAGGATTTTAAATAACTTCATTGGTTTTCCTTATATATAAAAAGAGGTTGCCTTTTAGAGTATCACAATAAGAAGAAGTTCCCCATTAAAAAACCATCTTATCCGAAGACAAGATGGTTTTCATTTATTTTAGCTTAATGGAGGATTATAAAACTGCACCCGCCATTAAGAATCCGAATAATACAGATAAGCTAATTGCAATCACACCAGGAATTAAGAATGGGTGGTTGAATACATATTTACCGATACGGGTTGAACCAGTGTCATCCATTTCTACTGCCGCAATTAAGGTTGGATAAGTAGGAAGAATGAATAATGCTGATACTGCGGGCAAAAGCTGCAATTGCGGCTTCCGGAGAAACACCTAATAAAATTGCAGTTGGATATAATGCTTTTTGCAGTTGCAGCTCAGGAGTAAAGTAAGGTACTTGCGAAGAACAAGATAACCGCTAAACTCCAAGGATATTGTTGTAAGAACTCAGCTGATACTGCTTTGATTTGATCGATATGACCTTCAACGAAAGTATTACCTAACCATGCCACACCAAGCACACAAATTACCGCTGACATACCTGATTTGAAGGTTGCTGCATTGGTAATGTTTGCAGTGTCCACTTTACATGCCATAGTGATAATCGCTGCAGTCGCAAGCATGAAAGAGATAATTGCGTTATCGCGAGAAAGAATTGGGTTTTGAATTAAACCAACAGTTTTACTGATTGCTGTTGCATAAAGCATTACCACTAAAATCGCGATAAGGAAAATCATTACAGAGCGTTTTGCATAAGGTTTGATCTCAATTTGCATTTCACCACGCATAGTGATTAAGCCTTTTGCTAGACGATCTTGGTAAACTTCATCATTTTTCAAATCTTTACCAAGGAAGTTACAAATCACCGCAGTAATCATACATGCTGCGTAAGTAGTTGGGATCCAAATACCTAATAATTGTAAGTAACTTAAACCGAAGTTTTTCTCTAATTCTGCAGAAAGGAATACCACCGCTGCAGAAATTGGAGAGGCTGTAATCGCAATTTGTGAAGCGATAACCGCAATAGAAAGTGGACGTGAAGGACGGATACCTTGTTCTTTTGCTACTTCAGCAATCACTGGAAGTGTTGAGAATGCTGTGTGACCAGTACCTGCAAGTACAGTCATAAAGTAAGTCACAGTTGGCGCAAGGAAGGTAATGTATTTTGGATTTTTACGTAGAATTTTTTCAGCTACTTTTACTAAGAAATCCATACCGCCCGCAACTTGCATTGCCGCAATTGCCATGATTACAGACATGATAACTGAAATTACATCAAACGGAATTGCACCCGGTTTTAAGCCAAGCAGTGAAAGTGCCACAACACCCATACCACCCATGAAACCGATACCAATACCGCCTAATCTAGCCCCTAGGTAAATAAAGAGTAGGACGACTAAAAAGTTGAGCCCAAATCATAATATTTTCTCCATATTAATTTTTAAAAATAATTCCGGAACATATATTAACAACAAACTAGTGCATTATCTATATTTATTACTTGGATTAGCCTATTTTATCCGAAAGTGCGGTTAAAAATTTGATTCAAATTCTGACCGCACTTTCAATGACTTTCCTAGAAATCCTCAAAGTATTGTTGAATCACTTTTTGGATCTTTTGTTTGTGTTAAGGCTAATTGCAATAACACTCGCGCTTTTTGCGGATTCAATGTGCCTGAAGCCACAAAAACCATATTTAGAATCATCCACTTCAGCATCACGCGTAGTGTGACCCGTTGGCACACGAGATGAACGTACTACAACAACGCCATCTTTCGCCGCTTTTTTTCTAAACGTTCTAAATGGGCTGCATTCACGTTACCGTTACCCACACCCGCGGAAACAATACCTTGATAGCCCGCATCCAATAATGAATTTAATGGTTCAATTGGTGCATTAGAATAAGCATAAACAATGCCCACTTTCGGCAAGCTGTCTAATTTATCTACGTTGAATGGCGTGTTCACAGTGTGTTTACTTTCAGGTGAACGTTCGTAATCCACTTTACTGTTATGGATATAACCCAAGGTACCATAGTTTGGTGAGTGGAATGTTTGTACTGCAGTAGTGCTCATTTTGGTCACATCGCGTGCACCTAGTACTTCACCATTCATCGCCACCAACACACCACGACCAGATGATTTTTTTATCAGTTGCCACCACGACGGCGTTATAAAGGTTTAATGGACCATCCGCACTTTTTTTCTGTCGCAGGACGCATTGCACCCACTAATACAATTGGTTTTTTTCACATTTTGCGGTAAGATTCTAAGAAATAAGCGGTTTCTTCCATGGTATCGGTACCATGAGTAATCACGAAACCATCAGTCTCTTTACATTGTGCATTAATTGCTTTCGCTAATTTTAACCACACATCATCGCTCATATCTTGTGAACCAATTTTCACAATTTGTTCACCTTTCACATTGGCTAATTGCTTAATTTCAGGCACGGCATCAATTAACGCTTCAACATTGAGCTGTCCTGCTTTATAAGCGGAAGAAACTGCGGTTTCACTCGCTTCCAGCAATGGTGCCACCAGTTGCTAAAAATCGTAATATTAGGCAATTCCGCGGCTTGTGCGACCGAAACACCCTAATCCAAGCATCATGAGTGCTGTTAATTTTTTTAATTTCATACTAGTCTCCTTTTACGTTAAATAATCTAAACTGGGCTATTCTCTACTTAATTAGACGTAGAATAAACACTAAGATAATAGATTTATGATCCCGATCATGTTTTTAGCTATTTGATTGTATAAGCTTTCGCCAACCCCACGTTTCCTTCAGAATTTTTTTGAAAGATAACCAAAGTGCGGTTATACTTAAGCCTTTATTTCATGTGAAGATAAACTCTTATTCATTATCAAAAATTAAGTTGAGAACAACATGCAAGAATTTATGCCTCAAGCAATTGAATTTGCTCAAAAACACACTTTTTTAACGATCGCATGGTTTGCTGTCCTTTTCATGGCACTTTTTACCTTTTTTAAAAGTGCGACACAAAAATATCGCGTCATTACCAACCCTGAAGCCGTTCATTTAATGAATAACGAAGAAGCGGTGGTGATTGATTTACGCCCTATCGATGAATTCCAACGCGGTCATATTATAGGCAGCGTGAACTTGCTTCCAACTGAAATCAAAAATCACAATGTAGGCAAAATCGAACATCACAAAGAAAGACCGGTTATCATTGTGGATGTTAACGGTGTTTCTTCTGCTACATCCGCAGAACTTTTAACTAAACAAGGCTTTGAAAAAGTCTATGTGTTAAAAAGATGGTTTAACTGCTTTGAGCGGGTGCAAATTTACCATTAGTAAAAAAACATAAGTAAGGATCCTCATGTCTGAACAAAATCAACAACCTGAAGTAGCTACTGAAGAGCAACAAGAAGCCGTACTTCAAATTCAACGTATTTATGTAAAAAGATGTTTCTTTTGAAGCACCAAATCTTCCTCATATTCTCCACCAAGAATGGAAACCAAAACTCGGTTTCGATTTAAGCACTGAAGCCGTTCAAGTGGGTGAAGATTTATACGAGGTGACTTTAAACATCAACGTAGAAACCACCATGGAAGATTCTGGTGATATGGCGTTTATTTGTGAAGTAAAAACAAGCTGGCGTATTTACGATTAGCGGTTTAGAAGATGTTCAAAATGGCACACTGCTTAACATCTCAATGCCCAAATATGCTTTTTCCCTTTATGCTCGTGAATTGATTTCTAACTTAGTAAATCGCGGTACATTCCCAGCATTAAACCTTTCTCCGGTAAACTTCGATGCGTTGTTCATTGATTACATGAACAAGCAGCAAGCTGCGGCCGAAGCGGAAGAAAATCAAGAAACCCAACATTAATTAGGATAAGGGCAGGCGATATCGTCTGCCCTTTTATTTTAAAGGTGATTGAAATGAACCCATCCCAATCTCCAATTACCATTCTTGGTTGCGGTTCTTATGGAACAGCACTCGCTATCTCATTTTCTCGCAATGGTTCTCCAACCTATCTTTGGGGGCACAATCCCGATCACATTCATCAAATGCAACAGGAACGTCAAAATCGCTGTTTTCTGCCTGATATTGAATTTCCAGAAAGTTTGCATTTAGAATTAGATTTGAAAAACTGCACTTGACCAATCGAAAGATATTTTAATTGTAGTGCCAAGCCATGCTTTCGGTGAAATTCTCTTAAAAATTCGACCGCACTTAAAACCTGATCATCGTTTAATTTGGGCAACCAAAGGATTAGAACGCAACACCGGCCGATTACTACAAGAAGTAGTGGAGGAAACCTTAGGTAAAGCAATTCCAACCGCTGTGCTTTCTGGTCCCACTTTTGCGAAAGAATTGGCTCAAGGCTTGCCAACGGCGATTACCCTTGCCTCGTAATGAAACGTTTGCCTTAGAATTTCAAGCTCGGATTCATTGCAGTCAGCATTTTCGGGTATATGTAAACCAAGATATGATCGGCGTTCAATTAGGTGGCGCCATTAAAAATGTGATTGCAATTGGTGCAGGTATTTCGGATGGTATGGGATTTGGTGCCAATGCGAGAACGGCATTAATTACCCGTGGGATTGCGGAAATTACTCGCTTAGGGCGTATCCATGGGCGCCAATACGCAAACCTTTATGGGCATGTCTGGTTTAGGTGATTTAGTGCTCACTTGTACCGATAACCAATCCCTGTAACCGCCGATTTGGTTTAATGCTTGGTAAAGGAACTGATAGTCAACAAGCCATGGATGAAATTGGTCAAGTGGTGGAAGGTTTTTATAACACCAAAGAAACCTATTTATTAGCACAACGACAAGGCGTGGAAATGCCGATTACAGAACAGATTTACCAAATGCTCTTTTTGTGGTAAAAGTGCACAAGAAGTGGCACTGAGCTTATTGGGTCGCGAACGAAAAAGGCGAATAAGGAGAAAAATGACGTTAGAAGTATGGCAACACATTCGCCAAGAGAAGCAAAAAGAACTAGCAGAATGCGAACCAATGCTCGCCAGCTTTTTTTCCATTCCACTATTTTAAAACATCAAAAATCTTGGCAGTGCCTTGAGTTATTTACTTGCGAATAAACTGGCTAACCCTTATCATGCCCGCAATTTCGCTACGTGAAATTATTGAAGAAGCCTATCAGGCCGAGCCCAATATCATTGACTGTGCTGCTTTGTGATATTAAAGCCGTGCGCCACCGCGATCCTGCGGTGGAATTGTGGTCCACACCATTGCTTTATCTAAAAAGGTTTTCACGCCATTCAGAGCTATCGCATTACCCATTATTTGTGGAACCAAAATCGAAAAAGCACTCGCACTTTATTTACAAAAATCAGATTTCAGTGGCTTTTGATGTGGATATTCACCCTGCCGCCAAAAATTGGGCACGGCATTATGTTTGACCATGCTACAGGTATTGTTGTAGGCGAAACCTCAGTAATTGAAAATGATGTGTCTATCTTGCAAGGTGTTACCCTTGGTGGTACGGGTAAAGAATCCAGCGATCGCCATCCAAAAAGTACGAGAAGGCGTGATGATTGGGGCGGGCGCAAAAAAATTCTCGGCAATATCGAAGTGGGTAAATATGCCAAAAATTGGTGCAAACTCTGTTGTACTTCAACCTGTGCCTGAATATGCCACTGCAGCAGGTGTGCCTGCTCGCATTGTCGGCAAAGACAAAGCGGCAAAACCGGCCTTTGAGATGAATCAATATTTTATCGATGATGATATAAATTTGAATATTTAAGGAATCGATATGATTAACAAAGACACCCAACTTTGCATGTCCCTTTCTGGTAGACCGAGCAATTTTGGCACAACATTCCATAACTATCTGTATCAAAAAAATTAGGACTTAATTTTATCTATAAAGCCTTTACCACCACAGATATTGAAAGTGCAGTCAAAGGTATTCGTGCACTTGGTATTCGAGGTTGTGCTGTTTCGATGCCTTTCAAAGAAAGCTGCATGCCATTTTTTTAGATGAAATCTCCCTTCTGCACAAGCCATTCAATCGGTGAATACCATTGTGAATGATCGAGGGTTTCTTCGCGCTTACAACACAGACTACATTGCGATTGTTAAACTTATCAAAGAATATCAATTAGATAAAAAGAGTCGTGATTGTACGCGGCAGTGGTGGTATGGCTAAAGCGGTCGTCGCGGCCTTTAAAAAACAGCGGATTTGAGCATCTGAAGATTTTTTTGCTCGAAATGAAAAAAACAGGTAAAAAAATTTAGCCGCACTTTATGGCTACGAATATATTTATTCTTTAGATAATCAATCGGCAGACATTTTAGTCAATGTCACACCAATTGGGATGAAAGGTGGAAAAGAAGAATTTGATCTCGCCTTTCCTGAAAAATTTTATTCAACAAGCTCAAACTGCTTTTTGATGTAGTGGCGATTCCTACTGAAACACCGTTTATCCAATTTGCTCAACAGCAAGGTAAACAAACGATTTCTGGTGCAGAGGTGATTGTGCTACAAGCAGTTGAACAATTTAAGCTCTACACAGGCATTTGACCTGATGACCAATTAGTCGCTGAAGCTGCCGCTTTTTGCTCGAAAAACAGTTAAAAATAAACCGCACTTGTAAAAAAAGTGCGGTTCTTTTTATCTGAGTTTTACGCTAACAATTTTCTTGTTGCTTCCACTACCACAGATACTGCTTTATCTTCCGTATCTTTCATTGTTGCTTCATTTGGAATTTCTTGTTGTGTACGGTTTACAATCACACCAGCTACCATACCAGCTCGTAAGCCAAGGGCGTTACACATGGTGAATAACGTCGCGGATTCCATCTCATAGTTCATCACATTGAGATCTTGCCATTGTTTTAACAAGCCTTGGTAATCACGATACACTTTGCCGCTGTAGGTATCATAACGTTCTTGACCCGGATAGAAGGTATCTGAAGAAGCTGTAATTCCTACAAATGGCTCAATGCCTTTTTTTCTTTCGCGGCATTGAAAAAGTGCGGTAGTACATTCAAAAATTTGCTACCGCTGGATATTCAATTGGGGCAAAATGACGGCTTGCACCATCAAGACGAACGGCACCTGTTGTGACAAGCACATCACCCACATTGATATGTGGTTGAATTGCGCCTGTTGTACCAATACGTAAGAATGTACGCACGCCAAGCTGAGCCAGCTCTTCCACACAGATAGACGTAGAAGGGCTGCCATACCGGTTGAACACACCACCACCGGTTGACCATTTAAATAGCCTAACCAAGAAGTGTATTCACGGGTACTTGCAAGAAACTCAGGATTATCAAGTTTTTTTAGCAATACGTTCGCTACGCGCAGGATCACCCGGCACGATAGCTAATGTTGCACCTTTCAGTTGTGCTTTAGTTAGGTTTAAGTGAAATACATCAGACATAACAATCTCCTTTTTATCATTATTGCCGCAAAGTGCAGTCAAATTTTCGTTATTTTTTTTCAATGCCCCTAAGATACCACGCATGATTTGTTTGGTCACTTCATTACGAATATTGCGACCAACTGATTTTTGCCACGCTATTCACAATTTGTTCTGTCGGAGAAAGTTTATCCCCGCGTTTTTTTGTGTTCCAAAAAAATCATACGGCTTAAGCTACCAAATAAAACCGCTCTCTTCCTCTTGCTGTGCTTGTTCAGCTTTGTTTTTTTGTTGCACTGCTGCTAAATCCGCTTGAGCATTTAATACTTCGAAAGCCGACTCATTATCCACATAATCTTTATAGAAGGCATAAAGCTCATCGTCTTTCACCCAAGCTGCTCGCTCTTCTTCAGTAATCGGTGCAAGTTGGCTTTTCGGCGGGTAAACATACGCCACTTCAACTGGCGCTGGCATACCTTTTTCATCTAAGAATGAAATCAATGCTTGCCCCACACCTAAGGTTGAAATGGTTTCAACCACATTGACAGCTGGATTTGAACGGAACGTTTCTGCCGCGGATTTCACTGCTTTTTGATCGCGTGGTGTAAAAAGCACGTAATGCGTGTTGAACGCGGTTACCCAATTGGCCTAACACGGTATCCGGTAAATCTAATGGGTTTTGGGTCACAAAATAAATCCCTCACACCTTTAGAACGAATCAAGCGAACCACTTGTTCCACTTTGTCCACCAACACACTTGGTGCACCATCAAAGAGTAAATGCGCTTCATCGAAGAACATCACAAATTTTGGTTTATCCGGATCGCCGACTTCCGGTAATTGCTCAAATAATTCAGACATCAACCAAAGCAAGAATGCGCTATACATTCTTGGGGAATTGATTAATTTTTCAGAATTTAAAACATTAATCACGCCACGACCATCACGGGTTTGTAACCAATCTTCAAGATTTAATGCTGGCTCACCAAAAAGATTTGTTGCCCCTTCATTTTCAAGAGTCAGTAAAGCACGTTGAATCGCGCCCACACTCGCAGCTGATACGTTGCCGTATTCTACTTGGAACGATTTGGCATTCTCTGCTACAAATTTAAGCATGGCGCGTAAATCTTTTAAATCGATGAGTAGCAAGCCTTTATCATCTGCCACACGGAATACGAGGTTTAATAAGCCTTCTTGGGTTGCATTTAAATTTAATAAACGGGAAAGTAATAATGGTCCCATTTCAGAAATCGTGGTGCGAAGCGGAATACCGGTTTCACCGAATACATCCCAAAATGACACAGGATAGCCATTTAAATAACTCTCGCCCCCTAAATCAAATTGTTCAATGCGTTCTGCTACTTTGCCACTAAATGTGCCCGCTTTTACTAAACCAGACAAGTCGCCTTTTACATCCACTAAAAAAAGACTGGTACGCCATCATCACTGAACGCTTCCGCCATTTTTCGTAGTGTGACAGTTTTCCCCGTCCCTGTCGCTCCAGCGATCAGACCGTGACGGTTTGCCATTTTTGCGGTAATACCAAGGGTTTGACCTTGTTCGGTACGCGCGAGAGAATATTGCATAAAGATTCCTTTGTTTTGTTGGTTTTATTTAAACGAATAATAAGGAAAAAAACGAAGTGCGGTCAAAAATTTAAGTGATTTTACGGTATAATTTCTCAAAACTAACTCAAAGCAGGAAAAATAGATGTCAAACGCAAAAATTCTTATTATTAAAACAGGATTAATAGAAACCTTAACGTTCCCTGATGGTAGCTCATATGAAAGCGCTATTCGTAAAAAAACCAGTACCAATGGTAAAAGTACACACGCTGGGTGCAGAAGGTAACGATGTAGGCTTAAAAAGCCCATCACGGTGGTGTTGATAAAGCCTTGTTTTTTATGTCTGATGTGTCTTTCCCTGCTTTAAACGAGCTACTTGGTGAAAAGTTTGATTTTCACGGTAGCGCGATTTATGGTGAAAAACTTTGTGGTATCCGGCTTACATGAAGATAATGTCTGCATAGGCGATCGTTACAAAATTGGCTCTACTCTGTTAGAAGTGTCTCAACCCCGCAAACCTTGCGAGCGTTTATCTCATAATACCAAGAATGAGAATACAAGAGAGGTTATTCGTCAATCAGGTTGGACAGGTTGGTATGTGCGCGTGATTGAAGAAGGTGAAATTCATCAAGGCGATGAACTCATTTTGCAACATCGACCTTATCCAGAATGGACAATTCGTCGTTTAAACACGCTACTTTCTGCTCCTTCAAGTGTTGCAGAATTAGAAGAAGCCTTAGCCATCGAGGAATTAGCGCCAGCGTTTAAACGTTCTGTTAACTCACAATTACGTAATTTACAGCAGGCGGCCTAAAATGTCGGCTAAAACGACCGCACTTTGTCCGTGCCAATCTTCTCTTTCTTACGAAGATTGTTGCGGACGCTTTCATTCAGGCAATATGTTTCCAGAAACAGCGGAACAACTTATGCGTTCCCGCTATTTAGCGTTTGTGCTCAAAAAAATATCCCCCTATATTGTGCAAAACCACGGTACCAAGCCAACAAGCGTTATTAGATCAAAAAAAGCCTTGCAAGATTGGGCTGATGAAACACAATGGCTCGGTTTAGATATTGTCAAAACAGAAACCTTAACCAAAACACAAAGTGCGGTTGAATTTAAGGCGCATTTTCAAGGTAGCGAACAGCCACAAGTGCATCACGAACACTCTATTTTTGTAAAAATCGATAGCCGTTGGTATTTTGTTGACCCCACTGTGCCACTCCCAAGTAATAAACAACCTTGTGTTTGTGGTTCAGGGAAGAAATTTAAACATTGTTGCGGAGGCTTGCTCTAATGACCTTAACGTCTTTTCTCGCATTATTCTGGCAGCGTTCTCAAGAAAACAAATTAACGCAAGCTGCCGGTTCACTCACTTACAGCACCATGCTCGCCATTGTGCCATTAATTATGGTGGTGTTTTCGATTTTCTCCGCCTTTCCTGTCTTTAACGAAGTAACCGGGGCATTGAAAGAATTCATCTTCACCAATTTCGCCCCTTCCGCAAGTGATGTTGTGGGGCAATATATTGATGAATTCGTCCATAATTCCAAGCAAATGAGTGCCGTGGGGATTGTGAGTTTGATTTTAGTGGCATTAATGCTGATTAACTCCATCGACCGTACACTTAATGGCATTTGGCAAGATACCAGTAATCGCCCAATTTTTACGTCATTTGCTATTTATTGGCTCATTTTAACGCTCGGCCCACTTTTTAATCGGTACCAGCATTGCCGCAAGTTCATACGTCAAAGCCATGTTCGAGCAATCGGAAACGCTCTCTTTTGGCCTAAAACTGCTCAGTTTTGTGCCATTTCTTTCTACTTGGTTTATCTTCACGCTCATTTATATGATCGTGCCAAATAAGAAAGTGAGCATCAAACACTCCGCAGCAGGCGCATTAATTGCCGCAATTTTTCTTTACCTTAGGGAAACAGGCCTTTGCTTGGTATATTACAACATTCCCATCTTACCAATTAATTTACGGTGCCATGGCAACACTACCCATTATGTTATTGTGGATTCAAATCAGCTGGACAGTGGTGTTATTCGGCGCACAATTAGCCGCAGTGCTTGCAGAAGTATGGTCAATGAATCAAACAAATTTAGAGGAAGTAAAATGATTGCGTTAATTCAGCGTGTTACGCAGGCTAAAGTGGAAGTTGAAGGTCAAATTGTGGGGCAAATCGGCAAAGGATTATTGGTTTTATTAGGCGTAGAAAAAGAAGATGACCAAGCCAAAGCGGATAAACTCGCTGAGAAAGTCTTAAATTACCGTATTTTCAGCGATGAAAATGACAAAATGAATTTAAACGTACAGCAAATCGGTGGTGAAGTGCTTGTGGTATCCCAATTTACTTTAGCTGCAGACACACAAAAAGGCTTACGACCAAGTTTCTCAAAAAGGTGCCGCTCCAGCATTGGCTAATGAATTGTATGGCTATTTTTTTCGCAAAAATGTGCAGAAAAAGTCACTGTTGCCAACGGACAATTTGCGGCTGATATGCAAGTGAGTCCCTCACCAATGATGGTCCAGTTACATTTTGGTTAAATGTCTGAATAAAGAGAAAAAAATCGCTATTTTTTTTCAAAGCAAAGGAAACTCTTCCTTTGATCGCATTGTCGTATTAACGCTCAAATGCATATAACAATTTCAAATCCCATCCATAATTGCATTGGTAATCCCCTTATTTTTATGGGTAAACTAAGGCGGTTTGATGAAGATCTTCTTAAAGTTTAGCTTGTAATAAAAATGAAAAAAATTTCGTTAAAAAAATAACCGCTCTTTTGCTTGGATGGATGAGTTTTTTTCAGCCCTTGCAGAACAAAACCGTGGATATTGAGATCCGCGGAATTAAAGGTGAACGTGCCATTCGCAACACCGATCTGAACGTCAAACTCATAGATAAGGGTGAGATGGATGGCTCTGATCGTTACAAACAACTCGTTTCAGATGCCGTCGATAAAGGCCTTCGAGTCTTCGGTTATTATGAGTTCTTCCGTGACCTTTGAATTAAAAAAACGCAAAGGTCAACGAGATTTACTTATCGCTAATGTCACCCCGGGTGAGCCAAGTAAAATTGCAGGAACAGACGTTGAAAATTACAGGCGAAGCAGCAGAAGACGAAAAACTTCACAGCACTCCGTAAAAAAACTTGCACAAAACAAGGTGAGTTAGTTGAGCATCAAAAAAATATGATGACTATAAAAGCAGCATTTCAAACCTTGCCCTTGCTCGCGGCTATCTTGATGGGAAATTCCAAATTTCTCGCTTAGAAATCAGCCCTGAAACCCATGAAGCATGGTGGCGTATGCTATTTGATAGTGGCGTGCGTTATCATTACGGCAACATCACATTCAACCATTCCCAAATTCGCGAAGACTATTTGCAAAAATATGCTCAACATTAAATCGGGCGATCCTTATTTAGTCAGCGATTTATCTGAATTAACTAACGATTTTTCTTCTACTAACTGGTTTAGCTCAGTGCTTTTACAGCCCTCATGTCCGCGAAGAAGAAAAAAATTAGTGGATATCGAATTGTTACTTTATCCACGTAAGAAAAAAACTCAATGGAGCTTTGGGGTCGGTTTTGCAACCGATACGGGCCCTCATGTCCAAATTGGTTGGACAAAACCTTGGATTAATAGCCGAGGTCATAGTTTCCGTACAAATCTGTACGTCTCTGCACCAAAGCAAAAACTTTGAAGCCACCTATAAAATGCCATTGTTGAAAAAAACCCATTAAATTATTATTATGAATTTTTCAACCGGTTATGAAAAAGAAAATAAAAAAACGATACGGATACCAAATCACTCACTTTTTGCTGCATTACGTTATTGGAATAATAAAGAGGGGTGGCAATATTTTGCGGGTCTTCGTGTCCGTTATGACAGCTTCACCTAAGCTGATTTCACCGATAAAACGCTCCTTGTTTATCCAACCGGAGGCTTTTAGCCGGACTCGTTTAAAAAGGCGGTCAATTCCCAACATGGGGAGATACCCAAAAAAATCACGGTCGATTTAGGAAACAAGCTTTGGATGTCAGAAGCCAATTTCTTTAAAGTTCAAGCTTCCACCGCATGGATTCGTACTTACGCAGAAAAATCACCGTTTTATTACCCGTGCAGAAATTGGTTATTTAAATACCGCGGATATTCGTAAAATTCCACCTGCATTACGTTTCTTTTGCGGGGGGCGATCGCAGCGTGCGAGGTTATGGCTATAAGAAAATTTCGCCGAAAAAAATAAAGATGGGAAATTAGTAGGCGGTTCTCGCTTAGTAACAGGTAGCCTTGAATATCAATATCAAGTTTACCCAAATTGGTGGGGAGCCGTATTTGCGGATACAGGCTTAGCCGCAGATGCTTATAAAGCAAAATGAGTTACGCTACGGTGCTGGTGTTGGTGTACGTTGGGCATCGCCAGTTGGCGCTATCAAATTTGATATTGCGACGCCAATTCGAGATAAAGATAACAGCAAAAAAACATTCAATTTTACATTGGCTTAGGGGCTGAAATTTAGGGTATGACTATGTCTGAACAAGAAAAACAACCAGATAACCAAACGACACAACCCGTTAAAAAGAAAAAGACCTGCCGTAAAATTTTATGTGTCGGAAGTGCGGTCATTTTTTTGTCCCTGTTTTAGGCTTAGTCACAGCACTTTCTTTTGATAGTGGGCAACGTGCACTTATTCAACTCGCCGATAAAAATGCTCGACAGCTTATCTATTGAGCAAGTCAGCGGTGGCTTACAAGATGGTTTGGTCTTAGAAAATTTACGTTTTCAAACCACCGGCGTAGATGTGGCTCTCCCTAAAACGCGCTTACAACTGAATTTAGCTCGTTTACTATCGGGAGATATTATTGTTGATGATCTCAGCCTAACGCAGCCGAAAATCGCCATTGATACCAGTGTTATGGCACCTTCTGAAGAGAAATCCACAGAAAGTGGTCCAATGGAAAAAAATCCATTTACCGGTTTCTGTGCAAGTGAAAAATGTCGCGATTACTGACTTTGATATGAAACTCGATCAAAAGCAATATTACGTTTTCGTCATTTCAAAGTGGGGTCAGTTTAAACAATGAATCTGGCCTTATCCTTGAGCCCACCACACTTTCAGATGTGCTTTTTCTCAACGGTCTCCCAAACTCAACCGAATCCCTCTCAGCCCGAGCAAAAAAGAACCTGCTAAACCTATTGATTGGGCGCAAATTGAGCAAACACTCACCCCCGCTTTTTTTAGGTAATTTAAATACGGTGAACCTGCCTTTTTGATATGCACATTCCAAGTGTTTTGGGGACAAACTGGCAATATCAATCGCTCAATGAAAAAAAGGCGAAGAAACACAAAAAAATCACTGTGCCTAAAGTGGAATTACAAGCGGATGCCACCGATCATTTAGTGAAATTACAAAAAAACTCAACATTGACAGCTCTCTTGGTACACTTTCTAGCCAAGGACAACTCCAGCTCAATGAAGATTTTCCGGTTGATCTCACATTAAAAATCTGATCTCCAAGCCTTTAAATCAAAAAGACAAAAACTATTCTGCCTGCTAGCAAAGTTGATCTCAATTTATCGGGTTCATTGAAAAAAACGACCGCACTTTCGTTAACCACACAAGGCGTACTTGATGCCACCTTAACGGGTGATGTGAAACTGGCTGAAGATAAAAATGCCATTAAATCTGCAGTTAAAAAGCGAAAAAAAGGTCAATACGCTTTTGCAGACAGCCTTGCACCGCTCAAAAATTAACGATGTTGATATTAAGCTCACGGGCGATTTGTTGAATTATCACGCAGAGGTTGTTGGGGGCGTGGAAGGTATGGATCATATCCCTCACACCCATGTTGATTTGAATGCAGACGGTAAACTCTATGAAGTCACCATCAACGAATTAAAACTTGCTGCCCTGGATGGTACGGCACGTTTAACGGGTTCCTCAAACTGGAAAGATGGCGCGCAATGGGATGTAACCGCTGATTTAAACAAAATGAACATTCGCCCTTATGTGCCAGCCATGCCAGCCGTATTATCAGGCAAAGTGAGCTCAAAAAGGTTCCGCTGATTCCAATCATTGGAAAGTGGATGTGCCAGCCGTGGATTTAACGGGTAGTCTCTCTTCTCGCCCATTAAGCTTGAAAGGAAGTGTCTTTTTAAGTAATGAAACCTTATTAAACATTCCTGATTTATTGCTGAACTATGGCGATAACCGCATTGCGGCAAAAGGTATATTAGGTGATAAATCAAACCCTAGATTTAGATATCAACGCACCAAGCTTTACGTGGTCTGTGGCAAGATTTAGCGGGTTCCGTGGTCGGCAAAGCACAAATCTTAGGCAAACTTACTGCGCCAACCATTAATACCGATTTAACGGCACAAGGCTTGCACTTCCAAGGATTAGACTTATCTAAAGCCGTAATTAAAGGTAATGTTGTGAGTGAACCGCAAGTGAAAGGTGAACTTAACGTCAAAGCGGAAAAACTTCCGCTATGGCGACAGCATTAAATTGCATAATATTGATTTGAATGCATCGGGTGATGAAAAACATCATACGCTTAACTTAAAATCAAAAGGTGAACCTGTTGCAGCTGATTTACAAATCACCGGTAATTTTGACCGCACTTCTCAGCAGTGGAAAGGCAATTTAAGCCAAGTGATCCTAAACTCACCTATCGGCGATTTTAAAGTTAATCAAACTATTCCTGTCACTTATGACAATAAAAAAATCCAAGCCACCATTGGTTCACACTGCTGGATTAACCAAGACTTAGATCTGTGTTTCCCTCAACAATTTACAGCAGGGAAAAACGGCGAAGTCCCTTTTGAGCTTAAACGCATTAATTTAGATTTAGTGAATAGATTGATGGGACAAGACACGCTCAAAGGCCAATTACAAAGCCGAGGTAAAGTGGCATGGTTCAGTGATAAACCGTTACAACTAAATGTAGCGGTAGAAGGTAATAACATTGGTGTGGCACAAAAATTAGATTACCGCACCTTTAAGCTAGATATTCCTAAATTAAGTGTGAATGCCGATATTCAAAAATAACAATTTAACCCTGAAATCAGACATTAACGTTCAGAATCAAGGCCGAATTGGCACGGACTTAAAAAAATTAATGATTTAAGTAAAGGCCGACAATTAGGCGGCACCTTTTACCATTGAAGGTTTACGTTTATCCTTAGCGAATCAACTTTTCTCTAGCGGTGAAAGCATGGATGGTGAAGTGGTTTCTCGCTTAAGTTTTGGTGGCAATTTAGAAAAACCATTATTAAACGGTAATTTCGATATTCGCAATGTAAAAACAAAAATTGAAAAAGCCTGCCTTTTGACGTAACTGATGGTCAAGTGGCAATCCGCTTTAATGGCACCTCTTCAACCTTAAATGGCCATGTTCAAACACCAGATAGTAAGCTGAATATTAATGGGCAAGCTAACTGGGCTAACATGGATAACTGGACGGCAGAAGTTAGAGCGCAAGCGGATAACTTCAAAGTCGATATTCCGTCTATGGCGAAATTAAAAAGTCAGCCCGAATGTGGTTGTCAAAGCGTCACCAAAACTCTTAGACTTGAGCGGAAACGTGGATATTCCATGGGCAAGAATTGCCATTGAAAGCTTACCGGACAATGCTGAACCAGTGAGTGAAGACGAAGTGATTTTTAAATGGCCCAAGAAAAAAAGTGAAGAAGAGCTCATTAATCGCCAATTTGCTTCAGAAACCAAATCGGGTATGCAAATTCAATCTGATTTAAAAAAATTAAAATCGGCGATGATGTGCATTTAAATGCCTATGGTTTAAAAAAACGAATTTGGATGGTTTACTTTCGGTGAAACAGGATAAAGGAAAATTAGGATTATTCGGTCAAATTAACCTGAAAAAAATGGTCGTTATGCCTCTTTTGGACAGGACTTATTAATTCGTAAAGGACAAATCAGCTTCGCCGGTTTACCTTCACAACCGATGTTAAATATTGAGGCGATTCGTAACCCAGAAGCCATGGAAGACAATAAGGTTACAGCAGGGGTAAAAAGTGATTGGTATGGCATCTAGCCCACAAGTCACGATTTTCTCTGATCCCGCCAAATCTCAAGACCAGGCGCTTTCTTATTTATTAACCGGTCGCTCATTAGAAAAACAGCGGTGAAGCAGGCTCTAGTGGTTCTGTGGGTGCGGCATTACTTGGCTTAGGTTTAGCGAAAAGTGGTAAAGTCGTCGGCGGTATTGGCGAAGCCTTTGGTATTCAAGACTTAAACTTAGGCACTGCCGGTGTTGGGGATAGCTCCAAAGTACAAGTTAGTGGTAATATTGGTAAACGCTACAAGTGAAATACGGTGTGGGATTATTTGATGGCTTAGCCGAAGTGACCTTGCGTTACCGCTTAATGCCGCAGCTTTATTTCCAATCGGTTTCCAGTACAAACCAAGTTTTTTTGATTTATTGTATCAATTTGAATTTTAGGAAAGAACATGCATAACGACAAGCAACTGGCTCAACTCGCAGAACCTCATCACCGAGGTGAGGCCCGGGAGATTGCTGCCATTGATTTAGGCTCAAACAGCTTCCACATGATTGTGGCGCGTATTATCAATGGTTCGATTCAGGTGCTTTCTCGTTTAAAAACAAAAAGTGAGACTTGCCGACGGCTTAGACGAGCACAATGTATTAAGTCAAGAAGCCATTGAGCGTGGTGTAAATTGCCTTGCTCTTTTTGCTGAACGCTTACAAGGCTTTGAGCCGAAAGATGTGAATGTCGTAGGCACTTATACCTTACGAAGAGCAGTCAATAATGACGAATTTTTTTACGTCAGGCTGCCACGGTCTTTTCCTTATCCCATTAATATCATCAGCGGTCAAACTGAAGCCAAAAACCATTTATGCGGGTGTTTGCCACACTCAACCCGAAAGCGGACGTAAACTGGTCATCGATATTGGTGGTGGCTCGACAGAAATGATCATTGGTGATGATTTCACCCCTTAGTGGCAGAAAGTCGTCACATGGGCTGCGTCAGCTTTGCCAAAAAAATTCTTCCCGAATGGCGAAATATCCAAAGAAAAACTTCGAGCAAGCTCGCCAAAGTGCGGTCAATAAAATTGAAGATTTAAGCTGGGAATATCGCAAACTCGGGTGGCAATCAGTGTTAGGCTCATCAGGCACGATCAAAACCGTCTATCAAGTGATTACCGCAACCCTTGATCCGAATGGCATCATCACGGCTGAACGTTTACAAAAATTTAATTGAACGAACCTTACAAGCATCCCATTTTGAAGAACTCAATATCGCAGGATTAAACCCCTGATCGCGTGGATGTCTTTTGTGCCGGGCTTAGCCATTTTAAGCGCTGTTTTTGACGTTTTTTTGGCTTAGAAAAATATGCGCTATTCTGACGGTGCCTTGCGTGAAGGGGTAATTTACAGCTTAGAAAAAAACTTCCAAGTTTCAGACATCCGTACTCGTACCGCATTAGGGCTTGCCGAACAATTTAACTTAGATTTGGCTCAGGCCGATCGCGTAGCCAATAGTGCAAAAAAACCTTAATTGACCAATACACTCATTGGCAAAAAAACCGCATCTCGCTGATGAAATGAAAAAAATCTGTTGATTTGGGCGGCACGCTTATTAGAAGTCGGTATTGTCATTAATCATCGCAATGTACAAAAAAACATTCGGCTTATATTCTGCAAAAATATGGAATTACCGGGCTTTTGATCGTGAGCAACAACGCTTATTGGTGAATTTAGTTCGTTATCATACGGGCGCATTTAAAAAAAGAATGATTTACCGATTTTTTTGCTCGTTATGCAGATGAAGATATCCTTGTTTTACTGCTTCTTTTTACGCATTTCGGTGATTTTAAATAAATCTCGCCAAGCAACAGATAGCACGGATAAAAATTAATCTCAGAATTGACCGATCTTCACAGACTTGGGAACTGACCTTTGAGAAACATTATTTAGATAACAATCCGTTAGTGTGGAATGAATTACGCTTAGAAAGCAATTTACTCAAAGATTTAGAACTCAGTTTGATTTTTTTAACTGATAAAATAGGGGCTTTCATGCCCTTATTTTTTTATCTTGCTCCAATAGCAAGCTATAAATATTGGCGAGATAATAGCTCTGTTCGGCTTCTGGAATATCTTGCGGAATAAAAAGAAAGCAAATCGTGGTGTATTTCCAAAACATCAGGGAAAAATGACCGCACTTTGCATTTCATCATAAAAGGATTGATGGAGCGGAGAAACGCAACCGCCTCGTTTTTAAGCGAGCAAGGCTGTTGGCAATATGCAATAAGAGTGTGATGACAGTCGGAATGGACACATCAATGCGCCAATGATGCTCTAGGCGACTTTGCAAAGTCAGAATAATATCAATAACGTCCTGATCAATCTGACCGCGAATTTTCCAACGGGTTAATTGTTTTAGTAGCGACATAACATTCCTTTTTGATATAGGGTAACTTTACCGCTATTTCATAAAAATTACCAGTGCACAGATCACAAAAATTGAAAACAAAGTGAAAAAAATTTTACGAACTAGGAAAGCAATAAATGATAGATAACAGACTTTTTGAAAAATATGATGGCTTGATTTTTGATATGGATGGCACCTTAATCGACACCATGCCAGTGCATGCTCGCGCATGGAACCTAGTAGGGGAACAATTTGGTTATCGTTTTAACAGCCAAATTATGTATGATTTAGGTGGCGCAACCGTGAGTACTATTGCCCTCAGCCATTATGCAAGATGCCGGTATGCCACAAGAACGTTTAAATGAAGTGATACAAGCAAAAACGCAAACTTTTCTTATGAATTGATTCCAACAGAATCAAAAATTACTCCCAACCTTTGACGTGGTGCGTCATTACTATCAACAAAAAGCCGATTGCGCTTGGCTCAGGTTCAAACCGCCAAATCATTGATATGTTGATGCAAAAATTAGATATCAAACATTACTTTAACGCCATTGTCAGCGCTGATGATGTGAAAGAACACAAACCGCATCCAGAAACCTTTTTACGCTGCGCAGAATTGGCAAAAGCTGAACCGTCACGCTGCATCGTCTTTGAAGATGCTGATCTCGGCGTAAAAAGCGGGATTAAGTGCAGGAATGGATGTGTTTGATGTTAGAACGCGTGAGATTATTAGAACCTAATGTGGGACATTTTCTTTTTCAGCTTTTTGGGCTGATTTTTTTGGCAAACCCATGGTTTATGGCTGATGTTTTTTTCAGCGCTTTCTTAAGTGCCACCATTTTGCCGGGTAATTCAGAAATTGTGTTTGTCACCCTTGCTGCACCAAAAGTATTGGTCGGTTCATTATTAAGTGCGGATATTTTTTTGGCTTGTTTTTCTGGCAACTGCAGGCAATACACTTGGCAGCCCTCACCACTTATTGGATTGGTCGATGGTTTCCGAAAATTGACAGCAAAAATGACCGCACTTTTATGGGTGATAAACAAAAATACAACGCTATGGTGCTATCACTTTATTATTGAGCTGGTTGCCTATTGTCGGGGATGTGTTTTGTGCAGTAGCCGGTTGGCTTCGATTGAATTGGCTAAGTTGTTTGATTTTTATGACGATTGGAAAAGGACTGCGTTATATTGCCCTGCTCTTTTTCAGTTTACCTTTCGTGTCATAGCCGTGAATAGCCTTTGTGCATAACCCGGTTGTGGGCTAGAATAAAGACGAATTAATATTCAACAGATAAAAAAACGCCCCTTATCAAGTAAGGGCAACAACCTAAGGAACCAATTTTATTAAAACAACTGCAAGTTGCTTGTTTTATAAGACCGACGCTAAAAAGAAAAGTTCAAAGAAATTGTAAAAAAATGTAAAAAAATTTACAAAAACTTTCAATTAATTTACAAATCACTGATTTTAAAGGAAATAAATATGCCATTACTCGACAGTTTTAAAGTGGATCACACCTGTATGAACGCACCTGCCGTGCGTGTAGCCAAAACGATGCGTACCCCAAAGGGCGATGACATCACCGTTTTTTTGATCTTCGTTTTTGCATTCCAAACAAAGAAATTCTCCCACCAAAAAGGGATTCACACCCTTGAGCATTTATTTGCAGGCTTCATGCGTGGCCATTTAAACAATGACAATGTAGAAATCATCGATATTTCACCAATGGGCTGTCGCACAGGTTTTTACATGTCATTAATTGGCACACCAAACGAGCAACAAGTGGCTGATGCATGGTTAGCTTCTATGAAAGATATTTTAACCGTGCAAGACCAAAAACCAAATTCCTGAATTAAACGAATACCAATGCGGAACTTACACCGAGCATTCTTTAGAAGAAGCACATGAAATTGCTAAAAAAATGTGATTGCTCGCGGTGTGGGGATTAATAAAAATGACGATTTAGCACTTAATGAATCTTTCTTAAAAATAAGGACACAACATGACAACCTTAGGTACAGCATTAACCCCGAATGCTATTAAAGTGATGATGCTTGGCTCTGGTGAACTGGGCAAAGAGGTGGTGATTGAATTACAACGTTTAGGCGTGGAAGTGATTGCCGTCGATCGTTATGAAAAACGCCCCAGCACAACAAGTGGCACATCGTGCTTATACGATTTCCATGCTAGATGGTGCAGCTCTCAAAGCCTTAGTGGAAAAAAAGAGCGCCCAGATTACATCGTGCCGGAAGTGGAAGCTATCGCGACTGATACGCTAGTGGAATTAGAACAAGCGGGTTTTTAATGTTGTTCCTACCGCCAAAGCTACTAAGCTCACCATGAATCGCGAAGGCATTCGTCGCTTAGCAGCAGAAGAGCTTAAATTGCCAACCTCACCTTATCAATTTGTCGATAACTTTGCTGACTTCCAAAGTGCAGTTGAAAAAAATCGGTATTCCTTGCGTGGTGAAACCAATTATGTCTTCTTCTGCCACGGTCAAAGTATTTTTGAAATCCAAAGACGACTTACAAAAAGCCCGGGATTACGCGCAACAAGGTGGTCGCGCAGGTGCGGGACGCGTGATTGTAGAAGGGTTTGTTAAATTCGATTATGAAATCACCTTGCTCACCGTTCGCCACATCAACGGCACCAGCTTCTAGCGCCAATCGGCCATCGTCAAGAAGATGGCGACTATCGCGAATCTTGGCAGCCACAAGCCATGTCTGATGCAGCCTTGAAAAAAGCACAAGACGTCGCAGAGAAAAATTACCACTGCATTAGGTGGTCGCGGTATTTTTTTGGTGTGGAAATGTTTGTATGTGGTGATGAGGTTATCTTCAATGAAGTCTCCCCTCGACCACATGATACCGGTATGGTAACACTAATTTCTCAAGAATTATCCGAATTCGCCTTACACGCCCGTGCGATTTTTAGGCTTACCTGTTCCGGAAATCACCTTAATTAGCCCATCTGCTTCCAAAGCCATTGTGGTAGAAGGCCAATCGAAAAAAACGTGCAATTTGGCAATATCGCCGAAGTATTGGCTGAACCGAACACCAATATTCGTATTTTTGGCAAAGGCGAAGTCAATGGCCATCGCCGTTTAGGTGTCTTACTCGCTCGTGATATTTCTGTGGAAAAAAGCATTGGCAAAAGTAGAACGTGCTTACGCGAAGTTGGATGTGAAATTATAAATAAAGTTTACTTAGCATAAGTATCGTTGAAAAAGACAAAAAGTGCGGTCATTTTTTTGAGAGGTTTTAAAACTCTTTGAAAAATTGACCGCACTTTATATCTAGATATTTTTAAATTATATACCTTTCAGATAGCTAAAAAAATTTAAAAAGCCACTAAAAACCTAACGTTAGAAAAACTTAATCTTTTGGATATATTACTGAAATACCTATCCATTAAAAATTCAATGAGCTATTTTTTTCCCTACCTAAGATTCTAAATGTTAGAACTCCAATTACTTGCAAACATGATAACGGCTTGTGTCAACACATCCCATCTGCCAAATGGTTTATGTTCTTTTTCATATTATTTAGAGAAGAGAATTTATCTCTGTAATTACCTAAAAATCAAATAATAACTTATTAGTGGAAAAATAGATTTTTTTATTGCTATAATGCCTTGAGTTACTATCAATTAAAGGTATTTTTAATATGCAAAAAGGCATCATTATTTTTAGGGTTATCTCTTCTTTTAACAGCTTGTGATTTAGGTTTTCCCAGAATGACCGTTAATTACGATAATTTACCCCAAGGGGAAATTAAAGAATATATTACGAAAAGATTTCCTAATGAGCCGGAAAAAGAAGTGCTAAGCAAATTGATTTATGCTCATTTAGATGGTGATAATCGTGCTGATAGCATCAAAAAAAGCGGTTTCCCAAATGGGAATGACTTGTGAAGTAGGAAAAGAAATTTGCGAGTATTCAGGATATATTAGAACGAAACTTACTGGACATAGCTCAGGAAGTGGTCGAGCAAAACGCATTTATCATATTGTTATTTCACCTAAAAAAGGAATGGATTCGTTAGCTCTTGAACATCAAATTGTAGAAGATACTGAAAACTGAAACCCAAGAAATATAAAAGGTACTTAACATGAAAAAATTACTCACAATATCCCTTGCTCTACTTTCCCTAGTTTCAATTGGCTGCGAAGCGAGTGGCCATGAGAATCATTCTGGGATTCAATCTTCAATTTCAGACAGAAAAAGTAATGCAACAGATTTAAACTTAATGCTAGATGAGGTTTTTTTAAAAACCCTGTATTACTGACATTGCAAGTCAACGTGCGGATGTTAGCCATATTGTCTCCAAATATCTTCATTCAGGAATGGATAAGAAAGAAATAAGCGATTTAATTTCGAACCAATTTGAAATTTTAGAAAAAACAGATAATAAACTATTTGCACTCTATAAAAAAAGGTGAAGGTTACTTAGGTAATAGACGTGATTTTTATATTGAGTTGTTTTTTTAGTAAAGAAGGAAAGTTATTAAAAAAATAAATCTTATTTAGATAAAAAGCAACAATATCTAATCCATTCTTTATGGTCTTATATCAATAAAAAGTGCGGTTAAAAACACAGTGATTTTTAACCGCACTTTTATTATTACAATAACATAATACTTCCATCAAGATACCTGATTTTATTAGCAATACAACTCCTTCACAATCATACCTAAAATTGTTCATTCTTAAACCAATTGAACGAGCCGTTTGAACTAACTAATTTTCCTCATAGTCAAAGCAATCGTAAAAGGAATGCTTTTACACGCCGGATTGCATAAGAGCTTAGGCAAGCAATCCCGACAAATAGAGGAGTAGATTTATGAAATCTAAATTGATGAAAGGGTTAGTGATTGTTGCATTAGCAGGAAGCTTAACCGCTTGTGAAATGGACAGACAACAACGTCATACTGTAACAGGTGCAGCAATCGGCGGTGTAGCCGGTGGTTTATTAGGTGGTGATATTGCCACAACACTCGGCGGCGCGGCATTAGGTGGTGTAATCGGTAGTCAAGTGAATAAAGGCGGAAACTACGATGACAGAGAATATCGCCATCATAAAAAAACATAAAAAAGACATCACCATCACAGAAGACATCGTGATTGGGATGATGACTGGGATGATGACTGGGATGATTAATTCAAAAATACAGATAAAAATGACCGCACTTTTGAGATACAAATCAAAGTGCGGTCGTTTTTGATGCTTTCAAATTTACTCACTCTACACATCATTTAAATACCCAATCAATTTATTAAAAACGCTTTTAATATAATCAGGTATTTACAATAACCCTACATTTAATGTTATAATCCCGCCGTTTAATAGAGGTTGGACCACTTAATCAGTGTAATGCCAAAATAGGCATAAGGTCATATAAAGCTCTCAATAAACATTTTTAAAGATAAATATAAATAACTTTTTAAACCTTAAGGTAATTTTATATGAATAAAATCAAACTACTTCGCCCAACCCTTGCGGCTGTGGCGGTCTCTGTTGTTTGTGCTTCAGCGCAAGCTTCTATCGTTCGTAACGATGTCGATTATCAATATTTCCGTGATTTTGCTGAAAAATAAAGGGGCTTTCCGTCAGGGAGCATCCAACGTTAATATTTATAATAAACAAGGGCAGTACGTTGGTACCATGTTACCAAATGTGCCAATGCCTGATCTTGCGGTAACAAACCGTCGTAAAGGCACCTACACCCTTTTTCACCCACAATACGCAACGAGTGTATCGCACATTAGAAACTCAGAAGGCTATGGAGATGCTCAATATGGTGAAGATGGCAATAATCCTGACAATCATCACTTCAATTACTTAGTGGTTGATCAAAACAATCACCCGCAGCTTGACTTCCAAACACCTCGTTTTCATAAACTTGTCACTGAAGTAGCACCAATTCCAGTTAATGTTGCTGAATCTCGCCAAAATGGATTGTTAGATAAATCACGTTATTCTTATTTTGTGCGTGTAGGCTCTGGTACTCAAAAATCTCGTAACCAATATGGTCAAAATAGTGATGTAGCATACCATTACCAATATTTGATTGGTGGTACGCCAATGCGTCCTGTGAGTTCTAATTCTTCAAAAACCCAATTTGATGGCAATCTTTTTAATGATGGCTTATCTACTTACGGTTTACCTGGTGATAGTGGCTCACCATTATTTGTCTATGATACTAAAGATAAACGTTGGGAATTAGCAGGTAACCTTGTTGAACATTATGGTGAGGGCGATTCTCGCAATAATTATATTGTTGCACAAGACCAGTATATGGCGAGTGCCGTTAAAGATGATGAAATTGATTTCCGTGTCAATGTTCAAGAAACTTATTGGAAAGGTGAAGGTGCTTCAAGCTCAAAATTAAAATTAGCAGACCCAGCTAAAAGATATCTTGATAACGATAGAGAACGACCATCTCTTGCGAATGGTAAAACGGTACACTTTAGTGGTAAAGAAAATAGCGAACTTATATTAGAAAATACTATTAACCAAGGTGCTGGTGCGCTTTATTTTAATAACAATATGGCGGTTCGAGCGATTAACAACAACGATTCTTGGACAGGCGCTGGCGTTGTCGTCAATGGTAACAAAACCGTAAACTGGCAGGTGAAAAATCCACAAGGTGATCGTTTATCTAAACTAGGTACCGGTACATTATTAGTGAATGGTAAAGGTAAAAACCTTGGTGATATTAGTGTAGGTGAAGGTACGGTTGTTTTAGACCAAAAAGCAGAAAATGGTCAGCAACAAGCCTTTAATCAGGTTGGGCTCGCAAGCGGTCGAGGTACAGTCGTACTGGCTAATGATAAACAAGTTAATCCAAATAATATCTACTTTGGTTTCCGTGGTGGTCGTTTAGATCTTAATGGTAATGCACTCAGCTTTAACTATATTCAAAAACGCAGATGATGGTGCAAAAATTGTCAACCATAACAAAAATAAGACTGCTTCTATTACTATCGGCAAAGATTTAGCTGAAAGTGAATTAGAGTGGGTAAATTGGAGTAAAAAACCTGAAACGGCATTGGGTATTTATGAATACGTTAATACACATAGATATAACCGTACCGATTATTTCCGTTTAAAAACCAAAATGGCAATCCAAATCAGTACTTCCTCTTGATCAAAAACTCAAGTAATGATTGGGAATTCTTAAGCAGCAACAAAGCTGAAGCCATCAAAAAAATGAGTGCGGCACATTCCATGGCTACATTCAGCGGTACATTAGGCGAAACGGATAGCAGCCGTCCAAACGGTGGATTAAATGTAACCTTTAACCCAAGTAATTCCAATAACTTGTTATTACTGAATGGTGGGGCAAATTTAAATGGTAGCATAAACGTTGAAAAAAAGGCAGTGTTAGTTCTTTCTGGTGTGCCTGTAGCACACGCTTACGATTATCTAAAAAAATAAAGAAGTGGTAAGAGAAAATGAATGGACTGACCGTCAATTTACCGCACGTGAATTTAACGTCGCTGGTAATGCAAAAACTTGAAAGCGGGCGTAATGTTTCTCAATTAAACGGTAATTTCAATGCTAAAGATCAAGGTCAAATTAAACTAGGTTTTGTTCAAGGTGAATCGAAAAACTGTATGCGTTCAACTCACACTGGTGAAACTAAGTGTGAAAACAATGCGGTATTAAGTCAGTCGGTATTCAACCAATTACCAACGACTAAAGTAACGGGTAATGTGAATTTACAAAAACCAAAGTCAATTCCAATTAGGAAAAGCACATTTGGTTGGTCGCATTAACGCAGATAAACAAACACAAGTAACCTTGAAACCAGAAAGCCAATGGACATTAACTGGCAACAGCAACGTGGGTAATTTAGCGCTTTCAAACAGCCTAATTACATTAAATCAGCGCTATGATGAAATTGGGAATAACCATAAAGGCAACATCGATTTTAATGAATTAACCATTAATGGTAATTTAACTGGTACTGGTTCTTTCCGCTTCTTAACGAATGTAGCTGAGCGCCGTGGTGATCATATCGTTGTCAATGGTTTAGCGAATGGTGCATTCCAACTTTCATTAAAAAAACACGGGTGCTGAACCAAATGAAATCAGCCCATTAAGTTTAGTGAAATTAAACAATCCGGGACAAAATAATGCGAACGCTCGTTTCACATTAGAAAACGGCTATGTGGATCTTGGTGCTTATCGTTATATTTTAGCGAATAACAATAACGACTATCGTCTTTATAACCCATTACGTGATGCGCAAGTAAACCACGGTGCGAGCACACAAACTCAAGAGCTCAGTCGAGAAGAGTATGAAGCGGTTCAGCGTCAAATCAAGGCAAAACAACGCGAACTTAACAGTTTAAATGCGCAATATGAACGAGCTAAAAGACAAACTGATGCTAAAAATGCTGAAGTGAATAGACTGCAAAAAACAGTTAATCAAACAGATGCTAAATTGAAAAATGTGGTGGATCAATATAACGCGGTAAACCAAAATCAAAAGGCAAAACGCAACCATTTATACCGCCAATATACTCAATTAATTAATACATTGAAGCAGCAAAACAATCGTTTATCTACAGCAAAAAATGTTGCGGCTGAATTATTAAAAACGCAAACAAATGCAACGAATTTAGTGGCAAAATTGCGTCAAGATATTACTAGCTTAGAAGCAAGTAAAGCTCCACGAAAAGGCAATGTTGATAAAGCTCGCGAGTTGTGTGAAGCGCAAGGCGTTAGCCATGCTGTTTGTTCTAAAGTGTTGAGAATTGCAAATACAAGTGATTTAACTCGCTTTGAAAATGAGTTAGATATTGCGATTCAACGTTTAGAAAATGCAGAAAAAGCACTTGCATTAGCGACGAATGATGGTGATGCTCAAGCTATTGCTTATGCGAAAGAAGCGGTAGAAAAACGCATCTAAAGAAGTGTTAACGAGTTTAGAAAAACAACTATGAAAGTTTATCTGAAATCGAGCAATTCTTAGCAGAAAATGAATCAAAAAATTCAGAAAGCACCAATGCTAAAGTCGCTGAAATGTTAGCAACACAAGCAAATTTAGAAAAACAACAAACCTCAATCTGCATTAGTGAGTCGTTACTCTAATACTGCATTATCTGAAATGTCGGCTAACGTAAATGTAGCGTTACAAATCGCACGTAATCTTGATCGTCATTTATTAAGTCAAGACAATTCGAATGTATGGGCAAATACTGAAGCAACGAAACAGAACTATCATTCTGATTTCTATCGCCCATACAAACAAAGCTTAACAATGACACAAATCGGTGTGGCAAATAATGTAAATGATAATGTACGAGTTGGTGCTGTATTATCACATTCTCGTGCAAACAACACATTTGCTGAAAACGTGAGTGGTAAAAATCGCTTAACAGCTTTAAGCACTTATGTAAAAAGGTAATTGGAACAATGGCGTATTTGCGAGTCTTGACCTAGGTTATGGCCGCAGCCGTAATACCATTGATTTTGATGGTAAAAACAATGTGTTCCACCGCAGCTTATTTAGCGCTGGGGTAAATGCTGGCATCCAATGGGATTGGGGTGTAAACGTTCAACCATCTATTGGTGTTCGTTACAATCGTCTATCTAAAGCAAATTATCAGCTAGCAGAAGCGAAAATTGAAAGCAAAGCATTAAACCTAATGACTTACCGTGCTGGTTTAGAATTAAGCAAAACCTTTGATGTGGCAGGAGTGAAATTAACACCAAGCGTAGCCTCTACTACAATGATGCAACACAGCGTAAAATGGCTGTAAATGGTGCATTGTCAGTAAATAATATCGGTATGCAACAACAATTTGGACGTTATTTCAACCACGAAGCAGGACTTGCTGCTCAATTCAATCAATGGCAAGTTAGCGCACAAGTGGGTATGCTTAAAGGGTCTGATATTACCACTCAAAAATATGCCGCATTTAAACTCGGCTATACTTGGTAATTTGAATAATCCATTTAATACTTAAACATTAATAAAAAAATCTCCATTGACTGAAAAAAAGGCAATGGAGATTTTTGTTACTATAAAAAAATTGAATCCAAAAAAACGACCGCACTTTCAAAAAAATACAATCTGTATATTATTTTCAATGATTTCCCCATTGCAGCACAATTCCACCTATGTTAGGCTATAGGAATAATCCTCTCTCTAATATTCGTTAACTTTTTACGTTTAATTATGACAACAAATACTCAACACTATACGATAAATGAAGGTTCATTCTCACTGCCTAATAACTGGCAAGACGAATCCCTCAATGTTTTTTCCTTCAACAGCCATTCCGGTGGAAATCTTGTTATCAACAGAACCCCTATTACTGAAGATATTTCTGACCAAGATTTTTATCAAAAAAATCATTGAGCAATTTCGTCATAATCTCAACGGATATCAAGAAAATGAATGCCGAGAAGTTACCTTAGAGGGAAAGCCTGCTTACTTGCTAGATTATTACTGGGACACACCTGAAGGTCCAATTTATCAACTTTCTGTGCTTTATATTGTGCAAAACAAATTATTAACTTTTACTTATTCAGCACAAGAATCTTTTTTTCTCCAAATAAAAAAAGAAGCATTACTTACTGTTGTTTATTCCTTTAAAACCACCCTCAAAAAAACGAATTAAATTACGATGACAACACCTGCTATGCCAGCGGCTCGCGTTGGCGACCCATTTAAACACCGAAGCTTTATGGCAGCGTTAGCTGGTGCAGCAGCTGGTGCCATAATTGAGTTTGGGGTAATTTCTGCTTGTGGCTTCTTTTTAGGGGGAATAGGTGGCTTTTGCAGCAGCAATGGTATTATTAAATACACCAGTTGTAAGCAGTACTATCGATAAAGTAAAAAGTGCGGTAGAAAATTTCTTTGAATCTGACGATCCTGATGGTTTCATTATCAAGGGTAGCATTAATGTATCCGTCAATAAAAGAAAACTTGCCTATGCAACACCGGCTGATGCAAAAGATCAAACCCCTACCATCAAATGTGATAATCATGGACCAAAAATTATCGCTCAAGGTAGTGAAAGTGTTTTTGTCAACGGATTCCCTGTTGCTCGAAAAGGAGATGGTACAAAATGTAGTGCAAAAATTAGTGATGGTTCTCCTAATGTTCATATTGGTTCAGGGCAAGGCACTTATGCAGAGATGGAACCTGAATTTAATAAACTTCAGAGATTAGCACTCATTGCGGTAGAATTTGTTGTGCCTCCCACTGCAGCTGCAGGGAAAGGTTTACTAAAAGTTTTTAAAGCTGGTTTTAAAGCTATAGCAACTAAAGGCCCTAAAGCTGCTGCAATGCTTGCCAAAAAAGCAGCCCGCTCATTAAACCCTAAAAACGCATCCGCTATTAAAAATTTTGGCTGTGCAAAGCAAGCTTTTAAAAACAATAAAGGGCTTAAGCGTTTTACTGAAGGCGGAAAAAAATGGGTAAAAGGTGACCCTATTGATGTTTTAACAGGGCAAGTTGTCGAACAGCGTGTTGACTTTACGCTTGGTCAAACCATTCCGCTTTCCTTTATCCGTACTTGGGCTAGAAGTAAAGAAGATCGTTTTGCTGATGGACTTTGTGGACGTTTTTTTGGGTTGATAACTTCTCCGAATCTGTCGAGCTTAGCCAGCAAGGTCAACAAATTAAGATTGCTACCGCAGAAGGAACCTATCTGCGTTTTTCCTTACCAATCGGAAGCATGCAATCTTTTAACCCTGATCATCCACAATTTACCTTAAATCGCTATCGAGACTTTTTTTAGAGCTTTATGACCGTGAAGCGCAACTGTCTCAAACGTTTCTATATCACAACACCTGCTTTTAATGAGCATAATGACGACTTAGGCTTTCCTCTGCTTGAAGACGGAATTTATCCTATTTCTTATTGGCAAGATACTTTTTGGCAATAAAGTTGAGTTTATTTATCACCATAAGCGCTTAGTTAAAATTAATCATTCAGATGGCATTGTCCTTGCGCTTGACTATCAAACTCAGGGCGAAAAAGCAGTGGTTATACCAAATTCATCGCATTGATAACGGCTTAAATGAAATCCTTGTTTCCTATGTACAAAAATGAACAAGGACATTTAATTGAATCCGATGCCTTACTTGATTATCACCTATTCTATACCTACGATAACCAAGCCAATCTTATCCGTTGGGAAGATAAGGATAGAACTTGGGTAGACTATCATTATGATGAGCATGGTCGTGTTATTCATAGTGTAGGGGCTGATGGATTCTATCCTGTATGGTTTGAATATGCTGAAAAATCAAACTAAGGTTCGCGATAGCAAAGACCATGTCACGGTATATGACTTTGACTCGCAGATCATGAAGCTACTTACCATTACCTCACCAATGGGTTCGGTAACTCAGTTTGAATACGATCAATTTGGCAATCTTCTTTTCGCAAACCTTTGCAGATAAAAACCCAAGTTACCTTTGAGTATTTAGAAGACACGGGCCTTGTCAGCGCGTTCACTGACCCAATGGGAAATCAATGGACGTATTCCTATAACGAAGAAGAACAACTCATCCGCATTGAAGATCCAATTGGACGAGTATGGACATCTGTTGAACAAAAAAACAGAAGAAAAACTCAACCGCACTTTTCACCGCGCCAGATGGCAGCCAAAACCGCCTTTGTGCGCAATGAATATGGTTTATTAACTCACGTTGTATCCAAAGCAACCAAGCAAAATCCGGCACAAGCTCAACTTCAAGCGGCTTATCGTTATGACCCTCGTCATCGTTTAATCGAAACACAAGATGCCGAGCAACGTCGTATTCAGCTTTCTTATAATAATGAAGACCAAATCAGTCGCTTACAAACCGCAAGCGGTAAACATTGGCATTATGGCTATACTCATCATCAAAAGCTCACACAAATCAATCGACCAAACGCAAGTCAGGAAAGCCAAGTTTATGACCGACACGGCAACCTAACCAAATACACCGATGCTAACGGTGTGGTGTGGCAATTAAAATACGGTGCATTTGACTTACTCATTGAGAAAATCGACGGTGAAGGCCATGTATGGCGTTATGACTATGACAAAGACAGTTTAAAACTAAGCAAAGTCATCAACCCAAAAGGAGAACAATATACCTACGCTTTTAATGCTGACGGACAAGTTGAAGTTGAAACAGATTTTGCGGGCAATATCTGGCATTACACTTATGATGCTAACAGAGCGTTAAATACGCTTACCGATGGCGAAGGGCATCAAACGCAATACACATACAATGCTAACGGACAATTAATTCAACTCACTACTGTTGATGATGTGATTAGCTATACCTATGATAACGCGGGTCGAGTAACACAAATTCAATCCACAGACAGCACATTAACCTATGTATATGATATCAATGACCGGGTCATTGAAGAATCACAAAACAGTCATAAAATCTACCGCACTTTTGATGACATCAATCAAACCGTGACTCGTGTGCTTTATCCAGCTGGTCAAGATAAGCCTATCACTACCCGATTCAAATATAATAATCTGGGCGAATTGGTAGAACTACAATTGCCAAATTGGGAAAATGAATCCCAACAAACGGATATCCAAGAAAAAAAGAACCCCATACACTCCATTTCCTTTACGACAACGAAGGCAATGAAATCAGTCGCCAAAGCAACCTTGGCTTTATTCTCAATCAGCAATTCAATGAAATGAATCTGCCGATTCGTCAGCGTGCCGGTTATGAGCCAACACATCACTTTGATAGCCAAGCATTAAAACAAACAGGTATTGATAGCCCAACCTTTGCTGAGCTGAATCGTACCTATCAATATGATAAAGCCTTAAACACCATTGCCGCTAATGATGAAATTGAATCCTTGAGATTTGTCGTCAATGGTAATAATCAAATCACCCAAGTGGTTAATCAATATCAAACCCGTGAAAACTATCACTATGACCAAAAACGGGTATATTAGCCAACAATATATTCAAGCTGATGATTATCGTTACCATGATGACCACCATGGACAAATTAAAATTGATAACCTGGATTTATACCAACAAGGCAATAAACTCAATCGTATTGGCAATGATTATTACAGCTATGATAAAGCTGGGCGTTTAGTAAAGAAAAACCGCCATTAAAGACGGTTTTAGGGGGAAAACCCTTTATTATCGTTGGAATGGTAATAATCAGTTAGAAAGTTTGACCAATGAATGGGGCGAAGTCTGGTATTATAAATACGATGCTCTTGGTCGACGCATTGAGAAAGCTTGTCTACAACGAAACACCAAAACCACTTACTTGTGGGATGGTGACCAAGTTGCTTATCAAGAAACGGAGAAACACGGTAAAACCGAAAGCCTGCGTCATTGCATATTCAATGGTTGGGAGCTGATTGCACAGCAGGACAGTTACTTTAAAAACTGACTTGCGCAATCATCATAAAACCTTGGACGCAAACCACAAACTACGCGGTCTGCCAGCCTAACGGTCAGCCACTTGCTTTGTTTAATCCTCAAGGTAAACGTACTTGGCGTAAAGCCCCAAGCAGCTTATGGGGTTTGCCATTGCTCGAAAGCTGGGAAAGCAAACAAGCTGAACCGTTAAATCCAAATCTACTCTTTGCTGGGCAATATTTTGACCGAGAAAGTGGATTAGCCTATAACCGTTTTAGATATTATGACCCTCAAAGTGGCTGTTATCTAAAATCTGACCCGATTGGGTTAGCGGGTGGTGAAGCGCCATATAGTTATGTGCATAATCCGATGGGATGGGTGGATCCGTTTGGGTTGGCTGTATGTCCAACTCTAAAGAAAAAAACTACAAAAATGTTGTTGATCAAGCGGTGGCTGATATAAAAGCGGACCCAAGCCTTGCAAAAAGACTTAATGAGCAAAGGTAGTTATCGTCATCTAAAAGATCCTACTTCCAAATTATATTCAGCTAGTTTTGGCAAAGCAGTAGAACGAAGAGCTCGTGATATAATAAAAGACACTCCTGAATTAAAAAGATTTGGTAACCCATACTGGACTTTCTAGAGGACCCTAATGGTCGATTTATATCTTCTCCTGATTTTTTTCTACCGCATCAAAAGGCATTTTTTTGATGTAACAACTAATGCAGGAAAAAGCTGCACATGAAGCTAGATATGCTGCTAAAGGTTTATCAGATAAAGTTGGATATTTGCTATACGACGTTGATAAATCAATAATATTTTAATAGGAATATTTTATGAAAGTTGACAACCATAAATTCTTTTAAAATAGATGTTTCAGAAGTTATTACTTCAGATAATAGTGAATTTAATAATGTTACATTTGATAATTGTGAAATTGGATTGAGTAATGATATAGATAATTTACCACATTTTAAAAAAATGTAAAATTTAATAATTGCTCTTTTTGTTTTTTTTGTACTTTTTGGTCCTGCTATCTTTGAAAAAAAGTGGAGTTTAATAACATAAAATTTGAAGATTACGGTATATTTTGGTCACCATTATTTAATAAAAATAAAAATTGAAAGGTAAATTTACTTCTTTTTAGGTTAAACTCTAATGGATTCATGCTTGATAATAAACCTAAAAATTCAAGATAAACTAGATAATATTAGAGCTAAATTTTATGAAAAAAAGTTGATTGGGCTTTAGATATATCAGAAGCAAAGTTTTCTTCTTTTTGATTACAATGGAATACCAGGTAAATTATTTATTCGTGATTCTGACACTCAATTCTTAATAACTAAAAAAAGATTTTCATTCTTTAGAATTACTAGATAATTCTTTTTAAAGATAATTTTAGTTACCTTATGATGTATCTTGAAGATTTTTATTGAAAGTAATGCCGAAGACATTGTTATTCCTGTTCCATTGGCCAAACCTAAAAAAATTTAGAGAACCGATACTAGAAGGATTAAGAGAGCTGAGAAGATTAGGGTTTGCTAAAAAAAGATTAGCGAGTACAATACTTAACTTCTTTTTAAAAATAGATTCTATAAGACGTGGTCAAATTTTTTTGATGTTTTATTGAAAGAAACTTGTCCACTCTTTTTATATATCCACAATAAGAAAGTATTAAAAATATCTCGAATAAATAATTGATATGAAAAATTTCAGAATTTAATTTATTAGTTAATGAAATTAAAATTGCAGTTACTCATTCAGTAAATGAGCTTTTTAAGAAACATCCAAATGAAGATTTTTACTATATTTCATTAATAACCTCAGGGGAAGCGCACTCGCCTATACTATCAGCTTGGTCTTACCAAGAACTGCATAAATTATCAGATAATGATAAAGAAGAACTTCTTATAAAAATGGTCTTATGCTGACTCCCCCTATACAATGTATAAAAACAACTTTTTCCAGAAAGTGGAACAAATTTTTGAACTTCGTGATGCTGAAAATATAAATGAAAAAGATGAAAGTGTGGAATTTGATTTTAGAATCAATGCAATGGTTGAAGCTATGCATCAAGTAGATATCAGTGGTGTTTTTGGCACTGGAGATCCTAGATTAAACCTATTAATCAATGTTGAAGTAATGCCACCAGATGAAACAAATGTAATCCGTGCCAAAAAACTAAATCCTAAAAACTCTAAAATACTGCCAATATGGATAGAAGAGGCAGGCGAAGAATAATTTTTTAAACTCTCAAAAGAGCGTCCAATATTCTAGATTTTTTCAAATTTAAAACATTAGAAATAACTGACCTTCGCAATCATCACAAAACCTGGACGCAAACCACAAACTACGCGGTCTGCCAGCCTAACGGTCAACCACTTGCCTTGTTCAACCCTCAAGGTAAACGCACTTGGCGTAAAGCCCCAAGCAGTTTATGGGGTTTGCCTTTGCTCGAAAGCTGGGAAAAGCAAACAAGCTGAACCGCTCAATCCAAATCTACTCTTTGCTGGGCAATATTTTGACCAAGAAAGTGGATTGGCATATAACCGCTTCCGCTACTATGACCAACAGAGCGGCTGTTATCTAAAAATCTGACCCGATTGGTTTAGCGGGTGGTGAAACGCCATATAGTTATGTGCATAATCCGATGGGGTGGATTGACCCGTTTGGGTTGGCGAAATGTAATGTAATAAAAAGCTTCTTCAAGAAAAAAAGCCATACAAAAAAAGCGAAAGAATTTTCTCAAGTACCTAGAGTTTCAAAAAGGAGGAAAAAGACATTCCTTTAGAGAAACTAAACTCCAGCAGTAGAGGTGCAAAATGGAATAGAATGAAAGCTGATGGTGCAAAAAAACTAGGTAGAGAGAATCCTAATGGGAAAAAAACTATTGGTTTGAACACCCAGAGGTCATCCTGATGCAGGTTTACCTGACATACCAAAAACATCATGGAAGTGGTCATATCCATGCGGTAAATCCTAAAGGCGAAGAAATGATATTTACATGGTGATAATGAACATGAATATAATTTTTTTACATTTCCATTTAATGACTGGGATAATTTATTTATTGAAGATGAAAAGCTTAATATCACTCCGATATGTCTATGCTCCAAGGAGATTAGTAAGGATATTATGGAACGTTACAATTGGGACGATAAAGATATTGAAAAGTTAATAGAATTACTTGGAGAAGTATACTTACTTGATATGGATTATATCAAATTAGTGGAAAAATAAAAAGTCTTATAAAAACAAGGTTTGTGCTTTTATGATAGTAATTGTATAGATAAAGTTCAAGATTTAATAAATAAATTGAATATAAAAAAATATTAAAAACAAAAGAAATTAAATAAAAAAACTTGACATTGAAAAACCCTATAGAGGAAATAATCATAGAGAAGTCTATAAAAAAATTCTCAAATAAATAGTATGATAAAAGAAGGATATAGTTTTATATATATACACAGATATATAAATAAAGGAGGGCTTATTATTATACTATTCACCAATAATGTAGATAAATTTATTCATAAATTAAATGCCATTAAACTTAAATCCTACATAGAACTAAACGATTGGTAATAAAAAAATTTATTACCCAGATTATGGATCACGTTTCCAATGTATGCCCTTATTTTTATCCAGCAACCGCTCTTTAAAAAAACTAATTAATGCACACGCGTCAGGAGATGCGCGTGATCTTTGGGGAAAAATCACCAAATAAAAAAAGGGAGCAATTTATGCAAGATAAAAATCATTAGCGAAGCCATATATACAGAACTCATGGAGTCAAACTTAAAAGTATTATGTAGTATCATTATCTGAACCAACAAAATGCAGATAGATTCTAATGACTTATATAGTGATATGAGAGAGCTTTTATCACAATTAACGACAGAACAACGCTCTGTAGTATTCTCATTTTTTAGAAATATTATAGTAGATACAGCCTCTACAATATTGGGAACAATAGATGGTGCTACATTTCCAGTTAATGCAGATGGAAATTATATTCTTAAATATAATAATGAGGAAATTCAAGGTTGTTTACAAGATTACTTCTTAGCAAAAAGCTGAAGATGATAAATAAGTCACCTCTGCTGGTACACATTTCTCATATGTACCTTTATTTTATCACCCGACTGTTCTTTAAAAAAAGTAAAGTATCTCAAAGAAGTGCGGTCAAAATTTTGGTGTTTTTTCAATCTGAAAAACTCTTGAAAAACTGACCGCACTTTTCTTACTTAATCGGCAATAAAATCAACCACCAAAGCACCTGAATCTTATCCTCCTCAATAATTTTTAAGATAAAAACCCTTTATTATCGTTGGAATGGTAATAATCAGTTAGAAAGTTTGACCAATGAATGGGGCGAAGTTTGGTATTATAAATACGACGCCCTTGGTCGACGCATTGAGAAAGCTTGTCCACAGCGAAACACCAAAACAACTTATTTGTGGGATGGTGACCAAGTTGCTTATCAAGAAACTGACCGCCATAACACATTAGAAAGCCAACGGCATAATGTATTCAATGGTTGGGAGCTGATTGCACAGCAAGACAGTTACTTTAAAACTGACCTTCGCAATCATCATAAAACCTGGACGCAAACCACAAACTACGCCGTCAGCCAGCCTAACGGTCAACCACTTGCTTTGTTTAATCCTCAAGGCAAACGCACTTGGCGGAAAGCCCCAAGTAGCTTATGGGGTTTGCCATTACTCGAAAGCTGGGAAAGCAAACAAGCTGAACCGCTTAACCCAAATCTACTTTTTGCCGGGCAATATTTTGACCAAGAAAGTGGATTGGCCTATAACCGTTTTAGATATTACGACCCACAAAGTGGATGTTATCTAAAATCCGACCCGATTGGATTAAATGGCGGTGAAACGCCTTATGCTTATGTGCATAATCCGATGGGGTGGGTGGATCCGTTTGGTTTAACAAGTTACACTCCTCCAAGTAAAAAATCTTCCTATTTTGCAAAAAGTAGAAAAGAAGCTTTGAGGAAAGCAAAACGTGATGCAAATATTCCTAGAACTCAACATCCATCAAAAAGTTACTAGAGAGGATTTATTGGATTATGACCAGTTTGGTAAGAAAGTTCCAGTAGTAAGAGATGGGAAGGTTGTTCAAACTAGAAATTATCATTACACCAATGGTAATGGTGATCGTATCGTTATTCAAGAACATGGCATGGGACACTCAACAGCAATGCCAGGATCTGGTAGAGAGCCACATTTCAATGTTAGACCTATAACTAATACAAATACCGGCAGTTACCCTGGTACTTATGGACATTATAATTATAAGAAATAGGAGAATACTATGTTAGATATTACTGAAATTATTGAATCTTCAGTTTTTTTAAATAAACTCTATCCAAATGGTATAGAAAAGTTATCAATACATAAAAATTGATTTTTATGACTAGCAGTTATGGGAGCTCATTAGTTTATATTTATACTAATCAAAAACCACTAATTGACATGACAAAATATGGAGTTTTTGGTCAAGATTATAATACTATCGTTATAGAATTGCAGTGCAGAATATCTGGAATAGAAATATACAACTCATCAAATAACAAATCATATTTACCAATTGAAATACATTGTAATGAAGACTCAGGGTACACTCTAAAAGCAAGTTTGGAAAGATGGTAGAATTAAGTTTAATATTGATAATAAATTTATTTTTTTCAAAAAAAGTTACTGCTTATTTTGATGATAATAATTAAACAATATATAATAAGAAATGATAAATATTTTTTTATTTTTTTGTATTAAATTATCATTCATCTTCTCCCATATTGATATTATCTCGTCAACTAACCATACTTTCACAGCTCCAGATGGCAGTCAAATCGCCTTTGTGAGTAATGAAATGGCTTATTAACCCACGTTGTTTCCAGGGTTAGCCAATATCAAACCCGTGAAAAACTATCATTATGACCAAAACGGGTATATCATCCGACAATATAGAAAAAAATTAGAAAGAGATGTATGGAAAAACAGGACAATCAGTTACTAATGGAAAAACCTTGGAAAGTAAAAAGATCTTGGTAGAGAAATCGGAGCAAGTGAAGGGAAAATCCAGTCAATGGATGAGGGTTGAAATGAGTTCAAATACCATACACGGACATCCAATATCTAAAGCAGAATTTATGAGATTAATAAAATGAAAATCGAGAAATTATTCAAGAACAGTCCTTTTAAAATAACATTTAATGATTTAATTATTGATGAAAATAAGGAAATTTTTTTGAACAATTAGATTACTTAAAAAGAAGACTTATTTCAAGCAGAATATAAAAAAATGAAATTCTTGATATTGGTTGGTATCCATCTTTTAATAAAAAAATGAGAATTTTGTTATATCTGTTATTAAAGACTTTGATTGGGAAAACCCTGTATTTAAGAAAGAAGTAAGAGAGATTGAAGAGCTTCTAAGGTGTATTAAAGAAGTATTAGCTAGATATTAGTAGTCCTCTGCTAACACGCATCACCTAATATTTACCATTATCTTATCAACTCACTGTTCTTTAAATATCCCTAAAAGTGCGGTTGGAATTCGAAGTGTTTTATACCCAAAAAAACCTCTGAAAAAAACTGACCACACTTTTTTTCACTTTATCAACAACAAAAATCAGATAAAAATTTAATGAGGCTGTAAGACAAATAAAAAAAGTGTTTTTAATTCACTAGGAGCATTCAAATGAATAAAAACAACATTACTAGATAAAGGTTTTGACTTAAATAAACCAGCTGATATAAGCGCAATACAGAACATAATGGAGAAGTATGATTTCACGATCCCTCCTTCATATGTAGATTTTCTACTTATATCTAATGGATTGTATGCCGAGCACTTTGTTCTATTAGAACTTGAAGAAATTTTTTTCAACGGAATAAAGACTACGAAATAGATTTGTACCTTCCCGAATATATTATGATAGGGGATGATAACGGTGGTGTTGCAATTCTCATGGAGTTTAAAAACAGGAAATATATATGCTAATGGGTTAGGTTCTCTATTGCCAGAAGATCTTAAATTTCAATCTAAAAAGCCCTGGAAGAGTTTTTTTATTAAATGAAAATCCTTCAGTTCGATATTAGCCATAGCTAGTATACGTATCCCCATATGATGGCGCACGTCTCCAACGTGTGCCTTTTTCTATCCGCTCACTGTTCTTTAAAAACTAAAAATAGCCCATAAAAAGTGCGGTTAAAATTCTAAGTGTTTTTCAATCTGAAAAAACATCCGAAAAAAACTAACCGCACTTTTTTTCTATTTTCCAGTCACTCCAACCTTGGCTTTATTCTCAATCAGCAATTCAATGAAATGAATCTGCCGATTCGTCAGCGTGCGGGTTATGAGCCAACACATCACTTTGATAGCCAAGCATTAAAACAAACGGGTATTGATAGCCCTATTTTTTTGCTGAGCTAAATCGTACCTATCAATATGATAAAGCCTTAAATACCATTGCCGCTAATGATGAAATTGAATCCTTGAGATTTGTGGTTAATGGTAATAATCAAATCACCCAAGTGGTTAGCCAATATCAAACCCGTGAAAACTATCACTATGACCAAAGTGGTTATATTAGTCGACAGTATATTCAGTCAGATGATTATCGTTACAATGGACAAATTAAAATTGATAACCCTGGATTTGTACCAACAAGGCAATAAACTCAATCGTATTGGCAATGATTATTACAGCTATGATAAAAGCAGGTCGATTAGTAAAGAAAAACCGCCATTAAAGACGGTTTTAGGGGAAAACCCTTTATTATCGTTGGAATGGTAATAATCAGTTAGAACGTTTGACCAATGAATGGGGCGAAGTCTGGTATTATAAATACGACGCCCTTGGTCGACGTATTGAAAAAGCTTGTCCGCAACGGAACACCAAAACCACTTATTTGTGGGATGGTGACCAAGTTGCTTACCAAGAAACTGAGCGTCATAACACACTAGAAAGCCAACGGCATAATGTATTCAATGGTTGGGAGCTGATTGCACAGCAGGACAGTTACTTTAAAACTGACCTTCGCAATCATCATAAAACTTGGACGCAAACCACAAACTACGCGGTCTGCCAGCCTAACGGTCAGCCACTTGCCTTGTTCAATCCTCAAGGTAAACGCACTTGGCGTAAAGCCCCAAGTAGTTTATGGGGTTTGCCTTTACTCGAAAAATTGGGAAAGCAAACAAGCTGAACCGTTAAATCCAAATCTACTCTTTGCCGGGCAATATTTTGACCAAGAAAGTGGATTAGCGTATAACCGTTTTAGATATTACGACCCACAAAGTGGATGTTATCTAAAAATCTGACCCGATTGGATTAGCGGGTGGTGAAACGCCTTATGCTTATGTGCATAATCCTATGGGGTGGGTGGATCCGTTTGGGTTGGCTGGGTGTGGAATAGGTAAAAAGCTTAACCGTTAGTAAACCTAAAAATTCTTTCAGATAAAAAGCCTTACAAATGCAGAAAAAAATATCTCGAAAGACAATTTGCCAAAAAAACAAAATGCTCTTAATCGAGCAGCAAAAAGAGGGGAATTGGTTTGGTCGCCAAATACTCATGATGTGAGAATCTCTTCTCTACAAAGTTCATATAGAAAAAGCAGTTGCTGAACGATATGAAAGAATGTTTGGAAAAAAACCAGATCTATCAAAAATTAAATGCAGATCACCCAATTGACTTAATAGTTGGAGGTTCCCCTACTCAAAAAAACTTCAAATGCTTCATGAATCTATAAATAAAAAGTGTAGGTAGTGCATTGAAAAAAATGCAGGAAGAAAAAGCAGGTCTAAAAACCTGGAGATTTAATCAGTGAAATAATTTTTAAATAGGATGAATTATGATTAATACAAAGTTCTCTATTATGACGGATACATCAACATTATCAATTTTTTTGATTTAGAATCACTTAAACATCGTGTAGAAGACACTCCTGATTGGTGGAGTATTCCGAAAGATGAAATAGATGAAATAAATAAAGGAAATGTGATATTCCTAAACCTTGGTGAAGATGGGACTTATAACATAGAACTCTGCAATACTCTAGAAGAGGATTTCATGTCTTTATTTATAAATGTACCATCAGGTTCTGTTTTCATAGGGGCTGGGGAAGACACAACTGGGGGTGATTTAGAACCAGATGACTCAGAATATATTTCTGGCAAAATTTTTAGATATTCCTATCGGAAAAATATGAAATCAGATTTAATAAACTTGATAGAAATATAAAAAAATCATGTTTCTAAAAAGTCAAAGAAATACCAATAACATTAGCGACTCAGTTAGAATCTAATCATTTTACATGATGACATATATATTCATATATTATTAGCCAACAACTCTTTAAGAAAGAAAATTTTGACCACTCTTTTTATCCATAGTGAGGATAGTTACTTACCTCTAAAAATATTAACCAAAAGACGGTTTTAGGGGGAAAAACCCTTTATTATCGTTGGAATGGTAATAATCAGTTAGAAAGTTTGACCAATGAATGGGGCGAAGTTTGGTATTATAAATATGATGCCCTTGGTCGACGTATTGAAAAAGCTTGTCCGCAACGAAACACCAAAACCACTTACTTGTGGGATGGCGACCAAGTTGCTTATCAAGAAACGGAGAAACACGGTAAAAACCGAAAGCCTGCGTCATTGCATATTCAATGGTTGGGAACTGATTGCACAACAGGACAGTTACTTTAAAAACTGACCTGCGCAATCATCATAAAAACTTGGACGCAAACCACAGACTATGCGGTCTGCCAGCCTAACGGTCAACCACTTGCCTTGTTCAACCCTCAAGGCAAACGCACTTGGCGTAAAGCCCCGAGCAGTTTATGGGGGTTGCCTTTGCTCGAAAGCTGGGAAAGCAAACAAGCCGAACCGTTAAATCCAAATCTACTCTTTGCTGGGCAATATTTTTGACCAAGAAAGTGGATTGGCTTATAACCGATTTAGATATTATGACCCACAAAGTGGCTGTTATCTAAAAACCCGACCCGATTGGATTAGCTGGCGGTGAAACGCCTTATGCTTATGTGCATAATCCGATGGGGTGGATGGATCCGTTTGGGTTGGCGAGGTGTCTAAATCAAGCTGCACGGAAAAGATTGAGAACAGATGTTTATAACGCTCAAAGACCTTCAGCTAAACGACATGCAACAAAACATATAAATGCAAAAACAGCAGAACAAGCTAAAGAGCTTAGTTTGGGAAAAAGGAACTTTAGACCGTAGTCCCTGAAGCTAGCTATCTACCTGAATTCTCAAGTAAAGTTGCAGGATTTGAAAAAAACAAGCTGCATATGGCGCTATTAGAAATGGGCATGTATTCGATCATGGTGGAACTCGATTTATGTTCTATAAAAATCCAACTGGTGCTATTGGATATAATGGTGGTAAAAGCTACAGACTGGGTTCGAATTGAAAATGACAAATGCACCAATACCAACCATACATAGCTTTCCAGCTTCGCTTGAACAGGTTATAAAATATATACCGGGAGCTAAATAAATGAGTGATTTGTGGAAAAAAATTCAACCTTTGCGAGTCGCTAACGGTTGGACAATTGATCTTAATAACCTATACGACATAGAGCTAACTCAAGAAAATATTGGTTGGTTTTGTGGGGAGTTTTTATTATCCGGCAGTAACCATTCTAAGAAAATTTGTTTTGATGCATCCTTTGAACCAGAAGGTGATATTAATGGAGGATTTGTTGTTAAGTTTTTTTCAATGTACTACGATAAAAAAACTCAATAACTTTGAGCTCAATGAGTTTTTAGGTACTTTCGAAACGAAAGACAAGAGTGACTTTATTAATACCATTGAAAGGTTTATGTTTACGTTAGAGTTGCCAACTTTAATTAAAAGAACTGTATTAGATTAGCCTGCCTTAGATGGCGCATGTTTACAACGCGTGTCTTATTTTATCTACTACAGTTCTTTAAAAAATAACCCATAAAAAAAGCGGTCAAAAATTCTAAGTGTTTTTTTCAATCTGAAAAACATCCGAGAAACCAACCGCACTTTTTCACCGCGCCAGATGGCAGCCAAACCGCCTTTGTGCGTAATGAATATGGCTTATTAACCCACGTTGTTTCCAAAGCAACCAAGCAAAATTCGGCACAAGCTCAACTTCAAGCGGCTTATCGTTATGACCCTCATCATCGCTTAATCGAAACACAAGATGCCGAGCAACGCCGCATTCAGCTTTCTTATAATAATGAAGACCAAATCAGTCGCTTACAAACCGCAAGCGGTAAACATTGGCATTATGGCTATACTCATCATCAAAAAGCTCACACAAATCAATCGACCAAACGCAAGTCAGGAAAGCCAAGTTTATGACCGACACGGCAACCTAACCAAATACACCGATGCTAACGGTGTGGTGTGGCAATTAAAATACGGTGCATTTGACTTACTCATTGAGAAAAATCGACGGTGAAGGCCATGTATGGCGTTATGACTATGACAAAGACAGTTTAAAAACTAAGCAAAGTCATCAACCCAAAAGGAGAACAATATACCTACGCTTTTAATGCTGACGGACAAGTTGAAGTTGAAACAGATTTTTGCGGGCAATATCTGGCATTACACTTATGATGCTAACAGAGCGTTAAATACGCTTACCGATGGCGAAGGGCATCAAACGCAATACACATACAATGCTAACGGACAATTAATTCAACTCACTACTGTTGATGATGTGATTAGCTATACCTATGATAACGCGGGTCGAGTAACACAAATTCAATCCACAGACAGCACATTAACCTATGTATATGATATCAATGACCGGGTCATTGAAGAATCACAAAACAGTCATAAAATCTACCGCACTTTTGATGACATCAATCAAACCGTGACTCGTGTGCTTTATCCAGCTGGTCAAGATAAGCCTATCACTACCCGATTCAAATATAATAATCTGGGCGAATTGGTAGAACTACAATTGCCAAATTGGGAAAAATGAATCCCAACAAACGGATATCCAAGAAAAAGAACCCCATACACTCCATTTCCTTTACGATAACGAAGGTAATGAAATCAGTCGCCAAAGCAACCTTGGCTTTATTCTCAATCAGCAATTCAATGAAATGAATCTGCCGATTCGTCAGCGTGCTGGTTATGAGCCAACACACCATTTTGATAGCCAAGCATTAAAACAAACGGGTATTGATAGCCCTATTTTTGCTGAGCTAAATCGTACCTATCAATATGATAAAGCCTTAAATACCATTGCCGCTAATGATGAAATTGAATCCTTGAGATTTGTGGTTAATGGTAATAACCAAATCACTCAAGTGGTTAGCCAATATCAAACCCGTGAAAAACTATCATTATGACCAAAAACGGGTATATCAGCCGACAATATATTCAAGCTGATGATTATCGTTACCATGATGACCACCATGGACAAATTAAAATTGATAACCCGGATTTATACCAACAAGGCAATAAACTCAATCGTATTGGCAATGATTATTACAGCTATGATAAAGCAGGTCGATTAGTAAAGAAAACTGCCATTAAAGACGGTTTTAGGGGAAAAACCCTTTATTATCGTTGGAATGGTAATAATCAGTTAGAAAGTTTGACCAATGAATGGGGCGAAGTCTGGTATTATAAATACGACGCCCTTGGTCGACGTATTGAAAAAGCTTGTCCGCAACGGAACACCAAAACCACTTATTTGTGGGATGGTGACCAAGTTGCTTACCAAGAAACTGAGCGTCATAACACACTAGAAAGCCAACGGCATAATGTATTCAATGGTTGGGAGCTGATTGCACAGCAGGACAGTTACTTTAAAACTGACCTTCGCAATCATCATAAAAACTTGGACGCAAACCACAAACTACGCGGTCTGCCAGCCTAACGGTCAACCACTTGCTTTATTTAACCCTCAAGGCAAACGCACTTGGCGTAAAGCCCCAAACAGTTTATGGGGGTTGCCTTTGCTCGAAAGTTGGGAAAGCAAACAAGCTGAGCCGCTTAACCCAAACCTACTCTTTGCCGGGCAATATTTTTGATCAAGAAAGTGGATTAGCCTATAACCGCTTCCGCTACTACGACCCACAAAGTGGCTGCTATCTAAAAATCAGACCCGATTGGGTTGAATGGTGGTGAAACGCCTTATGCTTATGTGCATAATCCGATGGGATGGATTGATCCGTTTGGGTTGGCGAAATGTAATGTAATAAAAAGCTTCTTCAAGAAAAAAAGCCATACAAAAAAAGCGAAAGAATTTTTCTCAAGTACCTAGAGTTTCAAAAAGGAGGAAAAAGACATTCCTTTAGAGAAACTAAACTCCAGTAGTAGAGGTGCAAAATGGAATAGAATGAAAGCTGATGGTGCAAAAAAACTAGGTAGAGAGAATCCTAATGGGAAAAAAACTATTGGTTTGAACACCCAGATGGTCATCCTGATGCAGGTTTACCTGACATACCAAAACATCATGGAAGTGGTCATATCCATGCGGTAAATCCTAAAGGCGAAGAAATGATATTTACATGGTGATAATGAGCATGAATATAATTTTTTTACATTTCCATTTAATGACTGGGATAATTTATTTATTGAAGATGAAAAGCTTAATATCACTCCGATATGTCTATGCTCCCAGGAGATTAGTAAGGATATTATGGAACGTTACAATTGGGACGATAAAGATATTGAAAAGTTAATAGAATTACTTGGAGAAGTATACTTACTTGATATGGATTATATCAAATTAGTGGAAAATAAAAAGTCTTATAAAAACAAGGTTTGTGCTTTTTATGATAGTAATTGTATAGATAAAGTTCAAGATTTAATAAATAAATTGAATATAAAAAAATATTAAAAACAAAAAGAAATTAAATAAAAAAACTTGACATTGAAAAACCCTATAGAGGAAATAATCATAGAGAAGTCTATAAAAAAATTCTCAAATAAATAGTATGATAAAAAGAAGGATATAGTTTTATATATATACACAGATATATAAATAAAGGAGGGCTTACTATTATACTATTCACCAATAATGTAGATAAATTTATTCATAAATTAAATGCCATTAAACTTAAATCCTATATAGAACTAAACGATTGGTAATAAAAATTTATTACCCAGATTATGGATCACGTTTCCAATGTATGCCCTTATTTTATCCAGCAACCGCTCTTTAAAAACTAATTAATGCACACGCGTCAGGAGATGCGCGTGATCTTTGGGGAAAATCACCAAATAAAAAGGAGCAATTTATGCAAGATAAAATCATTAGCGAAGCCATATATACAGAACTCATGGAGTCAAACTTAAAGTATTATGTAGCATCATTATCTGAACCAACAAATGCAGATAGATCTAATGACTTATATAGTGATATGAGAGAGCTTTTATCACAATTAACGACAGAACAACGCTCTGTAGTATTCTCATTTTTTAGAAATATTATAGTAGATACAGCCTCTACAATATTGGGAACAATAGATGGTGCTACATTTCCAGTTAATGCAGATGGAAATTATATTCTTAAATATAATAATGAGGAAATTCAAGGTTGTTTACAAGATTACTTCTTAGCAAAAAGCTGAAGATGATAAATAAGTCACCTCTGCTGGTACACATTTCTCATATGTACCTTTTATTTTTATCACCCGACTGTTCTTTAAAAAAAGTAAAGTATCTCAAAGAAGTGCGGTCAAAAATTTTGGTGTTTTTTTCAATCTGAAAAAAACATCCGAAAAAAACTAACCGCACTTTTTCTATTTTCCAGTCACTCCAACCTTGGCTTTATTCTCAATCAGCAATTCAATGAAATGAATCTGCCGATTCGTCAGCGTGCAGGTTATGAGCCAACACATCACTTTGATAGCCAAGCATTAAAAACAAACAGGCATTGATAGCCCAACCTTTGCTGAGCTGAATCGTACCTATCAATATGATAAAGCCTTAAATACCATTGCGGCGAATGATGAAATTGAATCCTTGAGATTTGTCGTTAATGGTAATAATCAAATCACCCAAGTGGTTAATCAATATCAAACCCGTGAAAAACTATCATTATGACCAAAAACGGTTATATCAGCCGACAATATATTCAAGCTGATGATTATCGTTACCATGATGACCACCATGGACAAATTAAAATTGATAACCTGGATTTATACCAACAAGGCAATAAACTCAATCGTATTGGCAATAATTATTACAGCTATGATAAAGCAGGTCGATTAGTAAAGAAAACCGCCATTAAAGACGGTTTTAGGGGAAAAACCCTTTATTATCGTTGGAATGGTAATAATCAGTTAGAAAGTTTGACCAATGAATGGGGCGAAGTTTGGTATTATAGGTATAGCGTCTTAGATGTATGAAAGTACCTCTCATTCCAAGGGATTAATTAGGTTATACCATAGTATATTGGAGTTAAGAATGGGAAAAATATTCCAGAAAATATTGAAAAAGAAATTTTATCTATAAATTGGTTCTCACAACTAGGTGAGCCAATAACTAAAGATAATGTATTCATTGAAAAAAACTTAAGTAAAGTTAATGAACTTATTAGTTCAATAGAATGGGAAAAATATTACTTTAGAAGAAAGTAATAATATGAGGGTTTACCTTCACAATAAAAATTTCACTCAAAGAACTAAAGGAGTGGAACATTATTGCCGAAGAGGGAAGATATTTTATTAATCAAAAAAATCATTCCTGTAATCCCTGAAATAGAAGGTATAAATAAAGATTGTTTAATCAATGATATTAGTTGGAACTTACTACATTTCATAATTGAAGAACATTACAAGAAGAAAAAAATCATCAAAACTCATTTTTTTAGAGAACTATTTGAGCTATATCGTCTCGGTCACCTACCTTGTGGATGGAGCAATTATCCACATGGAAAAAAATTATTGCTCTTTGAACAATCAATAATTCAAATCGTGAAACCA
>BNJT01000575.1_pt1 | contig 81496 bp, 131 predicted proteins | sample 8540491 | NCBI WGS metagenome assembly BNJT01 (sample SAMD00202455, study PRJDB9452) | human saliva metagenome | host: Homo sapiens | reverse complement strand
ATAGCATATTTTTAGATTTTTAAATATTAATAAAAGAGAATTTTTAAATTTTTTTATTCTCAAAAATTTTCTTTCTTATGCTAAATTTTTTTATCAATTATATTATTATTTTTCTATTTTTATTCTGTTTTCTAGCCAATTATAAAAATTGATTTAGTTCGTCATCTAAAAACTGCTCCTTCAAATACTTCTTTACAAATTTTTAAGATTTTTGAATATTCAAAAGTTGGAATTTTATTCTCAATATCATTGAGGAACTTTAAAATTTTATCTTTATATTCTTCTTCAAGATTATTTAAATATTTTTATCTTGTTCTGCAAGTAATAGTTGCCGACATTTTGAAAGCTTCCATAAAAGTTGACCTATATAATCAATATTTTCAAAAACCAGTAAAAAGGGAGGTATTTTTATAATATATTTTTATCAAAAACATTCTATCATTTTGTGATGTAACTTCTATAGGAAAAGGAGGAGTCAATTCATTTATTAAAGATATATTTTCATTTTCAATAGCTTCTTTTAAAACCGTCTAAAAGTTCTTTTTGTAAGCTTTTAGTCCATTATGAATTAAAGTATGCGAACTATCAGAAAATAGAAGAATTAAATAATCATACTCTAACTCAGTAAAAGGAACACATAATTCCAACAAATCTAAAAATTTTATTACCCATATTTAATATGTCAAAAATTATTTATAACAATGGGATATTGAGTTAATGTTCCATCGCAAAAATTTTTAGGAAAAATCTACTGAATATTGATCTGATAACCCCTTTAAACTATTTGATGCTTTTTAAAATTTTTCCTTATAATTACTTTCATACCAAAGACCTACATTATATTTATTAAAAATCTTTACTAAAATTATTTTTCTCTAAAATATAAACATGAGTACAGCATTAAATTATATACTTCATCTTCCTTTTATACATAATTTTTGGTAACTTTCAACTAAGATTTCTTGTTCTTCTGATATTTTATTAAAAATTTGTTTTGCATTGTTTTTCAATTTAAATAACGCATTCTGCAAATTTATTAATGCCAAATTTGATACTTCCATATCTCTATTTAAAAATCCAACTAATTGATTACATAAATTATTTATATCTTGAAAAACTATTATTAAATTTAATAATTTCCTCTGAATATTTGATTTTTTTATCAAAAGGTCTATCTTCATAAGGATATTTATAATCCATAATTAATTCTTTTTCTAATTTTCTCTAGAAGATTATTTATCTCATCAGCAAGTTCCCTAATTGTCTTTTTCTAATATTTTTTAATACATAAAAATTATTTTATTAAATAAGTCTAATATAATAGTTCTAATATGAAACCAATGTTCTAGACATTCATAAATGCTATCAAATTCATAATTACTATGAATTGTTTTTCCCCAAAGAGATATAAAATTCTTGATGAAACATGATTACAATATTTCTAAATGGAATAGTTTTATGTGCATTATCTGGAATTTCATATTTAGTTAATATATCTATTGTTGGTTTAATAGCATCAGCACAATAACAATCAAAGATTGGTAATATTTTATATATATTTTGTAATCTACTTACACTTTCGCTATTACTATTTTTAATTTTATCAGAAAGAAGTATATAATTTACATGAATTTCATTCTTTTCTTCTTTAAGGTATATTTGTAATGATTTTTGTTTTAATTCTTAGGTATTCTAAAAATAAAATTTAAATTTTTGACAAATACTATAAATTTTTTCTTTATTTCCTAAAAATAAGTATACATAATAGAGGCTATAGTGTCTATTGAGTAATTATCACACTTCTTCCAAAAGTAATTCTAAAGAAATGCTATTTGATAAACTAAAAGAAGGATCTATATTAATTATCCAATAAGCAATTTTTAGCATATGAAGTTATATCTGATGTAATATAGAATATATCGTCTCCATATCTGCTTATATTTTTATTACAATTTTTTTGATGTGCTTTTTAATTTCTTCATCGCCCAATCATAATGGCTTGAAGTAGTGCTTACAAAAATACGAACTGAGTACACTTCCTCCTACCCACTTATAGACATCTTTTTGAAAACAATTCTTCGTTTGTAAATCCTCAGCTAATTCTAAAAAATATCTTTATGGGATTTCTGAAACATTTCTTTTGCATCTTCAAGAGAAGTATTTTGATGTTTTTCCAAAACTCTACATTCATATCTCCATAAGTTTTTCCAATTATATGGAGCTAGAATAAAAGGTTTTGCCACTCCCTTTAAATTTGTATCTACCCAATTCAAAAGAAGTTGGTGCCATTCATATAAATGAATCAAAAATATCTCTTAAATTTTTTTATCTCTTTTCCAATGAGCCTCTTTCTTTTTCATCACTTGAAAAGTCAAAAAGGTGTATTTAATTCTTCGTCAGACAGCTTAGCAATTAATACATTCAACTTATCATAGTTCTCTTTCGCTGCAATCATTAAATCTTCTTTTGTTCTTGGTCTTGGCATAATATTTCCTCCTGCTTTACGCTATATCTCAATATGGTTTTTAAGTTTTTTTCTGATGTTCTATTCTTGTTGCTCAAATAGATTTCTGCATGATAATCAAATTTTCTTAAAAGACAATGTTTTTCCATAAAACTTTCTAGTTTTTCAAATGAATATGGTTCTGTGTCAAAAACTTCCAATATGTAAAATCTGTACTGCTTTTGCCACCTTCTACATTATCAAAAAAATGATTTCATCATATAATTTATTAGGCTTTTTTCTCTAACATTCTTGATAGCTAAATCAAAAATATCCCTTGTAATAAAAATCTGGCTGTTTAATCATAATTGCATATTTCAATTTATTTTTATCAAATTGTTCCCCAGAGTTTTTCTCCAGATGCCTTCAAGTGGAAATACAGCAAAGTCTTTGTAAGAAGAATTATTTTTGTCTATACTCGTCTTTTTAAATAACATTTTTATACCATATGCTAATGTAAACAATGCCGAAACTCTATCTGAAAAATCAGTTAAATTGGGATTGCCTCTCCATTTATCATAATGAACTTCGATTAGGAAACATCTATTATTTCCGCTTTTTGCTTCGCTCCATATAAATATTTTTTTCCTCTTTTTCCATTCATATTTCATAGCAAAAATTCTCCTTTGTACTGATAAATATATTATACAAAAGTTAACTTGACATCATATGTCATATTTATATTTTTATTCATAAAGTTTATTATGTTTTAATTTTATCTCGAATTTCTTTCGGTTCTAACACCTCTGCCGCATCTCCATAGGAAAAATATATAGTTATATAAATTGTAATCGTTGGGAAGTTCTACTGTAGCATATAAATTTCCATCTTCATCTTCTTCAATATCACCGAAACTTCATCATATACTCTAAAAAGCCATTTTTCTATCAAATTTTTACTTTAACAAATACAGTTTCCTCATACTCCATTTCTTTTTTAAGACGATATTATCAAAATCATCTTCAAAGGTATTTGATAAAATTTCAAATTCTTTTTATGCGTGACAGCTTAAAATATCTAAAATCATTTCTGGACAAACAAAATGCATACACATACCAATCCCATCCTTTAAATAGAAGTCTGATTGGCTTTACTTCTCTGCTTGTTTCTTTTTATTACTGGAAAAATATGTAAAACTAACAATATTTTTATTGATGATTGCTGATTTTATATCTTTAAATAATTCATCATAGGATTTACTTCGTTTGCCAATTTATAAAATCGACTTCTATCCAGTTGGTATTTTTTTAGTTTTTAAATAAAAGCGGTTAATTTTTGTTAAAAGTTCATTTTCGCACCCTTTATTTGTCGGTTCCAAACCTTTTTAAGGCAATCAAAATCTGTTCTTGCTCGTTCTTAGAAAAATGATTTTTCAACACAAAATCATCCGCTATTTCTATTCCACCACCTTTCCCTTGGGTGGCATAGATTGGAATTCCGGCACTACTAAGGACATCAATATCTCTATAAATTGTCCTTATTGATACTTCAAATTTTTCCGCAAGTTCATTAGCCGTTACTTTTCCTTTTTCCAGTACATAATACAAAAATTTTTAAACAATCTATTGTTTTTCATTATTTAACCACTCCTATTAGTTACTATTATACCATAAATATGACATTTTTGTCATGTTATAAAATGTATTTTAGATAAAACGCTGACATTAACTTCTATACTTGGTATAATTAAGGCACAAACTCATATCTTGCTTAACGCTTGTTTTACAAATCATTCTTATGTAGCAAGCACAGTAAGTGTGTAACCACTTACGAATAATCGATGAAGCAGCCCCTCGTGGAGTTGCTTCTTTTTATCAATTTTTAGCTTGTTAGGGAGTACCCTAAGACTCCATATTTTATGAAAGGAAGTAGTAGACATGGCAAATAGAATTAGAAATGTTCAGCTGAAAAATAAACTTAACAGAAGAAGAAAAAAGCACTTTTTGAAAAGAAAATGAAGATGGCAAAATGTAAAACTATGAACCATTTTCTAAGAAAAAGTAGTGTCGGAATCAGATATTTATGTTATCGATTTACAGCCCTTCAGAGAAATACAAGGATTGCTTTTTAGGTATGCAAGTAGTAAAATCAAATTGCTAAACGAGTTAATTCTACTGGTGTTATCTATAGCAATGACATCAAAGATATGCAATCCCAAATTGAGCATCTATCAAAAGAAATATGGCAAATACATTCCCTACTGCTCAATAAAACTACCAACAAAGGAGATGACACATAAGTGGCAATTACAAAAGATACATCCAATTAAATCTACTCTTAATCTTGCTATTGCTTATATAACAAATAAAGAAAAAGACAGATGAAAAAATATTGGTAAGCACAAATAAGTGCTTTGCTTCTACTGCTCATACTGCTTTTATGAAGACTAGAGAAGATAATAAAAATGGAACTGTACTTGCAAGACATCTCATTCAATCATTTATGCCTGGTGAAGCTACGCCAGAAATGGCACATCAAATTGGAATGAAACTTTGTAAAAAGAATACTTAAGAATCAGTACGAGTTCTTACTTACTACCCATATAGACAAAGGGCATATGCATAACCATATCATCTTCAATAATGTAAATATGGTTACAGGCAAGTGCTACCAATCCAACAAGAGAAGTTATCACCAAATTAGGTATCAAAGTGATAAATTGTGTAAAGAAAATGATTTATCTGTTATTGATGAGTTCTATGAAACTTATAGAAAGAAATATAAAAACAAATGGTAAAGTCTTGGTATGAAAATGACCAATTTAAGAAAAGGTACTTCTTGGAAAAAGTAGACTTCAATTTGATATAGATAGAGCTATTAAAACAATCCAAAGATTGGGATGATTTTATAAAAGAGAATGGCTGCCCTTAATTATGAGATCAAATATGGGAAAACACATTGCATTTAAGCACAAGGACAAAGGAAAGATTTACAAGAGCTAAGACTATTGGAGAAGATTATACTGAGGATAGATTAAAAAGAGCGTATCTTAGATAATGCTAATCAAAGAACCTATGCTGTTAAAAACGTATCGGAAATCTTATAGATATTGCAAATAATGAAAAGGCAAAATCTACAAGATGAAATCAAAGTTATAGATAAGAAAATTTCAGCTATATCAAATACTATGGAACAAGTTCATACCGTAAAATCGTATCGCCAAATCTATCTGGAATACAAGAAAGATCCATCAGATAAGGCTTTTTTTGAAGAACACAAATCAGAAATAACACTATATGAAAATGCCCTTTCAGACCTAAAAAATCTTACTCAAAACTTCCAAACTCTAAGTATATTTTGAAAGAGCTTGATTCATTGCATAAAAGAATACACTAATGCAAGAGTATTCTTCTGCAAAAACTGATATAAAAAGGGTTATTTGTCAAATAGTGTTGATAAAAAAAGTTTAGACTATGACCTGATATAATTAAGAGAATTTTTTAAGAATTAAAAACTTAAAAATTTCTCTTTTTATTCGAACTAAATCGCATTATTCCATTAAAAATTAAGCGCTAATTGAAATAATACCTGCTTGAATTAGTACACGCTTTTTAAAATTACTGAAATTTGAATATCCAAATGCTGTTCTCTTTTATTGATTTTATTTTTATTGTTTAAACCCTCTATTAAACCATTAGTAATATTTGATTCAAACATATTTTCGATATATTTCATATTTTTTTCAGAGTTTTTTTAGAGCTATTATCATTTTCTTAGAAATTTTTTTCTTTACTAGCTAAATATTTTTACTATTTCTTCAAATCTTTTAAAGTTATTATGCTTTTATTGTTTGAATAATATCTTGGTAGATATTAAAAACTAATCTCTAATTCAGGGATTTTTTTCTAAAAGATAATCTACCTTATCTTTGCTACTTAGTTTTGCGCTTAAAGCTTTTGACAATAATAGTTTACTCGACAAAGGTCAGGATAATATTTTTAATAATGACTTCCAAAAATAGCTTCAGCTTTCTTTTTAATTAATCATCTTTAATGGAATTCATAATAGATATTCTAGTTTGATTAAATGCTCTATTAACAAGATTAACAATATGAAATTTATCTATTACTATTTTTTGCATTAGGAAAAAAATAGAATTAACTAAACTAATATATGGAACATACATATCCATACAAACATATTTTTACATTATTTCTTGCTTCTAAAGAAAAATCTTGAAAAGTATTCTGTAAGAGAATAAAGTCTTCATCTTCTACGATATCAATAATACTCTTACGTTGATAGTTAGCAAAAATGAAAGACATAGCGCCATCAATGTTTTTAACAGACTTAAATTCATCAATACAAATAGCTTCTGGTAAATGTTCTTTATTAACTTTAAAAATCAGAATAATCAATCATCCATGACTCTTTGTACAGAAGCAATAGAAATATTATATCTCTAGCAATAGATGTAAGAGATAGATTTTCTTTAAGTTCAAGAGCAATAGTATACTTAAGATTATTAGATATATTAGAGTTATCACTGACAATACTTGTAGAAGGAGAGAAAGTTTTTACAATCTTTACAAATATATCTTTGTATAGTAAGCTCAAGTTCAATATTGTAATTTTGAATAGGAATATATTTAATTTTACGATGTCTTGAACCATTTTTAACAATATTTTTGGAACTACAGTGAGGACAAGCGCAATAATTGGACTTAAGAAATCCTTTAAAAAAACTTTTAACTCAGATGATTACCTTTTTAATAACTTGGTAATATTCTTCTTCTGGAAAAGAAATATTATTATCTTGAATATTTAAGATAGTTTTGATAAAAATTAGATAGAGACAATGAAATCACCCTTTTTTTGAGTTATTTTTGGCGATTTAATTTTTAACAGGAAAAATTTTTGTTGTCTCAACTTTTTATTAAAAAAATGGCATTGATAAAAATTTCTTCTATCAACACCATTTATTATACAACCTATAAAAAGAACTGTATCAGATCAGAAAAAGTTATGAGAAATATATGAGTAAGGAGATAGAGAGTGATTCAATCTATTATATGCTCACAATAGAATTGTTCTAAAGTTTTCTTTTAGTTTTATGCAAATAAACTGTTTCTCTAGATTTTTACTAACACTTAAATATTCAATAATATCATTCATAAAAAGATATATTATAAGTTGTATGAAGTCCCTCGGTAAAGGGTGCATCACTTTCAAGGAGTATTCTATCTATTGGAATCATATCAATAATAGTTCTCCCATTTTTACGCTTTATCATTTGTTGATTTATGGAGAAAAATAACCTCTCGATATTGCAATTTTTAAATTACTTAAATTACCAGTGTACCAATGCAATATTACTTTTTCCCTCAAATCCATCAAGAATTTTCAAACAGTCATTTTCTGCCTTTCTTGTATGAACACTTATTATCTTTTTGTTATCAGCTTTACATAAATCAACAATTTTTAAAATACTTCTTTTTGCTTATCTACATTCTCTATATTTTTGCAGAATAATCTAACCCAATTTCTCCAATATAACGTGTTGTTTTTAATATATTTTTCAAAAATATTAATTTTGAGCATAATATTCTGCGGCCAACTCTGGATGAAAACCCTAATGCTAATCTTACATATTTATAATCCCAATTCTCAGCATAGTATTTCCTATACAAATCTGGTAGGTTGGTTACTGCAAAGAGTATAAGACTTCTTATCTTCAATATATTTCAAAAACTTCATATTTATTTTTGTATAGGTCAAAGTGCATATGCATATCCATATAAAAAGTTAGTCATCCAATTCCTCCAAATATGTTTTTAATTCCTCCATACCTCTAATATACAGATTTGCGTAATCTTCAATATTATTCTCTATAGAGCCACTAGATTGAATTGTCATAAAAAGCGTATTTAGGATTAAATTTTCTTAATCCTAAACGATACGAATTTAAACAAGTTCTAGAAACCTTGCCTCCATTAAATTTATTATCCCTATATGAACTTTGATCTATAATGCCTGCACGCATGATTGCTGCTTGTCTTATTACACACGGTAAAACAGTAACCACAATGCCTAGCTTCCTTTTCTTTTTGCATTCTACCATTATCCGGATGTGAACAGGACATAGTATTATCCAAATTTTCTCTAACAAAAGATTGATTTTTGCAGTTCAACAACATTTCACCTTTTTGTTTTTAAATTGATACGGATTAACTAATGTTACTTTTTAATTCAATTAAATCTAATAACTTTTGAAACAATCCCATATAATATGGGTGTGTTGTTCTTGTGCTACTTGTACCCTATTCGAGAAAAATGTGCTAGGAATATTTAATGAAATAAAACCATTTTCTGGTATAACCAAATGAACTTGCTTTTCTCAAACATGATGCAACTGCTAATGCGTGAGAGAAAAACATGAAGGAACGTGTTCTTGTAGTATCTTCAATACCTGACACAACCTTTGCATAATACTGATGGAAAATCTCTTAATTCTAATGAATACTGATTAATAAACTTTTCTTTAAGAATATCTTGAAAATTCCTTTGTTCCTTTCCCGCCACCATAATGGCTCACAAATAATGTTTTATCACTATTGCTTTCCAACAAATCTATTGCACCAATAAACGAATCCATTCCGCCTGAAAAACATACAAATTTGATCATAACTTTTTATTTTTTTGTTTTGATTTTTCCCATTTATTGTTGTTTATCTTTTTCCTCTTCAGATTGCTCTCTTCTTCTAAAAATAAAAAGTCCATTTATCACCGCTTAAAAAAATTCAACATTTCCTCAAGTGTTGATTTTTGCATTTTGCCACATATCATATTCTAAAATAGGCATGAATATAGAAAAACTCTCTACTCCATCCATCATGTGCATCTTTTCTTAAACATAATCTATCTGCCGCAAAAAACAGCCATAGAAATGTAAAAGCAAATCTAACGCTTGTTGACTGTACCAATATGGTAACTTGTTTTTATTCTTCCAAAATGTATATGAAAAAGAATTTGAATCGAAAAATCAACATTTATTGCTTGTTCATCAACTTCAAAAAGTATCTGTTTTATTTATGTGACAAACTATTTTCATAAGATTCCCTCCATAACTTTCAAACAGCATTCATGCATATCTCTAATTGTAGACGAAATATTTTTTTATTTATTATATTACCTTGCTTATTAAACTCAACATCCACAATTCCATAATCATATCTTTAAATTCACATTCCATAGCATATGAATCATCTGCATTTATTATATACATTTCTAAACGACTACCTAAGTCTTTCATCATTGTAATCCAAATATATGCACCAACATATTCCTTTAAAAACTTCATGCATTAATTCAATTGACATATTATTTAGAGAATCTAAATCCATAGAATTATTTTCAACATAATCAAATACTTTAGATAGAGCTGCTTGTGTAGCTTCCTTTGCCACAATATCTTCTTTAGTGCTTGAATTAGGTGCAATTACATCTACTAACCTAGAAAAATTGCCTCTACAGATTTTCCTTCGTATTCAATTCCGAGATTTTTAAAAGTTACCTTCACACCACTAGTGACAATACCATTAAAAAGCTCCCCAGATTTCCTCCAGCTTTCCTTCCAGAGTATGACTGTGAAGCCAAACTTCTAGCTCCACCAGCTGCTCTAACATATTGTCTTGCTATATGTTTTTGCGGAACTGTATGTACCACCACTCTTTACAAACTTTGACATATCCGACTTAACTGTCTTCCATTTTGACTGGTTCCATTACATCAGTGTCTTCATCTTGATTAGGGTTATAATCTTCTGGTAACAAGGGATTTCTATCATTCCTACCATTAAAAAAATACTTGATGTCCCTATAATCCCCCTCCTCTTATACTATTTTTTTCTAATAGCTTTTTCTATTCCAATTTTTAATCCTTTGTTTGTTCTTATCCCATTTAGATGCTATATCTAAAATTTCTACTTTCTTATTCATTTTATTTGCATATTCAGCTATATAACTTATACAACCAAGATTAATTTGCGAGCCACTAAGTGATTGTAAATAACTGAGAGTATCGTTGGTTAACTCAGTTCTTTGCTGCGCAAACAGTAGAAATGATTTCATCAATTCTTTAGCTATTGTTGTTTCAGATACCATGGAAGTATTCATAGCCTCAAGAATTGCAGTGGCATCAGCATCTGATATATTTGGCAACAGATTTAATTGCTTGTTGAATTTTAACGTCTGATTTTGAAAGAAGTTGTTCCAATATTTCTTGGGCTTCTGGTGAAAGAAAAAGATGATATACGACTAATCTTTTCATCCAATGAAGTTCTCGTAAAATAAAAATACATATTGAGGTTTTCTCAGATAATTTAGGATCTATTTTACACCAATTTAAAAACCAATTATCTTCTCTCCAAATTTTTAACTTATCGCTATTCTCTGGCGTACCATTCTCGAATAGTGTTAATTCTTTTACTTAAACTATTATTCGCTGCCATCTCTGCTATTTTTATTGAAAAATTCTTGGTTTTATATATCCAACATCATTATCTTTGCAAGAATTTTTCTATCCAATTTCTTATTCTTATAAGATGCCATTTGCAATCTCATATACATGGAATTCAAGAATCGTTTACACTGACGAGGATTTCCATGCAATCCATTAGATAAAAACAAATGCCAGCTGATTTGCAATAGAAAGTGATTCTACAATATTTAAATAATCATCGTCTTTATCTGAAAAATAAAGTTATAACTGATTCGATCTTAAATCTCTCGAAATCCTCTTTTTCTTCTCAACTATCCATGATAGAGCCTTTTGAAAAATTGTCTTCCGATAATTCTGACTGTAAAAAGTAAACATGCAATATAAATTTCCACCCTCATCTGCATTTAATTGTGGGATACGAATAGGATATTGTATTAATTTCTCAAGATATTCTTTCCCAATATCAATCTGAATGCCTTCAATATCTCTAAATTTACTTTTAACCGCATACGAAATATGACGCTCATCAGCACCTATAACAAAAAGCGACTTTTCCATCAAAAAAAGAAATAACTTAATTGCTTCAAGCGTTTCTAAAAATAGTATCTGGTCTACATCTATCTAATTCATCTATAAAAACAACTAAGCGGCTAATTTTTCGTTTCTTCTAACAAAGATGCAAATGCTTTTTGAAATTTTCTAATATCCTCACGTAACTCTTTTGTTATTTAATTCTGCTTTCAATATTAGATTTAATTTTTCTAAATCAGTAACTTCTATTTTTCTTGACCATATTTCAAGACTTGATTCATTGTAATACCAAGCAAAGAAACAATCCCTCCTGTCACTAAAAATCAGTTCCATACTTCAATGCACCTTTTTAGCAATTTAAATTTATCGACACTTTTATATAACCCTTTAATAATTTCATGTGCTTTTGTAGTTAAATTCTTTTTCTTTGCTAATTTTCATCAAGAATGGTACCTAGTATCGCCGTTTTGGCATCTTCATAATTTTCAAATAACCAGCCATTAAATACCAAACATTTAATTTTTCATCTTCTCTTATCAAACTCTCTTTGCACATATACATCAAACTCGACTTTCCACTTCCCCAATCACCATATACTCCAATACTAGCTGGTAAGAGAGTATCATCTGTAATGATACTTCGAAGAGTTTGTATTAAGTAATCATAGTCAAGAAAAATCAATCTCAGTTTCACTATCTTTCCACATTTATTCACCTCATATATCAGGATAATTTCTTAGTCTATTTGCGTTCGCAAAACCTTGTTCCATGCGATTTTATGTTCAAAAATTAATTTCAGTGTTTTTCTGGATAAGTTCTTTACATACTTCTCAACAAAAAAATATCTATGTTATCAAGTAATCTCAAATAATACTTTAATGTAGGAAACACACCATTCACTATGATTTGACATCCATGTTCTTCTCTGATTTTACATATCATTTCATCTATTGCCACTCGGTCATCCTCACTAGGTGCAACCGTACTTAACAAATAGTATCTTTGTACAGGTTTTTCACTTATTTTTATAAGCATCCCCAATCATAATTGCATTGACTGGTATTTCAAACTTAACTTCAACCACTTCATCAAATAGAATTATCACTGTCATTTCGAACAACAATATCCCCGGTCTCTCCACTACTCTTATCACAACTATTATGAGATGCTAGCTTGTCTAAAAGTTTTTCCATTAAAACGTTTAAGCTCATCTGTAATACACTGATAAATACTATATAATGCAACGACAGGAAGTATAGACGCTCCTCGACTCTTATATTGAAAATAAAAATGCTCATGTAAAGATTTCATAATCTCATTAATTGTTAGTGAGGTTTCCTTTTCTATTGGATTAACAAGAATCACTGTCTTATCTTTTTGTATTTAATGCTATACGCCATTATAGCTGTCACATATTTTTCGGGATCTGCTCCATTTACTTCAACATCATTAAGAATATTTAAAAAAATGCCGCCTTTACATTTTTTTATTCTGAATTTTCCCTGGAAAAATCTAATTCATACAGGGATATTTTGTTCAAGACTTCTAGTTAACCAACCAGACTCTTTCATTGCACCAAGGAATCTTTTTGTTTCATAAAATGGAGTTACGTACTTAGTATCAAAAACTTCTCCCACTATATCCATTCTCCATATTTGCTTGATGTCTTCTACGTCCTGTTCAGGATGTAAGCTTTTTATATACTAAACTAGTTAATAGAACAGTAAATACACCTTTTAAATGTCTCTTCTTTATCAACTATAATTTTTAACCATTTCAATCTGATTCTCCATTAAAATCAATCGAATCTAAGTTACCTATTTTTCAGCTTCATTATATTTTTCTTCTAAAAAAATTTTTGTTTCTCTTTCCATCATTTCTCCTCCAACAAAAATTGTTTTTACAATTTCATCTGCTACTGCTTTTACCATATTCACACAAATTGAATTGCCAATACGTGCATACAGATTTGCAGTACTGCCTGTTTTTATAATTTTCTGAAATCCCATGAATCTAAAAACACTCATTCATTGTTAACTTTCTTATTACATCTCCATCTTTTATAAAATATCTTCCACTAGATTCTTGAGATGCTAATGTAGGATGTATTCCAGAGGATGAATAAATTCTATTAGGCTGTTTATGGACTCTAGATAGGTGTTCCGTATCTGGTCTAACACCCACAGTTCTTATTTTTTTATTTCTATACCCACAAAAACATTAACCCTGATTTTGATTGTTTTTATTTGCATGAATCATCAAGAATTGTATAACTTTCTTTAGGAAGTATTTCAAAGTCAGCAACCTTATCTAAAAATGAGCTTCATTGTTTCAATAGTATTCGTCTTTAGCTTTGTAAAGTCAAAAACTCTACCATTCAGGTTTCCAACTATAATAATTCTTTCTCTATTTTGAGGAACCCCAAAATTTCTAGCATTAAGTACTTTGTAAACAACTGTATAACCTAACTCCGATAGTACAGACAACATAACAGTAAGCGTTCTTCCTGAATCATGTTTTTCAAGATTTGACACATTTTTCTAAAAACAAACGCTTTAGGTTTCTTCTATAATTCGACAAATATCAAAAATAAGGTTCCTCTTGTTTCATCATCAAAAATCCTTTTTGCTTTCCACAAATTGAAAATGCTTGACATGGAAAACCTGCACAAAGAATATCAAAAATCAGGAATATCCTTTTGGATTAAGTTGCGTTATATCACACCTTGGATTTTCCCCGAAATTTAATTCATACATTTCACAAGCATGATCATCTATCTCTGAACTAAAAACGCACTTACATCCTGCATTTTCAAAACCTAATCTAAATCCACCTATGCCAGCAAAAAAGGTCAATAAACTTTAATTTTTTTATCTACCATTCTATACCTCATTCATTTATTTTCTTAAATATATTTATATTTCCAGCGTCTAAAAATCCTTTGATAGTCCACCAGCTTCTGAAAAAATAAATCTATAACTGTAAACTTAGACACCCGTTTTCCCTTCATTTTCAATACTTACACACTCTACAATTTCGAAATATCACATTCCAATACATCACATATTCTTAGCAATACGTCAGTAGTAATATTTTCGCCATTTTTTTATTTTTGTAGAATGTACTCTTTACTTACTTTGAGCTTTTTCCATAAGCTCAGTATTCTTCATTTCTATATCTATTAATTTCTTAAATAATTTTTTTATAGCTTAATTTCGACATGATTATCCTCCAGTCTTATCCATCTTAACATCACATCAGTTCTATTATAACATAATAATAGAACTTTTAGTAGTATTATCTTCTTTTTTTCTCGAACTGATTTTATAATAAAAAAATAATCGGTGCAGTCCGAAGACCACACCGACATATTCTATCTCTCAGTTTCCTTTGAAGCTTCTTTCTTCTCAATGGGTTTTGCTTTTTCTTCAGCCTTATATTTTCTCTATTGCCCCAAGTACAGATTCTTTCTTTTCTTCTTGGTTTTTCATCTGTTCCTTTGCTTTTAAAAAGCTTTAGACGATAGGATTCTAACATTAGTATGCTCCTTTTCCATTATCGTCAATGGATGTTCTTACCTGACCAAAAAAATTTTTACAAAGTCACCTTGCTTAAAAATTCTTTGGTATATCTCCCTTATCTCCATAAGCCGAAACAAATTTGTATAAGTCTTATTTCCCTCATCATCTTTTTGACTACAACCGAGAAATTAACTACTTTAAAGGCTTCTCCATTTTTGTTTTCTCTTTCAATTGTTTCAATCTCACCTACGACATTCCCAACAATGTTCACCAGATTATTATCTTCTTTTTCGATTGCTGCACTTTCTTTAATCTGTCCATTTTCTCTAAAGTTCATCAATCAAATAATCAAACTCATCATTAAGTAAGCTCATACTGTCATTATCCATATACTCCTGGTATAACTTGTCCAAGGCATCTTTATCATTGATTCCTTTTTCAAAAACTAATTAGTGCCTTTGCAAAAATCTTCGTGATTTTCGTTTGCCATTTGTTCTAGTGTCATTTCTCAATTTCTTTGTAGTTCATAATATACCTCCATAGTTTTCTACTAAAAAGCGAAAAGGAGCTTGTAATAAGCCCCTTAGCGTTCATCGTGTTCTTTTGATTTATTTTCTCTTGTTTCTGTTTGTTTTTCTTCCGACTGATATGACTTAATCTGTCCTAGGATAGATGACTTTTTCAGATACCTTTTTCTTTGCTTTCTGACCCTTGTGTGAAGATTATCCTCTACATCATAAGTAGTTTCAAAATAGTCACTATCTCTAAAGTCATTATCGTATCTATCTGGCACACCATCATTGTCCAAATCTTCTGCAAGCGGATCATAGATATTACCATCGTCATCTCTTTCAAGACCTAATGCTTTTTTAAGGTCATTATCATCAATAGATACAAACTCTCCAAAGTCTCCATATTCCATTTCTTGTTTTAGAAATTCCAATGCCTTTTCTTCACTTCCAAGGTCTTTGAGATAATCAATCTTTGTGATTGATTCTCCATTGATATATTGAGTAGCTGTAAAATCTTCTAAGCTAATTTCATATTGAATTTCATGCTTTTCATCTGGTGTAGTAGTATATGCAATTCCAATATGAGCAATGTCAGGAAATAGATTACTAAAATTTTCATAGGTATAACTATCATCTTCATATTCCCTTTTACAAAAAAATCTACAATAGCCCTCTTTACATCTTCAAGTAATGGATTAGGATTTTCTTTTTCTTCTACTTCTCCCATATCAAGTAGCTTGTTTAATTCTGCAAGTCTTAATGCTTTTTGTCTTTAGCTCATCTGCTTTTTTTCAAAAAAGGCTTTGTTAATTCTTCTTTTGCATTTTTCCAGTTGTTTCCTTTGTGCTAACGAGTTTTTTTCTTCAAGACGATTTAACCTTTTCAGGCATTTTATCAATAGAATTATCAAATCTTGTAATATTACCATCTGCACTTGTACCAAGCTCTCCTGAATGGTTTGTAGCACCTCTTAAAGTGAAAATTATGTTCATTGGTGAAAGAAAGTTATAGCTTACCTCTAAAGTCCATATTTCGGTACTGTCCTATGACCTTACTTTCATTAATTTTTATGCCTTTAATCGCTTTCTAAGAGCTTTTCTCCAGCTATCTTTTTATCTCGAATTATCTCACCATTAATCAAGATAGAAGTGAATTTATTTTCACCACTTCCTGTGGTTCGGGCATTTTCAATATCTTTTTCACTGCTTCAATTAGCTTTTCAGTCCTTGATATTTCTTCAGGATATGTCTTTTGCAACCTTATCCTCTAATCTATATCGATTGACTTATAGTTTGCTTCAAGCATTTTTAAGTTTTGTGACTTCATTATCCAAAGTCCATCTTTTCTTTTTATCTTTGGATCACCAGTAGCAAGTGCCTTAATCTCAGCATAGTTAAGACTACTTTCATCCACATCTTCTGCAACACGAACAGGAGTCTTTGAAGTCATAATCTGTGAAATAAATTTCTGCTTATTCTCTATCGTCTGCCAAAGGTAAAGCATCAAAGGTATTCTCAGTGATGTAATGATAAATATTAACCTCTTTTATTTTTCATTGCCTGGCGAACAATTCTGCCACTTCTCTGCTCAAGGTCAGCAGGTCTCCATGGCACATCCAAATCGTGCATTGCAATAAGTTTATTTTGCACATTTGTACCAGCACCCATCTTTCTGAGTAGAACCCATTAAAATACGAATTTCTCCTTTTCTTACCTTTTGCAAAGAGTTCATCTTTTTGTTTATCAGTATTGGCTTCATGGATAAAAGCAATTTCTTCCTTTGGTATTCCTAAAGTCTACAAGTTTATCTCTAATATCATCATATATATTAAAAGCTACCATCACCCTTTTGGTGTAGACATATCGGAAAAATAGAAGTTGTGTTGATTTTTTTCTTCTTTTGTCTTATCCCAAATAGAAAAATACATTTTTAACACATACATTAACCTTTGAGTTTTTCATCATCTGGAAGTAATGGATTGATTAAACGCTGATCTAATGCAAGTTTCTTACCATCATTAGTAATCTTAAGCATATTATCTTCTTCAGACTCTACGGACTTATTACGCACCTTATCAGCCCTTTTCAGTACAAGCTCTTTAGTATTTCTTTTTGATCTTCACTTGGCTCAGTTTTTAATGACTTTAAAATGAGCTTCTGGAACAGGAAGATTGAACATATCTGCAGTTTGAATATTGGCTACTTCCCTTAAACATACTCATAAGCTCAGGTAGGTTATAAAACTTAGAAAAACGAGTCTTAACTTGGTAACCTGTTCCCTCTGGAGATCATTCAAAAGCAGATTGTGTTTTTTCAAAAGTTGAAGCCCATGAGTCAAAATACTCTAGCCCATTCTTTTTCAGAGTGTTGTACTGTAAATATCTTTTGCATAGTATAAAGCTCTGTCATTGAGTTTGATACTGGAGTGCCTGTCGCAAAGACAATCCCTTTTGCCACCAGTCATTTCATTCATGTATTGGCATTTCATAAACATATCCAATGACTTAAAAGCTTCAGATTGCCCAATACCTGTAACATTTCTCATTTTTGTATAAAGATATAGGTTCTTATAGTTATGTGCTTCATCAACAATTAACTTATCTACTCCAAGCTCTTCAAAAGTAATAACATCATCCTTTTTAAAAATCATCATTTAACTTTTCTAGTCTTGTTTTCTAATTTCTTTCTAGTCTTTTTGTAGCTCTTTTACTGTAAAGTTTTGATTTCTGTCATGCTTGTACTCTTCTACATAATTGATAATCTCATCAATCTGGTCTTGAATATGCTTTTTGTTGATATTCCTTAGACATTGGAATTTTTAAACTGACTATGACCAATAATAACTGCATCATATTCACCTGTGGCAATTTTTCCTATAAATCTCTTTTCTATTCTTTTGCTCAAAGTCTTTTTATTGGCCACCATAATGTTTGCTGATGGGTATAGCTGCATAAATTCACGACCAATTTGCTCTGTAAGATGATTTGGCACTACAAATAGGACTTAATACACATTCCTAGTTTCTTTGCTTCCATAGAGCTTGCCACCATTTCAAAAGTCTTGCTGGCTCCTACAACATGAGCAAGTAAACTATTTCCACCATAAAGTATTCTTGCAATTGCATTCTTTTGATGTGGACGAAGCGAAATATCTGTACTCATTCCATCAAAGCTTAAATTTGATCCGTCATATTCACGATTACGAATAGAATTGAATTTTTTTCATTATAGGCTTTTACAAGTCTATTTCTTCTATCCTGATCATTAAATATCCAGTTCTTAAATTCTGAACTGCACCCATAATCTTGGACATAAGATTGGAGGTGCAGTTTTTGTGAGTAAATTAACAAGAGAAGATAAAATTAAAATATATGAAAGAAGAAAGAGAGGTGAAACTATTTCTTCTTTAGCTAAAAATTTTTAATATTCGTGAGTCTAATATTAAATATTTAGTTGATTTAATTAAAAAACATGGATACGATATTTTTAAGAAAAGATAAAAATAGAGTATATTCTAAAGATTTTAAATTACAAATAATCAATAGAATTTTAATTAATCATGAATCTATTAATTCTGTTGCTATTGATATTGAATTGACATTTTCTGGATTCTACATAATTGGCTTTCAAAAATTTAAAGAAAATGAGTATAATGTTGTAGAAAAGAAAAAAGGAAGGAAACCTAAATCTATGACTAAACCTAAGAAAAATGATAAAAACATTATCTGAAAAAGAAAAATTAAACAATTGGAAGATGAAATACTTTATCTAAAAGCTGAGAATGAATACTTAAAAATTGAGAGACTCTAGTTCAGGAAAGGGAGCTAAAAGAGAAGAAAAAGTAAGAGTAATAGCCGAACTTAGAGCTAAATATCCTTTCAAAATGCTATTAAAGATTGCTGGAATATCAAGATCAGTATATTATTACTATATTGATAAAAAGATATTGATGAAAAGAATAAAGATATTATTGAAAAATCAAAGAAATCTACTATGCAGAATAAAGGAAGATATGGTTATCGCAGAGTAACATTAGAACTAAAAATCAAGGTTTAAATATTAATCATAAAAAGTACAAAGACTTATGAAGAAACTTAATTTACAAAAGTATTATCCGTAAAAAGAGAAAATATTCTTCATACAAAGGTCAAGTAGGTAAAAATAGCTGATGACCACATCAAGAGAAATTTTGAAGCAACAGCTCCAAATCAAAAATGGTTTACAGATGTAACAGAATTCAATTTAAGAGGAGAAAAGCTATACTTATCTCCAATATTAGACGCTTATGGAAGATATATAGTTTCATATGATGTTTCATGAAGTCCTAACTTAGAGCAGATAAATCATATGTTAAATTTAACATTTAAAGAAAATGAAAAACTATGAAAATTTGATATTTCACTAGCGATCAAGGATAGCAGTATCAGCATAAATCATACCAAGCAAGATTGAAAGAAAAAGATAACTCAAAGTATGTCAAGAAAAGAAAATAGTTTAGATAATGGATTAATGAAATGTTTCTTTGGTCTATTAAAATCAGAAATGTTTTATGAACAAGAAGAAAAGTACAAGACATTAGAAGAGTTGAAGGAAGCAATAGAAGATTATATATATTATTACAATAACGAAAGAATAAAGGAAAAATTAAAAGGATTAACTCCTGCTTCTTACAGAAGTCAATCCTTATTAGTAAGTTAAATTAATTTGTCCAACTTTTTGGGGTCAGTATAATTAAAATCAGGACTTTTTATTTTATTAGATTTTTATTTCTTCTTTCCTCTTAAAAATTCCAAAGATTACTCCTGAAACCACAGCTCCTATTATGCAATAGAAACTACAAAGAATATAGCTGAGTGTACACTTGGCATTGCAGGAATAACAAATATTCCACCATGAGGAGCAGGAGCAGATACACCCCAGAATTGAGTTAATCCACCTGCTATTGCAGCACCAATAACACAAGAACCTATAACTTTTAATGGTTCTTTAGCAGCAAAAGGAATTGCTCCTTCTGTTATGAAAGATAAACCTAAAATAAAGTTTGAAATTTTTGATTGTTGTTCTTTTTCATCAAATCTATCTTTAAATAGTGTCATAGCTAAAGCTATTGCTAGTGGTGGAACCATTCCTCCAGCCATAACAGCTGCCATAAATGCACCATTTTCCTGTATCAGTAAATACTCCTATTGAGAAAAGCATAAGCTGCTTTTATTGATAGGATCCTCCCATATCAACACTCATCATTCCACCAAGTATAGCTCCTAATAGAACAGCATTAGCAGTTCCCATATTATTTAACCAATTAGCAACTATAACATTTATTTTTGTAAATACAGGTCCTATTATGAAGTACATCAATATACCAGTTATTAGTAAACTGAATATTGGATATATTACCATTGATTTCATACCATCAAATTGTTTTGACATATTCTTTGTCATTTTTCTTTAAGAAAGATAACTGAGTATCCAGCAATGAACCCTCCAATAAGTCCTCCTAAGAATCCAGCTCCTTGGCTTGCCATATATCCTGCAACAGCCCCTGGCATAAATCCTGGTTTATCAGCAATACTCATAGCAATAAATCCAGCAAGAACAGGTATTAGGAAATGGAAGGCTCCTCCACCAACACCATATAGTAATTTAAATAATTCATTTTGTCCCATAAATCTTTCAACTATAAATGAAAGGGCAAGTAAAAATTCCTCCACCAATTACGAATGGAAGCATATTAGAAACTCCACTCATAATACTTTTATAGATAATTCTTCCTATTGAATCATTTGCTTGAGAATCCTCTTCAGTGTTATCACTAGCTTCTGCTTTAAATACAGGAGCTTCATTATTTAAAAACTTTTTTTAATTAAAGCTTCAGCATTCTTTATTGCATCTGCTGTACTTGTAACTATTACTTTTCTATCATTGAAACGAGCAGTTTCAACTTTTTTTATCTGCTGCAACTATTATTCCAACAGCATCATTTATATCATTTGCAGTTAGGTTATTTTTTTAATTCCATCTGCACCATTAGTTTCAACTTTAACATCTACTCCTAATTTTTCTCCAGCTTCTTTCAATGCTGCTTCAGCCATATATGTATGTGCAATTCCTGTTGGACAAGCAGTTACTGCAAGAATTCTCTTTTTGTTTGTAACTTGTGTTTCTTTAACTTCTTCTTTAGGACTTTCTTGTGGTTTTTCTGAATATTTATCAACTAAAGCATAAACTTCATCAGGACTTCCACAAGTTAATAATCCTTTTGTAAAAATCATCATTTAATAACATCTTTGATAATTTTTGCAAGTGTTTCTATATGTAAATCATGAGCTCCTTCAGAAGCGGCTATCATAAAGAATATATGAACAGGTTCTCCATCTAGTGCATCATAATCAACACCTTTATTAGATCTTGCAAATAGAAACTGAAGGACTATTTACAACAGAAGTTTTAGCATGAGGCATTGCTATTCCTTCACCTAAACCTGTTGAACTTCTTTCTTCTCTTTTTAAAAATTAAATCTTTAAATACATCAGCATCTGAAACTATATTTTTTTCTTTTTAATCTTGCTATCATTTCATCAATAGCTTCCATCTTTGTATTTGCTTTTTAAATCCATTATCATTAAATCTTTTTAGTAAATCTTTAATTTCCATAATGCTCCCTTTTCAATAACTAATTTTTTTAGATATTTCTTCAATAAATTCTAACTCACCAATATCTTCTGAAAAAAACTTGTTGCTGTTCCACAAGCCACTGCAAATCTAAATGCTTTTTCTACATCATTTTCTTTTTAGCATATAATTTACAAAACCTGCTACAACAGAATCTCCAGCTCCCACAGTATTAACAACACTTTTCCTTTGCCTTGAATGGTTGAGCGAAAAAGTGAAAAAAATCTTTAGCTATGTATAATGCTCCCTCACCACCAAGAGATATAATAACATTTTTCTGCCATACCAACTAAGTTAGTTCTAACATAGTCTATAATTTCTTTATTATCTTTAAACTCTCTTTTAGCATATTCTTTTAATTCATCTTTATTAGGTTTTATTAAAAATGGTTTGTATTTTTAAAGACTTTTTAAAAAGTTTCTCCACTGCTATCGAGAGTAAATTTTACTGAATTTTCATTTAAAATTTCTATTATATTTATATAGAAATCATTTCCCAAATTGCTAGGTACTGAACCTGATAAAGATTACAAAAATCATCACTTTTAATTTTTTTCTGATTTTATCTAAAAAAACTCTTCTTTTTCTTTTTTTCTGAAATCTTTGGACCTGGACAATTAATTTCAGTTTCTTCTTCTGTTTTTTTAATTTTTACATTTATTCTAGTATTTTCTTCAACTCTTTACAAAAATCTGAAGGTATATTTAATTTTTTTAAGATTTTTTTCTCAATAAATGCTCCTGTGAAGCCTCCTAAAAAAACCTAGATTTACACATTCTGTCCCTACATTTTTTTAAGAGTTTAGATACCATTATCCCTTTTCCACCAGCAAAAAAATTATCTTCATAGGCTCTATTAGTTTCACCTATTTGAAAATCTTTTCACTCTGACTATAAAAATCAATGGAGGGGTTTTAAAGTTACTGAATATATCATTCGTTCACCTTCCTTTTCATTAATAAAAGATGTAAATATCTTACTGCTGTGACGTCCATTATTGTTGAAAAGAGCCTTTGTGGAGCTCTTGAAACACTAATGGACTAGCAAGTCAGTTCTATACATTTATTATTTTTAGTATTTTTTTAATTATGTCTTTATTTATTTCTTTTTTTATCTGTTATTATTGTTGCTTCTTCAAGTTTAGCTACGTTTGCAAAAATAGATCATATCAAACTTTGTACTATCTGCTAAAAATAAAAAGCCTTTATTTGAATTTTTCTATAGCCTGTTTTTTTTTATCAATGCTTCTTCAACATCATGAGTAGAATATCCATTTTCATTTATTCCATTTATTCCAATAAAAGCCTTTATCAAATCTAAATTCTGATAAATCTCTTAAAGCTTTTACCCCAACAATGGCTAAGGTACTCTTTTTTTATTCTTCCACCAATTAAGTAAGTTTCTATATCATTAGCTATAAGTCTTTCTAAATGTATTATCCCATTAGTTACAACCTTTATATCTTTCCCTTTTATATAGTCAATAATTTCATAGGTTGTTGTTCCCTGCATCTAAATAGATATAGTCACCATCTGATATAAACTGTGCTGCCACTTGAGCAATTTTCTTTTTACTGTCTTTGTTAGTGTTCTTTTTCTTTGATTTCTATTTCTTTTCTAGCAACTTTTCTTAAAAACAGCACCACCTCTTACTCTTTTAATTTTATTTTTCCTTTTTCAAGATAAGCTAAGTCCCTTCTTAATGTTGCCTCACTGATTTTTTTAAATCTTTGATAATTTTTTTGAATTTTTCTATACTGCCTTGTGTTTCTATAAGTTTTAAAAATAAGTGAAATTCTGTCTTCAAATAACATATCTTTTCCTTTTTATAACTTGATTATTTTTTTGTTATCTTATTATACAATCATTTTCAATCTTTTTCAATCATAATCACTCATAATTTTTTTGACTTATTTTTGTAAAATTTTTTTACCATTTTTTTGTTAAAAATTTTAAAAAAATTTATTTTTTTGGTAACATTTGTTACCGATATATTTTATTTAATCACATATAATTATGTTGTAATAGATTTGATTTACCCCTCTCCGGTTGATTAAGGTGATTTTTAAAAATCACCAATCAACCTCTCATTTATTACTCAAAAAAAGAGAAGTCATTAGAAAATTCTAATGGTTTCTCTTTATTTAGTTATGTTTAAATTCTTCAAAAATTTCAATACTTTTTCCATCAATTGTTTTTTTATTTCTTTTCAATTCTTCTGCAGATAAGTTTTCTAGAAAAATACAATATTCATTTGGATATCCTCCAACAAACTCCATCTTAGGCATTTGTGATTTGCTTTGGAATTTTTTTATCCATAAACATAATTTATTATTGCCCCAAAAACCTTTGTTAATTTTTAAAACTTCACCTTTATATATAACATCTATATCTTTCATATAATCACCAATAGTTTATTTGATCATAAAAAGCCTTCCACCAAAAAGATGAAAGGCTTTTATAAATATTTATTATTCAGCTTCAACTATAATTTCTTCAGCTGATTCAGTAGCAGATTTTTTTCAGCTATTAAATCTTCTATATGTTCTTTTCATTTCAGTTAGACCTTCAATATCTAATCCTTCAAGATTTGAACAAGAAGAAGTTTTTTTATATTGATTCCTTGTTTTCTTAAGAAGTCATCAACTTTAGCTTGATTTTTTTTATATAAGTAAAAAGCTACTGCTGCTACTCCAACTCCAACTGCTGCACCTACTAAATGATCTTTTTGTTATTGTGTTTCCAAACATTTTTTTAAACCTCCTAAATTTTCTTTAAATTATATTATTAACAAAATAAGTGAAATTTCACTTTTTAATTTTTTTACTTAAAGTTACATATTTTTTTCATTAAATTGACAGTAGTCACTGTGTTTTTGAAAAAAATATTTGATGAATAAAAGTCTGAAAAAAATTTTTCTATAGTATTATCATCTACAATAGTTGCTGTATATTGATAACCTTTTTCAGTTTTTTTACTCTAAAGACTTTTTATAAGTTTTGTCATTTTATGTGACACTGTTAAGTGTCTACCGAAAGGTAGTTAGCCACATAATAAGGACTGTACTCAATTTTTGTTCTGTGAAGAATGATTTTTAAAAAGATATAGAGCTGGTAAAAATTTCTATATCAAACATTCCTCTTTTTCTTAACTTCACCATAAGCATGCTCAAATACTGACCCTGCAGTTAATCCCATAGAGAACACATTCATTGAACTTTGTAAAGTTTGTATCATTCTTATTGATTACTCCATTTAAATAAGAAACCATTATAGATGCTAAAGCATACATAGATAGTGGAGAAATTGATTTATAAACACTTTTCTTCAACTAATTTTTACAGGTAGTAAAACCATTTTCTATTGAAAAAAAGAAATAGCTACTCTATATATAATTTCTTGTAAAAAAATATTTCACTTGGTGAAAAAAATTTAATGTTACAGTTTTTAGTCTTGAATTATATCTCATTTCTAAAAAAATTTTCAAATTATTCTTTATATTTGAATAAAAAGTTTTAGTATCTTTTACAGGAGCAGATAACTTTTAATCTAACTCTATTTGGTAAAAATATGCACTATCGTAATAGTTAACTTTTTTTCATTTTAGCCCCTTCCTAGTTAGTCTTTATATCATATTTTTAGCAGTTTTAATGAATTCAAAACAACTAAAAATAGTCGTCGAATTATGTAAAACTGACGCATAAATTGGTGCTAATATTCCTGTTGCTCCTAGTACTAAAAGCAAAAAGTGTTAAGTCCAATTACCATAGCAAAAGTTTTCTTTTTATAGTCTTAACTGTACTCTTAGATAGTCCAATTACTCCTGGAACTAAAAAGAGGGTTATCTTGTGTAATAGTTATATCTGCTGCCTCCATTGCAACATCAGTTCTTGTACTTCCTAATGCAACTCCAACATTTGCATATGATAGAGCAGGGGCATCATTTACTCCATCACCTATCATAATTACATTAGAACCTTTTGATTGGAATTTTAAGATATTTTTTTGCCTTATCTTCAGGAAGTAATTCAGATTCATATCTGTCTATTGACATTCTTGAAGCAATAGTTTCTGCTTGTTGTCTTAAATCTCCTGTCAATAAAACTATATCGTCAACTCCATAATTTCTAAGTCTGTTTATAGCTTTTTTTAATATTTTCTCTAGGTGGATCAGAAACTCCAATAAGACCTATAATTTTATCGTCTTGTGCTATATAAAGTCCTATTTCTCCTCTTGAAATAATACCTCTTTCAGCATCTATTGCTGCTGTCAGATTAACATTATTTTTCAAGCATGTATTTCTTACTTCCTACTCTTATAACCTTAGCTTCTTTTCCTTTACCTACCTTTTGTTTCAACTCCACGACTTACAACAGTTTTTTTATCTTACTATGTTTAGGAATTTCTATTCCTCTGTCTTTAATTTCTGTCATTATTGCAGTCGCAAGTGGGATGTGAAGATTGCTCTTCAGCTGCTCCAGCAAGTCCTATCATTTCATTTTCAGACATATCATTATCAAAAAAACTTCTATACTTTGTACCTTTGGTTTCCCTTCAGTAATAGTTCCTGTCTTATCAAATATTACAGTTTCAGCCTTTGATAACTCTTCTATAAAAGTTACTTCCTTTTACTAATATACCATTCTTAGCAGCTGTATTTATTGCAGCTGAGAAAGCAACTGCTGTTGATAATCTAATTCCACAAGAATAATCAATAACAAGCATACTCATAGCCTTAGTAATACTTTCTTGTACTTGCATAAACTATTCCTGCTAAAATAAAGTTCAATGGAATTAATTGTGCTGAGAAAGTATCAGCATAATTTTGTATATCAGCCTTGTTGAAGTTTGCATCTTCAACAAGTTTTATAATTCTTGAAACAGTTCTGTCATCTCCAACTTTTTCTGCTAGTATACTTATATTTCCATTTTTTTAACTATAGTTCCTGCATAGACAGTTTCACCTTCAGCCTTCTTCAATGGCATATATTCACCTGTTATTGAAGATTGGTCTATCAATGCTTCACCTTTTTATTATCTTACCGTCAACACTGATTTTTTTCTCCAGTTTGAACTACTATAATATCATCTTTTTGGATTTCTTCTATTGGAACTCTTTTTTTACATTATCTTCAGAAATTTCTTTCCAAACATAACTTTCTCCAACACTTAACATGTCTTTGATAGCTCCACGAGTTTTTTTCCATAGTATAAACTGTTAAAAGTTCTGATACTTCTTCTAAGAACATTATAGTTAGTGCTGCACTTTCTTTTCCAAGAAGAATACTACTTATTATCGCACTTGAACTTAAAGTATCTGCATTAGGTCTTTTTGTTTTTTTAACAAGAGAATTAATACCATTTTTTTCAATACAGGCATAGCAAGTGCTAAAGTAGATAGAGTATTGTAATTTAAAAAAATCTTCTAATTCCTGTTGTTACAACTTCTTGTTTTGATTTAAAGAATAGATTATATCCTAAAAAGTCCAGCAGTTGTAATAATTTTCTTTATAATTTCTCCAGGAGTTTCTTCTTGTAATTTTCTTTCAATTACATACTTAGATGATTTTTTTCAATTTTTTTCATTTTTTTACATATTTCAAATATATGTGAGTTAAGTGTATTTTTGTATTAAGTTTATTAAATTTTGCTCACTTAAAGAAACATCTTCAAAAATATATAAGGATAGTACCTGTTATTAAACTTATCTCTACACTTTCTATATATCTTACTTGCACTAATTGTTTTTTTCAATTTCAGTTTTCAAAAGAAGCTCCAATATATTTAAAAAGCCTTACTTTTTTTATACGAATTCTTCCTCTTATTCTGTGTACTAATCTCACAAGCGAGTAAATTATCATTTTTTTCATTGATTATTTTTCTCCCTTCTAATTCTCCCTTTAACATTTCATAAAAATCTTTTTGACATTTTTCAACTTCATCAACAGACATACCATGATAAACATCTTCATTATCGACTATGATTTTTCCAAATCTTGTTTAGCCAGTTAACTATATCTTGCTCTTTTCAATTTTTGTTTTATCATATTCTATTAATATTTTACTTGTTAAATAAGAATATTCAATAGATTTTATTCCCATTTTTAATTTTTATTATAGCACTTATATAATGTTCATGCTTTTTCATTTCTTCAGGAAATTTATCAAGTGAAGGTATAAGCAGTCTTATTCTTCCAGGAATACTATGAACAACTTTTTACCTTGTTAAACATTAAATAAGTTTTCTTTAATATATCTTTTAAACATTCAGACCTCCCTTACTATGATTTTTTTGATAGAAGTCTATATGACCACCAAATCAATGTTGCTCCACCTGGTAAAAATCATATCAGCCTTAAACTTTCTTTTAATCCATATATTAAAAAGACCTGTTCCCAATAAAGTCTTTGTATCGAACAAACCTTTTTGTTTTATTATATATAGTAATATCTGCTATTTGAGCCACAGTCTTAAATAAAGTTTTAGCTTTAGCTTCTCTTCCTTTTTAAAAAGTTCTTCATCTAAATTTAATAATTTAAGAATTATTCCCTACCATAAATTGAGTATCAATTTCTTTATCATCAAATTCAACTGTTAAACTTCCAAGACTTTCAACTACTTTTAAAAATTCTTGATAATTTCTATCTTTTTTTCAGATTTTCTTTTTAAGTTCTGCAATCTCAACTTTATTATTTTTTTAACTTTTTCTATTTCCATTCTAAGTCTATTTTTTTAGTAGCACTTTTTTACTTCAAAAAAACACCATAAAAAAATTAGGTAATAACATGTTGTTTCTTTCATAAAACCTCCTCTCTAAAAAAATATTTTTTTATTTTCAAAATATCTAATATTTTATATATAATTTTTGAATAATTTTTATTAATTTGATTATATCTTATTAATTAAATTTTATGCAAGTATAATATCTAAATTTTTATTTCTAATATTTTCAAGGCTTTGTATTTTCAGTATTTATAATAAAGTGTAAAATTATATGTTTTTTTATAAAAAAATGGTGCAAAAGTGGAGCAGAAAAAAAGTGGCTGTTTTCAAATTAACAAAAAGTAAAAAAATAGTTTGTTACTGAGTAAATTTCTTAACGATAAAATTTTTCATTCGTAACTCACTTATTTTTTTACTTTAGGTTTGAAATTTTTAATTTTTGCAACAGCCCTCTTGATTTTTCATAATTATTTAATTTTAATATTCCTGATACTTTTTCCCAAATTTCTTCTTTTTGATGTTTCATCTATTTCTTCTGGTGCATCTTCTGGAATATAAAATTTTCTTTTTCATCATATGTCCAATAAGGTGCAGTCAAATCAGATAATTTTTCATATTCAGGATCATGAAATATTGTCATTTCAATCATCTGCTTATTTTATAATAAGCTCTCATTAACTGAGTACCTTTTACTATTATAAATTCCTAATTATATTTAATTCATTATGAAAATATTTTTAGACAAGACATTGAACATAATAAATAATTTTTCTTGATCTCTTGATGCTCTAAGGCTTTTTGTATTTTTATATATGATTCAATTTTGATATTATAAAATTTTCTTTTTGGATTAACTGACTATATTCTTCTTGAGAAATGAAAGCTGTTTTATTTTGTACAATAAATCTTAAATCACTTATTATTAATGTTTTTGATAAATCTAAACCTTGTGTTTTTTTCTTTATTTGTAAAAAAATAGCATACTGATGTTTTTATATTATGTCTTACTGGTATTGCAAAAATAAAAAGTACCGTATTTTAATAGACACACTGTAGCATATGGTCTATTATTTTTCTTTTCTATCTCATCGCAATTTTTATAAAGTTCAAAAATTCATCAGTTAAAAAAACAAAAATTTCACTTCTTAACCTCCAACTATTAAAAAAAGCCCTAATAAAAACATAGGACTTTTTAAATCTTCTTATCTAGTATGATTATCCTGATCGCTACTATACGAACACATCTTCTTGATTGACATTTCTTTTTGATTATCCTGATTGATGTCATACAATCATCATCTTCTGTATAACTTATACTATATTTTTTTATATTTTGTCAATATATTCTTATATCTTTTTATATCCTATTATATATTTTATATATATCTTTGTATGTTCTGAATATGAAAAAAAGTTATTATATAAAAATAAATTTCAATTTTAATCTAAAAACCCTTATTATTTATCAGTGTTTTTTTGAATCAAAATCCTAACCTATTCTTATATACCCTTAGTGTTTTAAACTTTAAATTTCACTATATAGAGAGCTATTTTTATAAAAATCTTATTTTCGTTTTTCTTTCACTTCCTTATCCAGTATATAGAATATTTTATCCTTTAGTACCAGTATATAACTAAAAATTTAATTAATTTTTATGCAAGTATTTTTCATCAAAAGGAAGGTAATAACATATAGGATTTCCTGAACTATTATTTTTTTAGTTCTCAAATTTCTCTCAATGGAAACTTGTAACTTCCATCTTTACTAATAATTTTTTTGAAATGGGGAATTAAAAATTCTCCTATCTCCCATATTATTCTTGCAAATAAAATACCTTCTATCTGAACCTCCCACGACTGACACCCTACGAGTGCTAGAGTTGCGGGGTTCCAAAAATCTTTAAAAATCTTTAAAAATTTTCTAAGAGTTTGATAGCTTTTACACTACCCTTATTCTTTTTAGGTGTGTTCAGCTCACCTCTATTGTATAGGACGCTTAAGTCCGCAACTTTACTTTTTCTTAGAATATTTAATGCTCCATTACAATCTGCATTTATTAGTTTCCCTGTACTTGTTTGATATAGTCCTCTCTTTATTCTTTTTCCACTGAATATATATTCTTGTAGATTTTTCTTTATCATATATTGAATTTCATCTCCATCAAAGAAACTTGCTTTTTGATGTATAACTCTCTTCTTGTAGTTTAAATTCTATTCCATATAGTTTACATAGATATATTAATTTATCTCTTAATTTTTCCATATGGTATATTTACAAAGTTCTGATTATTTATACCTCCAATATTTGATTTCCTTTGAAAATCTTCATTATATCCTAGAACTAGTTTTCCTATATCATTATTAAGACAATAATTTACAATTATTCTTGCTGCTTTTGAAAGGTAATCATTTATATGATTATTTCTCTTTCTAGTTATTCTCTTTTTGTCTTAATGTTGTCGTGACTCAATCTTTTGCTTATCTTTTATACTTTGTAATTTTGCATTTATCTTATTATAGTATTGATTAATAGATTTTTAATTTTTCTACCATCTATTATGAATGAAGCTCCAGCATTTGTAACACAAGTGCAAAGATTATCTATACCTAAATCAATTCCTAGTACATTATTTTTCATTTAACTCCCTTTGAATTTCTTTTTACTTCATAAGTATATTGAATTTCAAAAGTACCTAGAATGTTGTTTTGGTATTATTCTAATTTCTTTTATCTTCTTGTCTTTTTAATACTGATGGTAGCTTAACTTTAACTTCCTGATGAGTTTTCTTAAAAAGAATTTGAATAAGGAACTATCAGCATATCATCTTTTAATCTAACAAAACCTATAACAAGAGTTGTAAAACCATCTTTATCAAGATAATTAGGTAGTTTTATTTTACTGTTATATTGACCATTCTTAGCAAGTTTTAAAAGTGCAAAGAATGATTTAAAACTTTCATCTACTTCTTTTTAAAAATTTGTTGAGCCATATTAGAATTTAACTTCTTGTAATTCTCACTATTTTTAAGCATTTTATGGCACAAATATTTTTAAATTTCTAAACTCTTTTTGCTAAGATGTTTTACTTGTTGTTTTAATGTTAAATACATATATAATCACCTCCTTTTCATCAGAGATATTATACCATATATTCTACATTTTATCCATTAAAAAAAGTAATGTTTTTATTTATTTTTAAACATTTTTAAAAGTTTTTAAAACTCCACAACAGTGGGAAGTGTCGTTCATACAAGGACGCTACGCCTTGTACAGTTCTCAAAGACTTTATATCTTATGAACTTCTTGTTATCTCTAACAAGCACAGACTATATCTTATCCATAGTGTATCTCAACACCTTAGGCGAAACCACTTCCAATACCAATCGCTTGTATTGTACTCCCCTCACGAGGGATAGTCGTTGAACTTTCCTTTTCAGGCTTAGCTGCTGATTGTCTATTACCTTAATGTTTAGGATTTAACCTTGCATCATCTAGTATATTTTTTTCTGCTTTCGCCACCATCACACTTATACCATATTCTTACTTAGGTATTATGTTGTGGTTATACTAGCTTTAAGAGTTCCCAGCAATTCAGTTTCTTTGTTGCACGGTTTTGCTCCGTGTCTACATACAAGTTTCCCTATATGCTTACTAAAATCTTCGTGCAATTCATACCCTACGAGTACATAGTCTCATGACTAACACCCTACGAGTGCTAGAGTCACGAGTGTTCTTGCACTATTTAATAAATATAATTTTGAAATGGATTTATAATTTCATTTTTTTGTAGGATAAGAATGTTGAAAAATCTTTAACTCCATCATAATCTCTAAGTGCTGAAGAGCCTATAAAATTTTCTGTATAAGCATTATTATTTTGTTTGATTTCATTTTCATATTTTTTTTATAGAATGATTGAGGACTATTTTTATATAAGTTATAATCTTCTTCATCTATTTTATAATATCTATAATAGCTAGCAATCCAAGAAACAAAAACATGCATCATATAAATTTTTAGTTTTTCACAATAACCAATTTCAAAATAATTATCTTTATCTACAATTTTATTTTTAAGTGTTATTTTTTTCAATTTCTAACATAATTTAATCACCTAGCATTTTTATTTAATTATAACATATTTATAAAAAGCAACTCATTCTTTACTTATTATTTTTTTAACAAGTAAATATGAATTGCTTATTTTCTTCCAATTTGGAAAAAAACATTAGAAAATTTAAAAATAAACCATTATTAATTTTAAATTCTAATCTAGTAAAACTGCTTTTATTATAATATTTTTGTGTAAAAATCAATTTTTTATTTTTATATACCATTATTAAAGGTATTTACAAAAATATTTTTTATATGTTATATTATTTATATAAGAGAATTAAGTTAAAAAATTAACTCAAAATATAAAAAAATATATTGTTTTAATGTTATTTTTGTTATAAAAATAGTACTGATACATTCAATCATTAATAATAATTTAACAAAATATTTTTATATAATTATCGACCAAAAATATATATAAATAAAAAGGAGGAGAGAGATGAGATTTATTTTAAATTTTGAATTAGATACTGTGATAATTCCAGTTGAAATTAGAAGAACTTTAATCAGTTTCTTTAAAAAAATCTTTAACAGAAGCACATAATTCAAAAATATTATTCAGAATTTTTTACAGGAACTCAAATAAAGGATTATTCATTTTCTGTAATTTTCCCTTTGGATAAATATTTTGGAGAAGAAATTTATTTAAAAACCTGAAATGAAAGTTATAGTATCTTGTTCTGAAAAATAATATAGGTTTCTTATTAGTGAATGTATTTCTATCTCAAAGAAATAAAAATTTCCTTTACCTAAGAATACCCATATGATTTTAAAGGATGTTAGGATAGTCGAAGAAAAACTCTTAGAGGAGAGGAGGCTATTTTTCAGACTACAATAGGAGGAGGAATTGTAGTAAGAGATCATAATAAAGATAAAGATATCTACTATTCAGTTGGTGATGAAAAATTTGAAGTAGTGCTAAATTGGCTTATGAAGGAAAGATTTAAAAGATTAGGATACCCTGAAGATATTTTTAAAAGATTTTTAGTTGTAAATTGCTACAAGGTCGAAAAATAATTGTTAAACATTTTGACCTAAAATTCCCTATAACAACTGGAAGATTTAAAAATAAAAAGCCCCTAAAATTTTATTAGAAGAAATCTATAGAACAGGTATGGGTAGTCGTTTATCTCAAGGTTTTGGACTTTTAGAATATTTAGGGTGGTGAGATTAAAGATGAAGTATGATGTTGATAAAAAAATGAATAGGGCTTTGATACTGCAATATCTGCTTCAGATTGGAAATATTCAGCAGCTATTACAGGATTGATTTATTACTTTAAAGAATTAGAAAAAATATGAAATAAAAAATTTAACTATTGATGAAATTACTGATAGTTTTTATTGTACAACAAGGAAGATATTACTGAAAGATAACTACTTAGATTTTATTGAAAGATTTTTATCCAGAAGATACCTTAGTACATAAAAAAACTTGAAAAATCAATTAAAATACACAAAAGAATTTACACCAGAAATTATAAAAAGCATCAAAGAAAAATATGTCAGCAAACACAGTTTCAAAAAGTTTTTCAAAAATAAAGTTTGATGGAACAAATAAAGAAGAAGCATTAAAAATTACTTGAAGAAAATAGACATTTAATTATAAAAAGAAACTTTTAGAAATAAAAAGATTTATATGATAATTATTGTCAAACAAGTAGACTCTTAGAAAAAGGAGATAATAGCCCTTGTAGACTTAAAGGTTATTATTTTTGATCCTAATAGGAAGTCTAAAACAACAGGTTATAATTTCACTTCTACTAGTGTTGATTATTTTGATGATGAGGTCTTTGATTTTTATTCCTTTTTGCTTTCACAGGAAATTCTTTTGAAACTATATTTTTTTAAATGATAACTTAGATTTAGAAATACTAGAAAATATGAATTATAAATTAAGAGAATATTTTTCTGAGGAAAAAGGAAAGAGAAAAATGAAGAAATAAAAATTTAAGCAAGAAAAAGCAATTAAAGAGAAAAAGAAATGAAGAAATAGAAGAAATTGTAACTTCTATACCCTTAAAAAATTTTCTTAAATATCTTAAGAGTGACTATATCAAATATGGAATGGAAATAATCTATAAAAATAGAGATAAAGAGTATTTTGAAACTTGGTATCTAAGAAATGAAAGTATAGAAGTATTAAAAAGCAGTTGAAGATTTTTCAAAATTAGATATTAGAATAAAAATTACTGATAAGTACTATTTTTAATCTTCTTGATGAGATATTTTCAGCTATTTTAAATCTAAGTTTATTAACAAATAGTATTATGTATTTATTAAAAAGATAGAAAAAATTTTATAAAAACCAGATACTTCCAAGGAAAACTTATCGAAATTTTTTTAAATATAACTATGCTATTGAACAATTAATTAAAGTAAATCAAATAATAAGAAACGGAGGAAAAGAAATGGATAAAAACTTAAAAGGCTTCTATAAAAACTTGTGCAAGCGAAGTTGTAAGAAAAATTTATAAAAGATAATTCTTTAAATAAATTAGCATCATATAGACAAAAACTTTTTAAGTTCTGTTGTTTGCTAAAAATCATAAAAAGAATTTTTAGATGTCTTAACACAATTGTCAGTATATTCAGGAGTATATTTTTAGTTTTTCTTTTGATTATATAGAAAATCCAACTCAAAATGAAGATATAATACACTATTTCATTTTTAGAATTAGATCAAAATAGATTAAAAAAATAAAGAAAAATGAGGATAAAGAATAGGGAGGAGAAAAATGAAAAAGAACGCATTAACAATTACAGTCGTGGCAAATCATGACATCAAATTATTCGGAAGGATTAGGAAATATTTCAAGTGTTCAAAAGATTTATAGAGATAGAAATGTATATGCTATCCGTAGTCGTGAAAGTTTAAAAACGCAATCATGGTACAAAGTGGAATGTATAAAGACCTAGAAACTGAAGCCAATGGTGCTACTCAAAAAGGTTGATGAAAAATTTAAATGCGACTAATTGTCGTGCTTTTTAGAAGGTGGATACATGAATACAAAAGAAAGTACTTATGTAAGAAATAGCTCTTTCTATCTAACAGATGCAATTTCAACAGAAAGTTTTATAAATGAAACTCGTTTTCATAATAACCTATATTTAGCAACTAATTACGCGAATGCTAATAATTTAAATGTTCAAAAAGATGCAGGTAAAAGTTGGTCTAATGCCTTATCAATATGAATATGAAAAATCATTAAAAGTATATAGTTTAACAATAGATTTAGAAAAAGTAGGAAAAGACCCTAACTTCCCTGATAAAGAAGCAGATAACAAAGAAAAATTTGAAAGAGTAAAAATCTATTCTAGAAGCTATAGAAAACTTAAGTTTAGTAGTTAAAGGAAATTTAGATAATGCTGAACCTGTTTTTGCTATTGGAGGTTTATCTTTAAGAAAAACTCACTATTTTGAAAAATGTAGTTAGAGTTGAACAAGAAGCATTAGTTTTAGGAGAAGCTTTTAAAAAGAAAAGAAAGAAGATGGCTTTAATTGTGCTTTTATTAAAAGGAGATATTTTTACAAATGAAGCTGAAATAGTAAAAAGAATTACAACCAGTATCTATGAGAGAATTTTTTTAAATCTTTAATTGAAGATGTAAAAAAATTATTATGGAGCTATAGGAGGCATATTATGGAAGCCTTAAGAATTATCTTAAAACAAAGTTCAGCAAACTATAGAAAAGCAGGAACAGTGGATAATAAAATGACTTATCCTTTACCTATACCATCAACAATAATAGGTGCATTACACAATATATGTGGATATACAGAATATCATTCTATGGATATAAGTATACAAGGAAAAATTTACTTCTCTATCAAGAAAGGTCTATACTGATTATTGTTTTTAAACTCAGCTTTAGATGATAGAGGAAATTTAATAAAAGTAGTAGATCCTAATGCATTCTCAGGAGTATTTGTAAAAGTTGCTTCAGCTAAAAAAAGTCAAGGAAATAGTTTTAAAGATAGAATCACTATTCAAGTTCATAACGAAGAACTATTACAAGAATATTGTAATTTAAAAGAAAAAAAGTAAAAGAAATTGAAGAACTAAAAAAATAGTGAATATAAAAAGAAATTAGAAGAATTTAAAAGTTTTAAAAAAAGGGAAATAGCTGATAAAAAGAAAAAGAAGATAAAAAATCAGAAGTGTTTAAACAACTTTCTGAAGAAGAAAAAAGAAAAATAAAACTTGAAGAAGAAAAAAATATAAAGAAGATTTTAAAAATTTGAATATGAAAAATTACACTAAACCTTATAGTCATTTTCAAAATCTTGTTACTTCTTTAAAAAGCTATGAAATTTTTAAATGATATTTTCCTAATTTTACATATAAAAATCTGATGAAGAAATTTTAAAAAGACATAGAAAATAACATTTTTCAATTTACAGTCTCTAGGAAGAAGTGAAGACTTTGTTGAAGTTATTGAATGCAAAATGGTTGAATTACAAGAAGTAGAAGATATTATTGAAAGTAATTTTTTTCCATGTATATAAATGCAAAAAGATTTTTATGAAGAAAAAGATTTTTACAGAAACTGTTGATGGAGATCATGGCTCTGGTGGAACAAAAATATTACTTAGATAAGAATTATGAAATAACAAAAAGGAAAAAGAGAATTTTAAAAAAAGTTCCAGTAATCTATTCAACAAGTGTTCTAGCTGAAGAAAGTAGTGAAAATGTAAAAGCTGACATTTATAATGAAGAAACTATTTTAGTTAATTTTTATATAAGGGAGAAAAAGATGGAGAACTATAAGGAAAATTCTAAAATAAAAAAATATGACAATATAAAAAAATATCTATTATGCAAAAACCAGATAAAAACCTTAGCTCAACATAATGAAGAATTACATATTCAAAAAGAAAAAAATTAATTGAACTAGGATACATTAATGATGACAAAATAATAGAGCTATTGGAATATTCTATAGAATTTCATGATATAGGAAAAATAAATCCAGAATTTCAAGTTAGACTAAAAGAAAAATAAAAAATTTGATATAAGTAAAGAAGTTGCACATAATATCTTATCTATTCATTTTATTGATAAAAAAAGATTATGAAGATAAAAATGACTATGAGTCAATAGCTTATGCTGTTTTTTTATCATCATAGATTTGGAAATGGAGATAATGATAGTATAAGAGCTGATGAAAAATACTAAAAAATAATAGAAAATCTTTTTATCAAAAACTTGAAGAAAAAGAATAAAAGTTATTAAAAACTATCTCCATCTTTTAAAATTTCCAAATTTACACACAGATCGAAACTTAAAATTATTAGGTTTACTTATGAAATGTGACCATTCAGCTAGTGGAGGATATGAAATTGAGTATCCTAATGACTTTTTAGTTGCTTTAAATGAGCTATTAAATGAATTTAAAGAGAAAGATAAATCTGCTGATTGGAATGATATGCAAAAATTTTTGTAAAGAAAATAGTGATAAAAATATAATTGCAATAGCAGATACTGGAATAGGGTAAAACTGAAGGTGGCTTTCTTTTGGGAGGTAATAATAAAATATTTTTTTGTTCTTCCCCTTAGAACAGCTATTAATGCAATGTATAAAAAGGTTTAATGAAGTTATAATAAAAGAAGAAAAATAAAGAAGAAAAGAGTAGGTTTATTGCATTCAAATTCTCTTGAATATTATTTTGAACAATAAAAAGAGTTCGTTATTGATGATAATGATGAAAAAGGAAATGGATATCTTAGAATACAATAAAAAGAGGTAAACATTTATCCCTACCTGTAACTATATGTACTCCAGACCAAATATTTAACTTTATTTTTAAAATATAAAGGTTATGAATCAAAAACTAGCTACTCTTTCTTATTCTAAAAAATAATTTTAGATGAAATGCAGATGTATGATGCAAATTTACTTGCTGCTGTAATTTTTGGAATTACTAAAAATTATAGAAATGGGAGGTAAAATAGCTATTGTAACCGCTACTTTTCCACCAATAATTGAATATTTTTAAATAAATACTTGATGAAAAATAATCAAAAATGTAATAAAAAGATTTAGATAAGCCAAATGAAATAGTTGGAGAAGAAATTTTTATAAAAAGAAATTTACTAACAATGAAAAATTAAGACATAATATAGTACTTATTGATAATGAAATTGGAATAGAAGAAATTTTATGGAAATTTAAAGAAAAATAGAAAGAATAAAGAGATCATCTAACAAAAATTTTAGTTATTTGCAATACGATAAAAAGCTCAAGAAATTTATTTAAAATTAAAAGAATCCCTGACTTAGAAAACAAAATCAATATGTTACACTCTAATTTCATTCGTGAAGATAGAAAAGTAAAGAAAAAGAAATTTTAGATTTTGGAAGAACTGATTTTTAATGGAGAAGGAATCTGGATATCAACTTCACTTGTTGAAGCTTCACTAGATATTGATTTTGACTACTTATTTACAGAATTACAAGATTTAAATTCGTTATTTCAAAGATTTGGAAGATGTAATCGTAAAGGAAAAATCAATAGATGAAGCTAATTGTTTTATCTATTTAAAAATTGAAGATAAATATTTAAAAGAAAAAGACTCAAGATATGGTTTCATAGAATAAAGATATCTATGAAAAATTCTAAAAAGGACTAGAAAAATTATTGTAAAGTTGTATCTAAAAATGAATTAGACAATTCTGAAAAACTATAACGAACTATTTAAATATTTTTCATTACAGAAGGAGAGAAGATTGCACTAATTGAAGAAAATTTAAGTTTTGAAAATTTAAAAAGATAGTCCTTTTGTTAAAGAATTTAAAGAAGCCTATAAAAATTATCAAGGAATTTTAAATAGTGATAAAAAAATTCACAAGATGCTTTAAAACTTAGAGATATCCAAAGTGTTACTGTAATTCCATACAATATTTATGAAGAAAATGAAGAACTTATAAAAGAGCTTATTAAAAATAGAAGATGCAAATTTAGGTTTAGAAGAAAGACAAAAAAAGCTAAAACTAAAGTCTTAAAAAAACTCTTTCAATTCAATATTACCAGTTAACTAAGTATATTAGTGAAATTTTAAAAGGAAAAGCTGATGCCAATAAATATAAGTCAGAATCTATAAATAAATTTGAAAAAAATAACAATTATGGAAGCTGACTACGATAAAGAATTAGGCTTTCGAGCAAAAGATTTCAAAGATGGACTTCCAACATATGAATTTATCTAATAGGCACAAAAGTAATTTTAACTATACTAGAGTAGGACTTTATCAATTAAACTATGGGGAGATAGATATTATGGATAAGGATATAACTGGATTGATGGTTTATTATTATGAAGTATGTAAAAAGAAAAACTATGGTATTTTTACCAATGATATTCAACTTGAAGAAAATAACTCAAATGTTATTTTGGGAAAACTATTAGAAGAAAAATACTTATACTAGAGACGAGATTAATATAGATGGGGTTATAAATATTGATTTTATTCGCTCATATTACATGAAATTAAAAGTAATTCAATAGAACCTGCTTCAATATTACAAGTTCAATATTATTTGTACTATTTAGAAAAAGGGATTAATTGGATTAAAAGGAGTTTTTAGACTATCCTTTACTAAGGCAAACAGTTGAAGTTAATTTTAAGTGATAGCGATAGAAAAACTTAAAAAATATAATAATAGGAATAAAAAGAAATTTTAGGAAAAGAAAAGCCCTCCTATCTTAGAGAAAAAGAATATTTGTAAAAATGTGCTTATTTTTGATTTATGCTTTGTATAGGGAGGAAAAATATGAAAAGAAGTTATTTTCTTTACACCAATGGAACATTAAAAAGAAAAGATAATACCATAACATTTATTAATGAACAAGATGAAAAAAGAGATATTCCTATTGAAATGATTGATGATTTTTATGTTATGTCTGAAATGAATTTTAATACTAAACTTATTAACTATATATCTCAATTTGGTATTCCTATTCATTTTTAACTACTATACTTTTTTATACAGGAAGTTTTTATCCTAGAGAAATGAATGTTTCAGGACAACTTTTGGTAAAAACAAGTAGAACATTATACCAATCCTCAAAAAGAATAGAAATAGCTAGGGAATTTATAGAAGGAGCTTCATTTTAATATTTATCGTAATTTAAGGTATTACAATGGTAGAGGAAAAAGATCTCAAATTCTATATGGAACAAATAGAAGAACTTAGACGACAACTTAATGAAGTAACTAATGTTGAAGAATTAATGGGATATGAAGGAAATATTAGAAAAAAATTTATTATGAAGCTTGGAATATTATTGTAAATCAAGAAATAGATTTTTGAAAAAAAGAGTTAAAAAATCCACCTGATAATATGATTAATTCTTTGATATCATTTATAAACACACTTTTTTTATACGAGTTCTAGGAGAAATCTATAAGACACAATTAAATCCAACTGTTAGCTATTTACATCAACCTAGTACAAGAAGATTTTTCTCTTTCTCTTGATATTTCAGAAGTATTCAAACCATTGATAGTAGATAGATTAATTTTTCATTATTAAACAAAAATCAAATTACAGAAAAAGTTTTGTAAAAGATTTTTAAATACTTAAGATTAAAAGAAGAAGCTTCTAAACTTATTGTTCAAGAGTTTGAAGAAAGATTAAAAACAAGTAATAACTCATAAAGATTTAAATAGAAAAAAATATCTTATCAGTATTTAGTAAGACTTGAATGCTATAAACTTATTAAACATTTATTAGGTGAAAAGAAATATCAAGCTTTTCAAATGTGGTGGTGATAAAATGTATGTTGTTGCAGTATATGATATATCATTGGATGAAAAAGGTAATCGTAATTGGAGAAAAAGTTTTTGCATTTGTAAAAGATATCTTCATCATATTCGAAATCTGTTTTTGAAGGAGAATTGTCTGAAGTAGATATTCAGAGATTAAAATATGAAGTTTCAAAATATATTAGAAATGATCTAGATTCTTTTATAATTTTTAAATCTAGAAATGAAAGATGGATGGAAAAGGAAATGCTAGGATTACAAGAAAGATAAAACAGATAATTTTTTTATAATCATTTTTATTGTCTATCTAAGATAATGTAAAATTCTTAGTACTTCGACAATTATTATAAAAAGTATTTATATTAAAAAGATTTTTAAGTATTTTTAATTATTGAAATATTAAACTTTTTATTTTTAATAAAAAGCTCAGATTGACAAAAGATAGTAAAAAGTATTATATTAGGAATGAGATTTATAGTCTCGTATTTAAGTATTATCATATTGGAATTTAAATGGAACTTCATCAGGGCTTTTTATACTTGACATTGTAATTTAAGTATTATCATATTGGAATTTAAATTATAAAATTGAACTTTACTTCATTAGAGATAGTAAAAATTTAAGTATTATCATATTGGAATTTAAATGTCAGCGAAATTGAATTTGAAGAAACTGATGATGGAATTTAAGTATTATCATATTGGAATTTAAATTTCTATACATAAATTGTCTTTTTACAACTCCGACTCATTTAAGTATTATCATATTGGAATTTAAATAGAGGAACTAGAATTCTTAACAATTCACAAACTAGAAATTTAAGTATTATCATATTGGAATTTAAATGATTTTTGAACTAGCTTGAATGTCAAGACCTAGTATTTAAGTATTATCATATTGGAATTTAAATGATGAAAAATTCAAGGCTATTAGTTGGAATCCAACAAATTTAAAGTATTATCATATTGGAATTTAAATGACTCTTTTTCTCTGTTGCGGGTTCGGTTGGAGCTTATATTTAAGTATTATCATATTGGAATTTAAATACTGATAAAATTAAAAATAAAAACAGCAATAAGTTTTATTTAAGTATTATCATATTAGAATTTAAATTTTATAGCAAGAGTTATAATAAGAAGATTTTTAAGATTTAAGTATTATCATATTGGAATTTAAATATATTATTGCTTATATTAATAAAATTTCCTTTGTGCATTTAAGTATTATCATATTGGAATTTAAATGCAATTAAAAATAAACTTATAGGCTTACTGAATGACATTTAAGTATTATCATATTGGAATTTAAATTTAATTTTCACAATTACTAGATTTATTACCTTGACTTTATTTAAGTATTATCATATTGGAATTTAAATGCTGGTTTCATCAGTCTTAAATATTTAGTATAATCTGCATTTAAGTATTATCATATTGGAATTTAAATGCAGAGCTAGAGCATTTAATTAATCAAAAAGTTGAGATTTAAGTATTATCATATTGGAATTTAAATTTAGGCAAGGTACTTTAAATTTATAATTAAGTTTGGATTTAAGTATTATCATATTGGAATTTAAATTAAATTTTTTTAGATCTTTTTAATCTTTCTTTTCTAATTTAAGTATTATCATATTGGAATTTAAATAATATCAACTGCATACTTTTCTAATTTATCGAATTTTCATTTCAAAAGTATTATCATATTGGAATTTAAATTTTTAAAAGCGTTATCGATTCTAAATAATATTTCTTCAATTTAAATATTATCATATTGGAATTTAAATATGGTAAACATGGAAAAAGCCGCAGTTGTACATGATTAATTTAAGTATTATCATATTGGAATTTAAATTTATTATTTAGTGGTAAAAACTTTTGGAGAAATTAAATTTAAGTATTATCATATTGGAATTTAAATGGTTGGTTATCTAAAGCTGCAAAAGAAGAATTTGAATTTAAGTATTATCATATTGGAATTTAAATGATGGTTCAGATGCTTACATGAATTATTTAAAAACAATTTAAGTATTATCATATTGGAATTTAAATATCTTCTTTAATCTTATTATATTCTTCTTCAGTTACAATTTAAGTATTATCATATTGGAATTTAAATCTTTATGATGAAAGATATGAAGCAATGCAATCAGAGATTTAAGTATTATCATATTGGAATTTAAATAATTTTTGATGAATTCCTAAAATATATTTTTTTAAATTTAAGTATTATCATATTGGAATTTAAATACCACATTCTAACAGCTCTTTCATCATCAGTTTTAAATTTAAGTATTATCATATTGAATTTAAATTAAATCTCTGTAAATAGCTTGATACATAAACTTATCATTTAAGTATTATCATATTGGAATTTAAATGCTTCTCATTTATCTTAATTTCTCTTTACGAATTTAAGTATTATCATATTGGAATTTAAATTTGTCTTAGCTTTTTCAGTCTTGATTGTAGCTTCCAATTTAAGTATTATCATATTGGAATTTAAATGATAATGTTTTACTTTTTCTAATATAGATTACATTCATTTAAGTATTATCATATTGGAATTTAAATTATGTCATAGAAGTGGAGAAAGAAAAAGGAAATTTTTTTATTTAAGTATTATCATATTGGAATTTAAATTCTGATTGACTATTCTGAGTTGCACTATGAAGCCTAATTTAAGTATTATCATATTGGAATTTAAATTTATTTTCAGTTTGTTTTTATACTCTTGATAGATTATTTAAGTATTATCATATTGGAATTTAAATATACATCCAAAAATAAAAACATCATAGATGAATTATTTAAGTATTATCATATTGGAATTTAAATATGAAAAACAGAAAAAGGAAAGCTTGCAAGAGCTAATTTAAGTATTATCATATTGGAATTTAAATTTAAAATATGCAGTACCTAATGCGTGTCTAGGGTTTTTAATTTAAGTATTATCATATTGAATTTAAATCCTTTAATATGAAAAACATTTTAACATTTTTATTGAATTTAAGTATTATCATATTGGAATTTAAATGATAGAAAAGATGTACAGTTAGAGACTATCTGTGGATTTAAGTATTATCATATTGAATTTAAATTTTTCTCAATTGTAATTGTTAGCGACCAACTCCCAATCATTTAAGTATTATCATATTGGAATTTAAATGTTAAATACAGATTTTCTAAAAGTAGTTGCAGTTCTAATTTAAGTATTATCATATTGGAATTTAAAATAAAAATTATTGCATAGATTAAAAGTTCATTCCCTTTTATTTAAGTATTATCATATTGGAATTTAAATCTGAAACCTCAAAAGAAGTTGTAGACTTAATTCAAAGATTTAAGTATTATCATATTGGAATTTAAATACTGTAGTATCGATTTTATGCAGAGTCATAGTTCCATTTAAGTATTATCATATTGGAATTTAAATACTTATGAGCCGTTTCAAGTCTGCTCTGCCCCTCTTATTTAAGTATTATCATACTGGAATTTAAATGTGTTCAAATCTGTTATGTAAAAATCTTTGTTAGTATTTAAGTATTATCATATTGGAATTTAAATGGGGAGTTTGTACTCTACATGCTGACTCAGCTGACTTAAAGTATTATCATATTGGAATTTAAATAATTGAAAAATGGACTAAATCTTTTTGTTTCCAATTTTCCTTAAAGTATTAGCATATTGGAATTTAAATATCTTCTTTAATCTTATTATATTCTTCTTCAGTTATCTTTAAATATTAGCATATTGGGTTTTAAAAATAGAATTTTTTTGAATAGACAACTGATACAGGAAAAATTTTTAAAAAGACAAACATATATATAAATAAGTGATTGCTTTTTAAGAAGATTTATTATAGAATAGCACCAAGAGGTGATAATATGCTAGAAAACTATTAATAAAAATCAAGTAAATATAATATTAAATAAAAATACTGATGAAATAGCTACTCTAATAGAAAAAAACATAGAAATACTATGATTACTTCTAAAAATAATAAAAATTAAAAAAATTATTTAAATATACATTAGTTATTATTGCTTTTATCTTTTGCTTATAATAGCTATTCCTTTGTATTTAGTTACTTTAATTATCTTAATTATAAGTAGTATTAGTATATTAAAATCAATAATTTAATAAAAAAATAAATTTTATTTAAAAAACTCTTATCAAAAAAAGATAAGTGTTTTATTGTCTAGAAGATTCATGGAAGAAATTAGAATTTCTTTTAATTTTAAGTATTGTTTTATTTGAAGTTTTGATAATGAGATTTTATTCAAAAAGAAAATCTTAAAAGTAATTTTACATAAAAAAAGAATTATAAATTTTATCAATTTATTTATAAAAAAATAAAAAAATTTTCCTTTTATTTTTTTGAAAAAAAGTTGTATTATATGTATTGAATGATTTTTAACAAAAATTATACTAGTTAGATATACTAAAAAAATAAAAAAAGGGGTAGATAGATAAATGAAAAATTGTAGTAGTAGGTGCAAACCATGCTGGAACGGCTTGTATTAACACAATGTTAGACAACTATAAAGGAAATGAAGTTGTTGTATTTGATAGTAACTCAAATATTAGTTTCCTAGGATGTGGAATGGCTCTTTGGATAGGTGGACAAATAGCAGGTTCAGATGGATTATTTTATTCTTCAAAAGAAAAAAATTAGAAGCAAAAGGTGCTAAAATCCATATGGAAACAGGTGTTACAAATATCGATTTCGATAAAAAAATTGTGTACGCTACTGGAAAAAGATGGTAAAAAGTACGAAGAAAGCTATGATAAACTAGTTTTATCTACAGGTTCTTTACCAATAGACTTACCAATCGTTGGAAAAAGAATTAGAAAAATGTTCAATATGTAAAATTATTCCAAAAATGCACAAGAAGTTATTGATAAATTAAATGTAAATAAATCAATAGAAAAAGTTGCTGTTGTTGGAGCAGGATATATCGGAGTTGAACTTGCAGAAGCTTTCAAACGTTGGGGAAAAAGAAGTATACTTAGTTGATGCAGCTGATGGTTGTCTATCTACTTACTATGATAAATTATTTAGAGAAAAATGGATGCTCAATTAGAAGGGCATGGAATTAAACTTGAATATGGACAATTAGTAAAAAGAAATTCAAGGAAATGGAAAAAGTTGAAAAAAATAATCACTAATAAAGGTGAATTCCCAGCTGATATGGTAGTTCTATGTGCTGGATTCAGACCCTAACACAGACTTAGGAAAAGATAAATTAGAATTATTTAGAAATGGTGCTTATGTAGTTGATAGAACTCAAAAAACAAGTCTAGATGATGTTTATGCTATAGGAGACTGTGCAACAGTTTATGATAACTCTATTGGTGGTACAAACTATATCGCTCTTGCAACAAATGCAGTTAGATCAGGAATAGTTGCTGCTCACAATGTTTGTGGAACAAAAGTTAGAAAAGTATAGGGAGTACAAGGTTCTAATGGAATTTCAATCTTTGGATTAAATATGGTTTCTACAGGACTTACTTTTGAAAAAGCTGAAAAATTAGGAATTGAAGTTTTAGAAACAACTTTCCATGATTTACAAAAACCTGAATTCATGGAACACAATAATGAAGAAGTATATATCAGAATTGTGTATAGAAAAGATAATAGAAAAAAATAATTGGAGCTCAAATGGCATCTAAATACGATATCTCTATGGCTATGCATGTATTCTCATTAGCTATACAAGAAGGAGTAACTATAGATAGATTTAAATTATTAGATATTCTATTCTTACCTCACTTCAATAAACCATATAACTATATTACTATGGCTGCACTAGGTGCAAAAATAAAAAAATATAAATTAATTTTAAATTTAGAGGGCTATTACAACAATTAATAAAAAGTAAAAAAATAGTTCGTTACTGAGTAGATTTCTTAACGATAAAAAAAATCAAGAATTCTGCTGTAAAACAGGAAACTCGCTACGCTCAAACACTCCTGATTTTACTCGGCTCATTCTATTTGATTTTTTTATCTAAAATCTACATTCTGTAACTCACTTATTTTTAACTTTTTAGTTTAAAAATTTTAATTTGTTAGTAGTCTCTTTTTATTTATTTTTTTAATTTCTAGTTTTTTTATTTTTAAATTAATGATAAAATATAGAGAATAAATATTTTCTAAAAAAAGTAGGTGGATTTTGATGGAAAATAAAAAAATTAATTTAAAAATTTCTGATATGACTTATGAAGTATTAAATTCTCCTTTCTATGTTGATGGTAAAGGTGGACAACTTGGAGATAGAGGAACAATAGCTGAGGCTAACATTGTTGAAGTAAAAGAAAAATATTGTTATCTTAGATAGAAATTTAGAAGATGGTGAGTACACTTACTCTATTGATGAAAAAAAGACAGGAAGATATAAGACAGCAACATACAGCCCAACATATTTTTTTCTGCTGAAGCCTATAATAATTTTTGGATTAAATACTGTAGGGTTTTAGAATGGCTGAAGAATATACGACTGTAGATTTAGATCAAAAAGATATTTCAAAAAGAAGTTATAGAAAAAGTTAGAAGAACTAGTAAATAAAGATATAAAGGCAGATATATTAGTTGAAGAAGAAATCTATACAAATGAAGAGGCTCATAAATTTGAAAATCTTAGAAAAGCTATAAAAAGAAAAAAATAAAAGGTGATGTAAGATTTATAAAAATTGGAGATGTTGATATCTGTGCTTGTGCAGGTTTTCATGTTTCAAGAACTTCAGAAATAGAAATCTTTAAAAATTATAAATCATGAAAAATATAAAAGGGAAATTATACTAGATTCTATTTTTCTAGCAGGAGATAGAGCTAAGAATGACTACAATAAAAAGCATGATATTATAAAAAAATTAACTAATACTTTTTTTCTTGTAAAGATGATGAAATCTTAGAAATGCTAGACAAATCTTTAAAAAGAAAAAGGCTAGTGTAACAGCTGAATTAAAAATCTTTAGAATGAGATATGCAGAACTTATGGCAAAAGATTTTGAAAAATACCTTTATTGATTATAAAGATTTTAAAAATTTTAATATACAATGAAGATGAAAATTTAGTAGGAATCTTACCTAAATTTATAAATTTAGATAAATTTCTATTATTAATTGGATATAACACAAGTTATACTTTAATGTCTAATATTTATGATTGTAAGGAAATCATCATAAATATTGTTAAGAATTTTCCTAATATCAAAGGTGGAGGAGGTAAAAACAAAGGAAATATAAAAACTTGATAAAGCATATAATAGAAATGAACTTATAGAAATAATAAAAAAAGGAATTGATAGTAATAATGAATAATGAAAAAGTAAATATTTTTAAATTTAACTCAAGAGGAGTTAACAGAATTTTTAGTGTCTTTAGGACTAAAAATTCTATGGAAAAAGAAGTCTTTATTTGGCTACATAAAGAAAGATTATCAGAAATTTTGATGATATGACAAACTTATCTTTAAAAAGATAGAGAAATCTTAAAAGAAAATGCCTATATACCATTTTTCAATCTTTTTGAAGCATCAAGTTTCAAAGTTAGATAAGACTGAAAAATTCTTGTTTGAACTTGAAGATAAGGGAACTATAGAAACTGTTCTTTTTAAGACATAGAGATTCTAAAAAAATAAAGAAATCAGAAACACTCTTTGTGTATCATCTCAAGTTGGTTGCCCTGTAAAATGTAGTTTCTGTGCAACAGGACAAGGTGGATATATGAGAAATCTTTCAGTAAGTGAAATTTTTAAACCAAGTTTACACTGTTGAAAGAAGACTTAGAAAAAAAGATGAAAGCCTAAACAACTTTAGTATTTATGGGTATGGGTGAACCTCTTTTAAATATAGATAATCTATCTACAGCTTTATCTATAATCTCAAATGAGAATGGAATCAATATTTCGAAAAAGAAAAATAACAATTTCAACTTCTGGAATTGTAAGTGGAATTGAAAAAGATTTTTATTGGAAAAATTCCCTATAGAATTAGCTGTTTCTCTACATAGTGCTATAAATGAGAAAAAGGGATCAAATCATTCCAATAAATAAAGAAACTTCCCACTGGAAGACTTATCAGCTGTTTTAGTTGAATATCAAAAACAAACTAAAAGAAGAATTACTTTTGAATATATTTTTAATAGATAATTTTAATATTTCGAAGTTGATGCCAATGCTTTTGGCAGATTTTATACATCAATTTGATCATGTGGTAAATTTAATACCATATAATGAAGTTGAAGGAGTGGAACATAAAAAGACCTTCTATGAAGAAAAATTGATAGATTCTATAACTATCTTAAAAAAATGTTAGAAAGGTAAATGTAACTTTAAGACAAGAAAAAAAGGTAGTGATATAGATGGTGCTTGTGGACAACTTAGACAAAGAAATAAAAAGGGGATAATTAAATAATGAAAAAAATTACTTGTTATTTTTATTGAAACTTATAGCAGTTTTATTTGTTGTGGGAGCTTTAGCAGTTTTTTTGCAATAATTATAAAAATACAGACTTGAATTACCTAATATTCAAAGTATGGTTGAAGACTATAAACCTCGGATGGCTACTACTATCTACGATAAAAAAATAATAATGTTGTAGATGTTTTAGAAGCTGAATCAAGAGATGCTGTTAAAATTAGAAGATGTTTCTCCTTATGTAAAAGAAGCATTTCTAGCTATTGAGGATAAAAAGTTTTACTCTCACCATGGTTTACACTTTTAAAAGGAATAATAAGAGCTGTACTAACTAACTTTTTAAAAGGTAAAAGCTACTCAAGGGTGGAAGTTCTATTACACAACAATTAGCAAAAAAATGCCTTCTTAACTCCTGAAAGAACATTTTCAAGAAAAGGTAAAAAGAAGCTATTTTAACTTATCAAATTGAAAGAACTTATACTAAAGATGAAATTTTAGAAAGATATCTTAATGAAATATACTTTGGTTCAGGTTCTTATGGTATAAAAGAATGCAGCAGATCAATATTTTAGAAAAAGATCCTAAAGATTTAAATATTGCAGAAGCAGCTTTACTTGCAGGTATACCAAATAGACCTACAAAAGTATGACCCTAATAGAAGCTTTAGAAAATGCTCTTCATAGACAACAAATCATCTTTAAAAAGAAATGTTTGAAGATGGAAGAATAACTAAAGAGGAATATGAAGAAGCTCTAGCATATAAATTTGAACTTGAAAACGAAGAAAATGTGAAGAATGTTCCAAAAAATACTTCTATCATCTATAATAGAAGACCTAAAAAAAGCGTATAATAACCCTGAACTTACAACAATAGTTGAAAACTATTTAGCAGAAATCTATGATGATGAACAAATCTATTCTTCTGGTTTAAAAAAATATACAACTATTGACTTAGATTATCAAAAAAAGTTGCAAGGGATACTTTCAATGCTTATCCATATTTTAAAAACAAAGAGATAAATGGTGCTATGGTCACTTTAGATCCGTTCACAGGAGGAATAGTATCTATAGTTGGTGGTAAAAAAACTTTAAAGCTGGAAACTTTGATAGAGCTACTATGGCTAGAAGACAATTAGGATCATCATTTAAACCTTTTGTGTATCTAAAAGGCTTTAGAAAGTGGATATGAACCTTATTCTGTCGTAGTAAATGACTTTGTGGCTTATGGAAAAATGGGCACCTAAGAACTTTGATGGTAGATACTACGTTTAACTCTACTTTAGTAAACTCTTTAAATTTATCACTAAATATCCCAGCTGTTAAATTAATGGATGCAGTTACTGTTGATGCTTTTAAAAGAAGAAATGACTGATAAAATAAAAATTGATCTTCTGAAGTTCAAAGATTTAACAGCAGCTCTAGGTTCTGTTGATAGTACTCCAGTAAATACAGCAGCAAACTTCTCAATTTTTTTGTCAATGGTGGATATATAGTAAAACCTAATATAATAAGAGAAATTAGAGACAATCAAGATATTCTTATCTATGTTGCAGATATTGAAAAAAAGTAAAAAGCTTTTGATAGTGTTGATGTAAGTGTAATAACAGCTATGTTAAAAATCTGTTGTAAGCAATGGTACTGCTACTAAAAGCAAGAGTTGTATGATAAATCAGGTAGACCTATACAACAAGCTGGAAAAAAACAGGAACAACAAGTGAACATAGAACAGCTTGGTTTGTTGGTATAACTCCTGAATATGTAACTGTTTGCTATATCGGTAGAGATGATAACAAACCTATGTATGGTAAGATGACTGGGGGAAGTGCAGTTGCACCTATGTGGGCTAGATATTATCAAACTCTTATAAATAAAGGACTATACACTCCAGGTAAATTTGAATTCTTAGAAAAACTATTTAGAAACTGGAGACCTAGTAAAAACAAAATATAGATATCTATACTGGTTTATTAGATGGATCTAATAGTAAAAGAAATGGTAATTAGAAAAAGGTAGACTACAAGTTGAAAGTGCAGCAAAAATATAAGAATGGTATCGCTTCGCTATTTGGTTTAGAAGCTTCTGCAGGTGGTGGAGTATATGTAGAATCATCTTCTGACGGAATGATAATTGATAGTGCTTCAGGTGAAGGTGGTAGCTCTGAAGGAGGCTCATCTGAAAATTCAGGTGGAAACAATGTAGGTCCTTCTGCTCCTTCTGGACAATCTGGACAAGTTGAAACTAATAAGGAAAAAGATGGTGACAGCCTAACTGATAGACTTTTTAGGAGATTAATATGTCAATAGTAAATGAAAAAAATCTGAACTGAATGAAAGACAACTTGAAGCAGTTAATACTGTTAAAAGGTCCTGTTGTAATAATAGCAGGATCTGGAACAGAGTAAAACTAAGACTCTTGTTGAAAGAACTGTTAATATACTTGTGAACGAAAAAGTAGAAGCTAAAAAAATTATGATAACTACTTTTACAAATAAAGCAGCTAGAGAACTAGAACTTAGAATAAATGAAAGTTTGGAAAAAGCAAACGTAAATATAGATATAAGTGATATGTATATAGGAACTATGCACTCTATATGGACTAGACTTATTGAAGAAAATATTACTTATTCTGATTTCTTTGATAATTTCGAGCTTATGAGTGGAGACTATGAGCAACATTTTTCATTTACTCAAGATTAAAAGAATATAAAAAATTGGAAGATTATCAAAAGTTTTTTTGATAATCTTTCTAATAATACTGGAAAATATCAAGGAGATTGGGCTAGAAGTTCTTTTTTTAAAGAATAAAATAAATGATTTAAATGAAAATGCTATAGATATTGAAAATATACAAACAAGTGATGTTTATATAAACTTCATTAAAAGAAGCCTATAAACTATATGTAAAACAACTTTATGAAGCTAATATTGTTGATTTTCTCATATTTACAGGTTGAATTTTTCAACATGCTTGTAAAAAATAAAGAATTTTTAGAAAAAAATAAACCATGACTTTGAATACATAATGGTAGATGAGTATCAAGATAGTAATAAAAATTCAAGAGAAAATATTACTTCTAATTTCAAAAAGCTAGAAAAGAATATCTGTGTTGTTGGAGATGAAGATCAATCTATATATAGGTTTAGAGGAGCTAGTTCTGAAAAATATTTTTAAATTTCCCTAAACATTTTTGATGAAGATGAATGTAAAATTATAATTTTAGAAGAAAATTATCGTTCAGTAACTGATATAGTTGAGTTTAATAATAAATGGATTTCATCTATAGATTGGCAAGGAAATAGATTTGATAAGAATATAGTATCTATGAGAGATACAGATATTTTTAGGAAAAAAATGTTTTTCATATCTCAGGAAAAACTATGGATGAAAAATATCAAAAAAATACTGTAATTTTTATAAAAAAATTAAAAACAACATAATAAAATTACAAACTATAATCAAATTGCAGTCCTATTTTGCAAATTTCAAAAAAACAATTCTGCAAAGAAATTGGAAGTCGCTTTAAAAAAAGAAAAATATAGAAGTCTATTCTCCTAGAACAAAAAGTTTTTTTGAAATGTATGAAATAAAACTAACTTTAGGAATAATTTTAGCTTGTTTCAAAAAAATATTTTTCCAGAAGATAGCATAGATCAATACTTAACTGAATGCGTAGATTTTTGCAAGATTAGAAATAAAAAAAGATAGTGATTTTTTAGCTTGGATAAAAGAAAAAAATTGAAAATATTTCAGAAGAAAGTTTTTGACTCTTTAAATGAAATTTTCTATGAATTTTTTTGAAATTTCACTTACTATAAAAAAATGTATTAAACGAAGAAACTCCTGTTGATTCAAGAGCTAATCATAATTTAGCTATACTTAGTAAAAATATTTAAAAATTTCCAAAAAGTATGTTCATTATAGAAAAAAATAACTGCTGAAGATGATTTTTTTCTGTGGTTAAATATTTTTTTCACAGGCTATCTTGATATTTTAAAAAGAATCAAGAGTTGATGAGATTTTCTCTGAGGAAGATTATCCAAATGAATGTATCCCATTTTTTTAACTATACACCAATCAAAAAGGGTTAGAATTTCCTGTTGTTATAGTATTTTCATTGAATTCTAAGCCTAATAGATATGAAGATGATGACATATCAAGACAAACAAGTATTGATAGACTTATCAATTCAAGTTCTAAACTTTCTGAAAAATGATAAAGAAAAAAATTTGATTTTTACAGAAAATTTTATGTGGCTTTCAGTAGAGCAAAAAAATTTATTAGTTTTAAGTTCTTATGAAATGGGAATATCTGAAAATTTTTAAACCTTTCTTTTACTCAATTCGTGGAGTTAATAGCTTACAATTTGATATTAATGAAGTTAATTTAGATGAAGTAACTAAGAAAGATGAAAGAAAAATTATATCTTATACAACTGATATAGCACCATATAGACATTGTCCTATGAAATACTATTTAGTGAGGGAAAAAGAATATTCAACTTTTTAGTAAAAAAGATATTTAACTTAGGGATAATTACACATAAGGCTATAGAACATATCAATAAATTGTTTTTACAGAAAAAAATCCTTTTTTTAGATGATGAATATATAGAAAATTTACTAAAAGAATATCTATAAATTTCAAAATATAGATTTAGACGACAACTTTGAAAGAATAATGTCTATAGTTAAAAAAATACATTGAAGATGAAAAAGATAACTTTGAATACATTAAAAAGGTTGAAGCTTCAGAATTTAGAATTGAAAATGACTACATTCTATATGGGCAGATAGATTTAATTTTAGAAGATGAAAATGAAATACAGATTATAGATTTTTAAAACAGGTAAATATGATGAATTTGAATACTCTTCTAATTACAGACAACAGTTATCATTGTATAAGTTGCTTCTTCATATGATAAGGACATCAAAACTTATCTATACTATTTAGAAGAAGATGAGCCTAAAAAAAGAAATACTTATTACAGATGAAGAATTGGAAGAAGATTTTAAAAAAATATCAATAAAACGACTCAGGATATTTTAGACAATAAATTTCCTAAAAATTCCTTATAATCATAATATTTGTGGAATTTGTGAATTTAAAAAATTATTGTTGGGAGGGCTAGAATGAAAAATAGTGCATTGTTCAGATTTACATCTAGGTAAAAAAAGTCAGTGGAAATAGAGAATATGTAAAAAAAGATATGAGGATTTCTTTTTCTGCCTTTTGAAAACTTCATTGCTAAGGTGAAAGAAATAAATCCTGATGTCTGCATAATTGCAGGTGATATCTTTGATAAGAAGGAAATAAGTCCTGACATACTTTCTAAAACTGAAAAATTTATTTAAAGAATTGAGAAGCTATGTAAAAAAAGAAGTGATAGCTATTGAAGGAAATCATGATAATTCAAAAAGCTTTAGAAGATTCTTGGTTAGAATATTTGCATGAACAATCTCTTTTAAAAAGTTTTCTATTTCAATAAAAAAACTTCGAAGAAGAAAACTACCTAAAAAAATAGAAGATATAAACTTTTACCCTGTTGGATATCCTGGTTTTATGATAGATGAAGCTTTAAGAAAAGCTTTCTGAAAAAAATTAAATTCAGATGAAAAGAATATAGTCATAGTCCATACAGGGAATTTCAGCTGGAGAAAAATACTCTACCTGGACTAGTTTCAACTTCTATATTAGATTTATTTAAAGATAAGGCTATTTATGTTGCAGGTGGACACATACATTCTTTTTCAACTTATCCAAAGGAAAAAAACCTTTCTTTTTGTTCCAGGTTCTTTGGAGTTTTCTAATGTCCAAAATGAAAAAAATCAGATAGAAAAGGTTTTTATTCTCTTTGATACTGATAGTTTAGAACATGAATTTATAGAGTTAAACCATAGAAAAAGAGTGCAAAAGAACTTTATATACAATGATTCAACGAATATAGAAGCTGAGTTTGAAGCCTTTGTTAAAGAGTTGAAATCTAACAGGTGAAGAAATTTTTAGTCATTTCTATAGGAATAAAAATAATGAGTATATAAATCTTGAAAAAACCTAGAAAAACATTGCTGAAAAATAATGGTGCTTTAAAAACCCATATACTTATTAAAAAAATATTCTATCTATTGGAAATAGTGAAGAAGGTACTTCTGATTTAAGTATAGAAGAAATTAGAAAAAAATCTTATATCTGATTGGAATATCTCAAACATTGAGAAATTTTTCTGCAAGTTTTTTCTGAGCTTAAGGAATTATTTTCAAATGGTGATAAAGATAGCTTTTTAGAATTATTTGATAAGACTTTTGGAGGTAAAATGAAGATGATAATTAAAAGAGTTAAACTTGAAAAATTATCGTTCTCATTCTAATACAACTGTCGATTTTTCTAAGGGAGTTAATCTTATTTTAGGAAAGAATGGGAAGGGAAAAAAACTTCTATACTTGAAGCTATCAGTTCAGTTATGTTTCAATACAAAAAGATAGGTCTAGGTAAGGAAACAGGAAAAAAACTTTATTAAAATTTGGTGAAAAAAATCTGGAAAGATTGAAATAGAATTTATAGCTAATGATGGTAGAGACTATATTTTTAAAAACTGAATTTTTTTAAAAACAAAAACCTAAAAAAACAATCTTTGACTGATATAAATGGTTTGGATTGTGAAGGTGATATTCAAGAAAAACTTAGAAGAGCTATGTGGAATAAAAAAAGGGCTTTGAGGAAACTTATGAGAATATAGTTATTGCTAAAGCAAAAATGAATTCATAAATATCTTTAAAAGCTAAACCTAAAGATAGGGAAGAAATATTTAACAAGATTTTTAATACTCAAATCTATAAAAGAGATGTATGACGGCTTTTTAAAAGGAAGCTACGGATAAATATACAAAAACAAATAGATTATTTAAGTAAAGATATAAATTCTTTAAAAAGACAATATGGAAGATAAGGAAGAAATCTCTAACTTTTCTTAAAGAAGAAGAAGTATTAAAAGAAAGTCTAAATACAGAATTTTCTAGAAACCACTGAAACAAGTACTAAGCTATCAAATGAAATAAAAGATTATGAAACAGATGAAATAAATCTAAAAAAATCTGATTTCTAATATTGAAGATGAAGAAAATAAAAGTAAAAAAATATTCAAATCTTTTTAAAAAGATAATATCCTTGAAGCTAAAAAAAGCTAAAAAAAGGCTAAAAACTATAGTTGAAGAAAAATGAAAAAAACCTTATTTTAGAGTATCTAGAAATAGAAGATAAAATTAAAAAGATTTTTAGAGATTCATACTAATTTATTGCAGGAGCAAAAATTAAATATCCAATATCAAAATAACATAGAAAAAAATTAGAGCTTTCTAATAAAAACTTTAAAGACTGATATTGCTAATTTAGAAGAAAACATATCTAAAAAAATTCTGAAAAAAAGATAGTTTAGATAAAAAAATATAGCTGAACTTAAAAAGTAAAGAAGAAAGATTTAAGTTCTAAATTAAAAAGAATATGAAAACCTTTTAATAAAATTAGAAGATTTAGAAAAAAACTAAAAAAGAAAAAAATTCAGATAAGCACTTAGAAAAAGAAAACTGAAATCAATATTCTTGAAAAAAAGACTTATCTGCAAAAAAAGACTTATTTATAAATATTAATATTGAAGATATTGAGAAAACAATTAACTGTTTTTAAAGACTTAGAAAAAGAGATAAAATCTTTAGAAGAAGACAAAAATTGCTTTTTGAAATTGAAATAAAGACTTTAAAGAATGCTAGTAATGAGCTTTCTTCTAAAAATTTGTCCCTATCTAAAAGAAAAATTGTGAAAATCTAAAAAGATAAAGGAAGCTGATGATTATTTCTCTTCTAAAATTTCTATAAAGAACAGAGACTATAGAAGATTTGAAAAAAAGATAGAAGAAAAAAAGTAATTCTAACTGAAAAATCTGTTTTTTTGAAGAAAAAGAAAAAAACAGTATTTTTGAACTTGATAAAACTATAAATAATTTAGAACTTTCTTTAAAAACTGAAGAAGTTAATCTAAAAGGAAATAGAACTGAATATTAAAAGTTTGGATATGAGTATTCAACAACTTATTGAAAAATCAAAGAATTTCAAGATAGTACAAGCTTAAAAAGAGCATAAAAAAAGGATTAGAAGTTGAACTTAAAAAAATTTAAACTTAGATGAAATAAGAGAAAAATTTAAAAAAATCTTATCGAAAGTTTAGAGTTTGAAAAAGAAAAGATTTTTAAAAAAATCAAAGTTCAATAGAAAATAATCTGAAAAGAAATTGATGAATACTGTAAAAAAATTAAAAGCAGATACAGATAAAGAATATTGAAAAATGTCACTTTCTGAAATAAAAAAATTTTTGAGAATAAATTAACTGACTTAAAAAAACTCCATATAATGAATATAAAAAAATAATGTCTTTAGCAAAAAGACTTGGAAAACTCTACTTTCTAAAAGTGGAGAAAAAGTATCAAAAGAACTTTATTCTTTAAGATTTAATAAAAATTCATTAAAAGAAAAAAGTATTTAGCTTAGAAAATAAAATAAAAAAATATAAAAATAGATGAACTTAGAGAAAAATTTAATATTCTTAAAGAAGAATTAAATGAAATTAGTAAAAAAATTTAGGTTCATCTCAAGAAAAAGATTGAAAACTATAAGAAGACTATTAGAAAAGATAGCTTCACAAGAAGAAAAAAACAAAAAAAATTGCTTGATGAATTAAAGAAATTTAGAAGATAAGTCAAATAGAGCAAATTTAATTAGAAATGAAGTAGGAAAAATGGGTAGAGCTATTTCTAAATATATGCTTAGTGGTATCAGTAACATTGCTAGCTTTAAATTTCAATAAGATTACAGGTAGAACTGAAAGAATTGAATGGAGCAATGATGAAAAAGATAAGTATGTTCTATATTTAGTAGGGCAAGAAAGAAAAAAATTGCCTTTGAGCAGTTATCAGGTGGTGAACAAGTTTCTGTTGCAATAGCAATAAGAGGAACAATGACAGAATACTTCACTAACTCTAGATTTATGATACTAGATGAGCCTACAAACAACTTAGACACTGAAAGAAAAAAATTACTTGCTGAGTATATGGGAGAAATTTTAAAAGAATTTAGACCAAAGTATAATAGTTACTCATGATGATACATTTAGAGAAATGGCAGAAAAGATAATAGAATTGTAGAGGAAAAAAATGAAAAGTAAATTATGATTTAAAAGATGGAAGAAATTTTTAAAGGAAATCACTGAGAGTGGAAAGAAAAAAAGATTACTTATTCATTCTTGTTGTGGTCCTTGCAGTTCATCTGTTTTAGAATATCTAAAAGAATTTTTTTCAAATAGATATTTATTTCTATAATCCAAATATAACTTTTGACTATGAATATTTGGCTAGAATGGACGAACAAAAAGAAATGTTGGAAAAAAATTGGACTATGATATGAATGTCATAGAAGGAGTCTATAATCCAAAAGGAAGATTTTTTTGAAAAAATAAAAAGGTCTTGAAAAATGAAAAAAAGAAGGTGGACAGAGATGCTATTCTTGTTATGATATAAGAATAGGGAGAAACTGCTAAAAAAAGCTAAAGAAGAAGGCTATGACTTTTTTTAGTACTGTTTTAAGTATAAGTCCAATGAAAAAAATGTAAACTATATAAATGAGATAGGTGAAAAAAATATTCTAAAGAATATGATATTCCATTTTTGTTTGCAGATTTTTAAAAAAGAAAAATAGATATTTAAGGTCAGTACAAATTTCTAAAGAATTAAATATGTACAGACAAGAATATTGTGGTTGTGTGTTCTCTAAAGTAGAAAAAGAACAAAGAGACAAAGAAAAAGCAGAAAAAAAGAAAAAAACAGGAGGAAACAAAAAAATGACTAGCTTTTCAGAAAAAAACAGTGAGAGGAGTCTCACTTGTATTTTTTTAGTAATTTTTTTCTTATTTGACTTATAAAAATTACTACTACAGTCCCCTTATAGTTTTTAACTATAATGATATTTTTTTCAACTAAGGGAGTTCAGATGTTTGAGAACAGAATTTTTCCTATCAACAAGGGCAATATTCTGGGTACTGTTTTTCAACACTATTATTTTTTTAAGAATTTATTTTTAATGAAAGTACTCATTTAGATATGAAAAAAATACTAAAACTTTAATGACTATCGCTTTAATCTCTATTTGTATAGGAACTTGGATAGGAGATTTCTTCGCTAAATATATCTATATCAGAATAAAAATTCTGTATAAATAGACTTTTTTTCAAACATCTAATAAAGGAACTTATAGAATAGTGAAAATGGAAAAATATTCAACAAAACTATATGAAAAAGTTTAGGTAAAAAAATAGGGTATAATGTTCTATCATATCACTTTAGATGTGAATGGAGAAGAAAGAAAATTCTTATTAGAAAAAGAATTATTTGAAAAATTGCAAGGTAAATCTGAAATTAATATAAATATTAAAAAAAGGTTGTCTTGGAATATGTTATGGTGTGGATATGCAAGAATAAGGGAGTGACTATGAAAAAAATTTCTAATACTTTTAATATTTTTTTATTTATTTCTATTTTTTTCCTACTCAGCAGATGATAGATTTTTGATAGTAAGAGTTGATTTAGATGTGGATTGAAGCTAAGATAGTAAAGCAAAAAAGATAATCCAAAATATAAGAAATTATTAAATTATATTGATGAAAATTTAGCTAAAAAAAGGTGAAGTTAAGATATTCACTATAAGATAAATATAGTAGAAAAAGTAGCAATAGAATTTTTTTTTCTGAAAAAAATGGGAGATATTTTATTTACAGAAAAATCTTCCAAAGAATTTTTTTAGATATTGTGGATAGTTTCTATAAGAATTTGCTGAAAAAAAGCAAAAGAAGATAATAAAAAAAGAGACTATGTAAAAAAATATCTATGAAAATCCATATACTATATGTGACTATAAGTAAAATATAATGGGAAAACCTTTAAAATCTTATTTACAGAAGAAATAATAGTGAAATAGAGGTAAAAATAAAACTAAAACTTACTGTCAGTTGTTCTGAAAAAGAGAATTAACAGATGATGAAAAAGAAAAATGATTTGATTTATTTGAAAGATAATAATAGTGATAAATTTTTAAAATAAATATAGAACTTATTTAGAAAGTGAAACTACAAAAAGTTTATATAAATGATAAAGTTAGAATTTTATCGAGAAATTAGAGACTTTAACTGACATTTCAGCTATTCTATATAAGAAAAAAATGAAGTATAAAAGAAGTGCTTGAATATACTGATGCTACTCGTTTAGATGCAATAGCTAAAGAATATCAAAAATGATAATTACTTAAAGAAATATTTTATAAAAATATAAAGAAATAGTTTTAGAAAAAGAGTATTATTATAATGGAAAAATTAGCAAGAGAAATTCCTATGAAAGATGGTTTAATTCATGGTGAAGTTAAAAATTTATTATGAGAATGGAAAAGATTAAAGAGCAATCTACCCTTTCTAAAGATGGTAAATATTGATGGTATTCTAAGAGAATATAATCAAGCAGGGTAAAAGATTATTACAGAAACTTTATATAAAAGATGAAAATAAAGTAAAAAGATAAAATAAACAAAAAAATTATGTACTAGAAGGAGGAAACATGAAAAAGATTTTTATAGTTTTTAACATTTGTTTTTTATTAGTTTACTAGGTTTTTGCAGATAATACTAATATAACAATGACAACACTTTCAGATGAACAAACAATTGAACTAGATTTTTAATGTAAAAATTACTATTGGGAATGATTAAAGCTGAAAAATAATCCTAAATATAAGAAATTATTAGATTACATTGATGAAAATTTAGCTAAAAAAAGTGAAGTGAAATACTCTGCTAATCTAAATTTAAAAAAAGCTTCTTCAGAAGTTTTTTTCAGAAAAGTGGTGAATTACTATATGAAGAAAAAAACTGCCAGAAGAATTTATGGATATTCTAAATTACTCTCTAGCTACTGCAGATGATAAAGAAAAAAACTAAAAAAATCTATAAAAGGTTTTTATGAAAAACACTGCTTACATGCTTATAAGTAAAAAAATAATGGAAAAACCTAAATTTTTTTAAAGAAGTAAATTTGGAATCTGATGGACATAAAATAAAAAAATACAATGGAAGTTATACTAAAAAGAGAGCTAACTGAAGCTGAAAAAAAGAATTATTAAGTTTGAAAAAAATGAAAAAAATTGATAACAAAAATATAGAACTTATGTTGACAATGAAATTTCAAAGGTTTACACAGATAATAATTTAACTATGCTTAAAAGAATTTAAAAAAATTTAACAGAAACTCTCACTGCATATGATAAAAAAATAGGAATAGTCTTAAAAGAGAAAAAAAGATATACAGATAGCAGTTATTCAAATGGAATTTTAAAAAAAGCTATAAAAAAATGATAAATTGGTAGATGAAATAGTTTTTTTGAAAACTCTATGCCAAAACTTAAAAAAATGTATTATGATGATGGTAATTTAGCTTTTTGAATTTCCTTTAAAAAGATGGGAAAAATTCATGGAGAGGCTAAAGAAAGTACTATAGAAGTGGAAAAAAATTAGAGAAGTATATTCATTTAAAAAAATGGAAAAAGAGAAGGTATAGGAAGAGAATATAGTGAAACAGGTGAAATAATTAAAAGAAAGCTTGTATAAAGATAACGAAGAAATAAAAAAAGATAAAATAAACAAAAAAATTATGTACTAGAAGGAGGAAACATGAAAAAAAGATTTTTTTATAGTTTTAACATTTATTTTTTTATTAGTTTACTAAGTTTTGCAGATAATACTAATATTGCAGGAGTAAGAATACCTTTAGGAGAACAAAAAAAGTTGAATTAGACCCTAATACAAAAAATATTTTTGGGATTGACTAAAGTTGAGAAATGATCCTAAATATAAAAAAATTTAGTTGATTATGTTGAAGATAATTTAGCTAAAAAAAGGTGTAGCAAAAATACTCAGCTAGTATAAATTTAAAAAAAGGAGCTATCGAAGTTTTTTTCAGAAAAATGGTGTACTACTAGAGTGAAGAAAAAAACTGCCAGAAGAATTTATGAATATAGTAGGTTATAGCTTTAAATGCTGGAGAAAATAAAGAAAGATATAAAAAAATGTTAAAAAGAAACTTATGAAAGCTCCTACTTATGTTACTATTAGTAAAAAAATAATGGAAAACCTAAAAATTTATATGGAAAGAGCTATGGGATCCTATTGAAAAAAAGGCATAAAAAAATGATAGAAGAAGTTATATTAAAAAGAGAGCTAACAGAAGCTGAAAAGAAAGGAAATGTTAAGCTTTAAAAAAATGATGAATTAATGACAAAATATAAATCTTATATTGAAAGTGAAATTTCAAAAGGATATCAAAAATAACAAAGTAGTCATGGCTAAAGAATTTAAAAAAACTTAACAGAAACTGCTGTTATGTATGATAAGGATAACAGCTCTGTGAAAATGGAGATAAAAATACAAAGATAATAGCTTAAAAAAATGGAACTGCAAGATCTTATACTAATAATAAGTTAGTACAAGAAATGGTTTTTGAAAAACTCTACAGCAATATTAATTAGAGAATACCATGATAATGGTAATCTAGCTACTGAATTACCTGCTAATGGAGAGCTAAAACTTTATTATGAAAATGGAAAAAGTTAAAGAATCTATTCCTATTAAAAAAATGGAAAAAGAGAAGGTGTAGGAAAGAGAATATGATGAAACAGGTAAAGTAATTAAAGAAACTTTATATAGAAATGATAAGGAAATGAAAAAAAGCAAAAAAGTAAAATAAAAAAATTATGATATAATGTATTCAAATAAAAAAATAAAAAAAGGTGTTTAAAAATGAATTATAGAATAGCACTAATACATGGATTTTTTTAGAAATTATAAAGATATGGAAGAGTTAGAAAAATAACCTTATGAATATGGGTTACACAGTGGATAATTTTGAATTTTCCACTAACTTTTCCTTCTATTGATATGTCAATAAATATCTTAAAAAAATATCTTTTATCTTTAAAAGAGAAAAAATTAATAAACAAAAATGAAATTGTATTAATAGGCTTTTGGTTTTTGGTGGAGTTTTAATAAGAGAAACTTTAAAATTGGAAGAAGTAAGTGGAATAGTGGATAAGGTAATCTTATTATCTTCTCCAATTAATGATTCTACACTACATAGAAGATTAAAAAGAACTTTTCCTTTTTATTGACTTAATTTTTAAAACCACTTGCTATCTACTCTAAAACAAGAAGAGATAGAAGACGTTTTGACAAGGATATAGAAGTTGGACTTATAATAGGGAGAAAGTTCAGGATTCTTTGGTAAATGGCTAGGTGACTACAATGATGGATATATAGAAATGAAAGATGTTGCTTTTCCAGCTGCTAAAGATAAGATACTAATTCCTATCACTCACAATGAGCTAAACAAGAGAATAGGAACTGCAAGATACATACATAATTTTTATTTCAAAGGGGAAATTTAGATTAGAGTAAATTAGGAGTTGAAATGCTAAATTTTAAAAAGCCTCAGTAAAATTCTTCTTTAATATATTAAAAGTAATAGTATATGCTTTTCTTATATTATTTTCTTTTATTTGCATAATTGCACTATATCAAATATATACTGAAAAAAAGATGGCTTTTAATAGAGGAATGGCTTTAATATTTCTTATAGTATTTTTCTGTATTTCTCTCGCTTTACTATGTGCAATCTGCTAAAAAAACTTTTTTTAGCTTCTTTGTTCAAAGAAAGTAAATATAACTGAAAAAAACTATTTGAAAGAAAAATATTTTAAATCTTTAGATAAGTTTGAGTTTATCTTAAAAAATTGTACTGAAAGTCATGTTAAGGGTTTTAGCATATCTTTTTGTGTTTTTTTCTAATTGGAGTAAATATAGTCAGTGTTGCTGATGAAAATGCTAGAGATAGAGGGAACTTTCCTTTAGAAGCTATCCAATTTTTAACAGTAGCTGCACTTATTGCTCTACTTATCATGTTGTTTAAAGATCTTAAAAAAATATCTTTTTCCTTTCTGAAAAAAACATAAAGCTCTTCCAGCTTTTTAATAAGAAAGTTCAAAGAAAAAATCAATAAAAAGTGAAAAAAACTAAAATAAAAGAACAATTTAAAAAATTTAAAGATAAAAAAATATAATTTTAAAGATTTCATAGCAAAAGTTAAAGATAGAATTCATAGCTAAAAAAATATTAATAAATTCACAGAGTTTTTTTAGAAGATAGAACAAACTTCTTAAAAAGAAAAAAATTATTTCAAGAAAGGTATGAGATTTTTTTCTTAATGAAAAAAAGCTGATAAATTTCTGATAGGAGCCTATCAAGTTTTTATCAGCTATGTGTCTTTTAGCTTTTTGTAGCATTTTTTTATCTCTATATCAGGAATATTGATATATAAAAACTTTAGTGTTTTTTTATTTTACTTATTTGGAGTTATTTTCACTCTTTTTAATAGGAGCTATAGCTTCATTCCCATATATCTTATTTCTATTTTTTTCCTTTAGCTGACATTTAAAAATGGGTTGTTGTATATCATAATCTTAATTCAAAAGTAAAAAAATAAGTGAGTTACGAATGGAAATTTTTAGATAAAAAAATCAAATAGAATGAGCCGAGCAAATTGTCAGGCGTGTTTGAAGCAACTTGTTGGCAAGTTTTGCTGAAATTACAGCGAATTCTTGATTTTTTTATCGTTAAGAAATTTACTCAGTAACGAACTATTTTTTTTACTTTTTATTAGTTTGTAACAACCCATTTTTTTATTTTTACTATTTTACTTGAAGAACTTCATCACCAAGGATAATTTTATTATCATCAGTTAATATAGCAGGAATTCCAACATATCCAAATTTCTTTTGCATCATCAAATTCCTTTTCTATTTTCTCTTAAAGCTAAAAAAATTCTTTTTAAATTTTTCATACTTTCAGTGATATTTACAAACTCATATTTGTAATTAACTTTTTCAAAAATATTCTTTTTGCTTCAACACAATCAGGACAAAGCATAGATCCATATACTTTTTGGCATTTTTACCTCCATTTTATTTTGATATTTTTAAATTATATCTTATTCTTATTAAAAAAATCAACTTTATTTTATAGATAAGTAAAATTTAAAAGACTTAGTCAATTTTTTTTATGTTATAATTATAAAAATACAGAATATTAGTTATGGGAGGCTTTTTGTTATGAATACTTCTTTTTTTGTTTCACTAGATAAAAAGGCATTATATCACAATATTGAATATTTAAGAGAATACAAGCAAAAGGAATTATTACCTGTTTTAAAGGCTAATGCCTATGGGTCATGATATACTTTTTGATTGCAAAAGGCACTTTATGATTATGATGTAAAAAGTTTGGGCAGTAGCTAGATATTCAGAGGCTGTAAGTATATGTGAATATTTTTAAGACTCTTTCTATAGATGATTTTAAAAATATTAATTTTTTTGAATCATTAATAGATGATTACTCTCTTCTTGAAAAAAATATCCACAAATTTGTCCAACTCTTAATAGCATTAAAGACTTAAAAAAATGCTTTAGCTAATAATATATCAATAGATAGATTATCATTGAAAAATTGATTTTGGTTTTGGTAGAAATGGAATAAAATATGAAGAAGTTGATGAACTTAAAAATTTAATTAAATACAATAGTTTGAAGTTTTTTTAAGTATTTTTTTCACATCTATTTTTCAGCATCATATACTGATGGTTTAGAAATTATCAAAAAAATTCACAGACTTAGTTAATATGCTAGGTAGAAATAATTTTTGAGATGATACATCTTCAAAAATGCAGCAGGAATTTATAATTATGATGTGGATATAGTTACACATATAAGAACAGGAATGTTAACTTATGGTCTTCAAGAAGCAGGATTCTATGATTTAGATATGAAACCAGTTTTTACAGGGCTTATTGGTTATGTTGATTCTGTAAGATATGTAAATGAACTAGACTATGTTGCCTATCAAGAGCTATCTTCAATAGACCCAGGAACTAAAAAATTGCAAAAAAATAAAAAAATAGGTTATGGTGATGGTTTTTCAAAAAGCTAACAATAAAACTACTTGTCTTATAAAGAAAAAAGAATATGTTATTTCACAAGTTACTATGGATAATACTTTTATCGAAGTTGATGATAGAGTCAATGTTGGAGATGAAGTACATTTATATCATAGACCTAATGAAATTAAAACAAAGACAGGTTTCAGTATGCTTGAACTTTTAATAGCTATATCACCTCTGAGAGTAAAAAAAGAATTTTTTTAAAGGAGAAGAAAACTAGATAATGATATTACTTTTTTTAAAATCAATAATTATTGGTATTGCTAATATAATCCCTGGAGTATCAGGAGGAACTTTTAGCAGTTATGTTAAATGTCTATGATCCTATTACTGAAAAAGATAGGAAATTTCTTTTTGGTTGATAGAAAGACTAAGCTTTCTTATTTTTTTGGTATTTACTTATAGTATTAGTAGGAGCAGCGACAGGAATTTTTCCTCTTTGCCAATATTATTAAATATTCTATAACGAATTACCCTAAGATAACAGTCTCTGTATTTACTTTACTTATATTGCCATCTATTCCTTACATAGTAAAAAGGGCTAGATTACAAAAAGATATCTTAGCTTTTTTTGCTGCGGAGCAGCTCTTATGATAATTTTTTTATTCTTTTTAGGGTTTAAAAATATGGAGATAAAAACTACAGGAGCAGTGACTATACAAATAGCTAAAGGAGTTTGTTTTACAAGGGCTTACCGACTAAAATTGTTCATCTGTGGAGTCATTGCTGCAGGTGCTATGATAATACCAGGAATTTCTGGTTCACTATTGCTTATGATGCTAGGAGAATATTATAATGTTGTATATTTAATTTCTTCTTTAGGAGCATCTTTAAAAGAGAAAATCTTTTTCAATATTATTACCTTTAATTACTTTAGCAGTAGGGGTTGGAATAGGACTGGTTGCTTTCTCAAAAGCTATAAATTATTTATTAAAAAAATCATAAAGAATTCACTTTGTTTTTTTATAGAAGGAATAATAACTTTCTCTATAGTTCAAATGTGGTTAAGTATCTAATAGATTAAGGAGATTTTTAAATGAATCCAGTATTTTTTTAAAAATTAGGTCCTATAGAGCTTCATTATTATGGACTTATGTATGCAATAGCATTTTACGTTGGTATAACTCTTGGTAAGAAAATAGCAAAAGAAAGAAATTTTTGATGTTGAATTAGTTGAGAATTATGCTTTTGTTGCTATTATTTCAGGTTTAATAGGAGGAAGACTTTACTATGTACTTTTTCAATCTTCCTTATTATTTAAGAAATCCTCTTGAAATTCCTGCTGTTTGGCATGGTGGAATGGCCATACATGGAGGAATAATCGGTGGAATAATTGGAACTCTTTATCTATGCAAAGATTAAAAAGGTTAATCCACTGACATTGGGAGATTTTGCAGCAGGGATCATTTATACTAGGGCAAGCAATTGGTAGAATAGGTAATTTTATGAATGGAGAAGTTCATGGAGTTCCAACTTTCACACCATTTTCTGTAATATTTAATTTAAAAACCCTAAATTCTATGAATGGTATTCATATTATCAAAATTTAGATTTAATAGAAAAAAATCAAAAATATAAGGAGCTTGTTCCTTGGGGAGTTGTATTCCCAGAAAGCTCACCAGCAGGAAGTGAATTTCCCTAATTTACCATTACACCCTGCTATGCTTTATGAAATGGTTCTAAACCTTATAGGTTTTTCATAATTTGGTTTATTTTGAGAAAGAAAAGAAAAATAAAGGCACCTGGTTATATGTGGTGGTGGTATATCATAATCTATTCAATAAATAGAATAATAATAAGTTTCTTTAGAGTTGAAGATTTAATGTTCTTTAATTTTAGAGCACCTCATGTAATAAGTTTTATTTTAATTGCTATTTCAATTTTTCTTTTTGAAAAAAAGATAATAAAAAATATTTATAATTTATTGACAAATTTAATAAAAAAATGTTAAAATTCTTTAAGTAAAAGCCATCAAGAGAGATTGAGGGACAGGCCCTGTTGAGATCTCAGCAACCTGCACACTGTGTGTGGTGCTAATTCCTGATAGATGGAGAATGATTATTAAAATAACATTTCTCTATCTGGATTGGATAGAGTTTTTTTATTGTATTATTATTTGTTTTAATTTTTAAGGAGGAATGAATGAAAAATTTACATATTTTTACATCTGAATTTGTATCACCTGGACACCCAGACAAAGTTTCAGATCAAATATCAGACGCTATTTTTAGATGCTTGTTTAGCAGATGACCCTAACTCAAGAGTTGCCTGTGAAGTATTTTTGTACTACAGGTTTTAGTTGTAGTTGGAGGAGAAATTACTACTACAACATATATCGATGTTCAAGAAATTGTTAGAAAGAAAAATTGATGAAATAGGTTATAGACCAGGTATGGGATTTGACTCTGACTGTGGAACTTTAAGTTGTATTCACTCTCAATCACCTGATATCGCTATGGGAGTTGATGTTGGGTGGAGCTGGAGACCAAGGAATAATGTTTGGTGGAGCTGTTAAAGAAACTGAAGAACTTATGCCTTTAGCACTTGTTCTATCAAGAGAAATCTTAGTAAGACTTACTAAAATGATGAAAGCTGGAGAAATTACATGGGCAAGACCTGACCAAAAAATCACAAGTTACTTTAGCTTATGATGAAAAATGGAAACGTTGACCATGTTGATTCTATCGTTGTTTCAGTTCAACATGATGAAGAAGTTTCTCATGCTGAGATAGAAAAAAACTGTTATAGAAAAAAAGTGGTAAACCCTGTTTTAGAAAAAATATAAATTAAATACTGATAATATCAAATACTATATCAATCCAACAGGAAGATTTGTTATCGGAGGACCTCATGGAGACACAGGTCTTACTGGAAGAAAAAAATTATAGTTGATACTTATGGTGGATACTTTAGACATGGTGGAGGAGCTTTCTCTGGTAAAGACCCTTCAAAAGTTGACAGATCAGCTGCTTATGCTGCTAGATGGGTTACTAAAAAACGTTGTTGCAGCAGACTTTGCTGATAAATGTGAAATTCAATTATCTTATGCAATAGGAGTTGATAAACCTGTTTCAATAAAAGTTGATACTTTTGGAACTGCAAAAGTTGATGAAGATAAAAATTTCTGAAGCAATATCAAAAAGTATTTGACTTATCTCCAAGAGGAATAGAAAAAGCTCTTGAATTAAGAGAGGGTAAAATTCAAATATCAAGATTTAGCTGCTTTTTGGACATATAGGAAGAACTGATATAGATACTCCTTGGGAAAGACTAAATAAGATTGAAGAATTGAAAAAAGCTATTAACTTATAGGAAAGTGATGAAATGTTAAAGAAATTTTTCAGAAGCTCAAGAAAAAAAGGCTATAACTATATGCTATTTATAGAATTGGGATATTTAACTTCAAAAAAATGATTTATCTAGCTTCCAAGTAAAAAGCTGTAACTATTGAAGGATATTTTTGAAACAATAAAAACAAATATATGACTATGTTGAAAAATATAGATTTCGAAGAAACAGAAGAAAAAGATGGAAGATATGAGTGTGAAGTTTCTAATATCTATGATGTAAGTAGAAAAAAATATTTTATAAAAAAATGAAGGGCTTACATTTACAGAAGTAGATGACACTGATATAGTTGATAGAATTGTAAATAAAAGGTCCTAAAGAAATTGTTGGAAAAAAAGTAAAGAATTTTTTTAGAAGCAAGACTATAAATAAAAATAAGGGCATAATGCCCTTATTTTTATTTTACATATGCTAAGAATTTTTCAGATAGTTCATGTCTTCCATGAGCAAGGTCGAAGAATTCTTTTTGTAGTGCTTTAGTTATAGTTTTATCTCCATTTCCAACTACTATATCATCAACAGAGTAAACAGGAGTAACTTCAGCTGCAGTACCTGTTAAGAATAACTCATCACAGATATATAAAAGTTCTCTTGGTATAGCTTGTTCTACAACTTCATAACCTAATTTTTTTGCTAATTGAATAACTGTATCTTTTGTTATTCCTCCAAGTGCAGAAGAAGCTAAAGTTGGAGTTATTATTTTACCATTTAAAAACAACAAATAGATTTTTCTCCACTTCCTTCACTGACATTTCCTAAATAGTCAAGAGCAATACCTTCTTCATATCCATTATTAAGTGCTTCTAATCTAATAAGTTGAGAACTTAAATAGTTTCCTCCAGCTTTTGCAAGAGAAGGTAAAGTATTAAGAGCAGGTCTTCTCCAGCTAGAAACTTGTACTCTTATTCCTTTGTTAAGTGCTTCTTCTCCCTAGATATGCTCCCCAAGCCCAAGCAGCTATTGCAACCTCTACTGGACATCTTGATGGAGTAACTCCTAATTCAAAAATAACCACGATAAGCTATTGGACGGATATATCCTTGTTCTAATTTATTAGCTTTTACAGTTTCAATTATAGCTTGTTCAATTTCTTCTACTGTATAAAGGAATTTCCATTCTATATATTTTTGCAGAGTCAAAAAGTCTTTTAACATGTTCTCTTAATCTAAAAAAATTGCTGGTCCATTTTCTGTCTTATAGATTCTTATTCCTTCAAATACTGAGCTTCCATAGTGAACTACATGAGATAAAATATGTATATTAGCATCATCATGTCCTACTAATTTTCCATTCATCCAAATTTTTTTCTGTGTTTATCATTTCAAAATACTCCTTAAATTTTTAGTTGTACTATAATAACTTAATTTTAAAAAATCAAGTGAAATTATTTTTCAACTTTTTAAGGCTCTAAATGAATTTAAAAACAGCAAGTATAGTAACTCCTGTATCAGCAAAAACTGCCATCCACATATCAGCTATTCCTAAGGCACTTAAAATAAGAGCAATAACTTTTTATTCCAAAGGCAAGAGCCATATTTTGCATTGCTATCTTCATAGTCTTTTTTTAGAGCTTTTTAATAGCTGTTACTATCTTACTAGGTTCATCTGTCATAATAACTACATCAGCAGCCTCTATCGCAGCATCAGAGCCCATAGCACCCATAGCAATTCCTACATCTGCTCTAGCAAGAACAGGTGCATCATTTATACCATCACCAACGAAAATTACAGAGCCTTTTTGATGTTTTATTTTTTTATTATTTCTTCGAATTTGCTTACTTTATCTTGAGGTAAAAGATTAGAATAAGTTTCATCTAATTCTAAGTCTTCTCCAACTTTTTAGCTACCTTTTTCTAAGTCACCTGTAAGCATTATATTCTTTTTTTAATTCCTATATTTTTTTCAATTCTTTTTATTGCTCTTTTAGCATCTTCTTTTTATTTCATCAGAAATTACTATGTAACCTGAAAATACATTATCAATCTCAACATAAAGTATAGTTCCTACATCTGTTACAGAAATATCCTTTTGGAAGATTTATTAATTTTTCATTTCCAACAAGAACTTTTTTTATTATTTATAATAGCTTCTATACCCTTACCAGAAATTTCTTTAATACTATTTATAGATGTATTATCAATCTCTTTATTATAATATTTTTGTATAGACTTTGATATAGGGTGGTTTGAGCCTGATTCAGCACTAGCAACATAATACATAAATTCATTTTTCATCTATATTTTTCATCATGGACTACAACCTTTTGAACATTGAAAACTCCCTTAGTTAGAGTTCCTGTTTTTATCAAAAAAACAACTGTATCAACTTTTAGCTAATGCTTCTAAATAGTTTCCTCCCTTTTATTAAATACACCTGCTTTTTGAAGCTGCACCAATTCCACTGAAAAAGCTAAGTGGTACAGATATTACAAAAGGCACAAGGGACAAGAAACAACTAAAAAAATGATAAAGCTCTAAATACCCATAATCTAAAATTATATTCTCCACTTATAATAGGTGGAAGAAGTGCTAATAAAAATAGCTAGTCCTATAACGATTGGTGTATATATTTTTGCAAATCTTGTTATTAATCTTTCTGATTTAGATTTTTTAGCTGCTGCATTTTCAACTAAATCTAAAAACTTTGTTAACTGTGGAATCAAAATATTCCTTTTGTTACTTTTGCTGTGATTAAACCATTTATATTGATACAACCACTAAGATATTTGCTCCTTCTCTCACTTCAACAGGAACTGATTCTCCTGTCAATGCTGAAGTATCAAGGCTTGTTTCACCTTTTATTATAGTTGCATCTAGTGGAACTCTTTCACCAGGTCTTATTTCAATGATTTCTCCAAGTTCTACTTCATCAGGATCAACTCTTTGAGTTTTTATTATCTCTGATAACATTTGCATATTCAGGCTTTATATCCATCATATCTGCAATAGACTTTTCTTGATTTATTAATTGCATAACCTTGAAATAACTCCCCTATTTCATATAAAAAGCATAACTGCAACTGCTTCTGGATATTCTCCTATTAAAATAGCTCCTAAAGTTGCCACTGTCATTAAAAAAATTCTCATCTAAAAAAATCTCCTCTTTCTATGTTTTTAACAGCAAGTAAGACTGTATCTTTTCCCACTAAAACATAGGCTACAAGTATTAATACAAGTTGTAGTGCTTGAGGGCATTCTTATAAATAGAGTTAAAAGTAAACAGTATAGCAGAAATAGCAATAATTATTTCCTTCTTTTTCATAATACACCGACCATTCTATTAAAAATTTAACTATGCTTTTACCATATTTACATCAGGTTCAACTTCATTCACTAATTTCTTTACTTTTTCAACAATTTCTTCCATATTTTTCACTTTCAAGAGTCATTTTTAGTTGTCATGAAGTTTACCATAACAGATTTAACTCCTTCTAATTTTCCAACTTTTTCTTCAATCTTAGATGCACAGTGAGCACAATTCAATCCTTCTAATTTAAAAAAACTTTTTTTCATATTAATCCTCTCCTTTTTTTCTTCTTGTATATGTACTAAACCTTGTTCAAAAATTTCTTTTACGTGATTATCTGATAAAGAGTAAAGAACTTCTTTTCCAGATTTTCTAAACTTTACTAAGTCTGCTTCTCTTAAAAGCTCTTAATTGATGAGATACAGCTGATTTTGTCATATTTAAAACATTAGCTATATCACAAACACACATCTCACTCACATCTAATGCCCATAAAAATTCTTATTCTTGTACCATCTCCTATAACTTTAAAGAAGTCTGATAAATCTCAAGAATTTCATCATTAGGAAATTCTTTTTTTACTTTTTCAACAATTTCTTTATTTACACTATCACAATCGCAAGAGTTTACAGGTTTTACTGATTTTTATTGCTTTCATAGTTTCACCTCTTTTATATCAACAATTGATTATCTATTCAACTGTATATATTATAATTGAATACCTATTCAATTGTCAAGAACTTTTTATTTTTCAATAAAAAGAGAATTTTTAAGTTTTTATTCTCAAAAAAATTCTCTTAATTAGGTCAGTTCATAGTTTATCAACACTATTTGACAAATAACCTATAAATATGTTCCATCTATATAGCTTTTCTTAAATTAATTATTTCTTATACTAAGATATATGATAATCTATTTTTCTGTAATTTTATAAAGAATTTTTTTTAAATCTTTCTATTACTACTGTTATTTCTCTGTTAACTCTGTGTGTTTTTCTAAATCATCTTTTATCATAGACTCCATATTCTGAAAGACTATTATCATGAAAAATTAAAAATAAGTTCTTCTTAATTCAACTAAATTTATTAATTCTTTATCTGTTAATTTTCTTTTAATGTTATATTGATTTCTCCTAAAAATCTTTTTCATCTCTTCTATATATCCTTTTGAGTTCTTTTTCTCATATCCTTATATTTTTTTCAAAAATTTTTATGATTTCTTCTACTGAGTCTCTAAGTTCTATAAAAATCTTCTTCTACAAAATTTTTCTGCTTTTTTAATTCTTCCCATATCATAATTATTTAACTCCTTTCATTTTATTATTTAACAGGATAACTTTTTATTACTTTACCAAAAACTTTTTGAATTTGGAATAAAATATTGTTCTTGATTTAATCCTCCAAGAAATGGTCCACCTTGATAACCCACTGGTCCTTTATATTTAGGTATTCCTTCTGGAAATTCAATATAATATACTGTATCCAATATTGATTTATCAGCTTCATATTCTCTTATCTTTAATTTCAGCATTAGGGCTTTAACCCACCATTTTTTTAATGGCAAGGTCTACCCTTGCTTCTACTTCTGAATTCTTAGCAACTCTTGTATACCAACTTCCATAGGGATAAGTTTCATCTCCCATTCTTACAAATATCCCACTTTCATCTGAAGCATCATTATACATTCCATTATAAAAATTATTTATTGGTGGATCATCTCCTATTGATAATGGATGAGGATTGGTAGTAGCATTATATTCATATTTATTTACATCATTATATTTAGACACTATTTTTCCTGGAATTTCTTTATCCATATAATCATTCAGAAAATTTATTTTCACTATCAGTTAAATTTGGATATTTAACTGGAGATTTTAGTACAGGGTTATATGGTAGCTTACTTGCTACTTTATTTTGTACTCCATCTGTTAACAACGGTACAGTTGCTAGTGCTCTATTTGTTGTTAATGGTGCTACTAAAGTTCCGTTAGTTGCTACTGGTACCGGTGTTTTTATCATATAATACTAGAGAATTGTTTCCTGTCTGATACGAAACTCTAGATATAATACTTTGACTTACTGCTCCATTTCCTACTAACATTTTAGAGCTTGAATTTGCTCCTATTAAAGTATTTGCTTCGTGAGGTGTTAAAGATGTTTCAAAAACCCGTTGACCTGATGAATTTATTCCCTGAAATGATATTTCTCCAGTTGTTAAATTTTTGTGAAAATACTCATACTACCATCAGGATAAGTAGTTATATTTTGATAAGCTTTTGTTGTTCCCACCAGGTGTTCCATCATTTATAAATACTTTTACCTTGAACAGAATTTACTTTTATTTTCTAAAAAGTAATTGTTCTTCATTTGTTACTTCACTATCTGATACTAAACTAGGAACGAAGTGAGCCACACCCAAAATCTTTGGATCCAAGATTTTGGGTGTGGCTCATATCTTCTATCTATACAGCTTCTCATAAATTAATTGTATATTTTTACACTAAATCATATGATAAATAACTTTTTTTCTGTAATTTTATAAAAGAATTTTTCCAAATCTACTTACTGCTACTGTTATTTCACTGTTAACTTTATGTGTTTTTTTCTAAATCATTTTTATCATAAACTCCATATTCTGAAAATACTATTAGTATGTGAATTAAAATAACTTTTTCTTAAAAAAATTTAAGTTTTTAGTTCCTTATCTGTTATTTTTTCTTCTAATGTTAAATTAACTTCTTCTAAAAACTCTTTTAATTCCCTTATATATTCATCTGAATCTTTTCTCATATCTTTATATTTTTTTCAATTACACTTATTAGCCCTTCTACTGAGTCCCTAAGTTCTATAAAATAAAGTTATATAGAAAGAGCTATGTAACTCTCTTTTCTACATAGCTCTGTTCTATTTCTTATATTACTATACTTTCTATTGGAATATCTAAATGGTGTTACTTTTTATATATTATAGTTATTTTTATCTTGGAATTTTTCCAGTTCTTTTCTATTGTACTTTTTCTCCCATCATAAACATATACTATTGGTGAAGAATCTGATTCCCAATCACATATTTCTTCTATTCCTGGTTCTACATATTTTTTTCATTTCTTCTAATATTTTCTTCAAAATTTATCTTTTTCTATATTTGTATTAGTCCAAAAATACTATTATTCCATATTTCTGATTTATTAAAAAAATAACTTTTATTATCTACTATTTCTTTTCCTTTCCATTTCTTTTTGTTATTACTTGAAACCTCTATTTTTTTACCATTATATTTTTCGTCTAAATCTTTTAATAATTGTTTTTCTTTTCTTTTTAATTGTTAATATTCTAGGTCTTTCCCAACCTTCTGTTGCTATACACTCCTATATATTGTGGTTGTAAGTCATATTTTTGTCATCATTTCTTTTTGCATATAAATATGCTTCTTTCATTTCTTTATTAGCTTCCTTTAAATTTTTCCTCTTATATATACTATTCTTTCCATATTTATTTTTCCCTCCTTTTAGGGCTTTTTAACTTTCATAATTCTGTTTACTAACATCTTTTCCATATTTATTTTGAATATTCTTTTAATTTATTTTGTTAGAGTCGTCTTCTATATCAGTTTTACTTTGAACTTCAATTAATTTAAATGTTCCATCCTTATATTCTATTGTCACATCAGGTCTAGCATCACTATCTTTAAATTTATCTGATATTTTTTTAAAGTTTCATCTACATAAACTGCTTTTTACATTAGGATCTACTTTTTGCCTCATCTGCTATATCAACTGCTTTTTCCCAATGACTTATTGTTGTATTTGTATGTTCTTTTGATCTTCCAACATTTATTCCTCTAGCTCTCACATTTTCTATTAGGTATATTTTATCGTAATCTTCTACAGTTTGCCCAGCTTCTATGTATTTCTCAACCTTAAAATTTCCTTCTTTTAGAAACATAATAATTTTTTTCCAGCACTTGGATTTGAACCATTATTTTTTTGAACTTTTACTGTTGGAAAAATACTCCTTTTTTTATTACATCTTTTGAAGATATATTTTTCTAATCCCATTATCAGTTAGTTTAAAAATATGAACCACTATTATTTTTTTATAAACAATCTCTTTATTATTACTAACTCCTACTTCAATATACTTTTGCACCCCTTGATCCTATTGCATAATCTTTATAAATTGTAACTCCACTTTTTGATTTACTATTGGATATTTTACTGGTAGTGCAAGTACAGGGTTATATGGTAGCTTAGTTGCTACTGGTACAGGTGTTTTTATCATATAATACTAGAGAATTGTTTCCTGTCTGATATGAAACTCTAGATATAACACTTTGACTTACTGCTCCATTTCCTACTAACATTTTAGAGCTTGAATTTGCTCCTATTAAAGTGTTTGCTTCGTAAGGTGTTAAAAGATGTTTCAAAAACTCGTTGACCTAATGGATTTATTTCTCTGTAAATGATATTTCTCCAGTTGTTAAATTTTTGTGAAAATACTCATACTACCATCAGGATAAGTAGTTATATTTTGATAAGCTTTTTGTTGTTCCCACCAGGTGTTCCATCATTTATAAAGTACTTTACCTTGAACAGAATTTACTTTTATTTTCTAAAAAGTAATTGTTCTTCATTTGTTACTCCACTATCTGATACTAAACTAGAACAGAAGTGAGCCACACCCTAAAAATCTTTTATCCAAGATTTTGGGATGTGGCTCATATCTTCTATCTATACAGCTTCTCATAAATTAATTGTATATTTTACACTAAATCATATGATACATAACTTTTTTTCTGTAATCTTATAAAGAATTTTTCCAAATCTACTTACTGCTACTGTTATTTCTTTGTTAACTTTATGTGTTTTTCTAAATCATTTTTTTATCATAAACTGCATATTCTGAATATACTATTAATATGTGAATTAAAATAACTTTTCTCTTAAAAGAATTTAAGTTTTTTTAATTCCTTATCTGTTATTTTTCTTCTAATGTTAAATTAACTTCTTCTAAAAAAACTCTTTTTAATTCCGTTATATATTCATCTGAATCTTTTTCCATATCTTTATATTTTTTTCAATTACACTTATTAGCCCTTCTACTGAGTCCCTAAGTTCTATAAAATCTTCTTCTACAAAAATTTTTTTCTACTTTTTAATTCTTCGCATATCATAATTATATAGCTCCTTTCATTTACTATTTAATAGGGTGACTTTTTCTATTACTTTACCAAAATTTCTTGAATTTGGAATAAAATATTGTTCTTGATTTAATCCTCCAAGAAATGATCCTCCTTGATAACCCACTGGTCCTTTTATATTTAGGTATACCTTCTGAAATTTAATATAATATATTGTATCCAATATTGATTTATCTGCTTCTAATCCTCTTATTTTTTTATTTCACCATTAGGTTTAACCCACCATTTTTTTAATAGCAAGGTCTACCCTTGCTTCTACTTCTGAATTCTTAGAGACTTTTTGTATACCAACTTCCATAGGGTTTTATTTTATCTCCCATTCTTACAAATATCCCACTTTCATTTGAAGCATCATTATACATTCCACCATAAAAATTATTTTATCGGTGGATCATCTCCTCATTGATAATGGACCAGGATTGGTAGTAGCATTATATTCATATTTATTTACATCATTATATTTAGACACTATTTTTTTCCTGGCATTTCTTTTATTCATATAATCATTTAGAAATTTATTTTTCACTATCAGTTAAATTTGGATATTTAACTGGAGATTTTAGTACAGGGTTATATGGTAGCCTATTTTGCTTCATTTTGAAAACTTGTTAATTTCTCATCTGAAATGGTAGCAAAAAAACTGGAGCTCATCTAATTGTTTAAGATAATATTCTTTTCCTCTAGTATTTATAGCATTATTTAATTTCTTGTTCCCTGTTTTTTTGTTCCTATAATATCTTCAACAGGTTTTTATTTTAGGAGTTTCTACTTTATCTGTTATATTTTTTTGATACATCACTTATTTTTCTCACCATTTTTAGAAGCTTTTTGCTGTATCAAAAGAATATTTTTGGGGCTCTACAAATTTATTAGAAGATGCTTCTATAGTACCTAATTTATCTACTCCATTTAATGAATTTACTATACTTTTTAGCTTTATTTATTCCATAGGTAGCCGTTATGACTCCAGAAGTTGAACCAATTAAACTACCATAAAATTCCCCATCACTTTCAGATATTTTTTTCATCTAATGTTTTAGTTCCATAATAGAAATTCTTAATATCCGCAAAAATAACTTTATCAATTTTTCTCTTTGATTTTTGGGTGGAAGCATTCCATCCTTATAATTTCCTTTTTAGTGTATATTCATTTCCTTTTTGCTTCAATATATTCTGGAAAATATTTTGCAAGATACCCATAAGTAGCAGGTGTTATTATTTTTCTAGGATCTCTTTTTAGTTTTAATCTCATTTGGTAGTAATTCACCTCCACCAGCTGGTGTTGAAATCAAGAAAAATAGTGTTACTGTTGTAAGTGCTATAGAACCCTATTTCTACAACTTTTTAACTATTTTCATATTCTACAGTACCTCCTACACCTTCTTTAAAATTATCTTTAAATTCCTCCTTAAAAGCATCCATATATACCTTGTTAGTTCCTTCTTTGTATTCTTTTTGTTGTATCAATATTTCTTCTTAAAAAGTTATCTCTAGCTTTTTAATGCTTCTTTTTCTGAATATAATTACTTGTATTTATCAGTTTCAATTGAGGAGCTAATTCAGTCTTAGCATATTCTTCGTATTTCCTTATACTTTCTATACCTTTTTCAATTTCTGCTATTTCTCTATCTCTCTCTAATCTTGCTTGTTTTTCTAATTCTTCTATCTCAGCTATTTCTTCAGGGCTAAAGACTAGTTCTATTAGAATATTTAGCTGAAATACTTTCAAGATTTTTCTGTATCTAGCTTTAGCGCTTCTATATCTTTTTAGCTTTTCTTTCAGCTCTATACCCATCTGCTGTAACTTCACTATCTTTATCCATCTTTGCTACATCAAAAACTTGAAGCACTTATTGGATTTTTATCACCTTTCTTTAATCTATCCTTTATTTCATCATAGGCTATCTCTCCTGCTACTGTTGAACGTAGTTGTCCTTTATCATTTTCTTTTCCTCTTCCTAGCTCTAAGTCTTCTTTTATTTTGTATTCTCTTGCTATGGAAGCTCTTACTTCTTCATCTTTTACATTTTGGTTTTATAAATATTTTTTAGTTACTTTATCATAAAAAGCTACTAATTCTTTTCCTTCTGCTTTTAACTCATCTATTCTTTCTCTTACTTTTTCTGATAATGTTGGGTCATTTTGGATCAAATTTTTTTCTATTACTACTCCAAGTCTAGCTTGTATATTTTTTTATCTGCTAAATCTTTTTCTGCGATAATATCCATTGCAGGTGCTGTTTGAACTCTAACTATTGCTTCCTTTATTTCTATTAGACTTCTTCTTTCTGCATCTCCTATATCTTGACTCTTATCTCCATTTATTACATTATCTATTGTTTTTACTACTGTTCTTCCTGTTGCTTTTCCTTCTATTATAGCAA
>BNJT01000904.1_pt1 | contig 81512 bp, 146 predicted proteins | sample 8540491 | NCBI WGS metagenome assembly BNJT01 (sample SAMD00202455, study PRJDB9452) | human saliva metagenome | host: Homo sapiens | reverse complement strand
GATTGCATGCAGTCGAGTAGTTCCTGAGTGGGTTCCGGATTCGGCGATGGTGCCGATACTCGCGGCACGATGATCCGGTCAGCGTCCCGCGGTACGGTGGCCGCGAGCCGATGGGCGATCATGGGCACAGAGTGCGTCGCCAGGGAGGTGATCGATCGCCGGCGGATCTTACCCGATTCCAAAGTCCGGGTCGGCGGCGGCGTGGCCTCGTCCGGACGCGATCAGGGTGTCAGCCAGCAGTGCCGGGCGGTCCCGATGCGTTGACGTTCCCCGCCGGAGGCCGGGTGTTGTCGACGATGGTGTCGTAGCCCTGCGGCGGCTGCGTGATGCGCTCAGCGGATCTGGGCCGCCTCTGCACTGTCGCCCGCCGCCTGCTCATCAGGTGGCCTCTGGTCGTCGCAGCGATGATCGGCTCGCGTAGCTGGCCCTGCGGCTGCGATCTCCTGCAGCAGGATCCGCGACCTTTGCGTACGTTCGTCAGGAGGCCGCGGATGTCGGCATGACGCCGTCGATGCTGATGATCCCGCTTGCGGGTCCCGTCAACGCCGGCAGCGCTGCCACCGTCGGCTACCCGCTCCGGAGGACCGATGGCTGGTGACCACGCGGGTCGGGTTCCAGGTCAGGGCTGGCGGCGCGCATCGGCCGCCCGCGCCGAACACAGCGCCGAAAAGCCAGAACGTGCGCGGATCGGTTCTCAGGAAGCCAGACCCTGAGTCGTGCCGAGCAGCCATTTCAGAGTCGCGGGCCGCGAAGGACTGCGCGTCAGGATGCCGATGCCGACGCGAGTCGATCCTTGGCTGCTGCGGAGTACCCACGATCAGGAGAGACGGTCAGCTCCACTCCGACGCATCCAGCCTGCCGATGGGCATACCAGGCCAGCTGAGCCAGTAGCACCGTAGTCGGGCGGTTGAGTCGCGGCGCCTGCTTTTCGCTCCGGCGAGGGTTTCGCAACGCTACCAGCGCTCACATCACGTCCGGCGCAAGCGTCTCCACGGCAGTCGACAGCGGCCCCTCGGACCGGTTTACGGGCCTGGTCAGTCTGATGCTGAGAAGGTCTGCGCCTGCTGCCAGCGCCGAGTGCGCTGCACGAGGCGTTCTTAGCGGCGGCGTCGCGCCGTGAGATCCGATCATCACAGCCAGACACGCAGCTTGAGAATGCCATTACCAGGGCGAGCGCCTGCACTGCGCGAACCGTTTTAAGGTACACCGTCGTCGGCAGTCGCATGCCGAGGATCCAGTGCAGATGGGTGACCAGGTGGCCACCCGGCGCAGCGCGTCGATCGCTCGACCAGGGTTTTTCACATCGCGCTGCCTTGCGGTTGGTGAAGACCAGCAAGCGGTGGCGTGCTCAACGTCCGTCAGACGCCGCCGCAACTCTGGCGGCAGGCGCATCGTAGAGGTGCAGCCAGCGGTGCAACGCCGCGGTGCCAGCGGCATCTCAGGGCCATACGGCCAGCGGGGCCTGCAACACCACGCGAGACTCCCGCCCACTCCGGCGCCACGCAGGAGAGAGCCCGCCCACCTCGGCGAACAGAATGAGGCACGACCTGCCACCGGCCGACAGAGCCTGCGCCGAGCCACGCGACCAAGCGCGCCAGAGCTGGGCCCAGGACCCGCTCCGTGGGAGATACGGTTGCCGTCCTGCGAGTTGCAGTTTTCCTGTTTGACTGACCGGCCTGCTCCGAGGATGCGCAGTTTACCCATGGCGCCCTTCACCCAGTGAGGCCTGGGCATGGAGTGCGCCAGTTCCAGCGGACGCTCACGCTCCAGGCGAGTGCCCGCGCACGCCAGGGTCTTGAGGACGACTCAGCGGTGACCCAGGCGCGTACGCCGGTCAGTCCCGCCCGGAAACTGGCCTGCGCTGGACCCTGACCGTCGGGCGGCTCATCCGCCCAGCGAAAGGCCTCGATGTTTCGAAGCCCCTCCGGTGGCAACACCCGGCTCGACGTCACGCTCGTCCGTGCAGTTCAGATACCACCGACGGGATGCTCGGTGATCGAGGACGCCAGGGGCGTGGATCGCCGGATGGGACGCCGGAGTCGCAGGAGGAGATACCCTCTGGAGAGCGCTGGATCAGGCAGCTCCGAAGGGTTCCCTCGCAGTCGCATCGCCCACGATCTGATCGCCAGCGCACAGTCATCGCTGGCCCAGTAAAGCGCGAGGGCCCATCGGATGATGGGCCAGCCAAGATCAATCCGCAAACTCGGTCGGATCCGCCTCAGCCAGCGTGTAACCCCGTTTGGAACTGTTTCGCCCACCACATCCGGATCCAGACAGGCTGCACCCAGTTCCCGGGCGCCTCCCTCAGGGTGAGCAGAGTGTCAGGTGGAGGAACACGCACTGCAAGTGGTCCGCGCGGTATTTCGCGTCGTCACCGTCAGCGTGCTCCTCTCGCAGTCCCTTGAGGCGCTGCCCCTAGATCCCTGACCACGACGAGTCCGCTGCAGGAAGTTTTGCCTCACCTCATCGGCCACTCAAATTTCGCCGTTTCCAGTCGTCTCAATTTGCCGGCGGTGGGGTCAGGAGCCTCCCGGAAACGTCATCCGCCCGGTTCGTGCTCGCGCTGGAGCCGTCCGGTCAATGCGCCTCGCGAGGATCCTGCCGGCGCGGTTGGTCGACGATCTTCGCGCGCCTCGCCGAGACCGCCAGTGCCTCAATGTTTGCGCGCCGACTCGGCGATCAGCTGCGGCAGGTCAATGCCGGCCTCGCCAGCGAGGTGACAGCGTGGGCGACGGTGGCTGACCTCGAGCGCATCGGCCTGTTCCGGTGACGCACCGGCTCCCTCCGCCAGGTAGGCGCAGGTGGCCGGGCTGGATGCAGGTGCGATGGGTGCGATTCGTAGCCCGCCGCCAGTTTGGAAGTTTCCTGCGACGATCGGCGGGCGTGGGCGGTGGATGCTTGCAGCGTGAGCACTTTCAGGACAGCGCCGACGAGAGTCGCCCATCCTCGAGGCAGTTTCAGTGCCGGATACGGCTCTTTTCGGCGGCCCGTTCGACGTCGATCCGAATGTGCGGGCGGCGCTGCGTGCGCGTCGCGCGTTGCGATGCTTTGCGACGTCAGGTATGCCGCGATGGATCGAGCGCGATCCACGCCGAACACGGTAGGGCGACGACGCAGTGGTGCCGGGACGCTCAACGATGCACCCGATGCGCAGGTTCCAGTGCTTCTCGGCGTTAGCGCGCCGTCGTCGAGTCGAGGACGGTAACGCGCACGTCGGTGCGACCCCAGGCGCTCGGCTGCGCGCGGCGGTGATGTTGGCGGTGGAGTGTGATGCGCAGTTTCCGGGTTCGATGGCCGGCTCCCACCGGCGGCAACGTGATCGCAGGAGATGACGTTACCGATGCCTTCACCGCCCGCGAGAACTCACACCACCACCGGGTTCCGCGGGGTCGACGACCACCCGCACGATCAGCGCCGTGGTGACGTCAGGGGTCGTCGCCCGGCGTCGCTTCGTGATCCGCCGCCATCAGCGCACCGGGCTGCGGCCGCGACTGGGTCAGGGCGAGACGTGACCTCGCGACCGCCGGGCGGAACGATCCCGCGACCGGGTCGAAAGCTCGCCCGTGTGAAGAGCGGTGAAGCGCTGGTGGCGTGCGCAGGCCTCTTTTGAGAGCCCCGTCGTCAGCCGGGTCTCAGCTTCGACGACTCCAGTTGCGCCTTCCGACCGCGAGCGCGGCGCGTCCGCCCTCCGCTGCCAGAGGTGGGATCGGCGTCAGCGGTCATTCGTCAGTCTAAACCAGGCTCTGACACAGCCATCGCATTCGTACGGCGACCGCCATCGCGAGCCGCCACGGCGCCGAGAACCGTATTGATGTACTCCGGCGCCGCTGTCGTCGGCGACCAGCGCGTCCTTCGATTCCGCGGCGCCCACGGGAGCTCGACAGGGATACCGACGATCACATACGCGGGCCTGGCGCCGGTCTGCGTGCGCATCACCGCAGGCGCCCGGAACAGCGCGGTCGGAGCAGCCGCCATGGCGATGACCGCGCCGTCGAACGAGTCCGTCACCTCCACTGCCACGCAGGTCGACGGCGGCGGCGGCGGCACTGGTGCGGTCCCTTCGCCTCCGCGATCGCGGGAAGGCGGGGTCCTTGATGTGGCAGAACAGTCCGGGTGTGTTCGGGCGGGCGGCTGGATGATGCCGGTTGGTATCGACCATCGTCGCATCATTTGAGATCAGCGCCCAGCCTCGAGGCCGCGAGTGGCGGCAACCCGGGCTAGAAGCGCATTCAGGTCGGCGATGGCCGGATCCGAGCAGCGGCGCGATCATCACGCACCACCGCAGGCTCGATGCTCGTCGGGAAACGCCCAGGTTCGGCTCACCTCCCGGATGATCTCGAACGAGCCAGGCGTAGATCGGGCTACCGGTCCTGATGTAGCGCTCATGAGACTCCGCACCTCAGGACCCCGAGCGGCCATCCACGCGCCCTCCGCGCAGCAGCGCCCGTCCGCGCATCCGTCAAACCCGGAGGGGACTCGGCGCCAGCGCGATGCCTGGGCTGGGCTGCTCTGGCCGAGGTGACAAATTGACCATGCTGACGCGGCGACGGCAGTCTGGCGCACATCCAGTAACAGTGTCCCGCCACTGGCGCGACGCCAGCGCGAGCGACCGCTGCAGGCCAGCCAGAGCAGGCGGGCATAGTGCCGCGAAGGACCGATCTCAGGCGTTGGGCGCACCCTGTCAGGTGGGGGTGGGTCCCGGCGAGTCCCGGATCACATGACCGTCATCAGGCGTTGCGGACCGCAGGACGCCGATGTCATTCTCGTGCGAGCTGACGGGCCCGCGCCGGCAGCGTCGGACGCGCCGAGGAGATCAGTGGCGCACCCTGCGCCAGAGGCGCGGCGATCACGCGCTGTCCCGTTCACATGGCGGCGGGCATCTGCTGGTGTCGGACAGCTGCAGGGCCGAGCGCGTGAGGCCCTCCGCGCCGACCGCCATCAGGGCGTCGGGAGGCCGGTGCGGGCTTTGGGTCGCATTCGCCACCGATCAGCGGCGCGTCGGTGTTTCTCGAGCGTTTTCGTACCTGTAGCGGCCTGGGCATCGCGGCGCATCGAGGTCACGATCAGGTCATTTCCAGAGATCGCGCCATGCGGGCCCATCGCCGCCCGCAGCCGCACCCGCTCGTCCGCCGGGGAGGTCTTATCCCTCGTACCGTGGACCGTCGGACCCGGGCACTGGCCCGTCTGCGACGGTCTCCGCACCGTCGTCGGCTGCAAGGGCGGTGCGGATGATGACCAGGCTTCCCAAAAGCAGATCCTGGGCGCAGGGCCGCCGCTCGACGTAATCCCTCAGCGCACCGCACCTCAGGTTGCCCTCCAGACGTCGTTCCTGTCCGAGGTGACCGATACGCGCCCTACTTCGAAAGCACCGTCGCGCACGGAGGCGATCCACCACCGGAGAAGAATGCCGGGCAGATGCGACTCGGCGGAAGGCCTATGGTGGTCTTCGTCAGGGCGGGGCCCGGGCCAGAAACTTCGACAACCCGAATCACCGTGCGCGGCGCCCGCAATCGTCGCCGAGACCGACATCATCAATGCTGGGCCTCCTCACGCTCATGCGGAATCATCGTCGCCGGCCGCAAGTAGCGCGCGCGGGTCATCGGCTCCGCGTCGAGTCCCCGGAGGATCTAGTGCCGCTGTACGCGGGCGCGACGAGCACTCCTCGTCGCCACGCGTCCACACGAGACCCGGACATCTACGCGGGCAACGGCGGGCCAGCGCGGCCTGTGCGCCGATCAGCATCGCGCGCGATCCCAGCATCTGAGCGTTCTCCGCCACCGCGGCCCGGGTCAGCGCCAGCGCGCGCTGCCGGAGGTCGCGCGGTCGATGATCCTCACACCCGCCTCGAGGCGGTCCGCACGCCGATGCCCGAGGGAGACATCCGCTCGTTCGCGGCCCACGCAGACAATGTGACGATCTCAGTCCGTCGTCGGCGGCCGCACGCAGCTGGAGGGCGCCTCCTCGGGGCGGATTATCCCAGGACGCCGTGCATCATCCAGCTGCCGCGTGACCTGGCCCGACGGGGCCATCCTGGCGGAGTCAACTGAAGGACCCTGTCGGCGACGATGAGAAGAACACAAAGCTCTGGGAAGCGCACAATCACGTGCTCGTCGGCCCGGCCCTGGCCACCGAGGCAGCGCTACCGACAGCAACTCCCACCTGTACCACCGGTTTCCCGCACTGGATGCGGGCCGCCGGCTAAAGGCCGCCCAGGCCGACCTGAGGAGTACTGGCGCTATCACTTGCCCGTCCTGGAGAGCCAGAGCACGGGCGCATGATCACGGTCCACGAGACAGCTCAGCGCTGGCGAGGCCGTCATCGCGCCGTCGCCACCGCCACGGATGCGGTGGTCGGCGGGCGCGTCACCTCGACGAGGCTGGCCGTCCCCGAGGACCAGCCGGGAATCGTCACTGGGTAGCCTCACGCCGTCAGGAAGATCCGGCGGCTGCCCGGGGACACCGAGTGTCGCTGATCCTCGCCTCCGGTGACCCGCGTGGTTCGGTGTCGCACGCAAGCTGCGATCAGTTGGGTTGCGCCCGAAGTCGTCACGCGTGTGCCTCATCGGTGGCCGGGGCGTTCGCCGCATCAGGTTGCCTGGGACGACGCCATCACGGTCTCCACGCACGGTCGATCCCGTCGAAGCCGCCATTGCCGCGGCGCCTCGCTACGCGAAGGTCGCTGATCGCGGCCGACCCGCGCGAACCCCTCTCGCAACTGACCGATCCCCTGGCGCGCTATCAGGCGGACGCTTCACGTCCTGGCCGAAGCGTGTCTCAGCGAGGACGACGAACGCTGATCGGACCGCGACCGGCGAGCAACCGCCGCGGTCTGACGTCCGGAACCCGAACGTCGGTAGCACTCATCCTGGAGCGCCACCCCGACGCAGATGGGACGGGACGCCCCTCACCACCCGCCGCGCCCCGCCGTCGTCGCCGTCGGGTCGCGTGCGTGATGCTCGAGCGTCGCAGATGCGCTGACCGACCTGACGGTCGGGCGGGTCATCTCCTCCGAGGCCGCCCGCACGCGCCTCCCGGATCGACGACGCCTGCTCGGCGGAACCCGCATCTACGACGGACCCGCCACCGAAGGGTTGCGCCCGGGCCTTCACGACGATGCGACCTGAGTCATCGCGCACCTGGCGATCGGCGCGCCGCCCGCATCCTCAGCGCGCTGCTGGATTCAGAGAAAGACCGCTAAAGCCCGGGTGTCATTCGTCATCGACCAGGGCGGCGGGCATTTCGTCGTACCGCTGCTAGAGCGGACGCTGTCGGCGGCGCAGACGCGCCAGCCGAGAGAGCTGTCCAGGCCCTGGGGGCGCGCGCGGTGCTCACCACTGCCGCCGACTCCTCGGCGTCGCTCCTCCGCACCCTCCTCGCTGGGCCCACAGCGGCGATGTCGCGGGCGTGACCGCACGCGATGCTCGACGGTCGAATTTCGTGCGGCTGGTGCAGGGAGCGACCGTGGCGATACTGCGCCGCTGCCGGCCAGCGTCTCCGACGCACGGCCTCTCGCCGGTCGCGGAGATTCTACGTCACCGACCGCGACGCGTCGCGGCTGCCGCCCGCCGGGCTGCACGCGGGTCGTCACTGCATCCTCTCGCTCACTGGTGGGTGGTGTTATGGGATGCAACCCGCGCACCTCAGAGAAGGTCCTGCGCGCGCCACCTGCGCGACTCGCGGCAGCGGGTCTGACGATCCACTCGAGATCGCGGCGCTGACCAGCGTCGGTACTGCCAAGGCACGTGAGTGGGCTGCTCCGTCTCGCCAAGCGCACAGTGCCGTTTGCCAGCATGCGACGAGCCAGCGAGCTGGCGGACATCGAGTCGCCGAGCTCGGAGGTCGTCGCCTCCGAGGTGGGAACGCCGAGAGCGTCTCCGCCTCCGTCATCCGCCGCGGCGCCGAGGCTGATCGTGCAGAGACAGAGTGCCCGGATGCGCGACGTGCGCGATCGTAGCGCCGGCGCGCGTAGAGTTGCGGGTGGTCGGTCTCGGCGGCCACCCGCGACCTGTTGACTCCGATGGCGAAGCAGGCGATCGAGACCGCCGCTACGTGGTCAGCTACATCCCCTATGTGCGGCAGATCCGCGACCTGGTCAACCCTCACGCCGGGACCACCGCCACGAGATGGGCACCGAGGACGGCGGACGGCGTTCGCGATCAGAAGGCACGCGAGACATCCCGTCGCGTTCGTGTGTTCCGGCGATCCGCGATCTACGCGATGGCCTCCCCCCACCTGAAATCGGCACGGAGGATCGATGTCGAGTCATCCCGGGCGTCACGGCGGAGCTGGCCGCCTCCGCGCTGCTGGGCGCGCCGCTCCGGTCGACCGTCACGATCTCCCTGTCCGACCTCCACCGCCGTGGGGAGGACATCGAGCGCCGGCTCAGGACCGCCGCGGAGGGATTTCGTGACGGTGCTGTTCTAGCTGCAAAACGCCTCGCGCACTGCCCCGGGCGCTGGGATCCTGGGGGCGCATCGCCCCGCTGCTGCCAGTGATGGCCGTTCACGAGGCGTTCCGACCAAAGCAGCGCATCAGGTGGGCGCCGATCAGTGAGTTCAAACGAGTGGGTCGACGCGCACCACCGTCGTCATCGTCGGCTCGTCGACCACCGCACCGAAAGTAGCGACGGGGGCCAGTGAGCAGCGATCGTCACGCCGCGCGACTCTCAGTGGATGGGACTGGCTCGAGAAGCCGCTGATGCTTGAAAGACGCTACCGTACCGCTCGTCATCGCCGCGCACGGCACCTGACCCGCGTGGCCGTGCCGAGGCTCGCGGAGCGCGTCCGGACGAAACTGCCGGGCACAAACTGACCATCGGTTTCATCGGTTGGCGGAACCGCGAATCCCAGGCCGTGGCCGATGCCTGAAGACGGCGCCGCAGGGCGGGGCGGGACCGTCGTCGTGCCGCGTCGCTCGCCTCCGCGGCGGCGCGTGCGAATCGACATCCCGGAGGCCATCGACAAGGGACGCACGGCAACTCCGGGGTCGCCTACTCGGCGGCGCTGCTGGGCAGCCGCTGCTGGACTCGGCGGTGCGGCGTCGCGTCATCCGAGGCCGCTCGGCGAGTGGCGCGGACGCAGCGCGTGCATCCTGGTGGGTCATGGCTCTCCTCCGTCGTTGAGATCGGGCGCGGGGCGCACTTACCGCATGGCCGGGTCACTCATGGAGGCGGGGCTTCAAGCTGTATCCATCCGCGCGTTCATCGGTGTCGCGACCATCAGTGCCGGAGGCGATTGAACCGCACGCGAAGGCCGCAGTGTGAAACCAGATACGCGTCGTCGCCCGCGCCTGCTGTTCCACGGAGCAGAGCTGCGGGCCTGGAACCTGGATCAGGTCGCCGCCTGGCGCAGGAGCAACACGGATGTCGAGGGTGCGGGTCGCCGAGGTCATCACGCACGACTGCGACGACAGGCGCCCAGCTGGTCGTCGACCGCTATCTCCACGCAGGCTCGACGCACGACGGGTTCCGGCGAGGTGCCCCCGGTTTCGTGTCGAGGCGTCAATGTTTGCGGGACCGCGCGACGCATCTGGTCGTCGGCCGCGCCGTTTGCGTACCGCACGGCGCATTCGGCTGCTCAGGCGGGGGCGAAGGTGCAGGTCGCTGGCGCCCGAACCTCGAGGATCCCCGTCCGGAGTCAGCTCACGCGGCGGTAGGGCGTGCAGTCGCCGTCGAGCAGCGCGCACCGCCAGGAGACGGAGATGTCGGCGATCCCTGGTACGTCCTGGCCGCCTGCGCAACGATCCGCACGTCAGCGCGACGATGATCGCGGTAGGCGGAACGCCGCCACACCTTCTGCTGCCGGGCCGATGACGCCCTGGGCGGCACCGCGGTACCCGGCGAGCCGCCTCCGCCGGCGGCCTGGCGGTGGCGGTGATCGGGCGACCCGCAACCCGCACGGCGCTCGGTGCCTGGATCCACCGCGACGGAGCTTGCTGCAGGTCCTGCAGAACGAGCGGCGCTCGCGCGAGGGGCGGGCCGCCCGCGCCGCGAAGTGTTGTCAGCAGCCCTAGCAACAGCCCGGGCAGCCTTGCGGGCCGCCCGCGCGCGCGGGCGTGTTATCCACGGATTGGGTGGAAGTGCCGTCCGCAGCGGTGGGGTGTCGAAAGATAATCCCCACGGGTCACCCGCACGTGGAAGTGTCACCGGATGAAAGGCGTCCGGTGGACACGTGAGAAGGAAGCCATGTCCGAGTCCGCCAGAGGCATCGCGCGTCGAGAAAGAAGAAGCCGCTGTCTCGTCGTTTTCGCCAGGCGGGGCTCACCACCGTCGAGTACGCCATCAGTTTGCATTGTTGGGTGCTGCAGTGCCGTGATGCACTGCTGCTTCGTGTCTTCCGCGACAGCTCAGTCTTCCGACACGATCATGCAGAGTGGGTCACCACGACATCTTTTACGTCAGCGTCGCTGGCGGACACGTGTACATGCGTGGGGCGCATCGGACGCATCCGCCCGCCTCCAGGTGGGTGGGCCGGGGGCGCCGGGGCGAGGAAACAGCGACGGCTGACGCCACCGTCACGGGTGCCGTGCCTCGCCGGCGGCGGGCGGGCGTATCAACGTAGATTTCAGGCGAGCGCCGGGGCTGGCACTCAGCCAGCAGGGAGTATGGCGACGGTGGGAGTTCGCCATCGGGTTGAGTCCTCTTGTGCTGCTGGTATCGGCCCTGGTCGGTATCATCCTGCTCAGGGATTGTCCCAGTCGGGTATCAGACCCGTCAGCTCTGGAGAGTGGCCCAAGCACCTGGCACGGAGCGACGACGCTGGCAGAGAAGAGCCAGGAGAAGGCGCGAGCGGGCGCATCGAGTCGACGCGCCGGGTCCGGTGCGGGCGGCCACCCGCCTGGACATCTCCATCCTCCCACGTCAGTTGGAATTCCTCCTCCAGGCCACTGCCTGGGGCCCACTGGGAACCAGTCGGGCCATGAGCACCACACGTCGTGGGACGTTCCCAGGTCCGCGACGACGCGGGAATGGGAACAGACTGCTGGTTGCGAGGCATCTGGGCAGCTGAGTGATGGTCGCTGCCACCGTCGCGCTGCGATCGTCCGTGGCTGGCCGCGCAGGACTGGGCTCAGGATGTCGCCGATCCAGGCGGCCCTGGCGCGCCGCCGCGGTCCAACGCGTGGATGGTGGCGACGCTTGCGCCGAGGCTTCGAGTGGCCTCGGAGCACGCTGGACGCCTCGCTGGCTGCGAGGTGCGGGGCAACGTCCCCGAGGATTTCGTGAAGTCGAGGTGACGAGTTGCCCTGCCGTTGCTGGAGGCGGCCGAGATTTCTAGCCTGCCGACGCGTGGGACGAAAACGCCACCGCGGGACGAGTGTGAGAGGAGCACGTCATGTAGAGCTACCATTCGGGGTTTCGCGGGCGGGTGCTGTTCGAGGGATCCGATCCAGATCGCCCCGGCGGCACGTTTCCTCAGAGGATCCGGCGCAGCAGCTCGGTGGCCTGTCGTGTCGCGAGGACACTGCGTGGACGCGGCGTTGCCGCATTTCAGACCTGACGCAGGCCGGGCGGCCCGTTTCGCATGCGGCTGGGTGCGCCAGCCGTTTCCAAAGGTCGCCGCCCAGCCACTGCTCCAGCCGCTGTCGTACGGCTCAGGCGGCGAAACCCGCCCCACCAGGCAGGCACGTACGTGGACGAACACCCGTCGCCAATCCGGCGGTGTCCGGGTGACGGCCGTGAAACCCGCCGATGTCCCAGCAGTTCACGCAGGGCGCGAAGGCCGGCAACCGCGAGGCCGATGGAGGTGTGTTCGGCGGCGTGCGCAGCGGCTCGAGTGCAGCGAGCGCAATGATTCCCGTTCCAGCTCGGACGCTCCACCACACTGCCCACGCGTGGTAGTGTGTGTTCCGGGCAGTCAGTGCCAGGGTGGAGTCGAGGCACCTCGGTGGGTGGTTTCACGTCGCAGCGCAGGCTATCCGAGTGACTTTGCCAGCAGCTAAGGTCGCACGTCGCGGAAATGCAGGGTTGTCAGGCCGAGTGGGTCGCGACCGCTGCTCGCAGCACCGCGATGTCCTGGACGGATTCAGCCTGGGTGCTTACCGTTGCCCAGGCGGCCCACCACCCGCCGCACGGCGCTCCTCGACGTCCAGTTCGATCGCACACGACAGGCGTCCCTGGTGGAGGTAGACTGGCACCCTGATGGACCACGGTGCGGTCGGCGGCTGCCGGTCCACCACCCCGATCACCTGTCGGTGGAGCGTTCGCATTGATCTCCACGGGCCCGTGGGTGGATCGCAGGTTGATGTAGTCTGACGGCACGGTCAGGACGGGTCAAGCTGCAGTGCCGCCCCGATCCCGCAGCGCGCTTTTCCGGCGGCGGTGCCATGCTGCTGGCGGCGTGCGCGAGGCCAGACAACGTTCGTCCGGGCTGACCGTCAAAGGGTGTTCCTGCGCGGCGGCAGCCAGGTGTGGGGCCGAGGACGTGCGGGTTCTACCAGGTGGCAGATCGCGGCGGCGACGCGCATCCGAAGATCAATGCAGGATGATGCGGCGGGTGAGGCATCCGAGTTCTCGCGGGCCAGCGGCACCACCAGCGCCGCTTGCCCGCGCGTCCTGCCGTCAGCCTGCTGCCAGAAGCCAGAAAGTTTCCAGGGAACCCAGCACGGACAGCCACCGCGTCGATGCCGGAGACGTCGATGCCGAGTTCCAGCGCGTTCGTGGTGGCCAGTCCGAGGATCTACCGGTGGTAAGCGCGCGGCCTCCAGGTCGCGGCGTGCGTAATGCGCATGGCCAGCGACACCACGGTAGGACGCGATCCGTCGGTTCGGCGCCAGTTCCGCGGCCACCTCGGGACGAGTCAGTTCCGCCCCGGCACGGGAATGCGTGACGAAAGGCGAGGGGTCTGGGTGGCGTCGTCTGTCAGGCCGGCGCGGCCAGGGTGATCGCGAGCGAGCCTGGTGGGAGGGTTGCCACCAGCGCGACGGTGCGGGCGGCGACCAGGGGCGGTCGAGTCAGCGACAACGTCCGCTCGTTCCTCACCGATCAGGGGCGCCCCCGAAGTCGGCGGCGTTCGGTGCAGTGGCGGAGCTGAGCAGGCTGGTCGGGTCGGCGCCGTGGGCGGCGGCGAGCGTCGCAGCCGCCGCAGCACCTGCGCGACATGCGCCCGAAACCTGAGCAGCGATGGGCCTCGTCGATGATGACGTAGGCGCAACCCGCCCAGCAATGCCGACCAGCGGCGATGGTTCGGCAGACGGAAGTGCAGCATGTCGGGGTTGGTGAGGCACCAGGTTGGCGTGTTCGCGGGCGAATCGCCGCGCTCGGCCTCTCATCAGGGTCGCCGTCGAGGCACTGATCCGACCGATCCAGGGCCAGGGCCTCGGCGGCGGGCTGGTCGTGAGCTGAGCCTTGGTGGGCGCCAGGTACAGCGCGGTGGGGCGGCGCGGCGCGAATCCCTGCCGCGACCCGCCCTGGGTTCCTGCGGCGCGGCGAGCACTGGCATCAGGTGAGCCAGCGACTTCCGGAACCGGTGGGGGTGCAAATCGCGGCGTGACTGCCAGCGCGGGCCAGCTCACGCGAACTCCGCCTGGTGCTGCCAGGGCCGGTCGATGACCGCGGCCCGGAACCCGTCGACGAGTTCCGCATCGAGCCAGCCGGGCCCAGTCGTCGCCCCCCGGGGAAGCAGGCCGGCGGCGCACCGCCACCGCCTCCTCGGCCCCGGTCACCACTCCCGAGTTCACCGCCCAACTCTGCCACCCCTCGCCCCACTGATCGGGCCGAACCATTCCATGGAGCCGGTTGAGACGGCTCACCAGGACTGAGAGCCCGGAGGATCGATGTCACCGGCAGTCGAACAGCCACCGCAGAACCTGAACAAGGCCACCATCGTTTCCGCACGACCCGCTCACAGATGCTCGCGAGGCCGGCGCGACCAACTTCAGGGGAGCGCATCCCGGTCGGTTTCGGACCTTCGGGTTTAGCTGACCCGCGAAGGTGCCGAGCAGCGACGCCACCAGTGGCACCACCCCGACGAGCACGAAGGCGGGCAGGAAACACAACGCGAGCGGTTGCACCGATTTCACCCCCACCGACCTGGCCCGTTTGGTTTCCTGTTCGCGACGGCGACGGCGCGCCCTCGTCGGCGTGGACGCGGAGGCAATCCACCAGGCTGGTGCCGGGCGGGCCGAGCGGGCGGCGTCGCGGGCCGGCGGTCCCCAGTCGGGGTGGTCGGCGAGGCTGCCCCAGGCGTCTTGCGGGTCCTGCCGACCTGCAACTGCGCATCGATCCCGTGCAGGATCGCGGCTGTGGCGAGATGGGCTGACCTCGGCGACCGTGGCGATGGCGTTGGTCATAGGGGGCTCCGGCCTCCAGGCAGACGGCCAGCAGCTCCAGGGTTTCAGGAGTTCCGCGCCACGGCCCGCTCCGTCTTCCTGCGACCGCTCCGCCATGTCACCACCGTCCCCGCCTTCCCCACCCAGCCGGGCGAGTGGAAGGACTGGGGGTCCAGTCTGCTCAGGGGCGGTGGGGCCCACCATGCCAGGACGGCTGCGGCGACGGGCGAAACCGACCAGAATCGCGGTACTCATCTGCTGCTGCCGCCAGTTTCTCGGTCCACACCACCCGGCGGCTGCCAGCCCCACCCCGGCGAGCGCCAGCACCGGCCCGAGGCGGATTTTCCAGCAGGAAACCGAGGGGATTGGCCCCGACGAAGGAACCGAGCAGCAGGGCCCCAAACGGTGAGGAAGGCCGCATGATCCGGAGCGCTGCGCGCGCCATCGCCAGTTCGGCCTCGACCACTCCCGCGAGTTCTCGTTCGGCCCGCAGCCCCTCCGCGACCTGCAGCAGCACGGAGGCGACAGGCGCGCCGGTGCGTTCCGCCACCCGCCACGCCCGGCGACCCGCGCTGAGACCCTCATGTCCTGGGGTTTGTGCCACCTCCTGCAGCGCGGCGGGACGTCCCGCGCCAGGGTGGCGACGGCTGAGACAGGGGGCCAGGGCCTCGCAGTCCGTGGCGGCCTCGGCGAGTGCCGCCGTGGAATCTGTCCGGCGCGCAGCAGCATGCCAGCCCACCGTCACCTGGTGGTTTCGTCGGCCCTGTTGCGTCGGATGCGTTCTGCGGTGGAACGCCGCAGCATCCACGCAGCGGTGCCGACGGCGATGGCGGCGACGAGACCCCAGCCCGCTGCCTTGATTCCGAACACCACGGCCACCCACGCCACCAGACCGGCTGCGAGGATGATCACCACGGGCCGGGACGTCTTCCCTCACAGCAGCTGCGCTGTCACGTCCCGGTCCGCGACGAGCCGGTGTTCCAGCCTCTCTAAATTCTGCTCCTTTCCGACGAGCAGCGCAGCGGCGAGGGCAAAACATGCACGCAGATCAGCATCGCGTCCTCCAGCCGGTCGCGCACGAGGTCCGCTCCAGCCTCAGGTGGTGGCCCCGTCGGCGATGGTCGCCGCGGTGCACGATCCGACCAGCCATCCGCGCCCGCCTGAGACGCCCCCACCTCCGCCAGCCAGCGTTTCCCGTCAGGGGCCGCGGCGCAGATGCAGCACCAGTCGTAGGGCCGCGGCGAGTTGCGCGTGACAGGCCTCACGGCCAGTCCGCCGAGTGCGGCGAGGGCTTCCAGCCGGGCGGGAACGTCGGCGACGGGTTGGCGTGGACGGTGCCGCAACCGCCCTCGTGTCCGGTGTTGAGCGCCGAGAGCAGGTCAGTGAGTTCGCGCCGCGCACCTCCCCACACACCGGTCGGGGGCGCATCCTGAGGGCCTGCCGCACCAGGGTGGTGAGCGTGATCGCTCCTTTGCCCTCGTTGTTGGGGGTCTGCCCTCCATGCGCACGCAGTGCAGGTGTCAGAGGTCAGTTCCCGGGCGTCCTCCACCACGACGATCCGTTCCGTTGCCAGCACCTCGGCCAGCAGCGCCGCCAGCAGGTTGTCTTGCCGGTCGGTGCCACCGGAGATCAGGAACAGCACCTTCCGGGCGATCACCCTCCGGCACAGCTCAGGGATTCGTCGGTGAGCGACCCGGCGGTGTGTAGCTCCTCCAGGGTCAGGCTCCGCGACGCCGGGACCCGCAGCGAAATGCACGTCCCGGGCTGGCCAGCGGAGCCGGCACCGCGTGCAACCGCACCCGCCCGGCAGCCGACCGTCGACGAACGGCTGGGCGTCGTCCAGGCGTCTCGCCGCGGTGGCTGCCAGCCGGATCGCGAGCCTGCGGACCGCCTCGTCGTGGATGAAGCGCGTCTGCGGCCTCAGTCCGCGCCGCGGTCACACGAACACCGCGTCCGGGCCGTTGACGATCCGTCCGGACTCCGGTTCCGCAGTGGCTCCTCCAGCGGCCCGGCCCTGACAGAGTTGCGGCGCAGCTGGTCCACGCTTGCCTCAGGGCCGTGTCGGTGACCAGCCTAGCCCCATGCCGCGCATCGCGCGGTGGCGACGTCCGCAGTACGTGATGGGGCGACCGAGCCTGCCAGCCTGGCCTGCAGCTCCTCCAGCATCACAGACGCACCTCCTGCAGCTTAGCGCGGAGTCCGGCGGCAGCCGAGCCCCGCAGAGCCGCGACCCGACGCTGGCTCCTGGGCCGCGAGCCGGGGCGCTTTAGTCGTCGCGCACCACCCCGGCCAGCGGCAGGGCCCAGCGCATCGGAGACCGCTTCGGTGGTAGCCCTGCGACGCCTTCCCGACCCGCACCGCAGCGCGCCCGGTCAGGTCAGATCCGGCGGGCCCGCATCCGCCGCGGCCACCGACCACGTCCGCGCCGACCATCGGCAACGGGACGAGCGCGACGTCCCAGCTCCGCCAGGCGCGCGCCGTCGCCCGCGTCCACGACCACCAGATCGTGGCTGCGTTCCAGCGACCTGAGCACCGCCGACAACGCCGACTCGTCGGGGGAATCGCCGTGGGGTCTGCCCGGCGCCAGCACCGGACCCGCTCCGCCGGGACCAGATGTGGGGTGAGGTCGCCGATCCACCGACGGCGTGCCGCAGCTCACTCGCGAGGTCATGCCCTCCCTGGTTTCGGCCCCGAACAGCAGATCCAGGCCGCCGCCGCGGCTTGCTAGCTCCACCGCCACCGAGCGCAGTCCTGTCTCTGCGGCTCGTGTCGCTAGCTGCCACCGCGAGGGGCTGACTCCCAACCCACCGGAGGCCCCTGCTCAACGCCAGCGTCTGCGCGGCGTCCCGGCCAACAGCTCGTTGGAAGGACCTCCGCCCAGGCGCTGCGACTCTTCGGGGCAGCAACAGCGGGCGCGCCGCAGCCCGCGGGAGGCCGGCAGCAACTCCTCGGAGTCGAAACCCACCACCCAGCACCCAGGCACGACCCGGGGGCCCGCGGCCCGCGACGCCATGTCCGCGCCCACCAGGCGCAGTGTGGCGGTGCGCCAGCGGCGTCTGAGCTCTTCCGATCCAGTGATGACCTCCAGATCGATTCCGAGGGCCAGCGTGGTGGCGAGCACGGAATCCGCGAGCGCGGCCCCGCGTCGCGAGCAATGGACCAGTAATCTCGATGTATTTCACGTTTTCACTGTGGGAACCGATGGGGTTGATTCTCCGTTTCCGCTCGAGGGTGTGGATAACCTGTTTGATGTACCTGAAGAACAACCCGAGAAGAGATGACCACCACCGATCCCCTGCCTCCTGAGCACTGACCTGGCTTGCCGTCTGGCCGGGGTGCGGGGTTGACGCTGGGGGGCAGTTTGTTGCCCCAGCGCCTCGAGGAGGCAGGCCACCGTTTTCGCGATGGCCGGCACCGACCGCGACATGCGTCGCCTGCTCGCCCTCAGAACATCATCCCTTCTGGGCGCGCCCGGGAGGCCATTCCGATCGATCCTTGCCAGTTCGACGTGGTGTTCGCCCACCAGTCCTTCCATCTTTTCGAGTCCCGGGCGAGGCGCTGCTCGGAGATCGCCCGTGTGCTGCGTCGGTGGTTGTTTCTCGGCCTCGTACATCATCCGCGACGACTCGGGTGCCGTGGGTTGCGGCGCCTCACCGCGCTGATGCGTCACTGCGACCCGATGGCGATGCGCGGCGACTACGGTCACACGCTCTCTGGCAGCCGTGGACGATTTGAAGTATTTCCCGGAGGTGGAGCACCGCGCCTTCCGCATCTGGCAGACCGTCAGCCTCGAGCGATCTTCAGCACGGCTCGTCGCCAATCAGCCGTTGTCAGAAACGACTTTTTCGGAGCTGCAACAGCAAGCGCCTGGCCGACGGATCAGGGATCTTTTCGAAGACGCCGTCAGGCCCGGGGAGAACCTGCGTCTGCCGTTCCAGTTGCTGGCGTGGCGGGCCTGGGTGAATCACGACGAGCTGACCGAACCGGTGTCCATGCCGGAGGTGGCATCCGGATCGACATGCAGGTCGCGACGCCCCTGCGGTAGCCGTAGGGGTAGGGATACCGGCTGCGCCGCAACCGGTCGGACGCGAAAGGAATACGATGGCCCGTCCACACCGTTCCAGTTGCTCCGCGACGGCCTGATGGATTTCGTCGCCCGCGAAACGGAGCTGGCCAAGGCCGAACTCATCCCTGCCGCGAAACAGGCCGGCATCGGCTCGGCCTTCGTCGGGGACCCGCCGTCACTTTCCTGCTGCATTCTGCTGTGGATGCTGGTGATCGTCATGGCGCTGGCCCTGAGCTGGCTGCTGAGCCTCACCGGCCCTCAACACCGTCGGTTGCCTGACGCTGGGGTTCCTGACGGCGGCGCTGCTGTCGATCGGGATCGCGGTGCTGCTGATCTTCATGGCCCGCGCCCGCTTCCGGAAGGTCAAGGCCCCGACCGCCACCATCGAGGAGGCCAAGGCCACGTTCGTCGCCCTCACCGACGCCGCCTCAACCGGTCGACGCAGGTGGTGGTGAGAGAGAGCCGACCCGCCCCGAGCCTCTCCACGGCTGAGAAAACCGGCTCAGCCGGCCTCGAGGCCAGGTTCCCCACCATTCGCGCACCGGGCGGAGCCTGTCCGCGTACACGGGCTCAACCTGGAGGGTCTCGACGCATCGCCGGAGGATGTCCAGGTCGTCCGGCGTCACGCGGTCGCCGATCCCGGAAAGGTGACGCCCGCTTCCCGGGGCATCGGTGAGGCAGGCGTGGAGCGCCGCTGCGAACCCTGCCGCAGGTGTGATCGGCGAGGTCCGGGCGGAGATGCAGGGCGCAGAGGATTGCGGAGACGTTGGCCTCACCGATGAATTCTCGAACCATCTCGTGGGCCTTCCCTGGGCTCTCGGTGACGGCATGGGCCTGCTCATACCGAGGACACGGTGGCCAGGTACAGCGAGCCCTCGATGCGTGTGAACTCCCCGTGCTCGATGTGCTCGGAATCCTTGTCGGGGAGGACGTCCCGGGAATCTCGATCGGCTTCCGCGTCGGACGGGTCGTCGGTGACCCGGGCCGGGCATGTCGTCCCATCGCGCAGTGGTTTCCTCGACGACCCCGCGCTGCAGGTCGACGACCTCCTGAGCGGCGGCCAAGGCCCCCGCGGGAATTCCCGGCTCCGTCAGCTGGGCGGCCAGAGCGCGCAACGGCATGGCCAGAAGCGGGTCCGAGGCCCTGCAGGAATTCTGCGGAAAGCTCCCGATACACCTCGATGGCTTCCGGTGAATTCCTACGGCCTCCAGCAGCACCTCCACGGCCTCCGAGGAATTCCCTGCCTCCACCAGCCGGGCGGACAGACCGGCCAGCCACGGAACCAGGAGTGCCGATGAAGCAGTGTGGATTTCTCCGGCGAGCCGTCCGTCTCCAGCGAGCCGATGATGAAGTCCCGTGATCTCGGGTCACTTCCAGAGCGCCCGCCTGGTCCCCCGCCTCCCCACAGGCGTTCAGCGAGATTCTTCAGGGGTGGGATCAGGCCCTCGTTCACGGTGAATCCTGACGGCTTCCGGGCCGTTTCCAGGGCGCCCACACGATCCCCGCTTCGGACAGGTACATGGACAGACCGAGCAGATCCGCCAGTCCCGGGATGTCCCCAGGACACGAGCGAGTGCCGCGACCGCAACATCCACGCAGGGGCCGGATCCCAGCCGGATCGCGGCGAGAACCGTGATGGCGGGCAGATCCGTGCCGTCCTTCAGCACCTCCTCCAGCGCCGTGACGAACGGGCCACCCTGACGCTGCGCCACGATCGAGGGCGGCCACCCACAGCTGTGGCCGGTGATGCAGCACGGAGCATGCGAGGGCGCACTGCGCCGCATCGCTCGGACGTACCGCGTGACCGCGTCACACACTCATTCGTCCCGGGCGTCGCGGACCGGGCGGTCGTCGTCGCCCGTCAACGCGTGCCTCACGTCCAGCCCGGCGACGATCCCCTGATTCTCTCAGCACCCAACATCCCTTGATGTTAATCGAAGCAGGAGGTCATTCCTTTTTGAAACTGCCCAGCCGGGCCACGACGAAGGAGCGGCCCGAGTCGAAACCACCTCATCAGGGCGGACGGTACACGGACACGCGCCGGCGACATACCCGGATTGTTTCTTCGTGTCCCGAAAGCCGGCCGTGTGACCCACCTGCCGTTCAATAATGAGGCGCATGTCCCAGCCAACAGATGTCGACGACGCCATCCGGAGCTCCCCTGACCCGGCGGGTGATGGTTCTCAGGGCGCTGCGTCTCAGCGGGTTGACCACCCTCGTGGCGGCTCTCGTCCCGACCGTGGTGTGGTGGAACGATCCGCTGCCGGTGGGTGCGCTCCTTCCTTGGGGGTCCCCAGTGGCTCGTCCTCAGTGGTGGCCTGTTTATTTTCGTCGGGATCATGATTGCCACATTCACGCCGCGAGGGCTCGTCCCTTTCTTCGGCATGTGCGCCGTGGTCCTGGTTCTCCTCGAGGGGTTCCTGTGGTGGTGAAACCTTTGAGCATTCCTCGTTCAATGTCTTTGGTGCGCTGCTGGCCCAGGCACCGTCCATGCTGTCGGTGGGGATAATGATCATCAGCCACGTGATGCTGCGATGTCTGGGTGAATCGCTCGGCATCGCCTCCGACGATCCCACGTCCCCGGCTCGGCTCGCCCATCCCCGCGACCCGAAGAGGCGGGCGAGGCCCCGGAGCAATCCGCCGCAGCGGTGTGGACCTCGCGACCCGCACCCATCGGGCAGCGCGCCATCCCCCTGGCGCCGGCCATCGTGTTCGTGATCGCAACCATGTCCCTGCACGCCGTGGCGCAGCCCCACACGCAGACCCACGCTCTCACGTCCTCGACCGACCCATCCGAGTATCCAGACACATCGGCACGACAGTCGCCTGGCAGCAGGATCTCCTGACGTTGCAGGAGGTAGCCGCCGGACCCGCCGGACCGCTGATCCTCACCGACACGGGAATCACCGCTCTCAATCCACGGGACAGCACCGCCCTGTGGAGCTACCACCGTCCCGGATTCTCCTGCACCGCGTTGCCGAACGGTCCCTTCTCGCGGATGGATCTCGTCGGCTCCCGACTGGCCCTCAGCCCCGACCGCACCCACCTGGCATGTCGGATACCGACTTCGGGGAAAGGCGACCACGACGCTCTGACGATCGTTCTCGACGCCCGCACCGGTCAGGTCACCGGGCAGCACGCCTCCCACTCGACGTGGGCCCTCCAGCTCACCGACTCCGCCCTCCTGGACGGCGCCACCGCATACGACCTGAACACCGGCGAAGTCCGTTGGACCCTACCGAACCCCGGGGGCCTGACCGGCGGCGACATCAAACGCCGCGACGTCCACCTGGGGCCGCGGGGCACAGTTCCTTCGTCCTGATGTCCACACCGTCCGGCGACAACACTGGTCTGCGTGCCGCCGCCACCGTGGTTCTCATCTCCGACCTCGAACCCGATGCCACGACCAAGGTGTCGGACATCGCCGTCGATCCGTTCACCGACCGTCTCGCGATCATCGACGGCTGGACCGTCCAATACGCGGGAAGCTCTGACGCCACGGCGCAGGCCGTCACCCTCGACTCCCTGGCGGGCCGGGAGGACAAGGCCGCCGTTCCGCTCGGGGAAACATCGGGTCCCAACACCATCGCCTCCACCATCTCGGACACCATCACCACCTACCCTCCTACTCCCCCGAACCCGCGACGAGGTCGTCGCATCCCATGGACCGTGGGCGGAGACCGTCTTCGACCCCGGCACCGGGAATGTCACCCCTGCTTCCCGATATGCCGGGGTGGCCACCGCCACGGTCGGCTTCACGAGAATCGCCACCAACGACACCCTGAGTGGGCGTTCACGCTCCGGCCCAGCGACGGTTCCGGCGGCGCAGTCATTCCCGTGGATGAACGGGCAACGTACAGTTCACCCACGCTGATCGCAAGCAAACTCACCAGGGACGAACTGCTCCTGCCGGGCCAACCCAACCCGGCCAGCCAGTTCGAGAGGCCCTGACGTTGCTGCAGGCCCTCGGCGCCACCGTCGTCGTCTTCAACTCCGCGTACGGATCATCGTCCAGCCACTAGCCAGCGCGGCCCCGAAGCCGGACACGCGTACCGTCTCCACGGCCTACCGGAAGGCGCGTCATGAACCAGCATCGGCTCTCCGCCTGACAGCGATCTCCTCGCTGCTGTGGGCGCTGCTCCTGGGAGTAAGGGGCGTGTTCACCGTTCGAGCCCCGGCCGGTGTCAACGACGCCGGGGACGTCTCCGATCTCCTGACGGTGTCGCGCCCGGCGACGCCGACCTGGTGCTCAGCCCGAGCGACAAGGTGGTGGGCACACCCCGCAGCCAGGGAACGGCCTCCAACCCGCTCATTCTCCTCGACTCCCGTACGGCCTGGGGCCCACATCTTCCACGAGCAGCCGGAACTCACCCTCAAGACGACGACAATCGTCTCCCTGAACCCCGCAGACGGGTCGGTGCGATGGGCCCGCCGGGCAGACACGAGGATCGACGAGGTCCACTACAGCCCGGACATGCGACACATGGCCTTCGTGCTCCACCCGGATGAACTCTCCCGGGGCGACGGCACCGAATCCGTGGATCACAGCGTCGAGGCCCAGCGCATGAAGATCAGCGTCCTGGACACCGGCACGGGAAGGGAGGTTCGCTCCGCGGAGCTGCCGGGGGTCACCATTCTGGGCTTCGAGCTGACCGACACGAAACTGGTGGTCGAGACCTCCGGGGCCACGCACCTACCGAGGACGGGACCATCAACGTGTTCTCCTCGACGACACCTTCGGCTTTCTCCCCTCCACCTTTCCGACTGATCAGTGGCTCGTCGGCGCCACGCCGGATTCCGTCCTCCTGTCGCCCCGGAAAACCGGTGGGGGATGCATGGCCCTCACCAGGGCAGGCACCGGCGGGGAGGTCCTGGGCGTCGTTCCCCTGCGTTCACGGTGTCAAACCGGGCGGCTGGGTCATCCGTTTCACGAATCCGAGGACCGCGGTCGAGGTCCTCGCCCGGGAGGAGACATCCACGTCCGACGTCCTGGCGCTGCCGCGCGAACTGTTCAACGTCACCACGGGGGCAGTGATCGACGTGACCGGCATGTCCGTCGACCACGTGGACCCTGCCCGACGGTCCGGGACTGCTTCTGCAGAAGGTCACCACGATCGGAGAGGGAAGACCACCAGCACACCCGCCGCCTGGCTGAGCGCGACCCCGGACAGCACACAGGCCCGCACCGACGACATGACCACACTGCTTCTCACACCCGAGAGGATCTCCCAGAAAACCGTCCGAATGGGAGAGGACGAGACGTGAGTGCACACCACCCGGCTGCGCCAGGCCGCAAACTTCCCTCCCTGAAGCCGATTGAGCCGGGCCGCGACGAACGAGCAATCCGCGTCGACACCACCATCAGCCGGACAGCACACGGCGCGTCGACGACATGCGCAGGCCGCTTCTCAAAGCCCGCGGGATTTCCCGGAAACCAGACGGGTGACCCTCCCCGGTTCGATAATGAAGTGCATGTCCCAGACATCTGACGACTGCATCGACACCGACGCGGACGATATCCCCATCGCCGCGAACCGGCGGGTCCTGGTCCTGCGGGCCCTGAGGATCGGCGGGCTAGTTGCTGTGCTACCCAGCACGGTTCTTGCGGTTGTGTGGCGGAACAGTTTCCCTCTGCCGCACGACCTGCTCACATCATTTCTCCAGCTCTTGCTCCCTCTCCCGGCGCTGTGGGTCGCGAGTGGACTCGTCCGCAAGGTGTGTCACTGGTTCGAAGAAGAGTCCGCCCACACCATATGGCGGAGGGCGCGGAAGTTTTTCGCATCACTCGTCGCTGTCTACACGATCGCCCTGACGGGGTGGCATGTGCATCGCTGGTGGCATTTCTATGCGGATTTCTCGTTCAGCATCATCGTGTTGCTGACGCTGGCCGCGTTGACTCGTCACTCTGGGACTGGCAACCGCCGTCGATCTGTGGCTCAGGGGCATCCGCGACCAGCGCGACGTCCTGCCCGGCGAACCCGATGACCCGGCCCGGTTTCGTCCCTTCCTGCCGGATGCGAGCGACGAGGACGATTCCGATTCCCCTCGGCGGAGGAGCCGCAGGTACTGGGGTCGTCGTTTCATCGCGCTGCTGGCGCCCGCTCTGGCCCTGACGCTCACGTTGCTTCTCGTTCACAACGCACCGAACCCGGTGATCCAGACCACCGCCCACGCTCCGGATGGCCCCTCCCCACCCGGCCCACGCGCATCGGAAGCAGAATCGCCTGGGAGAAGGACGTCCCCGGTCTGCTCGACATCGCATCCGGGGTCACTGGCCCCTGGTCCTGACCCTCGAGGGCTTGACCGCCGTCAATCCCGCTGACGGCTCCACCCTCTGGAGTTATCACCGCGCAGGAGCGCAATACGTCAGTCGCTGGGATTGGGGACGGCACAACATGTTCGGACCGGTTTCCCACAACACTCCATATCTGCTGACCAATCCCAATGGTCGCTACGTCGCGTTTCGTATCGACGCCCCCGGACGGGCTGGAGCAGGGCGGCGAGGAAATACGCGATGGCATCCTGACCATCATCATTGACACCGCGACCGGCCAGGTGACCAGCGAGCGCCTCACCGAAGAATATTCGCCCTCTTCAGCTCACCGACACCGCTTTCTTGGACGGCGCGACGGCCTACAACCTTTCTGACGGTCAGGCTCGCTGGACCCTGGAGGCGGAACAATGAAAGGAAATAAATCCTTCATCGGTCCCGCAGGCCACAATTCGTTTGTCATCGATATGATGCTGAATACCAAATCACGTCAGCACAAGATCTACGACCTGACCTCGCTTCAGATAAAGACCCCAGGCAGAACGCCACAGCATCAAATTTTCCCGAGGTCGACGAAAAACCCTGATGACAGGCCCGTAAGCATCAATGGGTGGACCGTGCAGTACGCGGAGAAGGTCGATGACCCCGACCATTACACGGCCCGGCAAATGCAGGCCGTCAGCTTCGATTCCCTGGCCGGCCTGGAGGACACCCCGCCGTGGATCTCGGGAAGACCTTCGGACCCAATATCGTCGCCTCCCACGCCTCTGGCACCGTGGCCCCCTACCCCGAGGACGAGTACGACCCTGCCCAGCAGGTGGGAACCGTCTTCGATCCCGCTACCCGGACCGTGACGCCGGCCTCCGGGTGCGCGGGTCCCGTAGCGGTCAGGCTGGGCATCACCAGGGTCGCTGATGGTGGGGCGGTGTCGCGGGCGCTCGCCATCCGGCCCCTGCGATGGTTCCGACGGACTGACGCTCCCCGTGGTTCCCCGGACCGTTCAGGCCGCCCACGACAACTGAGGGATCGGCCCCCGACAGCTAGGGAAGTCAGGGGAAGCAGGTCGCCACCATGATGAATGTTCCGGCACGACTCTCGTCGTCTTCAACCCCGAGGGAGAAGTAAAGCCAACCAGACAAGTGGCTCTGAACGGACCTATCCGCACCATCGCTATCCGTACCATCTGTAGTGCCCTGGCGGGTGATGCCTCGTGAAATCTCTGACACCGCTCACCCGCTTCATCGCGGCTGCCCCTGCTCCTGGCCTTCTCGCTGACGGCCTGCTCCCGGGATGCGGGGACCCGTTTCACGTCTCTGACGGATACCAGCGACGTGTCCGACCTCGTCTCCGCTCCCCAGCGCGACCGATCCCGGATGGACGGTTGATCTCACAGATAAGTTGTACGCGAATCTGACCCTCCCCACGGCCAGCGGTCCGGTTCTTTTCTTCCACACGTCCCGTCCCGCGACCCCGGACGATTCCGCAAAGGGAACGACAGTTGGAACGACGACCCTGGTGTCGCTGAATCCCGATACCGGTTCGGTGCGCTGGGCAGGACTCTGGGGTCGGATCCCGTGGCTGACACCGCTGACAGCGATACACATCAGTCGCTGCTCGACAGCAGCAGGAGAGGGCTCCGTCACTCTGATGACGAGGAAGCGGGTTATGCCACCGTGAGCCCGAATGGGCGCTATCTGGCGATTCAGGCGCGGGCCCACATGGTGTCCGAGAAGTCCACCGATCCGGGTGACCAGCGCGTGGGCATCGTCGTCCTGGACACCGACACCGGACAAGAGGTCCGCACCGTCGAGGTCGCGGGAATCGTCCTGGCCCATGCCCTCACCGACGATTCCCTGGTGGTCGAAACCGCGCAGAACTTCTTCCTGCGGGCAGCGGGACACTCAATCTCTTTTCCCTGGGCGATACCCGGGCAGAACCCACGACCCTTCGAACCGACCAGTGGCTGGCCGGCACCACACACGACCTCGCTCCTGTTGGCCCCTGAACGAGCTGACAGAACTCCGGTGGGACTATCTCCCCATGCCCTGCACCGTCACCCGGCTCAGCACCACCGGCGAGGCCTGGGCACAGTGACCGGCGCCCGCGTGATACATCCCGGCGGCTGGGTCGAACGTTTCAAGGATCCGGAGGCTGCGGCCATCACCCTGGCCCAGGAGTCATCCGCTTCCGGTGTGGCGACCGAGCTCGTACATGTGGAAACCGGAACAATCATCGATACCACCGGTTTCAGAGTCTCTGCAGAAACCCTTCCCACGGGCCCGGGAATTCGCCTGTACACAAACGCCACTGCCGACGAAGACCGGGGGACAAGATCGAAGACCGCACGACATATTCCTGGTTTCCCGCCACCCCGGACAGCACGGCTCTGCGCACCGACGACATGCCCTGGATCACCGATCACGTCACCACCGATGATAAACGGATCCTGTCCCGGGAAATAATTCACATGGAAAAGAGCTAAAACTTCGCCCCGGTTGCACGACACTCAATGATTTCACCGTCCATGTGCAGCACTCCACATGGATGTTGGGTGCTGCACAACCAGAAAACCGAGGCGAATGACCCTCTCCTATTCGATAATGAAGTACATGTCCCAGACATCTGACGACATCGTCGACGCCGACACGGGCGACACCCCCATCGTCGCGAACCGCCGGGTGCTGGTCCTGCGAGCGCTGAGGATCGGCGGGCTGATCGCCTTTTCTCGTCGCTGCTGCTGGCCTGCCCGTGGTGGGATGGTTTCCCGTTCCACAGAGCCACATCAATCAGTTCTTGCTGTTCAGCACCCTGCTTCCACTCCTCTGGCTCCTGGGATGCCGGAAAGGGGCCTCAGGTGTGGTTCGCCTGCCTCGTGATCATCGACACGATCCCACTGACGGCTTTTTCAGGTGTACCGGTGGTGGCTGTTTCATTCGCAGTCCTCCATCAGCGTGACACTGTTCTTGGTGTTGGCGCTGCTGGCCCTCGGCCTGGGGGTGTTCATCGTCGCCGATCTGTTGCTGCGGTCGCTCCGGGATCAGCTCGACATCTCTCGTCGCGACCCCACCAATCCCGCACGTTTCCGCCCCCTCCGTGACACGAATGCCACGTCTCGGTGGCGCGGGCGTCTGCGCCGTCTCGCCCTTGTCACGGGAGCCGTCGTGGTGCTGGTGGCTCCGGTTTTCCTCACTCCCATACTCGACGGGGTCCGGTCTCCACGACCGCCACGGCCCCGAAAGGCGACCTGCCCGCGCGTCCCACCACCATTGGCAGCGAGGGTGACATGGAGGCAGGATGTCCGTGGGCTGATCGACGTCACGGCGGGGCGGCTGGGCCGGTTCTGCTCACCAAGGACGGCGTGACCGCCCTCAACCCCGGCGACGGAACGGTTCTGTGGAGCTATCGCCGGCCAGGGGGCCCTCGTATCTCATAATCCACCTGGGGTTGGAGACAGCGACGAGCGCGATATTTCCTACATGGTGACCAGCCCCACCGGTCGCCACGTGGCGCTACGGATCAAGGGGCCCCGAAGAACTGCGGGAAAAAGACCGAACGGCGTACGCCGACCGTGATTCGTCCATCGATGCCGTGACCGCTGTCATTGACACTCTCACAGGACAGGTGACCGGCGAGCATCCCTCCAACGAGGTCTGGCGTCTACAGCTCAGCGACTCCGCCGTGCTGGATGGAGCAACTGCCTATTCCCTCCAGGACGGCCACAAGCTCTGGTCCTTCGTAGAAGAGAAGTATGGGTACACGGGCTATTCGGGTCCAGCGGGGCACCGATGTTTCATCGCAAAGTTCGAACGCGACCAGAACGAGGACCGGATAGCCAGCGCACGGGTGGCCCTGACTTCAGACGACGAAGAACGAGGGGTTTCCGAAAAATCCGGGATCGCCCTGAGCGACTTTGGTCCGGTGTTGGTGAACGGCTGGGCGGTGCAATACGAGGGCCCCATCCCGGCGGATGACAAGGGCGAGTCGCTGCGCACCGATGAAGGATGGGAAGCCCACGCGGTCTCACTCGATTCCCTCCTTGGACACGGGCATTCCGAAGAGGAACCGGTCGCTCTTGGCAGAATCACCGACGTCCACCACGGTGTCTCGCGCAGGTCGGGAGTCATCCGCACCTCGGAGTCCGTCTTCGACCCGGCCACCCGCACGGTCACGCCCGTGTCCCAGTACCCAGGGCCTGGCGGGAGCCGCGACCGGAATCGATGCGACCATCCGGGAGGGAAAACAGTCGGGGCGCTCGTCATACGCCCGGGCGACGGCTCAGCAGGACTCACAATTCCCATCGAACCGGGTTCCGTCTCTTTTCCGATGGAAGACGAAAAGCCTGTTCCCCTCAATTCAAGTGAGGACCCCATCTTTCTCAACGCCCCAGGGATCACCCTCGTAGCTCTCGATCCCGATCGTGAAATCAGCAGTAGAGGCCGGAAGGGCGACTATGAGGCTTATTCATAGGGGTGTTTTGGCTTTCCCCAACTGACGCTTTTATCCGAGGGGATGTGAGGGCGGCTTGCCCGATCTGAGACAATTCAAGGTGTAGAAACAAGAACCTCAGATGAAAGACAAGCCGCTGCCGTGAATACTACCACGATCCTTGAGCGTGATCAGATCCTTGACCTGTGTGGGAAATGATCCACACATCCCGTTCCGGAAACCTTCCCTGTAGCAGGATCCCGTGTCCTAGGATTGTTCCGCTGTATCCAAGTCACTTTGTTGACGCTCAGACACAATCTCACCCAAGAGTTACTGGCCGACATCCACACGGTTTCCCAATCCACCATCTCGAGGGTGATTACGGTTTACACTCCCTTGATCGCCGAGGGCCCTCCAAGCCTGGGTGCCCGGCACGGGGACCTCGACCCAGACCGCCAGTACATCATCGACGGTACTCTGGCGCCCTGCTGGTCATGGTCGAAGCGTCCCGAACTGTACTCAGGCAAGCACCACACAACGGGAGTGAACCTGCAAGTGGCCTGCACCCTGACCGGACAGCTCGCCTGGATCTCAAAAACCATCAGCAGGCAGTGTGCATGACGCAAAAGGCCATCAAGGAATCCGGATTCCTCACAACCCTCAATGCTCACAATCATATCGGGGACAAGGGCTACATCGGATTGGGGATGATCACCCCCGTGAAGAAACCCGCCTATGGTGAACTCACCGACACCGATAAAAAGAAACAACACGGCCATCAACCGTGTCCGTTACCTCATTGAGCGTGTCATCGCGAACCTCAAGACCTGGCGTGTCCTGCACACTGATTACCGTCGCCCTTACAACACCTTCGAAACCACAATACAAGCCGTCACGGGGCTCATCTTCGCCTACACCCTATGAATAAGCCTCCTTGATCCCGATATCCGGCACCGATCCGACTGGGAAGTCGCCACCACCCCTGACAGCACCGAACCACGCACCGACGACATGCAACACATCAAGGGCGAAGTGGCCAGCGAACCCATATCCACATGGGCGACAAGGTGATATAGGAGTCATATGGCGTCGACACGAGCAGCTTCGGGGAAGCGCCTTTTCTCAATAACTGCCCACACACTGCCCATTCGTGTTCGACAATGAAACATGCCCCAGACACCCGACGCCGCCATCACGGCGGTAGCTCCCTCGCTGCGTTTCGTTCCTAGCCTCAGGGATCTGCGACTGGCCGGACTGGGGGTCGTCGCTATCGCTGCGCTTCGGCGATCCCGTCCTGGGGCGACATCGCCCTGCTCCTACCCACCATCACGCCTCACCTCCTGGCACTCGCCGCGATACCGATTTTCTGGTTATTGGCCATCTGGTTGGGAGAGCAGAGAATCACCCCAGCCGTGATCGTCACGGCTGGTTCAATCACGGCAGCCGGTTTCCACTGTCGTCGCTGGTGGGTGGTTTACGAGCAGTCGTCGATCCGATTGGGGTTGCTGCTGGTCATGGCATTGGTTTCCCTCGGGCTCGGGCTGTTGCGGCATCCGACCTGCTGCTGCGAGGCATCCGCGACGGCATGGATCCGCGCCCCGAGGCCTCCGACGACCCCGCCCGCTTCCGTCCCCTGCTACGCGGCCCCTGTACCACTCGGGCACCAAGGTTCGCCGGCTCACCCGCGTCCTGTCCCCCGTCCTCGCGCTGGTGCTGGCGGTGCTACTGGTTCATGTGTTCACGAATCCAGTCTCCCAGGTCACTGCGTCCCCGCCCCCGGATAGCCTGCCCGCGCGGCCCACCCACATCAGCGCCATACCCGCTTGGGAGAAGGAGGTCCTGGGCTGCCGAAAGTGGCCGCCGGTGCGGCAGGCCCGGTGCTCTTCACCGACGAGGGATTGACCGCCTTGAATCCCACCGACGGCTCCTGTTCTGTGGAACTACCGCCGCGACAGGGCCTCCTACCCTTAGTCTTCCGTCCCTCGGCAACGAGAGCCCCCAAGGGTCCCTTGCCACAAACAGCCCAACTGGTCGCCACATCGCCTTCCGGATCGGGAGCGCGAAAGACCTGGCGATAAACACCAGGACAGCCAGGACAGTACAGACAAGACCCTGGTGTACAACGCCGTGACCATCGTCATCGACACCCTCACCGGGCAGGTCACCGGGGAGCATCCTCCAATACGACCTGGCGAATCCAGCTCAGCGATTCCGCCCTTCTGGACGGCGACACCGCCTACAATCTGGCCGATGGGCAGCAGCGCTGGGATTCATGAAAGGGCCTCACCGTTCGACCCACAACCCCCGCCAACGAGTCCACGGATTACTCCGGTCCGGCGGGACACAATTCCTTCATTCTCAGCTACACCGAGAACGGATTCTCGAAGCCATACAGTGACGAAGCTCTCGACGGCGTTCTGAACATCGCCCCCGACACCGATCCCACGAAGGTGTCCGAGGTGGTGAACATCGCGGTCGGGGGCAGGCACTCCACCCCCGTCCTTGCAGGCGGGTGGGTCGCACACTTCACAGAACCAATCGATGTTCACAACAGCGAACCCGACAAAAATGGACAGACTCACGAAATAATCACCAGCGGCATCGAGACGGAGGCCGTCACCCTCGATTCCCTCGCCGGTCTGGAACCGAAATCCCCGGTGGCCCTGGGCAAGACGACGGGCATCAATTCCTTCGCATCCAGGGCGACGGGAACCCTCGCCGCCTACCCGGACTATTCACCCGATCCTCTTCCCATTTCGGACATTCACGACAGATACAACAAACCAAAGGTGGGGGCAGTGTTCGATCCGGTCACCCGCACAACCACTCAGGCATCCCACTACCCCGGGCTCTGCAGCAGCCACGGTGGGAATCGCCGTGACCACCGACGACGGGTCAAGGAACGGAGCGATCATCGTGCAGCCTGGCGACGGTTCACAGGCGGGCCACGATCCCCATCGCCCCGGGGACCACGGCCAAATCTCCGAAGTGTTGGGCGCCAGGTCCCTGAGGCCCTGCCTCAGCTCGCGGCCCCGGGCAAAGAAGAAACAGCCCCAACCATTTTCATGACAACCCTGGTCTCACCCTCGTGACCTTCGACCCCGAGTCCGGAGTCGGGTCATGAGTCACACAACAAGAAAAACGACACCAGCTACGTCCACCAGCACGTTCATCACCTGTACGGCCTGACGGGAGAATCCTGATGAAAAACCTGGAACACGGTGCTCCGGGCTGTCGGCGGCACTGCTTCTCGTCCTTCTTCCACTCGGGTCGTGCGCCCCAGCAACGAACCGCGACAGCTCCCCGCCCCACCCTTCTCCCTGAACCTGAAGGACGCGGGAAACAGCTACTACCCTTCACCGCTCCCACTCTCGACGGTACCGCCTGGGATCTGAACAGCGACAGGATGTTCCGCCACAGCCCCTCAGTGCACTCCACACCCTTCGGCATCATCGTCATCCTCAACACCTACCATCCCTTGGATACCTCCTCGAACAGCAACGACACCGAGACGACCAAGATCCTCTGCCTCGACCCGGCAAGTGGTTCTCTGAAGTGGGCCCGCTTCCTGGAACCGGCGTCCTCAGAGATCTATCAGGAGAGCACCGGGACGGCCCAGCACATACTCAGCCTCGCCCGAACCAGCCCCCATCGTCACCAGCCCGGATGGACATCACCTGGCTATCATGGTCAAGCCGTATCTGGTCTCGAGGAGCTCCAGCGACGCGAGCGACCAACGCATGCACATCGTCATCCTCGACACCGAAACCGGCAATGCGACCCGCACCGTCGAGGTCTCCGGTCTGGTGCTGGGGCAGGCCCTCACCAACGATTCCCTGGTGGTTGAAACCTCCCAGCACTTCTATCCGGCAGGCACCGGAACCCTCAACGTCTTCTCCTTCACCAACCCACAGGCCGAGCCCACCAGCTTCCGCACCGATCGGTGGCTCACCGGAGCCACCTCGGATTCCGTGCTCGTGTCGGCCCAGAAGATGCGGGAACGCGGTAGCCTGCCCACCGCCCTCACCCGGATCAGCACCTCGGGTGAGGAGCTGGGCACCGTTACGGGTGTCACCGATATCCATGACGGGAGCTGGGTCTTCCGCTACCAGGACCCGAGGCCGCAACCGCCGCCATCCGAGCGGGGTTCCACGGACAAGCTGTCCAAGGAGTTGTTCAACATCGACTCCGGGGTCGCCTTCGACATCACAGGTCTAGAACGTTGTTTCCGCGGACCTGTCCACGGGGTCCGGTTTCCCTGCTGCGACGCTCCGTACCCGACGACGCCGATCAACAGAAAACCTCCTACGTTCCCGTAGCTTGGCTGCCCGCCACCCCGGACAGCAAGAGCTGCACGCCGACGACGTGGCGTGGTTCAGGGAGGAAATCCCAAAAAGCAGGAGAGCCTCTACACCATGCGCACCATTCGCATGGGCGAGAAAACCGGACTGAGGTTCTTCCCTGCCCGTGCAACGCTCAATACACCCTGACCACGGTCCTCCCCCATCCCCGATTTGCTGGCCCTGACCCTGTTTCGCTGGGCTTGTTCACGTGTGCCTGTGCTGCGAGGCCAGCAAACATCGACAAGCCCAGCAAACCGTAGATACGGCCAGCAAGCGACGACGATGCAGCGGGTCAGTCCCTCAGAAACGACCCGGCACCGGTACCTCCCGACCCTGATCCCACGACCGTTCCCAGCCCGCGATCCGCAGGATAACGTCGAGGAGATGGGCGGTCATACCCCAGATGAACAGGTCCCTGAGCTGGAATCCGGGGCCGCGGTAGCCTCCGGGGACGCTGGCCGTGACGCGGTTCGCAGGGTCACCGAGTTGCGATATACGCAACTGGAGCACGTTCGCGACCTCCCCGGGATCGACGGGTGCTAGCGGCTGCAGCTCAGCCCACTGCGCGATGACGGGGTGACCTCATAGCCGCTGACCGGCACCCAGGCCGTCGGAAGCTGGCCGAGGATGGTGATGAGCCCAGCATCCAGACCGACCTCCTCACGAGCCTCCCGCAGCGCCGTAGCGACGGGGTTTCGCTGATGTCCGCGCCGCCGCCGGAAAGGAGATCTGTCCGGCGTGCGAGCGCAGTCCCCGGCGCGTTCGGTGAACAGGACGGCTGGGTCGGGCTCGTCGGTGAGCAGGATCAGGACGGCTACCGGGCGCGTCGCCGGGGGCGCGACCGAACTGGCCGAGCGGCCCGGTCACGCCGTCGCGCAGCGCCGCCGTCAGGCCTGAGAGCTGGGACACAGATCCTCCACGGGGCAGGCGGTGCAGGCGGGTGTGCGGGCGCGGCAGCAGCGGCGACCGTGCCAGATGATCCGGTGGCAGAGCATCACCCACTGCCGGGCGGGGAACAGTGCCCCGACTGCGCGCTCCACGTCGTCGGGTTTGGCGGAGTGCACCCAGCCGAACCGGTTCGAGACGCGGATGACGTGGGTGTCGGGGGTGATCCCGGGGATACCGAAGGCATCCCCGAGCACGACGTTGGCGGTCTTGCGCCCCACCCCGGGTAGCTTCACCAGCTCGTCGAGGTTGTCTGGCACCCTACCGTCGTGGTCGGCAACGAGTGCGCGAGCCAGTCCAGTCAGTGATCTCGCCTTGGACCGGTACAGCCCGAGGCTGCTGATGATGTCCGCGACGTCGTCCTGTTCCGCCTCCGCGAGGTGCTCCGCATCGGGGTAGCGGGCAAAGAGCTCCGGGGTGACCTGGTTGACGCGGGCGTCGGTGGTCTGGGCGGACAGGACGACGGCGACGAGCAGCTCGAAGGGTGACCGGTGGTCCAGGTCGCAGCGAGCGTCAGGGGTAGGCAGCTGCGAGCCTGGACCCGATCAGGCCGCCGTCACTTGGCGGCGAGTTCGGCCACCAGCTCCACTTCGACGGGGGCGTCGATGGGCAGGACCGCCACCCCGACGGCACTGCGCACGTGGGTGCCGAAGACTCACCGAGCAGTTCGGAGGCACCATTGGCGACCTGCGGCTGGGCGGTGAAGTCGGTGGTGGATGCGACGAACACCACGGCCTTGAGAATGCGGGCCACATTGTCGAGACCCCCGGCCTGGTCGGCAATGGCTGCCAGAGCATTGAGGGCCGCAACCTTCGCAGCCCTGCGCCTTCGGCCAGGTCGACGGCGTCACCGAGGCGGCCCGTGGCGATGAGTTTCCCGTCACGCAGGGGCAGCTGCCCGGAGACCCACACCTGATTGCCCACCGTGAGGGCAGGGGTGTAAGCGGCGAGGGGCTTGGCGACGGGCGGCAGGGTCAGTCCGAGTTCGGTGAGTCGCTGGGTAGGGAGTGCTCATCGTCCTTCCTCCAGCGGCCTCTTGAAATATCCGACCATCGTTTCGGGGGTCGGGCCGGGTGCGACGGTGACGAGTTCCCAGCCGTCGGACCCGAAATTGTTCAGGATCTGCTGCGACACGTGGCTAAGGATAGGCGCGGTCAGGTACTCCCATTTAGTCATACCCCCAAGCCTGCCATCAAATACCCGCCCGGGCCAGAACGACCACAACTCCCTCGAGCACGCTCACAGAGTTTCGCCACTGCCCGCGCGCCGACGCTCGCAGGCCGACTCAACTGGCTTCACAAGAAACGCGGACAGCTGTCAGCTGGCCTCGTCGAGACGACCGTAGGTGGACAGCACTTCTCGCCAGGACGTGATGTCGGGCCGGGAGCGAAGCAGACGGCGGCGTTCACGTTCGGTCATGCCGCCCCCAGACTCCCCATTGGACACGATTGTCAAGCGCCTCGGCGAGACACTCCATGCGCACTGGACAGCTCATGCAGATATTTCGGACCCGCTGCTGATCCTTGGATTCGGGAACAAAACGTCCTCCATGTCACGGCATTTGGCCCGCAAAGTCCATCTCGCTGATCTCACCCAGTGACATCCACACCCTCCCTCGCCCAGTTATTCCTTTCGAAATTCAGCCATGACGCTAGCGCATCCCCAAAAAGCAAAAAGCGCAGGATAACGGCCACTTTCCCTCACCGACGCCCTCCGAGCCCCTGAAACCAGGGGTTTCCGCACTCACACTCACCGGATGCCACCAGATTTCGCAAAACGCCAGCCAATCGGATGACAGAACACGTCTCACCCTCCCTAACTTTCGTTATCTAACTACTTACGTTTAGCGCGAAAAAAATCCCTTTGTGACGACGAAACACCACCACGAGGTCACACCCGAAACGACGTTGGCCCGCCGCAGGTGACATCAACCAGAGCCACAGGGTGATCGAAACGGCCACGCCGGATCTGACGCCCCTGAGCCATACCGAAACATCTCCACGATCAAGGACATCAGACATCCGATGAATGATCGGGATCACACCCACGTCTGATCCCGACAATACGTTCCCACCCACACGCAATCCAGCATCACCAAGATCCCGGATCACCGGGTTATTCGAATCTCAGCCTCCGCGAATACACCAATGCAAACATTCCCACCCGTGAGGTAACTAACTTTCGATAAACTTTGGCAATTCGCTAGTTCATGCATTACTCTTGTCGTGGCGGGGGAGGCATCCGTCAAATTGTAAACAAACTAACAATCACTGCGGTTACCAAACTTCTTCAGCAACAACCTCCCCCGCCGCTTCAGATCACTGATTCAATTATCAATGATTTCTTCGAGGCAGTTTTTTTCAGCAATGCGCACCACGGTCAGCATCGACGGGACCGTCAACCGGATCGGGGGTTGATCCCCGACTCTTCAGCTCGACCGTCCTTCAGCGATCAGCGGGTCCCAGCACCATCAGCTTCTCCGGGTCCGGGAAAGACACGAACCCCACCTCGGCGTAGAGATCGTGTGCATCGGGGGTAATGAGCATGAGCCGCTTTAGCCGGAGTCGCCGGAACGTTTCCACCACGGTCCGGGACAGGGCGACCCCGAGCCCACGCCCACGCACCTCGCGCGCGACGTAGACGTCGCAGAGCCACCCGAAGGCAACACCATCGGTTACCACCCGCGCGTACCCAACCTGCGCGCCGTCTGGCCCGTACACGCCGAAGTTCACCGACGCCGCCGCGGCCCGCTCCACGAAATCGCGGGACCGTCCCAGCGCCCAGTACGCATCCGTCGACAACCAGCGGTGTACGCGTTCCAGATCGAGCCGACCGCGGTCCGTGTCCACCACGAAACCTCCCGGCAGCTCCACCCTGACGTCGGGGTCGGGCACCGCGATCACGGTCTCACCGGTCAGCGACAGCCTCCTCGCGCTCGACGACAGCTCGGCACGGAAACCCCTACAGGCGTTTCCAACATGCCACCGACCATCGCCTTCCCAGCGACGAATCGCCCCTGCCCCGTCAGGACGGATCACCAGCGGGTCTTCCCGACCGGATGAACACGCCCAGCGCCGCGACGAACGCCATCACGCCGGCGCCCAGCAGGGACGTGAAACGAGAGCTGGGTACCCGTCATCATTCCCGCCACCGGGTCTACCGCCTCTACCGCGTTGACGATGGCGGTCACCACCGCGGTTCCGATGGCCCCGCCGAGCTGCTGGATGGTGTTGAACGCGGCGTTGCCGTCGGCCTGGAGATCGTCGGGAAGGGAACGCAGGCCGTTGGTCATGGAGTTCGAGACGGACAACCCCTGGCAGATCGGGAAGAGCGCGTAGATCAACGCCAGCCGAACACCTGAGCCGTGAACACCGAGGACGGCAAAGAGCACGAGGGTCACCACCCCGATGACGGCACCGGCGAGGATGGGCCGCATGGGACCGAAGCGGTCCAGGATCCCGCCGCCAAACGAGGTGAGGAGCGCGCTGATGATGCACCCGGGCAGCAATAGACAGCCCGCGGCGAAGGAGTCCATCGACTTGTCGACCTGGGCGAAGTACGGGATCAGGTATCCCAGCGCCAGCACGATGGCCTGATGAGCACCACGTAGACGATGCTCAACGCGTAGGTGCGGTCGGTGAAGATCCGCACGCGCAGCAGGGGATCGTCGGAGCGCCGGGAGAGCAGGACGAAACCGGCAATGAGCGCCATGGACAGGACGAACAGCCCAAGCACCTCCGGGCTGATCCATGCGCTGGTGGAGGCGGCGTTGGTGGCGAAGACGAGGGCGACGAACCCTACCGCCATGAGCAGGAACTGGACGGGGCGAAGGAGACCCGCCTGGTCTCCTGGGCCTGGCGGATCGTCAGGGCCCCGAGCACCGGGGCGATGACCAGGAAGGGAACGAGCACCAGGAAGATCGAACGCCACCCGAGCGCGCCTGAGGAAAACCACCGAGTGAGGGCCCCACTACCGGGGCGATGGCGGTGATGAGCGTGGCGAGACCCATCATGGTTCCCATCCGTTCGTGGGGAACCTGTTGCAGCACGATGTTGAACATCAGCGGCAGCGCAATACCCGTCCCGATGCCCTGCAGGATGCGTCCGCCGATCAGGAGCACGAAGTGCGGGGCACTGCACTCATAATCGTCCCGGCCAGGAAGGTGAGCATAGCCGTGACGAAGAGCGTCCGGGCGCGGAACCTGCGGTTCAAGAACGAGGAGATCGGCATGATCGCGGAGAGCACCAGCAGATACCCGGTCGTGACCCACTGCACGGTCGCGGTGTTCACCCGAACTCGCCCATGAGCGCCGGAAGGCGACGTTCATCGCGGTCTCCACGGCCTCCCCGGCGAACGACATGATGCCCACCGCGACGATGGAGACGACGAGGCATGACGTCGAGGCGTCGTTCAAACCCTGACACGTTGTTGCCTCTCTTCACATCCCGGACATGACTGCGGCGCGAAATCCCGCCGGTCCACTATTGGCCCCATGGCTTCCGAGCAAACCCCAGGGACCACTCATCGATACACCCACGGCCACGGTGCGGCGGTCCTGGCCAGCCACTCCCGTCGCACCGCCCAGGACTCGGCGGGATACCTGCTCCCCCACCTGCGGCAGGGCATGAACCTGCTCGACGTCGGCTGCGGACCCGCCTCCGTCACCGCCGACCTGGCTAAGCTCGTCGCGCCCGGAAGGGTCGTGGGGCTCGACGCCCTCGCCCGCCGTGCTCGATGTCGCCCGGGCGCTCCTGGCAGAACGGGGCCTTCGAGACCGGGTGGAGTTGATGGCAGGCGACGTGTTCGCGCTGCCCTTCGACGACGACACCTTTGATGTCATCCACGCCCACCAGCTGCTCCAGCACCTGAACGATCCCGTGGCGGCGCTCGCCGAGATGCGTCGGGTGGTCCACCCTGGGGATCGTCGCTGCGCGTGACGCCGTGTACTCGGCGGATGCGTGGTTTCCCAGCCCGCCGGGCATGGATTCGTGGCTGGAGGTCTACATGGCCACGGCCCGGGCCAACGGCGGGGAACCTGACGCGGGCAGCAGGCTGCTGGCGTGGTCGCGGGCCGCGGGTTTCCGGGATGTGACGACGTCGGCGTCGGCCTGGTGTTTCGCCACCGAGCAGGACCGCGCCTGGTGGTCCGGCACCTGGGCGCAGCGGTGCCTGACCTCGTTCGGCCCGCGGGCGGTGGAGCTCGGCCTGGCCACGGCAGGCGACCTGGAGACGATGGCTGAAGCCTGGCGGCAGTGGGGCGCCAGCGAGGACGGCTGGTTCGTCGTCGTCCATGGTGAAGTCCTGCTCCGCGCCTGAACCGGCATCAGATCAGGACCCGCCCCACCCGCACCACGTCATCGCGTTCAGGGAATGGGCAGGTCGTCCACCCCCAACCTCCTGCGCGGCCTGCATGAGGGCCAAGCCGATGTTGGGACGGGTCACACCCTTGGTCAGGATGTCGCGAGCCTCGGCCTCCATGGAACGTCCATGTCGCTCGGCCTGCTCGGCGAGCTACCGCTTCACCGAATCATCCAGGCCTCGGACAACGATGGATGCCACCGCAACCACATCCCTCAAGCGATATCAAGCATGATGTCACATCGCCCGCAAGAGGCGCATCGAGAGCCCCTTCCACTGGATCATAAAGACCCTGGAGCCAGGAGGGAACGTGTACACATCATCGAAACGTCCGCAAAACGTGTCGAAAAAAATCACCAAAATTTCGACACGTCCCGCCGAGGGGCGTGAGGTCATTCTGGATCGCCTGGGCTCGTGGGAGAAGTTCCTGCACGAGCGACCACGGAGTGGACCCACTCGTGGTCATGGCGTTGGCCCATTATCAGTTCGAGACCATCCACCCCGACCCGCTGGACCCTGGCTCTCGTGGAGGCGACGGATGGCCTACGAAGCACCGTGGAGCACGATATCCGCCGGATATGGCCGAAACTCCCCTGCCGGGGGAAATGACCCGTCTGCTCTTCACGCAGCCCTATCTTCGAATAGAAAACGTGGTGGACGCAGGACTGGCCCAGCGGCAGACGGCGTCCAAGTGGCTGAATGAGCTGGCCACCACCGACCTGATCACCAAGGAGAAGATCGGTCGAAACGTCGTCTATATCAATCAGAAGCTGCTGAACGAACTGTTCACGACTCTCCCTACCAGAATAGGCGGCCTCGCCTGAGCAGCCTACTCGACGAGCCGGCCTCAGCGAGGCACCCGAGAGCTGCGCTGATGACGCGGTCAAAGGCCCGGTCGGGAAGCACACGTCGCGCCGTGATGAGCGGTTTTGCCATGAAACCGACTGCGTAACGGGTCCGGGGGCTTGCGGGCAGTGACGATCCTCTCGACGGTATTCGCGATGACTGAGGGGCGACTGGCGCCTCTGGACCGATTCGTTGCGCATCGAACCGGCCACGGCCCTGATTTGGTCGGAATAGGCGCTGCCCTCGGCGGTCTCCTCGAGGTGATCGGCGGCGATACCGGCCCATTCAGTGCGGATACCTCCGGGCTCTACCAGCACGACATCGATCCCGAAGGGCTTGAGTTCCATTCGGAGCGCGTCACTGAGGGCCTCCACCGCATACTTCGTGGCGTGGTACCAGCCTCCCAGCGGGGGTCGTGAGACGGCCCCCATGGAAGAGATGTTGATGATGGTGCCGGATTTCTGCCCGCGCATATGAGGAGTGACGAGCTGAACCAGGCGGCCCAAGCCGAACAAGTTGACCTCGAACTGGCGACGGGCCTCGTCAATCGGGACGTCCTCGATCGCCCCATAGGAGCCGTAACCGGCGTTGCTGACCAGCACGTCGATGCGGCCCCGTCTCCTCGATGATGCGGGCGATGCCGGCGGTCATCGAGGCATCGTCAGTGACATCCATGGCCAGCGGTCGCACGCCCTCCGCCGCCAGTTTCTCCAGACGGTCGGTGCGGCGGGCGGCCCCTGTAGACGGTATAGCTGAGCCCCTGGAGCCTGCGGGGCCGTCTCCTCGCCGATCCCAGACGATGCCCCAGTGACGAGTGCGGTTCTGGTTATTGTCCTGGTCGTGGTCATGATGGATTTCCTCCGGTAACATGAATGCTCGTTCAGGTTTTATCATGAATAGAGATTCATCTTTTGGCAAGCGCGACTCACCAGGACACGGAGAACCCCATGGAGAAGGTCACAGCAGGCCCAGGCCCGCAGGCGAAACGCGCCGACGCGGTTCGCAACCGCTCCAGGATCCTGGAGGCCGCCAGGCACCTGATCACCAACCGGGGACCCGGGGTCGGGATGAGTGAGATCTCCCGGGCCGCAGGCGTCGCCGTGGGCACGCTCTACCGACACTTCCCCACCAAGACCGACCTGGTCGCCGCCGTCGTCATCGAACACGTCGAGTCGCTGGCTCAGGCCGCCGAAGACGCCCGGACCGCGTCGAAGCCAACCGGACCGACGCCGGGGAAGAGCTCCTGGACTTCGTGTCGCACGCACTAGAGATGACGGCACGGAACCAGCGCCAAAGCCGCTGCTCGCGCTGGGCGCGGGAGCCGGAATACTCTGATGCCGAGCTCCGGGCAGCCGAGCCCTGGAACTCCTACTCGATGCAGGCCGGAAGTCGGGAAACTGCGATCCGACCTCACCGTCAGTGACGTCTATCTCCTGGTAGCCTTCTGCCCCACCGATTGCCCCACCGAGACCCTCGAACGCTGGCTCGCACTGATTCGACCAGCTCTGCTGCACTCGGGGAGAAACCTCCCACGCCAGACGCCAAAGGGCAGCCCGCATCACCGCCCTCCTCCCAGTCGCGAAACACCACCCTCAGTAGTGGTAGCGAGCCTGAAGGATCACCAGGTCGTCTCCGTCGACGAGATACACGAGCCGATGCTCCTCTGTGATGCGCCGCGACCACGCCCCGGTTGCCCCATACCCTGAGTTGCTCGGGTTTCCCTGATCCCACCGAAGGGATCACGGAGGCAGGCGTCGATGAGCGTGTTGATCCGCTTGAGAATTCGGCGGTCCGCAGCCCTGCCAGCACGTGTAATCCTCCCAGGCCGAGGGATCCACGCCAGGCGCACCTCAGTCCCCCGAATGAGATCGTGTTCCTCGGTCCGCCCTTCCCGGGCCCTCTCGTAGGCGTCAAGCAGCCTGCGGGCATTGGCGGGGAACGGAACAGGTATGCCGTCTCCTGCCACGCGGCGTATTCATCGGCAGACATGAGAACGGCGTTCCCTTTGCGGGAAACGATCTCGACGGCAGTGCGATCGTCATTGACCCTGCTCGATGAGCGGGAACAACGTCCTGCGGGCCTCGCTGGCACTAATGGACACGTGCACCCCTCCCCTGAAAAAGTGGTACGGAACAACTGGGTACCAATCATCGCGCTTCGTTGCTGTTCTTCCCGCACACCAACCGAGGCTCTGGGTAGGGATCACGGTTACGCAACCGGGATAGTCACAGCCCGTCGATGGCGGTCTCGATCATACGGAGGGCCTGTCGCTCGAAAGGCGGGATCCGGGTTGACGAGCATGTGGATGGCGAGCCCGTCCACCAACCCGTGCAGGAATGTTGTCGCCCCTTCGACGTCGAGGTCCGGTGCGGTGAGCCCAGCCCGGTGAAGGTGGGCGACCATGTGGCGGCAGGCGTCCCGAACCGTTGCATGGGCCACATCCAGGGACCTCCTTGACACGCTCTGTCACCGGGGGCCTCGGCTACGAGCGCGACGTTGACCTCCATCTCGGCTCCGCCGTTCGGCGTCGAGGGGCAAAAGCTCCTTGATGACGGCGAGGACGAGCGCACGAGGATCCGGTTCGTGCAGATGTCCCTCGATCCGTCCCTGCGCGCGCCGCCCCACCAGCTCCGTGGCATGCACGAGCAGATCGGCCTTGCTGGGGAAGACATGCCTGAGCGAGCCGGTGGAGATCCCGGCCTCCGCCGCGACGGTGCGAATGGAAACCCCGCTGATGCCCTGGGCATGGATCACCCGCCAGGTCGCCTCGGCGATCTCCTCCCTGCGCCGGTCGTGATCAATGAGTTTGGGCATCCTCCATGGTAGCGCATTCGTGTTACTATAATTTTTACTAGCACGATCGTATTAACAACTTGGAGGGTCGATGTCTTCTCTCGATGCCCCGGCACCGTCGCGAGAACGCCAGACGCTCGAACGGCGCGATACTCGCCAGCGGCGTGGATCAGGCCATCCAGTTCGTTCTTCCTGTTCGCCGGCGCGATACTTGGCCTGCCCCCGTGGCAGAGCGGAATGCTGGTCGCAGCGAACGCGCTGGCGACATTCGTGGCTCGCCCGCTCGCCGGCGTGGTCGTGGACCGCGCGGATCGAGGCGTCATCGCCGGCGCAGGTGCTGGGGTGTTCGCGGTCGGGTGCGGGCTCTACGCCCTGGCGACGGGCCTGCCGCTGGCGCTGATCGCCGCGACCGTGACCGGGGTGGCCGAGGCCTTCCTATGGGTGGCGATCCGGGCGATCATCGGCGAGCGCCCTGTCCGAGGACTCCGGGCGTGTTCGCGAAGCTGGTGGCTGCAGAAGAAACCGGGGCTGGGTCGATCATGGTGCCCGCGATCATTCTGCTGTCCGCCGCCGGATATCAGTGGATGTTCGCCGGCATCGCCGCCTGCTGCCTCGCGGCCGCCCTGGAATTTCTCAGCCTGCCGCGACGCGACGTGCCAGACGACGCGCTCGCTGGCGCGGAGCTGTCGGGCACGTCGCTTCGGGGGCTCGGCGCCAGGGCTGCGACCGATGCTCGCGGTCGTGGTGGTCACGATGACCGCGGAGACGACGATCAGTCTGCTGCTGATCCTGCACTTTAGCGCGGATTCCATCTCGGGGCGGTGCAAGTCGCCTACGTGTTTCTGCCCGGAGCCGTCGCGATGAGCTTCCTCCCGCCCCATCTGCACCGCCTGGTCGTGCGGTTCGGTCGCCGCAGGATGCTGATGCTCGGTTCCGTGGCGAGCGCACTGTTCGCCGTCGTCCTCGCCTTTTGCACCGAGATCCGCCATGGATCGCAGCGCTCTGGATGCTCTCCGCAGTCACGTGGTCCTGCGTGATTCCGGTGGAGCAGTCCGTGATCGCCGAGGCGGCGGCAGCACGCATCTCGGTCGCGGATTGGGCCTCTACGAGGCGGCGTGTCTTGCCGGGGCAACCATTGGTTCCCTCGCCGCCGGCTTCCTCTACGAATCGGGAAGCTGGCTGCTGGCCTGCACTACATGTGCGGTGATCATCGCTTCCGGCGCCGTCGTGATCCCAGCCGCAGTGAAACGCCTCGGCGTCACGGACCACCCGCGCCACCAGGCGATGACCTTTCCGACCCGACGCCGCTCACGAGGCGTTGAAGGCCGTGCGCTTCCCTTGCCAGCCGGTCGCACGCAGGAACTGTTCCCATGTGAGGGCATCCGGGTTGATGCGACGGCTCCATTCCAGGTCGCGTCCCAGCCTGAAATAGCCATGATCCACGGCGTAGTTCACCATGCCCAGGAGTTCTTTCACATGCAGTTCATCCGACGCGAGATTCGGGAAACCAGCGGAACATTCCGTCGCGCGTGAATGCATTGCGATACTCGGCTCTTATTCCGGTGACCTTCTGAAAGGTCTCCACCATCTCCCGCGGTGAGATGATGTCCCCCACCAGCGGAGGATGCCTCTCCTGGTAGAGCTCAGGGCGCGTGAGGATTTCGAGGACCGCCGGACCTGTCGCGGTCAGTGGATCCACGAAGGGCGCACGGAAATCCTCAGCAGGTAGACGGGGCAGCAGGAGAACATCATCTTCCATGCGTGGCACGTAGTATTCCAGCAGATTGGTGTAGAAGAAGGCCAGCATCACGAAGTGTGCGCGACAGGCAGCGTACGGATGTGGTCTGCGATCCGCGCCTTGTCGGTGAAGTGCGGAGCGAACAGCTTGCCACCCGAGATTTCGTCCACGTTTTCAAGAGTGCTGAAGACGACGTGCTCAACACCCGCCTGCACCGCCGCATCCGCCAGGCGGCATCCCAGCTCGAACTCACGCGAGTTCTCCGGATGCGTGGGCGGGGTCACGAGGAAAGCGCTCCGCGCGCCCCTGAAAGCGGCGAGCCATTCGTCGTCATGCCCCAGCTCCAGCGGGGCCGCGGCGATATCTGCACCCAGCCTCGCGAGTTCCCGCGCCTGCGAGGGATGATGGATCTCGAGTGAGTGCGCGCACCCGGAAGCGCCCGTCGGCCAGCAGCGTCCTCACGACGCTGCGGCCCTGTTTGCTAGTGTCGCCCGCGACGGCGACGAGTGGTGCGGCAGAGGTCATAGCGTTTCTCCCTGCGTAATGAGGCGGTAGGGTCATGTACGACTTTCAGTGTGGGACCGCATGGATCCCCGCGATCAAGAACTATCCTTTCTGATACCACCTCGAAGACTGCAGGGAGCACAGTGAGAACCAGAGTGCGTCAGCGATTTCGTGAGCTTGGGAGAAAAAGACGTATCCCTGCCCTATCAGTGTTGTAATGGATCTGGTGGGCGGAAAATGGAAGCCGTCATCATCTACCATCTGAAAACGGTCCAAAACGTTTCGGAGAATTGCGTCGTGCACTCATCTCGAGCACAGAAACCGTGCTGAGCAACCAGCTCAAACAATTGGAGCAAGACGGCCTCGTATCGCGGCAGGGTCTTCGGAACCAAACCGCCCCTGAAAGCAGTGTATTCGCTCACCGATTTCGGACGCAGTCCCTGCCCGCGCTGAACGCCCCTGACCCAGTGGGGCAATCAGGTGGTGAGCGAGCGGGGACACTTCGGGCCGGCATAGCCACTTCCCTGACCCCCGGTTGTCTCCGTCACATCCTGCGAACCGACTCCTGATCAGGCTGATCTGATGAGCCCCATACCCTGCCCTCACGTGAAGATTTCTCCTCCACATCACCCTGGGCCTGCTGTTCATCGTCACGTTCATGGCTGCCGACCCCCACTCGGGTCCAATATCAGGGGACGCTGCCGATCCCAGCTGACTAACCGGGAAGGTTGTAGGCCGACAGGCGAACCCTCCGCGGAATGGCTGACCGGGCGTAGCGGCAGTTCTGCAGGTGCCGAGTTTCGTCGACAGCTCGTCGGGCGAGGCCCAGCAGCCGGGCGATCCGACCCGGATGGCCAGGCCATAGCTGACGATCATGACGGTCTGGTTCTTGTTGTCCTGTGATGATCTCGAACAGCACCTCGCACGCGGTCAGCCACCTCAGCCGCGGTTTCACCGGTATCCGAGGCGTCGGAAGTCCTGTCCGCTGCGGCGGAACTTGACCAGTTGGGGAAACTCCTGTGACACCTCGTCGATGCTGCGTCCATGCCAGGAACCGCAGTGGATCTCCCGAAGCCTTTCGTCGGTGTGTACCTCGTGGCCGGTCAGTTTTGCGACCTCGTCGGCGGTCTGTGTGGCTCGCAGAAGATCGGACGCATAGATCGCGTCCGGTTCGAGAGCTGCCATCGATGCCGCGACCGCCCGGGCCTGTCCGAGGCCCACATCGTTGAGCGGCTCGTCCAGCTGCCCTGGAACACCCCGGAGCGCGTTCAGTCTGGTTTCGCCATGCCGGATCAGGATCAGTGTGGTGCTCACGATACCTCGACGCTTTCCTTCGGGGTCCTGGTCAATGTCCAGCACAACCGCTGGCAGGTCCTTCCACAGCCGTTCCCTGGAGTAGTGGATGAGATCGCCATGGCCGGCACCTCAAGCAACGATACCTTGCTGGCCGGCACATCCTGCGCAGAGGCTCTGATCAAACTGATCTGACGGCCTCATACCCTGATCCGTGTGAAGAACGCTTTCCGCTTCTGCCTGGGTCTGTTGTTCATCGTCGCGACCTCCTGGTTTTGCCGGCCCCGGCACAGGCGTGCGCCTGCGGGAGCCCTGAGTGACCGACTCGACGGCGAGACATCAATGCGGAGACCGCGTTCGTGGTGATGACCGATGGGCGAGCGCATCGACATGAGTGATACACCTCGACGGTGGGGCATCCACAGCGGCCTGGATCATGCCGCTACCTCCCGGAGGAAGGTCAATCTGGGCGACAAGGACGTCTTCGATCGCCTGAAACAGCTGACCACACCTCGTCCCCGGCACGTGCTGCAGTTCCTGCCCGACTTCCGGGGTGGAGGACCACGATCCGGCACCGACAGCTCCAAGGCGGGAGCCGCACGCGAGTTCAGGTCGTTGACGTCCAGACGGTGGGTCCGTTCGAGGTGACCACCCTGCAGGGGCACCAGCGCCGCTGCGGTCAACGACTGGCTGGAGACCAACGGTTTCCCGACCCGGCACGAGTGGAACCAACCTTTCAGGAATATCTCGATGCGGGCTGGCGGATCACGCGACTCGGTTGACGCCCGGCGGCGACTCGGCGGCGCTGTCGAACGGTCTGGATTCGCTGCGCATGGGTTCCCCACCACCAGGCCGATCTATCCCATCAAACTGTCCAGACACGCCCAGACGCGCCAAGGGGTGAGGCTCTTCGTGCTGGCGGATCATCGCATGGACGCGCAGGGACCGACGTCGTCCTCCCACGACCTGAGACGTCACGTTCGCCGGGAAGGTCCCACGGCAGAGGTGGGTCTCGGGAGATGGTGAGCGCTACCTGACGGCGCTGGAGAGGCAACTTCGAACCGACAAAGATCAGCGATGACATCCGCTTCGCCCAGGCCGATTCCGACGAGGAACACATACCCACCTACGAGTCGCCATCCCCGTGTGGAAGGCCTGCCCGGTGCTGCTGCTGATCGGCGGGCTCACGTGGCTGCTCCTCCACAGAACGCCGCAGGAAGCGACTGGCGAGACTCTGCGCGCACCGGACGCTTGTGATCATGTCCCGAACGCCGGTGAGGCATCGTGACGAACTTCCAGCGGCGCAGACCATCCGTCGTGTCCGTCCCGTACGGTGGGGCCATCGATCGATCGATTCGCCGCGACGATGGCGAAACGGAAAAAGGCCCCGACATGACCTTCCTGCCCTCGCACCTTCCCTGGATCTCGTCGCCTGCCTTGAACGAGCCGATGAGGTGATGGAGAAGAAACCGGACTCGCCCGCGACCTCCTCCTGGACAGGGCCGCCGAACTCGGCATCTCCGATCCGCACCTCGTTCCCCGTTTTCGCTCGAGGAGGCGCCGGATCGCGCTCTACAGCGAACAACTATCCACGGTGAGACAGCTGTTCGCCAAGGCCTCCGGGAGGCCAGGCAGACTCACGCTCTGCTCGTCGATGAGGAACACCACCGCAGGAGTTTTCGGGAGCTCATCTCTCGTGGCGCCCTCGGCGCTACGGAGCTGACAGCCGAGGCCACCTCCCTGCTGCAGCGTTGCCCCCACCGGTGAGGCCCTGGACTGCTTCATCGGATTGATTGTTGACCGCGCCGGGATCGGGATACCGCCGTATCCACGGCTCGCAGACGATGTCCGACGCTTGATCGAGGCGTCGGGAGCGGATCGGGTCGTGGTCGAGAACCGTTTGCTGCGCGACCTCCTCGAAACCGCGTACCTGTCCCAGACGCCCGGAGGATTTCTGGAAGGCTACCGTGACCGACTCGTCTCCTTGGCCGGGCAGGGATCCACAGGTTCGTTCGGCGCTTTCAACCTGAACCCCACCGAGGTCGAATCCGACACCTGGATCGACCTAATCGAAAGCCACGGGAATCGTAGACGACCTCCGCTCCAGGAGCCGTGACGCCATCGCATGGTTGACGAGATTCGTGGACTCCCGCTGGCATTACACCTACTGGAACCGGCTCAGCCGCCTGGTTCGCACGCTGCCCCTGGCCGGGGCGACGGTACGGTTCAAGCACCCCGTCACCCCTGAGCTGTGCGACGCGCTGCTCGAGGCGGGCGCTGATGTGCCGGAGGAGCTGTTTCCCACCTGGTTCAACGGCTGGATCAACGGCGAGAATCGCCCGGATCTGATCCATCTGGCCCGCAGCCCGTTTTCCCGTAGGAGTCTTCCCGCTCTTGTCGGACTGCTCAGGGAACATGCGGAGGTCCTGCTGGCCCACGAGGGAGCAGCCGCGCGATGCTCGGTTCGTGGCTCGGTTCGGTTGTGGACGAGTCGTCGACGATGCTCACCGCCCTCGAGGGGCTCCGCGCCGTCCGACCCCTGTGTTCGTCGCAGGGGCACGCCCTGTTTCCCGAGCAGATGTCCCGGCTTCTGCAGCTCTGCGCCGGCCCCCGGCTCCTCGCCGAGGCTTTCCACGATGGCATGCTCACCGAGTACACCTGGCCAGCACTGGGGCGACGGTAGCTGGGTTGCACCGCGACGACCCCACCGCGGCGATCACCTTCCACGAGTCCGGGACTGCGGTCAGTGTGGCGGCCCGGGGTCAGGTGATCTGGCTCGACGGCGATCAACGCATCGCCGAGGCGGTCCACCAGCCCCGTCTGGGTGCCCAGACCCCAGCACTGGCGTTACGTCCTGAACGGCACCGTCACCGGCTGCCATTGGCTGCGCGGCGGCACCTGGTGCCTCACCTGGTCCGATGACCCTGAAACCCATCGGGAAACACCTCCACCGGAGCCGCCAGCTGCCCAGGCGGGGCGGGCGGCGCTCCCGGGGTCGGTGAAAGCTGGTGGATCGACGAGGACGGCGGCCCACCGCAAGGACGATCAGCTGTTGTTTCCCCGCGCAGGACGAGTTCCGGCAACACGCACGTGCTGCACGTCCCGCTGAGCAGCTGGCGTTGGTTCCGAACCCGTGATGCGACTGTCAGCACTGCGACTCCGCACCGTGACACCCGAGGACGTCGTCGCTTATGAACGCCGTCCCGGAAACGGAACTCCAGTACGGTCGGTTCTCCACCTGGCCCCACGTCACGAGAACAGATCGCTCAGGACGTCCGCGTGGCGGCAGAGATCTGCTGGGAACCACCGATCCGGCCCTGACAAACGCCGCAGTGTGGCTCGCTTGCCGGGTCAGAGCGTTGGCCACCTGGGCCACTGATCTGCTGACCCCACCCCACAAAGCCCGTCACCATGTCCCTGCCCGGACCCACTCTGAGAGGTGGCCAGTGGATGGATCACGGCTCCAGCGCCTCCACCCGGGAACAGCTGATCAAGGTGCGCAGAGCGTTGGCCGGCGAGAGCGTGACGGTGGGCGGCATGCTTCCCCAGCTCGAGTACCTGCCTCTGGTCATGCCGGAGGTCGTCCTGGCCTTGGCCTCGAGTTCCGCTGCTGGATCGCGACGTCGTGGCGGGCGCTGCCGCCGCCGTCGCAGCCGTTATCGATTCGGTCTCTATTCACCCGACGCCGTCATCTTCGCCTTCGAGACGCACCGGGACATGCCGGTGCACCACCCGGCAGCCTGATCGAAACCCCGACCGGCCCCGCCATGTTCCTGCAGATGCCGGGGGTCCTACGAGATGACAGTCTACTCGCCCGGCGGCGGTGTCCCCGACCATGTTGACGGCGCCCCGACCACGGTATTAGTGCGGACCCAGGGAGTTCCCGCCGAGAAAGTGACGGCGGCCTTCCAGACACTGCTGCTCTCCACGGGCGCACCCGAATGGCGTCCGACAAGGCAGCCCGGCTGGCCGAGGCGCTGGGAGTGGCTACGCAGCGCCGTCGCCCTTCTCCTGGGCGGGCCGCGCAACTTCGCAACATGGAAGTCCGATTTCCTACCGAGGAGGTGCGCGTGCTGCTGGGACTCACCCCAAGGAAGCCCACATGCGAGGTCATTTCTGCGGGACCAGGACCCTCTCCACCTGATGAAAATTCTCGCTGCCGGGGCCCGGGACCCTGAAAGGGTGGTGGCCGAAGGACCCGACGTGGACACGATCATCGAAGACTTCGGCCTGGGCGAGGACGCTATCCGGTTCCCGGAGGAGATCGTCCTAGCGGCGGGGCAGGAATTCCCCTATGCCGGTGTAAAAAGTTGGAGGAGCTGCGTTCTCCGAAAAGCTCGAAGTCCCTGATCTCGAGCGTGGCTCTGGCTCACCACCAGGCTGCGCCGCGACGATCCGCTGCGTGTCTGGCTGGCCGGACGCCTCGACGACTTCGAGTCTGGGTTCAGAGCCCTCCCCTATCGAGCGATCCAGGCGGATCTGCGCGTGCCCGGCGACGGCTGGTCGCAGGATCCGCTGGTCACCGCACCCGAGATCGTGGCGGAGGTGGCGGCCAGATTCGGAATCCCGGAGGATCCGGCCCGTTACTGGCTCCAACTCCTGGCTCTCCACAACCCACCGACACGAACATCGCCCTCTGGAACGGATGGCGGAAGGCCGAACGAAAGGGCCGCCGCTCCGTTGCTGAGCGGGACCTGATCGTGCAGGCCAAACGATGCGCGCGCAGGGACGTTCCCTGTTTCCTGCCCGGCGGCTGGCGGGAGGCAAAACCCCCACCTTCCCATGGGTCATTGGAAGTCCTCGTTCTACGACCTCAAGGCGACGCCAAAGGTGCTTCCCCCAGCTGCTCGTGGTGGTTCCGCTTGGGTTCCTTTCGGACGGCTTTTTCACCGACGCGTGGCGACGTTGCACATCGAGGGACGTCCCCGGCCCATGAGCAGATCTCCCCGTGGCGACCGACGGGGGTCGCGGTAAACCGCCCGATCAAGAGCGGCCAGCCAGCCGTCGAGAATCCAAGTCACGACGCCCTGATCGATCCCTCCTGACAGCGATGCGGCGCAGCTCGGTTTTCGACCAGATCACGGAAACCAGCACGTCAGCGGTCCTGCTCCATCTCGATCAACCACCTGCACTCCTGGCGACTTGAAGCAACGACACACCGACCGGAGCCGAGATCCATCAATTGATCCGGCCCCGGCGGCGTCTCCGGGGCACGTCGGCATCAGAGACCACCGTGCGTCCTCAGCTCGGCTGTGGCGCTGGGATGGTCGAGTTGTGACAGGAACGGCGAAGGAGGCGCGGTCTCACTTCCCATGTGTTGTCAGGAACAGCAGCAACCAACGCTCCGAGGCTCTCCGCAGTGAGCCGGGAGTGCCTGATGGCTGCGTTCTCCCTCACGCGATCTGGCCTCCGCGTTTCCTGGGATGGGGACGACGTCATCGCCCTGCGACAACAACCACGCAAGAGCAACCTGAGCCGTCGTCATGTCCCCAGGACCTTTGCAAGCCGAGTCAGAGCTTCGACCTGTTTAAGGTTTGCAGCGAGATGCTCCCCATTAAATCTGGGGTCGTTCGCTCGAAAAGGACTATCGGCGACGGTAGCGGCATCAAGCCAACCACCCAGTAGTCCACGACCCCGAGGGCTGTAGCACGAGCCCAACTCCAAGCTCTCGGGCTGTGGGCACGATGCTGACCTCCGGTTCACGCCACATGAGCGACCACTCCATCTGTACCGCCGCAATGGGATGAATGGCATGGGCGCGTCTCAGCTCGTCAGGTGTGACCTCCGAAACTCCCAGATAACGAACTTTTCCCTGGGTAACCAGCTCAGCCATCGCCGCGACGGACTCTTCGATCGCTACCTGTGGGTCCACACGATGCAGGTAGTACAGATCGGTGACGTCTGTTCCCAAGCAGCGCAAGGATGCCTCGCAGTAGGAAGCGATGCGACTGGGATGAGCATCCAGTTGAACTCCATCTTCACGCCTGACGATGCCAATTTCGTTTGCGATGCGAGAGATCGTCGCGCGCCACCGTGGTGGTGGACACAGCTTTACCAACAAGTTTTTCATTGTGGCCCTGCCCGTAGCTCATGGCCGTGTCGAGCATCGTGATACCGGAGTCAATGGCAGCGTGGAGAGCGCTCAAGGACTCGCTGTCATCAGTAGGGCCGTACCCTGCGAAAGACCCATGCAGCAAAACCCCAAGGATGAGGGTTTCAAGTTTCCCAAGTGTCGAATGGTTGAATCTGCGGATTTGATGAATGCCATGCTTGGACGATACCCACATACCCATCGATACGTCCAAGACAAATTAGACATACTTCCCATATCGTTTTACTATGGAGAGGTGGAATTGCGTTATCTGAGATCATTCGAGGCGATCGTGCGATGCGGAGGATTCACAAAGGCAGCAGCCGATCTCCACGTGGCCCAGCCAGTTGTTTCCACCCACATCAAACGGCTAGAACAGGCCCTGGGGTGACTTTGCTGCACCGATCTCGATCAGTTTCCTCAGTGCCGCCGGCGAGTCGTTCTTGCCCTTACGTGCGCCGGGCCTTGGCAAATCTTGACGAAGGAGAACGACTCATACATTCATTCCGTTCCGTATCCACTGGACATATCAGACTCGCCGCTACACCACTCCTTGGTAATTTCAACCTCGTACGCATGATGAGCCGATTCCGGTGAGGATATCAGGAGTGACGGTGTCACTGCAGAACAGGACTCATTGCCGAGTTGCTGGAAGAACTTCGACAGGGCCGACTCGATATCGCGATTGGGCCCGTGGAGAAAGAGTGGGAACAGGAGGGTTTCCACCGCACTGAGATTGCAAAGAACAGTTGGCCCTGATCACCCCACTTTCAGGGTTTCACATGTGAGCATCGCTGGCTGACGTGATGAACGAGCCATTTATCTGCCTGCCCTCAGGTAGTGGATTGCGACGCTTGCTGGACGAAGCATTCAGCATGGTTAATGCGACACCAAAGGTAGCGTTTGAGACGCATAGCCCAACCAGTATTCGCGAGATGGTTTCCGGCGAGGCTTGGGGTGTGCTTTGATTGCGCATTCAGCAGCCGAGGGAAGACGGCCCAACAGTCCAGGTTCATAATGTCCAAGGCCTTCCCGCGCATCCCCCCATCGCCGCAGTCTCAGCATCGGATGCCGCACCACCAGTTATCCGATTTATCAAAGAACTGAAAGCGTCTCTTCGCAACTCAGGGGATAGACCGGATCTGATTCCGCCAGCATCCAGCAGTGATCGGGCGGTGTAGCGGATACGACTGCGGAAGCCGAGGGCTGCGCCTCGGCGGTGTTTCAAGCGGTTTGAGGGCATCGGCGATGCGACTCACCAGACAGACGGTCGACCACGAGGCATTTCCAGCGACCAGCGCACCGCATCGCTGGACAAACATCGGTCGCGACTTCGCAGCACTCACCGGCTGGCCTCGTCGGAGAATGTGATCGTGCGCCCCGCTGCTCCTTCGTCCTGTTCATCGGCTTTCACACGTGCGCTGTTCCGGGCGCGATCACCTGAAGCCCCACGGCCCGGGCCGCCTTGCCGAGCCTGTGGTCGTAGGTGAGAACCGCGGCTGCATCGAGTCGCATCGCCGCTTCGAGATGCAACGCATCGAGAGTCCGCAGATATGGCATGGACAGCAAACCCGCTCCGCGGTAAACCGCCCGGTCAAGAGCGGCCAACGCAACCCCGTCGAGAATCCAGTCACGACACCCTGATCGATGCCCTCCTGACAACGATGCGCCGCAGCTCGGTTTCGACCAGATCACAGGAAACCAGCACGTCCGTGGTCTGGTCGAGGCACTCGACCAAAGGCATCGCTCTCAGGGTTGTCCGGTCAGCGGGACACCGAGGGCAGACGTGTCGACGTACACGATCGCGCCCGGGGACACAGGCTGTCCTCACGCAGCTCGTCGAGAATCTCCGAGAGACTCCTCGCGTCGGTTCTCGAGCGATTCCCAACTCCGCCCATCCTCCCCGACGCCGTGCCGGGCGGACGATTCGCAACGCGGGTGCGGGCTCGGCGTCACTCATGGCACACAAGCGTAGCGCTCGTGCTACAAGACGCTGTAGCGCTTTTTAAATTCCCCCAGGGCCCAATCGTCGGTGGAGGCCCGCAGCAATCCCGTCTGGCTGCACCGGCGAGCGGCACCCAGATGCACAACGCCTGGGCCTCAATCGTCAGGGTCAGCAGGCACGGCAGGCCCTACCGTTTTCCAGCACCGCGCCATGGAGACGTACCTCACCTCAAATTGGCCTCCATGAGGGTCGCTTTTGGTTTCTGACGAACCTCCCGACTTACTTGCGTAGGGTGATTTCATTTAGCGAGCGAATCTCCTGAAAGCAGATCACTAGGGGACGCTTTGGATTACGTCCCACAAGGCGATATGACCGCTTTGAAGGGGCCCTCCGCTTTTCTTCGATCCCAAATAATTTCCACCATGGTCATACTTATCCCAAAGCTTCGAGATCGGATTGAACTACGAAATCTTCCACGAATCAATCCGCGACGGTGACCCCGCCCAGTATTCTTTGCCATCGCAACCCCCGCTTCCTTTCACACCCCGACACACACCCATGCGAATCGGCTACGGCGGGCGCATATTATCATTCACCCCTTGATTGGTCAAGAAATTAACAAATTAATTCATCACCGGATGACCTAGCCGATGAACTAGACAGCCATTTCCGGGCCTCCTCGACGACCCCTCTGAACCAAGGGTGTCTTCGCACCAGGTCACACTGCCGATCAACAGGAACTTCGAGTTCACGAAGCAGATTAAGAATTACTACGATTTTGGTAATTTCTACGATAACGGCTAGTTCCTCAATCGAATGACTCGACGTTCTTCCCTCGTGCGTCAATTATTTCGCGCCTTCACGGCGCGCTCGGACCCATTCATTCAGGTCAAACATGAACTCAGAGACCAGGCGTTGATCTAGGGCGTTCGACTAGCCCATTCAATCGATCTCGAAGCGTGGGGTCATTGCGAATCGCTCCCTTGAATCGGCCACGGTATTCCGGCGCTACCTGATTAAGCATGGCATTACGCATCTTCTTGAATTCTTCACTCGGAAACGGTTTCTTATCAATGCCAAGATAGCGATGCAATACTTCAGCTGCCCCCACGGCAGTCAAAGGTTGTTTTCGACATAACGCATCGGGCATGGCGTGAGGCCCAGGATCATGTTGATTGCCGCTGAGTCGACCATATACGTCACACCAGCGCGGAACGACCTCTTCAAACGGAAGCGATTCGCACGTGAAGAAGACGCGCTTGCGATCGACAGCCTGGCATCACGACCCGCGCCTAGAAGGGCGTGAAAGCACATAGGCACGCCTGTTCTGCTGGATGGTCAGCTGACATCGCCGAGATCAGTCTCGGCTTTCTCACGCGGAGCCAGATCAAGCCAGCGCGGCATGATTCGTAGCGAGCGAAAATCAGGTCTTGCATCGCACGCGCCATCCTCTTCACGCTTATTCACCGAGAATAGGTCCATCAGGTAATTCCGCATGGAAACCATGTCGCTCATTCGCACTAAGGTTTTACCTTTACGGCGATCCAGGAAGGCATTATTGTGTACTCATGAATCAGCGGAATTCATTCCCGCAATCGCGACCGATCGGCTATCCACCGGTTCGACGAGACGCTTGCTGTTCAATCGTACATCTTCACGCCTCCCAAGGATCTGATAAAAACCGATGAATCAGCCCCAGGTGCGAGATCATCTATCGACATTTCCATTCCCGAGAATACCGCTTCATCACTACGATTGACAGCGCCGATACGCGCCGTCTTCGACAAATGGTTTGTCTCAGATCTTGACGCGCACCAAAACCGACACAGTTCTGGTCGCAATACACCCAAAGAGTAATCCGCTTACATTCCAGCAACGCCGTGAATAACGTCCCATTCTCACCTCCCATGCGCACCTTTGAGACCGATTCGAAATCGCCATACCTCGATCCTCAAATGCGCCCAATAAGTAGTAGCTCAGCTCCCTTCGCCATCATACCGGAGAATCGCAGGCACCTTTTGCCCGGGTCTTACCCCAACCAACCAAGACCTGCCCACTCGGCGGACTCATCAGATTCAGATGATCATTCACCGCGATATGCTCCTCATCGTAACTCGAATTCACTAATCTTACTCACAGACAGCGCATCAGCTAGAAGATTCCCCACCGAAGCGCACTCGAAGGAATCCCTCGTGTTACGCAGTAATCATGCGACAGATTCCAGAAACCAATTCCGAAGAAACGCCTCATCGTGCCGTCGCGTCAATCACGATCCACGCTTATGCGCGCGCAACCTCGCTGATTCAGCGCCCACGACAGGACGACCCTCTGAGGTGACACACAAGCCTGAATTCATGACACTTTAGATCTTAAAGTATCATCAGAGACGAAGAGCGATACTTTGGGGAGAGACGAGTGGGACGGTGGGTCACGCGCTCCTGGCAGAGCACCTACGACGGTGGCCTGCGCCGTCGAGACCGTCGCTCCGGCGAGTACGTTGCCTACATCCCCGATCCCCTCGTGGGTGCTGGTCTCGCACTGACCCCTGAGACAGAAGGCTTGGCAGCTCAGGCGGAGGCCCGCGTGCGAACCGTGAACGCATCACGGATTTGGTGCGCATCGGAAGGTTTCTCCTGCGCAGCGAGGGCGATCGCATCCTCCCGGATCGAGGGATAGCACCATCGGCCCACAAGATTGCCCTGGCGGAGCTGGGGCAGCAGGAGGAGATCAAGGGACTGAGCGAGCAAGCCCACTCCGTCGCGCACATGCGACTCTCGTGCGCAGAGCCGTGGAAGAACTCTCGGACTCCCACCCCATGACACGCGAGCACCTGGTGGCTCTTCACCGTAGCCTGCTACCAGATTCGCCGGAACATCACGGCATCCGCGTGGTCCAGAACTGGCTGGGGGGTTCCTCGTACCATCCGCTGGATGCCGACTTCGATGCCTCCGCCAGCCGAGCTTGTCCCATCACTGATCGACGACTTCCTGGAATACCTCAACGGAGCAACCCACGCCCCACTCATCCAGGCTGCGCTCGTGCACGCCCAATTCGAGACGATTCACCCTTTCACCGACGGCAATGGCCGCGTTGGCGGGCCCTCATTCACGCGACGCTGGCACGCCGAGGCCTGCTCACCGGGCTGGTTCTACCGACGAGCCTCGTCCTGGCAACGCTCGGCGACAGGTATGTTGAGGCGCTGTCCCTGTTTCGTGAGCCCACGGATGGGAAGCTGAACGGCAGCGCTGCACAGAGCATTCCCGGGACCGGGCGCGATGCATGGATCGCTTTCTTCCTCAAAGCCGTCGCGATTGCCTGCGATCAGGCGGAACAGATCTCCGCTGAGCTGGCCGATCTCCGGGAGGAATGGAATGAGACCTTCAGCACTGGGCCAGTCACAGGAATGCGAGTCGCTCTCAACGGAAAGATTCGGCAGCGCTACGGATCCTGGAGGAGCTGCCGAGCACACCCGTCCTCACGATCACAACAGCTTCACGAATCCATGGCATCTCGCGCACAGCCGCGTCCCGGGGCCTGGAGACCCTGCGGGCCGCCGGTATCCTGACGACCGAATCGGTGGGCGGGGCCGACGAGGCCTACACGGCGCGCAGCGTCCTGGACGTGATCACCTGGGCAGAACGTCGCTTGGCGAGCACACATTTCGACACCCGCATCTCCCCGCCCGCACGCCCGTCCCGAACGACCGGGGCAGCAGTGACCCGCAGCTCTCGCAAGATGCAACGCTCCGGGCGAGACGTCCCGCCGCTTCCAAGCGTGGCCCCACAGTCTCGCACCGTTGTGCATGTCGTCGCGTCTCCCCGGCGGTGTGGCGGAAGCGGATGACCAGGACCCGCTCGGCTCAGCGGGTCACAGCTGCGTGAAGTACCGGGCGACGGGCCAGCGTTCGTAGCCCATCGCCTCGTAGGTGCGCGCGCCGGGGCGTGCCCCACGTCTCCGCCGGTCTCGACCATGACCATCCGCATCCCGACCCGCCTGGCGCGCTCATGCGCGTGTTCCATCAGCGCTCGCCCAATGCCTTGCGCTGATGCGCGGGATCGACACACAAGATGTAGACCTCGCCCATGGAGTCCTCGGGGTGAATTCGGGTGCAGACCCACCCGGCGATCTCGTCGCCGACGAGCGCGACGTCGCAGTTTCCCGCTTCTTCGTCGAGGACCAGGGCGAGGTCTGCCCTCTGACGAACATCCCACCCATCCGGGTGAAGGTTTCATACACGAAACGAGGCACGAAACCGCGGTCGAGGTCATCGCGCATCGTCTCGAAAACCGAATCCCACGCGCGAATCGACATATCGAGAATCTGCTCACGCATCGCGGTTTCGTAGGGGCACGATTCTCACGTTGGAAGCAGTCACACGGCAGAGCCTACTGTTGTCCGAATCCCTCCAGTTCAGGCGGTCGACGCGCAGACCCCACAGGCTGAATCCCATCCAGACGGTCTCCGGGCCGCGGTGGCGTCCTCGAGCCAGTTTCCTCCAGCGGTGGGGAGCGGGTGGGACGCAACACGGACGGCTACTACGCGGTTGTTACCGGGGTCGGGCAAGGCGGCTGGAAGTGAGACTGCCCGTCATGACGTTCCAACCCGCGAAATCCCTGATGGAGCGCTGCAGAGTCTGAGTTCGACGAAGCCCTGAGCCACGGTGACCCTCGCTTCGTCGACACCCAGCAGGCACGCGGCTCCGAGCAGACCAGGCGACGCCTGGCGCGGAAGCTGGGGTGGGACCCAGAAACCGACGCGTTCTTCCCAGCGACCACCAAACACGTGTTGTTCTTCGGCCACATCGGCAGCGGCAAGACCACGGAGCTCAGGCAGTACCTGGACCGGTTCACAACGTCCGGCCACTACCTACCGGTCGAGGTCAACGTCCTCACCCTGCTCGACAGCAACAACCTCGTCTACAGCGAGGTGCTGATGGCGATGGCGGAGCGCCTGCTCCAGGAGCTCAAAGCCAAGGGCATCGAGGTGCCGGACGCGTCCCTCAATCCCATCCAGGAGTGGTTCGCCAGCAGCACCCAGGTGAGGGAGATGTTTGCGGAAGCCGGGGTGGGAACGAGGCGAGCGTCGAACTCGGCGGCGGGCTCCCCGGGCTGCTCAGGCTGTTCTCTCGGATGACCTCGTCCTTCAAGACGGGTGCGTCAACCAAGAACCAGATGCGCATCGAGATCCGCAATCGTTTCACCCAGCTCGCCGACGCGTTCAACGCACTCATCAGAAGCGCAGAGGAGTCCTTGGACGGTCGCCGGATCGTCTTTCTCATCGACGGCACGGACAAGCTTGCGGGGGCGAGGACACGGATCGCTGTCTTCATCAACGACGCCGAGCGGTTGTTGGCCATAGCCACGTTGGCAATCTATACCGCCCCGCTCCAGCTGAAGTACGACGGCAGGATCGGCGGCAAGCTGGACGCCGACCTCGTGCTGCCCATGATCAAGCTCTACGAAAGCACCACCACGCGCTGCGAGGCCGGCTGGGCCGCCATGCGAGAGATCCTTCTGCGACGGGCCGACGAGACACTCTTCGAATCCGACGAGGTGATCCGGCTTCTCGTCGAGCATTCCGGCGGCCATCCCCGCGAGTTGCTGCACCTGCTCCGTCTTTGCTGCGAGCTGGCCCCCGGCGAGGTGATCGACCACGCGACCGCCCGGGCTGCCATCGCCCGCCTCGCAGCCGACTACCGCCGCTGGCTCACCCCGGGGGACTACTCCCTGCTCTGTGAGATCGATCGAACTCCCGAGCACGGTGGGAACGACGAACGAGCCCAAAGGCTGCTGCACCGCTTGGCGCTCATGGAGTACAACGATGGGAGTTGGCGTCGCAGCCATCCCGTCATCCGCACCCTGGAGGGGTACGTCAAGGCCGCGGCTCAATGACCGAGGGGCCAGCCTCTGGCGCCGAACTGGGCCGGCTCGCGCGGGCGGTTGGCCACGGGCCGGATTTTCAGATCCTCATCGTGGAGGCCGTCTCGGACGAGGCCAGGAGGGTGGCGCGGGAGGCCAGTGACCACGCGGCCAGGGAAACGAGGGCCTCCCGCGTGGCCGAGGGTGTGTTGGGATCCGCCGCCGATGCGGAGGGCCTGGAGCGGCTGATCGTTACAACGGCAGCCGATGCCGATCTGATCCACCTGTCCGGCGCCCCGGATTGGCTCACCCCAGCGGTGGCAGGGGCTCAACATCCGCCGGGACCGCCTGGCCGAGAACGCCCGCGCCCGCCTGGTGTGGTGGCTCCATCCGCGAAACGTTGCGGAAGTAGCAGCCAGGCGCCGGGACCTGTGGGCCTGGCGGGGAGGCGTCTATTCCTTCCTCAACGTCGCTGTGCCCGGCGTCTCGCCCCTCACGAGCTTCGACTTTCCCCACGAGACCCGGGTCAACCGGGCCGACCCAGAGCCACGCCGCAAGCGGATCCGCGAGATTCGGACGTGGCTCGAAGGCACGCCCCAGCCAGAACTGGTTTACGAGGTGGCGCGGGAGTGGGGAGACCTGGCGCTCAGCCTCGGCGAATTCGACGAGGCCCGCCACGCATACCGGGACATCGCTCTGCCCGCCGCTCGGCTGTACCACACGGCACAGGAGGTGCTCGCCATGAAGAATGCGCTGGCGACGGTCGCCACAGAGGCTGGCGACTTCGGCGGCGCCATTGAGATTCTCGAGGACGCGGCGGAAGAGTCGGAGCGAATCCTCGGCGCCGACCACCCCGATACCCTCCGCGCCCGCAACAACCTCGCCCTCGCCTACCGGGCAGCGGGCCGACTCAACGATGCCATCCCGCTACACGAGGAAACCCTCACGGCCCTGGCCCGAATCCTCAGGCCCAACCACTCAACGCCCTCACCAGCCGCAACAACCTCGCTTTCACTTACCGGGCAGCGGGCCGAGTCAACGAAGCCATCCCACTCTTCGAAGAAACCCTCGAAGCCCGAGACCCAAATCCTCGGACCCAACCACCCCGACACCCTCATCAGCCGCAACAATCTTGCCGACGCTTACCAAGCAGCGAGCCGACTCAACGACGCCATCCCACTCTTCGAAGAAACCCTCAAAGCCCAGACCCAAATCCTCGGACCCAACCACCCCACACCCTCATAAGCCGCAACAACCTCGCCACCGCCTACCAGGATGCAGGCCGACTCAACGACGCCATCCCACTCTTCGAGGAAACCCTCGAAACTCGAACCCGAATCCTCGGACCCAACCACCCCCAGCACCCTCGCCAGCCGCAACAACCTCGCCAATGCCTACCAGGCCGCGGGCCGACTCAACGAAGCCATCCCTCTACACGAGGAAACCCTCACAGCCCTCACCCAAATCCTCGGACCCAACCACCCCGACACCCTCAACTCCCGCGACAGCCTTGCCTCGCCCTACCAAGATGCAGGCCGACTCAACGACGCCATCCCACTCTTCGAGGAAATCCTCACCACCCAGGAGCGAATCCTCGACTCGACCACCCCTGAAACCCTCGCAAAGCCGCATCGACCTCGCCAGCGCCTACCAAGAAACGGGCCGACTCAACGACGCCATCCCACTTTTCAAGGAAATTCTCGAAGCTCGGGCCCGAATCCTCGGCACCGACCACTCCGGCTCTGACTAGCCACAACAACTTAGTCATGGCATACGTGGCAGCAGGCAAGCCGTTCCGACCCAAAGAGCAACCTGGAGCCTCGGCCTAGTCGTCAGATATACCGACCGGGGAGGTTGGTCAATCGCGTGATGGGTGGCTGCTTACCGCAGGCTGTATGCGGTAGAAACGCGTGGCACTCCAATCGGCGGCAACCCCTTACTCGAGTACGCCACAGGAGATCTCGAAGTCATGATCGGGTAGCTCTGGAGTACCGCGTTTTTGCAGGCAGCACAAAAACGTAGCATCCCCTATGCGAATCCGCTCTCCGCTCGACAGAATAGCTCATCATTCATCAAAAGGAGGCGAAACTTTGAAGAGGAAAATGCGTACATCATCCCAACTGCGATGCCTGTGATATTTAGAGTCCCCTATTGCAATGATATTCAAATCAGCCTGTCTCTCCAACCGCCTCTCATTAACTGGAACAAGAAACTCCACATTCTCACCAACACCAAGGAAATTCCAATCGGGATTAGGGCGAAAACTATCCACCAGAAACTGATTCCAAAGCGAGTACCACCTGATTTCTTTCCCGCGCTGCAGACGCCCTGCATCGAACAGAAAGAGGGGTGGCCGACGTCTATACGACACGGGAGGCGTCAGGGCGTTCAGAATTCCAGCCAAGTCCGGCACGCTTGAAGCAGTCCGTGACCGATTCAATAATTGGATAGTACAAAGACCCATCTTCTCTGGTTTTACGGAATTCAGCAACTTGATTTCTCAGCATTCCAGACACACCCAGAAACAGATCTCGCTCGAACTTAACGAGCTCGCGAGAATGCGCTATGGAGTTCCTCAAATTACCCAGTAAGCCCAAAAGTACCTCAAGTTGCTCCCCATCCCCAAGACCGGCTCCGAACTCTGCCCGCTTTTTAAAATCAAATCGGCAAGTTGACGAAATGTGAGATACTCCAACAAGTCCGTCGATGCCTGAACCCCACTCTTTTATTATTTTCCGTGCGTCGTGATTTCTCCAGTAGGGCTATTTTGATTTTTCATCAAAATTATCTTGCCAGTTCGGGAGAACTTCACGGATCGCCAAACGTAGAGCAATTTCAACGCCAGCCAGTGCGCTTGCGACGCGCCGTCTTCGGAACCCACGCCCCTCACACATTGAACCGGAATTCACGACGTCGCCGTCCTGCATGACGTAGTCCTGCCCTCCAGGCGCATCTTGCCAGCCGCCTTCGCCGCTGCTTCGGAGCCTGCCGCCACGAGGTCGTCGAAGCTGACGACCTGGGCCTTGATGAAGCCCTTCTGGAAGTCGGTGTGGATCACCCCCGCCGCTTCGGGGGCCGTCGCTCCTCGCAGGATGGTCCAGGCCCTGGCCTCCTCGGGCCCGCCGTCAGGTAGGACTGGAGACCGAGGGTGTCGTAGCCGACCCTGGCCAGCACGTCGAGGCCCGGTTCCGTGATTCCCATCTCCTCAGGGAATGCGCGGCCCTCCTCCTCGTCCATCTCCACCAGCTCGGCTTCAAACTTCGCGTCGAGGAAGATCGCCTCGGCTGGGGCGACGACCTGACGCATGCGGTCTTTGAGGTCCTCGTCGGCCAATTCGCCCTGGTCGCAGTTGAACACGTATAGGAACGGTTTCGCGGTGAGCAGGAACAGGTCGCGCAGCAGCTCCAGGTCCAGTCCCGAACCGTGGATCCGTTTCCCGGATTCGAGGACCTCGACAGCCGCCTGCATGGCCTCCAGCTTCGGGCGCAACTCCTTCTTGATCCGCGCCTCCTTCTCCACGCGCGGCAGCGCCTTCTCCACGCTCTGGAGGTCCGCGAGGGATCAGTTCCGTGGTGATCGTGTCGATGTCACCAGCCGGATCCACCTTCCGTCGACGTGCGTCACGTCGACGTCCTCGAAGACGCGGGTCACCTGACAGATGGCGTCGGCCTCACGGATGTTGGCGAGGAACGCGTTGCCCATGCCTCGCCCTTCGACGCCCCCGGACGATGCCCGCGATGTCCACGAAACTCACGGTGGCGGGCACGATGCGCTGCGAACCGAAGATCTTCGCCAGCACCGGCAACCGCGAATCAGGCACCCCCACCACGCCGACGTTTGGTTCGATCGTCGCAAACGGGTAGTTGGCCGCCAGCACATCATTGCGGGTCAGCGCGTTGAACAGAGTCGACTTGCCGGCATTCGGGAGGCCGACGATTCCAATGGTGAGAGCCACGAGCGACGAGTCTACGGCACACCACCCCAGGAGGGGCGACGTCGCTCGGCAAAAAAATATTTACGAACCTCTTGCGTTTCCCAAATGCTATGGGTTGAGGGTTTCCTCAGTAACCGACACAGTTGGTCACAGGGTGTTCAGGACCACCGTCATGCGCTCTGCCACAAGCGCTCGACAGGCCCGCCGCGCCGGCCTTTTTCTCTCCTGGAGCCGGGTTCGCAGGCGGGCCTGCACACTGCTTTCAGGGGTTCCGCGGGTGTGGCTACTGCTCGCTACCGCTGCGGACAGACAGCCGTGGGAGCGCGTTCCTGAAAGACCGCAGGGCGGTGCCGACACGACCCGCTCGTCGACGCTCGTGAGGCTCGCCTCCACCGAGCGTCGGGGGAACCGGTCACCCCTCGGGTAGGCGCGCAGCGCGGCGGCCAAATGATGCGGATCATCCACCCCGCACATCTCCGGGCCGAATGCATCGACAACAACCCGATGCCGACGTCCACCGTCACCACTGCCCAGCCGCGTGGCGGTGATGGGAGCCGATGGTGGAACCGCACGGCATCGCATTGTTGGACACGAACACCTGCGACGGCACCCCGCGGCCTCGCAGGACTGCCGCCTAGCGCCTCACCCACCGCGTCAGTGGCGTAACGCTGATTGGCGTTGACCTTCAGCATGGGGCCGCCGTTGGGAACGAGATCGACTCGCGGGTCGTGGTGCTGGGGGTAGTTGGGGTGAACCAGGTGCCCGGCGTCCGCCGAGACACAGGAACCGCGGGCGTACAGCGCCTTCGTCGCGTCGAGATCGCACCCTGCGACGGATGCGATCCGCTCCAGCACGTCCTCGAGGAACGGCCCAGCCGCCCCGGAGCTGGTGGCGGAACCGATCTCCTCGTGGTCGAAGGCGGCCAGCAGCACCAGGTCGTCGCCGTCGCCCAGGTCTCGATGGCCGTCAACCCGGCGTGGGGTGCTGAGAGGTTGTCCAGACGCGACGAGGCGAAGAACTCGTTGCGCAACCCGAACCGGGCCGGAGGCTGTGAAAGGTAGGTGAACAGGTCGTGTCCCAGGACATCGCCAGCCCTCACCCCGGCCTGTTCCGCAAGGACCGTCAGCAGATCGGGTTCAGCATCGAGGGTGAAAACGGGTTGGGTGTGGGTCTGTCGATCGAGCGTGAGACCGTCATTGACCGACCGGTCCAAGTGAATGGCCAGCTGCGGGAGCCTGGCCACGGAGTCGAGACGCACCCGAGTGCTGGGTGCCGTCGTGGGTGATGATGCGACCCGCGATGCCGAGTTCCCGGTCCAGCCACGAGTTCAGCAGCGCACCGCCGTGAGATCTCGACGGCAATCTGACCCCACCCGCGGAAGGAGAAGCTGGCCTCGGGTTTTGACCTTCAGAGCCGGGGAGTCGTGTGGGCACCCACGACGCGCAGCCCGGTGGCCTCAGTGATGCGTTCCGGTTGTCGCCAGGCGATCACAGCGCCGTGTCGCACGACGAAGAATCGACCGGCGCCCGCGGAATCGGCCTTTCTCGTCGACCGGGACGAAACCGGCATTGGCAAGGCGCGATGCCATGCTCGAGGCTGCGTGATAGCTCGTCGGGGAGGCCGTCACGAAAGCGGCCAGGTCATCCAGATGGGAGGAAGGAGTCGAGAGCACGATCCCATTCAACACCCGCCCTGACGACAACCGCTCCCCACACGGACGTGGGGTGCGGCAAAAAATGTCGGTGCCGTCTGCGACCCTTCCCTCATGGACACTTCCTCACTGCCCCTGGCCTTGGTAGCGCTGTCTGGTCGGCGTGGCCCTCGGTTTCCTGCTCGCCCGCCAGAGCGCCGCCACCCGCACGGCCCGCGCCGAGGCGGAACGCGACGCCGCTGTCCAACGAGCCGCAGACGTCACCGCGGACCGCGAACAGCTCGCCCACCAGTTCCGAGCCCTGTCGGCGGATGCCCTGGAGAAGCAAACGCACCAGGCCGACCGCGCCGCGGAACTGCGCCTGACCCCGATATCCGAGGCTCTGCGACAGCTCCAGCAGCGGCTGGCGGAGGTGGAAAAGCAGCGCGCCACCCCTGGCCGCGGAGCTCAGGCAGCAGGTGGAGGGGGTCCGGGTCTCCGGCGAGGCGGTGAGGAAGGAAGCGGCATCGCTGGCGTCGGCGCTGCGGGCCCTCACGTGCGGGGCGCCTGGGGTGAGTCCAGTCTGCGGCGGATCGCGGAGGTCGCGGGGCTGGTGGAGCACTGCCATTTCGAGACCCAGACCAGCTACACCTCCTCGGAGGGCAACCGGCTACGCCCCGACATGCGCATCGACCTGGACGGGGGCCGGGCGGTGTTCGTGGACTCGAAGGTGCCCCTGTCAGCCGTGCTGGAGGCCCTGCCAGGGCCGAGGACGAGGAGGAACGCGCCGCGCACCTGCGGCGCTTCGTCAGACACGTCCGCACCCACATCGACCAGCTCTCCGCCAAGGAGTATTGGGCCCTCGACGCCGGCAGTCCCGAGTTCGTGGTGCTGTTCCTCGGCAGCGACGAGTTCTACCGCCTCGCCCTGGAACAGCAACCCACCCTGCACGAATACGCCGCCGCCCGTCGGATCACCCTGGCGGGTCCGGGTCTGCTGATCCCGCTGCTGCAGATCATCTCCCACGGCTGGCGGCAGTCACGGCTGGCGGACTCGGCGACGAGGATCAGCGCGCTCGGACGCGAGCTGTACTCCCGGCTGGCGACCCCTGGGATCGCACTTCGAGAAACTGGGGGCATCCATCAACGGCACGGTCAAGAACTACAACGCCGCCATGGGCACGCTGGAATCGCGGGTGCTGGTCTCGGCGCGACGTTTCCGGGCGTTGGACGTCTCCATGGACGAATTGCCGCACCTGAACTCCGTCGACGAGGGGGTCCGGGCCCCCGTCGCCCCGAGCTGACAGCGCCCTCCGGAGGCCGGGTGAAAGGTCTCATCACCGACGGTTCCCCTGTCCGCGAGCCAGGGTGCGCCGGCCCTCACGAGTCGACTCACCCAGCTTCGGGGCGAACACCCACGCCCCTATCCCCACACCCCGGGGACCTACGAGTAGATGCGCAGCACCCTGGGTGCAATCAGGCACGGCACCTCATAGGGTGATGGTGCCCATCAGGTCGGCGAGTTCCTCCAGCTGGTGATCTGCTCATCACCCTGACGTCCGAGCAGCACACTCGTCGCCCACCGCGACCTGCGGGTCGTCGGGGCCGAGATCGATCATCGTCTGATCCATGCACACCCGACCCGCGATCGGGCAGGAACGCCCACCCACCAGCATGCGGCCCCGGTTGCTGAACAGTCGCGAATAGCCGTCGCCGTACCCGACGGGGACGGTGGCGATCCACGTGTCGCGGGGGCGGTCCAGGTGCGGCCATAACCGACGGTCTCCCCTTGGGAACGCGTTTGAGGAACGAGATCCGCGACGTCCAGGTGACCTGGGGAGCTCAAACCTCCCAGGCGGTCGAGGAGTCGGCACGTAGCCGTAGGCGATGATCCCTGGACGGATCAGGTTGGTGCCCGTCAGGTCGTGGCCGAGCACCGCCCCGGAGTTCCCGGCGTGGACGTAGGGGACCTCCCCGACGGCGTTGCGGATCTCGTCGACGACGGCGATGAACCGGGCGAGCTGATCCTTGGTGAATTCTTCACCTTCGGGACGAGTCGCTAATCGGCAGGGTGGGTGAACACGCCCTCGAGGATCAGATTGGAGCTTTCCTTGATCTGTGTTGCCAGGGCGACGGCATCGCCGGGATGGACACCGACACGTCGCATGCCGGTGTCGATCTTCAGGTGCACGGGGTGGCGGACATCCGCGCGTTCGGCGGCTTCCTGAGCCGCCCTCACCCCCACAGCATCACCCACGGAAATGGTCAGGCGCGCGGCGATGGCGCGATCCAGCTCCTCCGGGAAGCACGGCGAGAATTTCAGGGCGGGAAGCTCGATGCCCCCCTCTCGGAGCTGCTCAGCCTCCGATACCTCTGCCACACCGAGCCACTGGGCAGAGCCCACGGATTCGACATGCCGGGCGACAGGAACTATCCCGTGCCCGTAGGCGTTGGCCCTGACAGGAAGGGAGGACTGCACGGCCAGGATTGCGTTCGCTCGCCAGGGCAAGATTCGCGTCGATGGCGGCCAGGGTCTACGTTGAACTGGGAAGGACACATGGCCTCATTCTGACGCACATAGCGAGACCGTGGGATGGCGGTGTCCGTTTCGAGTGGCAGAATGGCCCTCCCATGTCGAACAACCAGTGGACCGGCGCCCAGGATTGGAACGCCCAGCCCCAGCAGTCGAACGCCCAGGATTGGAACGCGCAGTCGGCCCAGGATTGGAACGCATCTGCGCAACAGCCCGCCCAGGATTGGGGGGTGCAGTCTCAGGATCAAACCACCATCCAGCCCGCAGCCCAGGATTGGAACGCACCCGCACAGGACCAAACCTCTGTGACCGCGGCGCAGGATTGGAACGCCCAGCCCCAGCAATCCGTCCCGTCCGCCCCGGATTGGGGTGCGGGTGTCCCAGGCCAGGAGAACACCGCCCAGCAGAACATGCAGGACTGGAACCAGCAGGCAGCCTGGGGTGCGGCCCAGCAGTCGTCGCAGCCCCAGCAGCAGTGGGGTGGCCAGCAGCAGGCCGCTGCTCCCTACGGTGGCCAGCAGCAGTGGGGTGGCCAGCAGCAGGCCCCATCCGGTCTTGGCGCACTCTTTGACTTCGGCTTCAAGGGCAGCGCGCTCAAGAACGGCATCGGGACCGTCTACCTGATTGCCGTGATCTGCTTCGCGGTCTTCGCTCTCTCGAGCTCATCTATGGCATCGGTCTCAACTCCGGCCAATACGGCGGAAGCGCCTTGAGCATCCTCCGGTACCTGATCGTTCCGCCGGCGCTGGCCTTCGTGGGAAATCATCCTGACCCGCGCGCCTTCCTGGAGGAATGGCCGCCCTGGTCAAGAAGAACGACGACACCCAGGGAGTGACACCTCCCCACGAACCATCAGGGCCGGGCCCACAGCGGGCCCGGCGCTTTCTCGTTTCTGGGATCAGAACAGCAACGCCAGGGCGGGTTCCGCGAGGATCTCGGCGACGTCGTGAAGGAACCGGGATCCCTGCTCACCGTCGATGACCCCTGTGATCGAAGGAAACAGCCAGGGTGGTGACCCAGCGCGGCACGACCCTCTCCTCCGCACCGACACCCACCACCCAGGGGCGGCGCTGAATGGCACCCATGCACAGGGATCGCCGATTCGTCACCGTTGATGATGGGGGTTCCCGCATCGACCCCGAAGACACCGACATTGGTGATGGTGAAGGTGCCTCCCGCATAGTCGGGGGCTGAAGCTTGCCCTCACGGGAAACGGCGACGAGGCTGATTGAGGGCCCGGCATAGCTCCAGGAGGCTGAGGTCCTGCGCGGCCTTGATGTTGGGCACCATCAGTCCCCCGCGGGGTGGCGTACGCGACACCGAGGTTCACGTCCCAGTGGTAGACGATCTCACGGTTCTCCTCATCCCAGGACGTGTTGAGGTCGGGATTGCGACCCAACGCCAGACACACCGCCTTTGCGTGGATCAACAGTGGCGAGACACGCAACCCCGCGAATTCCTGTCGTGCCTGAGCGTCTCGACGAACTCCATCGTGCCGGTGACGTCGGTGGTCAGCCACTCAGTAACGTGCACGTGGGTGCTGACGGAACGCACCATCGCCTCGGCGGTGACCCTGCGCACCCCCCTTGATGGGAACACGACGCTCCCACGACCCTCCGGACCGCGTGACGATCCGAATCCGTGGCTTCGCGGCCCCGGATCCTGGAAACTGGCGGCGTCGTTGACGACCCTGCCCTCGCAGGCTCCTCCCGAACACCCTCCCCGCCGCACGGGACCGTTCGAAGCCCATGCCAGCCTCGACATCGGCGCGGGTGATGGTGCCCTCCGGCCCGGTTCCCGCGACCTTCCGAGATCGACCCCGAGGTCAGCGCGCATACTTGCGCACCGGCGGTTTGGCCCGCGCGGACTGCGGATCGGAGGCCAGCACCAGTGTCGATTCGGTGGGCGCATCACCCGTCTCCGGCAACGGATCACCGACGGGAGCGGCGACGACCTGGCCCGCGGGATCCACGTCGTCGGGACGCCGCGACGGCTCACGAGGGGCATAACTCTCCCCAACGCTTGGCGGGCGACCTCCGCATCCCCTGCTGGCAGTGCGTTTCTGCGGCGGCGCCTCGACCTGGCGGTTTTCATCGCGCGGCCCGTAGCCGACGAGGGTCGGGGGCTCCTCCCACCACCCTCCACCCGTCCTCGATCTCAACGATGGCAGTACCAACCTCCACCGTGACCCCTCCGCCACCAGCAACGACGTCACGGTCCCGGCATAGGGCGAGGGCAACTCCACCAGCGACTTGGCGGTTTCGATCTCGACGAGCACGTCATTGACATCGATCTCCTGCCCGACGGTGACCCGCCAGGCGACAATCTCGGCCTCGGTGAGGCCCTCACCGGGATCCGGGAGAAGGAACTGGCGTTTCATCATCACTCCTTGTCTCTTCTGGGTTTCACCAGGTCAGGGAACGGTCGAGGGCGTCGAGGATGCGGTCCACCGACGGCAGAAACTCGCCTTCCAGGCGCGACGGCGGATAGGGAATGTCGTAGCCGGTGACGCGCAGCACCGGGGATTCCATGTCGTAGAACAGGTCCTCGTGGAGGCGGGCGGCGATCTCCGAACCCAGCCCGAGGGTGCGAGGCGCCTCGTGGACGACGATGGCACGGCGGGTACGACGCACAGAAGCATTCAAGCTCACCCAGTCGATGGGCGCGAGGGATCTGAGATCGACGACCTCCACCGATGTGCCCTCCTCTGCGGCGACGGCGGCGGCGTCCAGGCAGGTGCGCACCATCGGCCCCACGCGATGAGGGTAGCGTCGGTTCCCTGCCGCAGGATTCCGGCCTGGTGCGTAGAACGGGCCGCTGTTCGAGTCCCACCTCCCCTTGACGTGGTAGCGGCGTTTGGGTTCGAGGAAGATCACAGGATCCGGAGATGCGACGGCCCGCTGGATCATCCAGTGGGCGTCGTGCGGGTTGGAAGGGTGACCACCTTCAGCAGGGGTGTGACGAAGTACGCCTCGGGGATTCGGAGTGGTGCTCGACGGCTCCCAATGCCACCGCCGCTAGGGGATGCGCACCACCATCGGCATCGGCTGGCGCCCGGCGGTGCGGGCGTGCAGTTTCGCGACCTGCGTGACGAGCTGATCGAAGGCAGGGAAGACAAAAACCGTCGAACTGGATCTCGGCGACACACGGTAGCCGCGCATCGTCAATCCCACGGCGGTGCCGATGATTCCCGATTCCGCCAGCGGCGAGTCGATGACCCGGTTGGTTCCGAACTCCGCCTGGAGGCCCTCCGTGACGCGGAACACACCACCGAGTTTTCCCGACGTCCTCGCCGGTGATCTAGGACCTTCGGATCAGCCTGAGGGCACGACGCAGGCCCAGGTTGATGGCCCTAGGCGATCGTCATGGTGCTCATGCCTGCTCCCCACTGCCCATTCGGCGTACTCACGTCGCTGCGCATCCAGGGCGACGGTGTTCGGCGTAGACATTGTCGAACAGTTCATCCATGGTCAGGTCCGTCAGCTTCGGGATGGCGGCGCGAATCTCGGCACCGAAGTCGCGGGCATCGGCGTCGAGGGCGGCCAGCCAGGCGTCGTCGATGACCCCTTGCCGTTTCAGGTGGGCAGTCAAGCGGGTGATGGGGTCGCGACCGGCCCACTCGGCTGTTTCCTTGTCGAGGCGATACTTGGTGGGATCGTCGGAGGTGGTGTGGGCGCCCATCCGGTAGGTGAAGGCCTCGATGAAAGTGGGGCCCTCGCCCTGGTGGGCACGTTCGAGGGCCCAGCGGGTGACGGCGTGGACCGCCAGCACGTCGTTGCCGTCCACCTGCACCCAGGGGAGCAAATCCGCGCGCGTTGGACAGCGGGATCCGCGACTGCAACGCGATGGGTTCGAGATCGCCCACTGCGTTGATTTCTGGCGGAAGAAAACCACGGGGGCGTTGTAGCTAGCACGCGAACACGCAGGACGTTGACGTCGCCCTGCGAACTGGCCCCGTCGCCGTGGTGAGGCGATCACGGCTGCGTTGTCGCCATCGTCGTTGCCGACGAGGCCATCCAGCTGCAATCCCATGGCGTAGCCGGTGGCGTGGAGGGTCTGGGGAGCCGATGATGATCTGGTAGTTACAGGAACCGGTCGAGGCTGAGTCCCAGGCCCCGGCGTCACACCCCCGAAAAGGGCCAGGATCTGCTGAAAGGGCGGACCGAGAGCGAGGAAAACGGCGTGTTCCCGATGGGTGGGAAGACGACGTCGCGGGCTCCGAGGGCGTGAGCGGAGCCAACCTGCGCGACACCTCCTGTCCGAGGGCAGGCGGCCACAAAACCGAGTTCGCCGTGCCGCTGCAGGGCCGTGGCCTCGGTGTCGAACCGCCGTGCCAGCACCATGTCGAAGGTACTGGGTCAGGTCGTCGTCGGTTCCCTCGAAGGAGAAACTCAGGGGTTCTCGAGCGCGCTGCCCATCGGGGTCAGCAACTGCACCATGCTCGTGTTTCATGACCTCTCCTAAAACCTACGCAACCGTAGCCTACGAGTACGTGAGGTTTCCTCCGAAAAGCCGAAAACCTCACAATTCCTCGACGAGATTTTGGTTCCATCCACCTGCCCTGGGGAGCCACCCACGGCCTCACATGACGACACGAGGCGCATGCGTGTCATCTTTTTGGTCGACACAGGGCCGAGCGCGTCAATCGTTCCACAGGTATTGCTCGAAGTCAGGTCGATTTTGGTCAGGTCGATACGAGACGTCCTGACCTCTCGCGCAACCCAGGGTTGCGGGGCGCCGGGCTTCTTCGGTTGGGTTCTGTACCGGGGGTCGGCACGGCGGGCACGAATGTCGCCGTTGAACTGTAGAAAGGGAACTGCTGATGTCGCAGTGGAAGATCGTCCCCTCGGCAGTGGGGCGGTGCTGCTGGAGGTTTCCGGGCAGCAGGAGGGCCTGGCCGCCACGTTTTTCCGAGAAAGACCTCAGAAGCCATCGAGGCTGCCTTGTCGTGGTGCGGAGGTCGCTGGATACATTCCAGCCGCACTGAATCGGGTGATGGGAACCCAGAAGAAGAACCTGCACACGGTGGCGTCGTACGTGAACGCCGGAATCGTGGGCGTGGGAAATGCAACGATTTCTTACGAGCAAGCCCAACAGGAGATGGCATGACAACTTCGAGAGGGAGATGTTTGAGTTCAGCAGCGATCCTGGGGACTTCTCGTATTTCGATCAACACGGCTACAAGGGCGAGGAGTAGGACATGCCGGGCGAAAACGCTCCAGTGGACGAAACGGGCCATGATAAACCCAGACGCCTTTCCTTGCAAAACCGCAAAACCCTGGATCCCGAAACGAGTCGATTCCGCTGGAAAATCCTTGCGCTCCATGGGCGTCGATATCGTTTCACTGACGACTGCGATCAGGGGTCGTGGTCCAGGTTACCTGCCATCTACGAGTCTCCGGAACAGGAGCAGGTGTACAGCTTTTGATGCTGAAAACCACCATCCCTCCTTTGAGATCAGGGCTGCACTGGTAATATCGGGATCAGCCATCAGGATTATGCCAGCACGATGACCGATAAAAAGAGCTTCAAGACCTGGAGAAGGATGCAAGGAATTCCGGAAAAGAGGCTCAGGCCGGATACGATGAACAGGTGCCAGTTCGAGCGTCACGATTCCCAGCCCGCCGGCGTGGGATGGATTGGTGCCGCGCCACCGTTGAAGCACGGAAGACCGACTGGCGGCGCCATCAGCATGCCGTCGACAAGAACAACGAGTTCGTGGCGAAATACAACGCAATCTACGTGATCACTCAACAAAGCCGTCAGCGAGTGCGCGGACAAGATCAACAAAACGGACTCGACGGTGTGCATTCCAGCTCCTCCGGCCCCACCCTCGAAGAACTGGAGCAGATGGGGCCCATGCCTACAGGGGAGCCCCGGGGAACGTCAAGCAAAAACTGCGCTGACTCGCTTCAACATGGGGGCGATCGGTTCCTTCAGGAGGCCTGGGACGGCACCAAACGCCTCGCCGGCTTCGACGAGCACGGCTGGAGTATCGGGAACACGTGGAACACGATCTGGAGCAGCGCGGTGGGCATCCTGAACTGAGGCACATCGCTGGTCGTATCCGTTATCGTGACTCCCTTCATCGTGTGGGGAGGATACAAGCCCAGCGAATGGGAACGCGAACGCTTAGAAGTCTTCACCCGCGCCGGGTCGGACATGGTGGGCTTCGATCTCGACGCCCACTGGGCCGGAAAGGACAGCTGGCACAAGTGGTTGAACGATCCCATCGCCACCGCAACCGAGCTGGGCTCGGGTTCTTCGGAAAAGCGGTAGCTCTGAAGACCTTGGGCAAGCTCGGCCTGCTTCCCAGAAATTCACACCCGGCCACGTACCTGCGCAGCAGATTCCGAGATTCACGACCAGGCTCAAGAACTTCAACGCATCCCTCAAAGTTGGATGCACAGGGCAACCGAAGATCCTCGAAGGAATCGACAAACTCGGTGAGACGGTAAACAACCTGGCCAACGAGATCCGCAAGAACACGGTCGCCAACCCGCCTACGCCGGCGCGCCCAGCAATGGACGCGGGGAATCGCCAACAACTTCGACGTCGTCCATCACACCGCGGATCCACCGGCACCGGCTTAGACGTTCCGAGAACTCAGCCAAACCACGCCGAGCCACCGACGATCCCCACCCCGGACGCTGGTGATCATCAGGCTCACGGTTCCAGCAGAAACGACCCTCGGCTCCGAACTCCGCATCAGGGTCGACACCCAGCATCTACCCCCGGGAACGAACCCTGACTACTATCCCGACGGCCTGCCACGCGGATCCCCACATGGGCGGCAACGAATGGACCGGCGACACAAGACCCGGATTCGACAAGCCCCGAACCCCCGACCGGGAGGAGATTCCATGGCGGTCCCGTAACGCAGACCACCAGCGCGGGATGTCCAAGACGAGCCGCCGAGTACCAGAAACACGTCACCGAGGGTCGAGTCACACCCCTGAACTGCCGAACTGAGAAGAGTTTCGGCGCGATACAGGAGTACGTTGTCCGCAAAGTCCGCGAGCGACCAGTCGATTTCGATTAATGGCCACGTCTGGCGCAAGGACGGCAATGGAAACCCACGAGGTCTTCCTCGGGAGCCAAGAACAAGTACGGCTGGCTCTTTCGGAGATTCAAAAGGATTAAAAGCCAAAAACGCACCCAAACTATGAGGCTTATTCGCAGGGTGTAGGCGAAGATGAGCCCCGTGACGGCTTGTATTGTGGTTTCGAAGGTGTTGTAAAGGGCGACGGTAATCGAGTGTGCAGGACTTACGCCAGGTCTTGAGGTTCGCGATGACACGCTCAATGAGGGTAGCGGACACGGTTGATGGCCGTGTTGTTTCTTTATCGGTGTCGGTGATTTCACGCATAGGCGGGTTTCACTTCACGAGTGATCATCCCCAGTCCGAGTAGCCCTTGTCGATGATTGTGAGCATTGAGGGTTGTGAGAATCCGGATTCATGATGGCCTTTACGTCATGCTGCACACTGCCTGCTGATGGTTTTGAGATCCAGGCAGGCTGTCCGGTCAGGTGCAGGCCACTTGCGGAGTTCCTCCCGTTGTGTGGTGCTTGCCTGGGTGCAGTTCAGGACGCTTCGACCATGACCAGCCAGGGCGCCAAATTACCGTCGATGATGTACTGGCGGTCTGGGTCGAGGTCCACCGTACCGGGCACAGGCTTGGAGGACACCTCGGCGATCAGTGTAAACCGTAATCACCCTCGAGATGGTGGATTGGAAACCGTGTGGATGTCGGCCAGTAACTCTTGGGTGAGATTGTGTCTGAGCGTCAACAAAGTGACTTGGATGGCTGGAACAGTCCCTAGGACACGGGATCCTGCTACCGGGAAGGTTTGGAACGGGATGTGTGGATCATTTCACACAGGTCAAGGGATCTGATCACGCTCAAGGATCGTGTTGTTGTTTAAGCGGCGGCTTGTCTTTCATCTGAGGTTCTTGTTTCTGCGCCCGTTGTCTCCAGATCAGACAATGCCCTCCACATCCCCTCGGATAAAGCGTGGTTTGGAAGCCAAAACACTTGTAAGATAAGCCTCTAGACGACTACCAGTCAGGGGCGCTTAACTGGAACTGTGCCGGATGGGGCCGAAACTCAGGTAGCTTCAAGAGAGAAAAAATCATTTGGGGCAGGGTTCAGAGGACTTCCTCTAGATTGCAAGGCCAAGTCGACATCTACTTTATGTCAAGCAACACCCAGCCATGGACGACGAACCTCACGAAACCGAGAATGAGCGCATTTGGGGTTCACCACTAGACACCTTGGCTGAATGGCTTCTGAAGAAAGGAATGAATGAAAAATGGTACGGCACCATGAACCCGTCTTGGGTGCTTTGGTTTCACTGCCATCTGGTTCAACCAGTGAAACTACAGACTGCCCCCAGGAGGTATCCCAGTTCCTCTAAAGGATGCAAGAAGAAATAGTTCCGGAGTCAAGGGGAACTGGTTCATCATCGAGGGAGGCAACACCGACGCCACGAGGTCATCCTCTTCATCTCAACCAGCAAGGAGCATCCTAGGCACTCGAAAAGTGGACCACCTGTCTTCCTGCGAAAACGTCTCAGGTGAGGCCTACCTCGATGTGACGACAACCTCGAGCTAGAAAACTCTGTAGGAAGTTTCTGGCTTCACGAGGATGTGATCTACCGCCGCCCGGAACGAAATTCGACCTGAACTACTTCACAGAATTGACCTTCCCCATGCTGTCCAACAGGTCCGCTCAGCTGCGACACACCTCCACCCGGCGACTACATCTCCGGAAGCTTAACATTGCCTTCCACCAGGACATGATCAACACCCGAACCGCTCGGCGCGCTTTGGTTTCCCTCGTCGGACCTCGTCTCACGATACGCGGCCTCCACTTTCCACGAACCTCGCAGGCTTTACCCTCGCAACATCCAGACAGTACGACGAAGAGGCGGCCTGTGCCGACGCCACTCTCCGACCAAGCCGGCACCACCCTCGCCCAGCTCGAAGCGACCACCAACACATCGGCACCCGCCACGCACTCGGCTTGCCTCCTCCCGAACGCAGCAACCTCCATTGTGGCCCAACCGCCCCGGAGCCCCCACTCTACTAGAGCCCAACCTCCAGGCCTACATGGCAGGCGCTCAGGGCTCCCGCAGACGCAGTCCTCCTGCCCACGTCATCAGGCAGACCCCACTTTGGAAAAGAACTCTTCACGCCGACACGTCTCAGCGCTCCGTCGACCCTGCCACCAACCAGCTCCCACCCCCAAGAAATCTTCCTCGCCGCCTCGCAGCGGCTTCCCACTCAACCCTCCCCGAAGGACCGCCATCGAAAGGCAGCCGAACACGCCACACCAAATCGCGTCCGTCCCACCCACAGCCCGGCACAACGAATGGCACCTCGACAACCGCGACCCTCGCCAACCGCCTCCGCCAACACTTTCCACGACCACACAACATCTCCACCCGCTCTACTCCCACGCCACAAGCCACCGCATGAGATTCAGAACCTCCGCATCGGCCCCTCACGCGGCTCGAACCGCATGATCATGACGGGACCCGCCGCCTCACGCGACTGGCGGCTACGCCGATTGGGCTCATCGCGAAGATGGGGCAAGGGCTGCCAAACCATTTCACACGTATGCCCCGGCGCTCCTTGCTGCTGCGCAGTGGCCTGGAGCCATGACCGCTGCAGACGCAGCGTTTTCCGCGAGTTCGCACCGCATCCCGTGTGTTCGTCTCGGAGTGCGACCAGGTGATCCTCACCAGAGCCGATGCGTTCGCGCTTCCTCGAGGCACTTGCCACGCGGGCAACGACGTGCTGCTGCTCACCATGCCTCGACCCACATCGCGGTTCTGTTGCCGACGAGCTGCGAAACGCGGGTGGCCCGCCTGAAATGGTGCAGGAGGTCCCGAGGTCGCGCACGACGCCACCGCTGGAGTGCCCATCCTCCGGCATGGCCAGATCTGCTGGCGGGATCTCTCCCGGACCGCCCCCAGATTGTCGTCCTCTCGACAGGGGACAGGATCAGCTGGGCTGGGAACCTTCTTCTTCGAGGTTTTTCATCGCGAGAACGCGCGCGCAACAGCACCCGGTGCGGCAAGGTGGCAGAGCACATCGCGGACTCGCAGGCGCCTCATCCGGTGGGACGAGTGCGAGCCTCAGCCACCGATCTCACCGCCGTCACCACGTCCTGCACCGCAACAACGGAGTGCCGCTCACCCGCCAGCCATCATCTCGGGCGAAGCGACCGGGGCGCCATGGTCCGGCAGTCGCCGTCGCCAGAAACGACCAGGGTTTGCTGGGTGCACACGTAGACTGCTGCTACAGGTCCTGCGGACAGCCAATCGGTCTTCGCGGGGCCTCCCTCGCCATGCACCCGGCGGATCCACGGGAGACACTGATGGAGCTTTGGGACCCCGCTTCCGGCACAACATCGCGATCGCTCTCCTACGGCGAGGCGGAGGAACGAGACGGTTCTCTCGAGCGGCTCGCGATTCAACGGCACGGCGAGGTGCCTTTGAGCCCGCGCTTTCATCGGCTCTCCGGTACCGATGCGTGACCTGCCAGCATCGACATGGAGGAAATCTCCCGGACCCAGCGACGTCACGTCAGCTGAAGAAAGCAGCATGCAATGGTGCATGTTTCTCAGCCGCGACACGGCCCTACGCTTCAGATGATCTCCTTCACACACGCCCTGGAGCAAGAGAGACTGGCCACAGCTCCTGGGAGTGCACCCCGTCGATCACTCGAGGAAGGAACACCACTGATGGCTGTTGAGCTGGTTCTCCTGAGCGACACTCACCCTCGAGCTCCAGCAGCTGGTTCTCGGTGCCATCATCGGATCGGGCACGGTAGACCCAGTGGAGCAATGGCGCACTCAGCACCATGTTCTCGAGACCGGAACCCCACTGCTGCGTGGGTACACACCCCGGAAACCGATTCAGGACGGCACCGAGGCCAGGGCCGCTCTCCACGATCTGAAGCGACCTTCACCTGGTGGGCCGACCTCGTGTGCTCACGTGCACGACCAGCAAAGACAGGAGACCACCATGCAGGTGGCCCGTCGCACTGGCATCGCTGCGTAGACGGCATCCTGCGAACTCGGGAAAGTGACATTCACGAGGAAAGATATTCTGTTCTCCCTCCAAGATGTCCCCTTAAGCTGCCACCATGCTTGGACTTCACCTCCGCCTCGACGCGGCTGACGTCTCCCCGCCTGACGGACCAACGAGGAAGACCTCGCGGACATCCTGCGAGCAGAGTTTCAAGAGGACGAGAACTCGCTCGACCGCGCATGTGCCAGACTCGACAAGGCATGGGGCTATCCCACAACGCCTCCTGGCCGACGACGAAGACGACGAGATGGCCCGCCCGAGTCATCGGCGCCCGCACCCTCCATCACGAGGACGACGACGACGTCTGAGTCACCCATCCCAGGCCCTGACGAGGTGACGGAGATCGCCCGGCGGTTGGACACCTTCGGCGACGACGACTCAGTCGCTCCCTACACCGACATGCCCGAGGGAACTGCGCGGCCCGGAGCACGGACCGGGAGGAAGAAGACTGACGCCCTGAGTCGCCATGTCAGATCTGCGCAGCTTCTACCTCGAAAGCCGCAGCCGACGCCGCCACGCCATCTTCACGGTGCGCGCTCGAGATCGACCACGCACCGCAGGTGCACAGTCGACTCGCAGAGTGGCTCAGCAGCGGGGTCGCCACCAGAATGGCAGCTGATGGTGTGCATCCGGTTCTCCGGCCTGGTCGAAGACGATGCTCGCCTCGACTCGAAGAGACTCGTCGGTGACCTCCAGCGAGATCCAGTCCGGTGGTTTGCAGATCTCTCTCGACGTGTGGTGTCGCGGTCGCGGAAGGCGGGCAGACGGCTGCATGAATCCTGACCGCGTTCCCAGAGCCGCCATCACGTCCGCATTGATCGTAGGGCTTTCAGGCAGTTCGATGCGTTCGGCCGCAGTTCCTCTCGGTTCGCACGAGTGAGAGCCACACATCCGGTGGAGGAAATCGTGCTCCTTCACGCCCTCCCCGGAGGCGTCATCGGTGATGGTGATGCGGGCCCCGTCTTCGCGGCGATGGCCTCGACGCCTGGACGCGCACCTCGTCGGTGGCTCTGGGGCTGCGTGGGAGCGAGATCAGACGGATGCAGCGCCGATCACTGCAGCGGCTGAGAGCACGTGGCTGATTGCGCATGTTGTTGCGCGCACGTCGCCGATTGAAGGCCCGACCGACGCCTCCAGGGCTTGCCGGGTGGCTCCATGCGCCGGTGAGGCTGGTCGGCGAGCATCTGGGTGGGTGCCAGGAATCGGTCAGGCCGTTGTAGACGAACGGCATAGCGCATGATTTTCCGAGGGTTTCCTGGGCGAAACCGCGGTACTTCGACCACCGTCATGCCAGCGACCAGCCGAGCACACGGAGCCGTGTGCGGCAGCCGACCTCCTGATGGACGAACTGCAGACCCAGCCGTATCGAGGCGGTGGCATAGCGCCCTGGCTCCGTCATGGCCACGTCGAAGGAGCAGCTGGTGGGTGGAGGTTTCTCTCCGAACAACAAGGCGACCTCCTCTGCCCACCAGTCGCTTGACCTCGCGTCGTTCCGCCGTTCAGCCTCTAGCTGGGCGGCGAGTCAGCAGCCACCCACTCGGCGGGAAAGAGGTCGGTTTCCTTAGCAATACGTAACC